>Ga0079224_100017388_pt1 | contig 10132 bp, 10 predicted proteins | sample Stecom2015_FD_80414 | JGI IMG/M metagenome (GOLD analysis project Ga0079224, IMG submission 80414) | Agricultural soil microbial communities from Utah to study Nitrogen management - Steer compost 2015 | ecosystem: Environmental > Terrestrial > Soil > Agricultural land | place: USA: Utah... | reverse complement strand
ATGATGCGGTATTAAATGAAATCGATAAGATGATATAACTTTATAATCATCATAGATACGGATATTGTAACATAAATATTAAATTTTAAGATAATTAACTAAACCTTATGAAAAGTAATGAGCCTATAACCTTAGTACTAGTTTGTGATAATCACTTGGTTGTTATGCTAGCGGTTTTATTGAAATCAATTGAGCTGACCTATGGAGGAGATGAACTAATCAGTATCTATATAGTAAACGATGGCCTTTATAAAAGAAATGTTGAAAAAATAAATCGAACTATCTCTTCAAACAAAATAAAGATTCATTGGAAAACAATGAAAGAGGCCGTGCCAGTTAATATTGAGTTACCAAAAGATAGGTCAACCTTACCAATTTGTGCTTATATCAGGTTGTGCGCACCTTATTTTTTACCTAAACACATAAAACGGGCAATATATCTTGATGTGGACATGATCGTGATGAAAGATATTAGTCACTTATGGAATGTAGATATTGGAAATTACGTAATTGGAGCGGCTATAGATAGAGCCGATAAAGTTAGTACTCCCTGGGGAGGTATCCCTAACTATAAGGAATTAGGGATACCAGCTGAAAGCAAATATTTCAATTCTGGATTACTAATTATTGATTTAGAGGCTTGGAGGAATATGAATGCCACTCAATTAGTGATCAACGCCATTCGGGATAATTATCAATATGTAACGTTTTCTGATCAATATGGACTCAATGTCGTGTTTGCTAATAATTGGTTCGAACTTGATCCAAATTGGAACAGATATCCACAAGAATCTCATAAAGATCCGTTCTTAATTCATTTTACGGGTATGAAACCTATTTTCAAAAGTTACGATTTTAATGCGGAGTATAAAGAAGTGTTTTATAGAATCTTATATAATACACCTTTTTCTAACTTTAAACCTAAAAGCAATTATCTCAGACTTGCGAAGAAAGCATACAATGTTTTAGTTAAAAAAGTAAGTGTCCTATCAAGTTTTTAAATACCTACTATTCGGTATTTATCATAATGAAATTTGTGCTAGATTTACTCATATTTAAGAATAATCATATCGTTAACGATGTTTGTTTTCAACACACCACACTGGGTCGATTTACATAGGTTCTCATATCGGAAATTTGATGAAATTCCGACAGCAGTATTTAGTAGTATTAATTCCCGTCTGGACAAAATAAAAAGTATAGATCCTCAAGTTTCAATTGTAATCGCTGCATGGAATGAAGAAATCAATATCTTAAACTGTGTTTCGAGCCTTTCTTGTATGGAATCATCTATCCCGTTTGAAATTATTGTTGTTAATAACAACTCATCAGATGCGACTCAGAAAACAATTGATAATTTACACGTAAAATGCTTATTCCAGCCAATCCCAGGTTGTGGTCCTGCACGTCAGATGGGCCAAGAACATGCCAAAGGCAAATATATATTGTTAGCGGATGCCGACTGTATTTATCCCGCTTGCTGGGTTGACGCTATGGTTGGTAAGTTGGAGCAACAGGGAGTGGTTTGCGTATATGGTAGATATTCATTTATCGAGGAACTTAATTATCCCAGGTGGAAACTGTTCGTTTTGGAAAAGATGAAAGACATCATTGCGGAATTTCGCCATTATAAACGCCCGTATCTCAACGCATATGGTATTAGTATGGGGTACATAAAAGAATTCGGCCTGAAGGTAGGATTTGTGGGATATAAAATATGGGGTGATGACGGTCGATTGTGTTTTGATTTAATGGAATATGGCCAAGTGAAGCAAGTAAAACGTGATTCCGCAAGATTATGGACTGCACCGCGCACCTTACAAAGAGATGGTAGTTTAGCAAAAGCTATTCTAGCAAGGATTAAAATTGAGATGCGCCGTTTCTCGTCGTTGTTTACCGCTCATCCACCTCACGATACTAAAATTTCAAAAAATGCATGATTTTTCGAAAATAACATTATTAATTACCCACTATAATAGAAGTAAGTCTTTAGAAAATTTGCTGAAATCTTTTAGAGATTTGAAATGCTCATTTGGTGGTATTGTAGTATCTGACGATGGAAGTGACAGCGAACATGTTGATTATCTATCTTATTTAGAATCTTTTTATCCTATCAAGATTGTTGGTTCTTCAGTAAATAGAGGTTTAGGGAATAATCTCAATAAAGGTCAAGATGAGGTGATTACGCCCTTTACTTTATATGTTCAGGAGGATTTTCAACCCCTGCCATTGTTTCCAGACAAATTGAAGAAATCTTTAGATTTTATGGAAGCGGATTCGGAATTAGATATCGTTAGATTTTGGTCGTACAGTCCGTACCCGTATTTAAAGCCATTTTCAGACGGGTTTTCGCAAATGTATATAAAGCCTTTAGCTAGTAATTATTCCAAAATTTACTATTACGGTGATACACCTCATCTACGACGGAGTTCATTCTTTGAAAAATTTGGTCGCTATCGGGAAGGTCTTAGTGGGGATAGAACAGAATATAAAATGTGTGTGTCTTTTATTCAAAATAAAGGAAAGGGACTTTTTTATCAGGAGTGTGACCGCCTTTTCACTCACTTGAATCGTGCTGACGAGCCTAGTACTATGATACGTAGCAATTGGAGACATGGAAATAATTTTATTCTGAAAATAATTAGAGATATGTATCGGCAGATTAAATATAATTACGATATAATGATGCCGGAACATAGATAGCTCCAGAGATATGATTACGCGGAAAAGAGCTTTATTGTTGATTTTTCTAGCAATGCTAGGCGTATTTATTAGTTATTTTATAACAAGGAGGCAGTTATTTGACATCAAAACTGCTAAAATCCGCCTGAAGCATTTCCGTAGTCTAATTGAAGAGATCTCGGAGACCATTATTCCCTCTACAGATTCCCCAGGGGCAAAAGACGCGAAGGTAGTAGATTATATTATTAATGTAATAGACCATTGCATCGATGAAAAAAATACAAGCATCATACTTAACGGCCTGGATGATTTACAACGATATAGTATTAAGAATTATGCGAAGCGGTTTGAGGAATGTTCATCAGACGCTAGAACTGCGATACTTAAACATTTTAACACTAAAGGCAGGTTTTCTAATTATTATTTAAACAAAATCAGACAGAAACTATTGGGTGAAACTTTTTTTGAGCAAATCAAATGGTTGACGGTTTCCGGCTACTGTCTCTCCCGGGAAGGAGCTTCTCATGGATTGGTATACGACCATATTCCGATAGATTATATTGCTTGTACTCCATATTTAAAACAACAAAAGGCATGGGCTACTCACTGATATGTTTATGAAAAACACCGTAATCAATACTTACGATGCCATCGTGATCGGTTCAGGAATTAGCGGAGGCTGGGCCGCGATGGAGTTATGTAAAAAGGGCCTAAAAACGCTTGTTTTGGAACGAGGGAGGAACGTAGAACATGTTCAAGACTATCCGACAGCCCATTTTAAACCGTGGGAGTTCGTCAATGGTTTTAACAATACCCTTGAAGATCGCTTGACTGATCCGATTCAGAGTAGTGCTTATGATCCAAGCAATAGACATTTTTTTGTGAGAGATAAAGACCATCCTTATATTCAAGAGAAACCATTTAACTGGTATCGAGGCTATCATGTTGGGGGGCGTTCTTTGGTTTGGGGCAGGCAGTGTTATAGACTAAGTGATTTAGATTTTGAAGCCAATGAGAAAGATGGACATGGCATTGATTGGCCAATTCGTTACAAAGATATCGCTCCTTGGTACGATTATGTTGAGTCGCATATTGGTGTTAGTGGACAAACTGAGGGCTTAACGCATTTGCCTGACGGGAAGTTTTTGCCCCCGTTGGATCTTAACTGTATTGAAAAGCACCTCGCTGATTACCTGAGGAAAAATGAAGAAAGCAGGTTGTTAACAATCGCTCGAGTCGCAAACCTTACTAAGGGCTGGGATAGCCGTGGTCCATGTCTCAATCGTAATCTTTGTTCTCGTGGCTGCCCGTTTGGAGGGTATTTTAGTAGTAATAGCTCCACGCTGCCCGCTGCTTTTGCCACCGGGAATCTAACAATTAGGCCATTTTCTGTTGTTTCCGAGATTGTTTACGATGATAATAGTAAAAGAGCTACCGGCGTGCTGGTCATTGATGCCATAACCAAAGAAATTTACGAGTATCATGCTAAGGTAATATTTGTAAACGCCTCTACCATAGCGACAGCTGCATTGCTTTTAAATTCGAAATCTGCTAGATTCCCTAATGGTCTCGGTAATGATAGCAATCAATTAGGACACAATTTAATGGATCATCACTCTTCGGCCGGTGCAGCAGGAATATATGAGGGTTACGCGGATCAATATTACAAGGGTAGGAGGCCATGTGGTTTTTTAATTCCTCGTTATCGCAATTTAACAGGTAGTAAAGAGATTGGTTTTGTAAGGGGATATAATTTACAGGGACATGGTGAGCGACAATTGTGGTCAGATAAGGTAAACTATTTAAATGGTTTTGGTGAAGATTTCAAGGAACAATTAACTACTCCAGGACCTTGGACAGTTTGGATGGCGGGATGGGGAGAATGTCTGCCTTATTATGATAATAGGATCAAATTGGATAGCAATCATAACGACAACTGGGGTTTACCTTTGGTTAGCGTAAATTTTTCATTTCGTGAAAACGAACAACTAATGATGAAGGATATTAAAGAGACTGCTGCGGAAATTCTGAAAAATGCCGGGTTTTCGAATATTGATTCGTTTAATTACACCAAACCAGGAGGATCAACCGTCCATGAAATGGGTACTGCAAGAATGGGACATGATCCCAGAACGTCCGTTTTGAATTCTTTTAACCAAATTCATGATGTGAAAAATGTGTTTATTACCGATGGAAGTTGTATGACTTCGTCTGCATGCCAAAACCCCTCTTTGACTTATATGGCTCTAACGGCTAGGGCCTGTGCATATGCAGTGTTGAAATTAAGAAATGGAGATCTTTAGATATAAAAATGCCAATAGCGCGTTTTGCTATTGGCATTTTATATTAATTAATGGTGTGTGTTAGCGAGCACCTACTCCCGGAATTTTAGATTTAAAACTACTTAGATCAACTATTGCATCCCCTGTATTTTTAAAATATACGTTGTTAGTTTCTTTGACTTTTGTATCATTTGGATCCGACTGGTTAAGGGAAACAACGTTATCGCGCATATTGAAGTAAAGATTATTGTATACTTCAACATTACCATGAGTCTGATAAATGTCAACTATTCTTCCTTCATAATATTTAGGCTGTCCTGTGTTTAATTGACCAGTGGTATTATTATATATTTTAGCATTCGCCGGTTTGAACGAAGCTAAAACTTCCATATACGGAGGAACTTGCAATTCGAAAGCACTATATCTTGTTGAATTATAGACGATATTGTCGTAAACTTCTACCGTGCCCGGTTTTGTGATACTAAATAGCCAAGCCCTCAGTCCGTTTCCTTGATGGTTAGTTATTTTATTTTTAAAGAACTTTCCGTTTCCATTTAGATGAAATATGCCATTATGATTGTTATTTCCATTAGGGAAGTTATCATTTTTATTTACGTTGTTGACTACATTATTTGATATTTCATAATCTTCGACGCATCCCACATAGATACCATTGGATAGGTTAGGCGAATTTATAATACTACTATTTGTTAGTTTAAATCCTTTTATTAAACCATAGAATCCATCAGATTTTATCTCTCCCCTAGTTCCGAATAGCGTTCCAATATTTTCTGCTTTAATATTAATTAAATGTATGTTTTTGCTATAGCTATTTGCAGAACCATCGTATTTCTTATCCAGTGAAAATTTAATCGCATCGTTATTAATATTTTTAATAGTGATATTTTGCAAAGTTAGGTCATTTGCTTCATCGTATATATTGATTCCCGGTTGATTTGAATCTTCAATGGAAATGTTAGTCAAGCTCACACCATTGACTTTGTTCATGTATACAGAACCGTTTCTAATCTTAACTTGGTTGAGACCGTCAATTGTAGAATTTTTAATATTCTCTAGATGAAAACCTGAATAGGTTCCTGGTTTAATAGAATACTTTTTCCCTTCGACATCTTTTATTATTAAATTACCTGATCCGTTCCCGATCAATTCAAGTGTATCAGTTTTTTCTGGTGAGGTAGGTTTTTCCGGCTCTTCTGGGGCAGGTTTTTCTGATGTTGGATCCTCGTTTTCAGGAAGAGGTTTTGCTGGTTCGATAATTTCTACCTCACAAGAATTTAAAGCAATCAGTAGCACACAGCCTAGGATTCCCATTTTAAAAAAAAGAGGTTTCATAAATTTAATCATTTTTTGTTTCGTTTACTATTTAAATATTTCAATCGGGCAAATGTAGTATATATATTATTCAATAAAGAAATTAAATTTCAGAAATGGAGGTTTTTCCGCTAAAGTATTAATTTATATTTAACTTATATGTGCCTTATTAAACACGCCGAATGATATTTCATTGGATTTTCATTTGATTTTAACTATTTGTAAAATTTTTAATACTGCGCTGTTAGGATATTAATTAACTATCTATGGGTACTGACTACAAGATATAAAGCATTAATTTTGAGTACAATGATTGGCACGTTAATCGGAAATGAGGTTAAAGGATAAGAGTATATTTATTTTAGGAATAACTAGGTTTGACGGATCTATCGAATCTACCAGCTTCACGACGGCTAAGTTTCTTGCTAAAGATAATGACGTTTATTATATTGATTTTCCATATACGGTGAAGGACTACTTATCGTCAAAAAACAAAAAGCAATTCGAACATAGAAAAAGATCGTTTTTTTCACATAAGACCTGTTTGTTAAGTACTCATCTTAAAAGATTAAAAATATTGGTTTTGCCTCCGTTGCTATCGACTAACTTTTTGCCGGAAGGTAATCTTTACAGATTTTTCTTGGACTGTAATGAGCAGATTATAGTTGAAAGAGTGAAATCTGTTATCAAGGAGCTTAAGATTAATGATTTCATATTTATTAACTCTTTTAACTTCCACTACCCAAACGTTGGGTCAAAGTTAAACTCGAACCTGTTAGTCTACCACTGTGTCGATCCTTTAGTTGTGGAATATGATAGGAGACATGGATTAATATCTGAACAAATTATATTGAAAGAAAGTGATTTGATTGTATGCACAAGTAAGCAATTATATAGAGAAAAAGTTAAGACCAATCAAAATACTTATTTTATCCCTAATGCAGCAGATTTGCAGCACAGTTCAACTGCTTTGAGCGTAAATCTTCCAATATATACACCTCTCAAAAAAATAAAGGGGCCAATAATTGGCTATTTCGGTAACATTGAAAGAAGAATAGATTTTAATTTACTTCAAAATGTTGTTTTACAAAACTTAGACAAAAATTTTGTATTCGCTGGACCTATAACGGAGTCCTGTATTACTAACGATTTTCGGAATTTGACAAATGTGTTTTTTCTAGGAAAAGTAGCGTACAAAGACATGCCTGCGGTTTTGAAAGGATTTGACGTTGCAATAATCCCATTTAAAAAGGATGAAGTTAGCGCCACAATTTTCCCTTTAAAGTTGTTCGAGTATCTAGGTGCAGGAAAACCTGTTGTATCAACTAATTTCAATTCTGATCTGGTAGATTATACTGAGGATACTGTTATTTATTGTGAAGATGATACCGAGTTTTCAGCAGCTTTAGATTTATCGCTCAAGATGAATCTTCCAGAGGACATAGAAAAGCGGTTAGTAATTGCCTCTGAAAATACTTGGGATAAAAGGCTGCTGGAGTTTTCTAAGTTATTGTATAGCTATTACTTGAATAAATAGAGATTTTTTTCACTATGTGTTGTAGTATATTATAGAAGTAAAATCCAAAATAGACTAAACTGAATTAACATCACACCAGATAAATCGATCGGTCATGATTCGTTTAGGGTGCTCTTTCCCGATTCTAAATCCTAGCCAGTTTTTTGGAGCATATACAATACTATTTTTTTTACTTAAAAACGCTGCCCACCATGCAAAAGAACTGTTAGCTATAATAGCTATATCTGCATTCATAATAATTTGAAAATCAGTTATCTCATCATTGATGGAGAATATATAATTAGCTTTGTTTTCAAAATAGGATTTCACATACTGTATGTCATCACTTACAAAAATAACTTTATAAGAATCTAGATCTTCAATTGCCTCAAGGCGCGTTTTGAAATATTCCATTGGAAGGGAAATGTCTCTTTTTCCATATTTCAAATAATCGGTCCGTCTGATATGAATTGCTACTATTTTATTTTCACTGAATAATTCACCAAATTTATTTTCGAAATTATTTATAAACTTAGGTTTTATTTTTAAATTTAAGGGGCTAGGGGTATGGTTATAATACCAGTCAGTTTGATAAAACCCTTTATATACCACCCAGTTTTTAACATTTACTTTTCTAGGAACATGGATACTCTGAATATATTCCTCATTGGATTTCATAAATACATATAAAGATCTCGTGAAAATGGAGTAGAACTTTGAGCCAAGAGCTAAATCGTAAAACTTTCCAAGTTCAAAATATTTGTTTATATAGGAATGATGGGGGTTCACAAAAAAGAATGTTTTATCTGGATTGGAAGTCTTAAGATAATGTAGAAACGCAACTTGGAATAGTTGGTTTCCTAATCTTCCTATAAATTTCACACCTACCATTTTAGGTTTAGTTAAGTTTCAAGTTATGTGAGGGGCAGAAGAATATTTTCAACCAATTGCTTCAGCTGGCTATCTGTCTTTGCATGATATATTTTGGTATCAGCAAGTTTTGTATATAGGTTGTCATAACATTTGAAATGATGTTCAGGACCTTGCTTTGATAGAATTAAATTTATTCCACCAAAGTAGCTTGCTAACGCTGCTGTTCCGCCATGAGTAGAAATAAATCTCTCTGAATTTGCATAAACCATTAATTGCAAATGGTTAAAGTTACGAGCATTCCCTTTGTTTTCCAAGAATAGATTTTCCATTAGTATAACATCGGGATGACTCTCTTCTAACCAATCAAATTCTTGTAAATCATAAATATCGCTGTTGTCATTTGCGATATTTTGTGGACGTGGTCGATTGTAGACGATTGTATATTGGCATTTTAGTAAATTAATAATATAATCGAGTGTATCAATACTCAAGAAGCTTATCGGAGGGCCACCCCACTCCATGTTAAAGCGATTTGCAATGATAAGTATTGGTTTATCAAATTTATAAATATCGTTTTTATAATGCTCCTTTAGTGGTACTTTTTCCCATTTTGACATGTTATAATTGTGACTATATAGAACACGGGGAGTTTCAAAATTATAATTAGCCTCCGGTGTTCTTGTGTCGAATACTTCTGCGTGGTTTTCGGAAAAAAAATACAACTCTTTTGTGTATTTAGATCCCTCGGTACTTAGTAGGGTGCCATTTTTATAATGCCAATAAGCAAAGGGTAGTACAAAGGTTAAGTCTGGGGCAAATTCTCCGCTAAACCCTATTTGTTTGTATTTAGGTTTAGTAAGGTAATCTTTAATTATATATTTAAACTGAAGTAATTCACAATAGTACGTGTCTCTATAATAGTATTTAAGGCTCGGAGGTAAGTTTCCATGCCTGATCAACGTATATAGGCTTAGTATTTTATTAATGACTTTATGAAACATACGAATAAAATAATTGATAAGTGTTCTACTCTTGTTCTAGTGTTATTATTGTTTCTTCACATTGTTCTCGACGTAAGGCTTTATCCCAAACTGAACTTTGTTCTTTTCTCAAATACTTTAAAAATCCCGCTAAAATAGAATAATTCATTACACAGAAATAGTAAGGAATAAACGTAAGTTTAAACTTTAATTTTTTCTTCTCTAGAAGGAAACCTAGAAATGCTAAGAAGTAAAATGCAGTTTGAGCAACAAGTATGTACTGATAGATAGGTGCTGAAGTTTGAAAATATAAAACGATTGAAATATTTAGTATTAAGATTATTAAGCCAGTATCTATTTTCTTTCAAATTCTCATCAAAGCTCTTGTTCATATATTCCTTAACCTTGCTAAAGTCGCCTTCACGAGGACCTTCGCTAGCAATTAAATTGAGTTCTCTGAGTACTAT
>Ga0079224_100017387_pt1 | contig 10132 bp, 7 predicted proteins | sample Stecom2015_FD_80414 | JGI IMG/M metagenome (GOLD analysis project Ga0079224, IMG submission 80414) | Agricultural soil microbial communities from Utah to study Nitrogen management - Steer compost 2015 | ecosystem: Environmental > Terrestrial > Soil > Agricultural land | place: USA: Utah... | reverse complement strand
TCCGCGCGTAGGCGGGCCAGAGTAAATGCGCGAACGGGATCTCGGCCCCCGGCAGCAGGCCGTACGGCGCCATCCCCACCGCCGTGCCGATGATCCCGCCCTCGCTGAGCGGGGTGTCGATCACTCGTTGATCGCCGAACTCGTCGAACAGCCCGGAGGTGACGCGAAACACGCCACCAACCTTGCCCACGTCCTCGCCCAAGAGCACCACGCGCTCGTCCCTCCGCAAAGCGATGCGGAGCGCGTCGTTGATGGCCTGGACCATGTTCATCTGCGGCATGTGCGGGATCTCTCGTGCGGTGGGGCTGGGATCGCAAGCGGGGCTGGGGCTCAGTGAGGGCTCGGCGCGCGGGGGCCCTTGAGCAGCATCGAGCGTTGCTCGCGCAAGTGCCACGGTGGCGATTCGTACACGTCTTCGAACATCGACTCCAAGGACGGTGGCGGCGTGCGTTCGGCGACCTCGACCGCCACGCGAAAGGCCTGCTCGGTCTCCGCTCGCAGCTGCTCCTCCAAGGCGTCGTTCCAATGACCGGCGGACGTCAAGAAGTGGCGGATGCGCTGGATGGGATCGCGCTGTCCCCAGGGCGCGAGCTGATCCTCGGCGCGGTAGCGGTTCGGATCGTCGCTGGTGGAGTGGCCTCCCATGCGATAGGTCAGCGCCTCGATGAGCGTGGGACCGCCGCCCGCGGACGCCCGCGCCACCGCGGTCCGCGTCGCGTGGATGACCGCGAACAGGTCGTTGCCGTCCACCCGCAGCGAAGGCACGCCATAGGCGACGCCCTTTTGAGCGAACGTGGCCGACGCGGTCTGACGCTCCACCGGCACGCTGATGGCCCAGCCGTTGTTGCGACAGAAGAAGACCACGGGTGCCGAAAAAACCCCCGCGAAGTTCATGCCGTTGTGAAACTCCGAGGAGCTGGTGGCGCCGTCCCCGAAGTAGACCAGCACGGCCGCGTCCTCGCGCCGGAGCTTGGCGCCCCAGGCGAAGCCGACGGCCTGGGTGATCTGAGTGCCCACGGGCGAGCTGATGGACCCCCAGCGGGCGGCCCGGCAGGTGTAGTGATCCGGCATCTGCCGGCCCTTCACGACGTCGTTGGCGTTGCCGAACATGTTGTCGATGAAGCGCTGCAGCGACAGGCCGCGCATGAGCGCCGCGCCGAACTCGCGGTAGCACGGGAAGATCCAGTCCGTCTGCCGCATCGCCCAGCTCGACCCGATGATGGCGGCCTCTTCGCCGAGCGAGCCGATGTGGAAGCCGATGCGGCCCTGGCGCTGCAGGCTGGTCAAGCGCTCGTCGAGCAGGCGGGTGCGCGCCATGTGACGGTACAGATCCACGACCTGTTCGGGGAGCAGGTGCGGATCCAGGCGCTCGTCCAGGGTTCCGTCATCGCGGAGAACCCGCAAAATGCCCTGGGAGTCGCTGGCTTCCGAGACGCTCGCTGGTTCTGACATCATTTAGGTGTGGGTGTTCAACCTGGGACAGGCTGCGGCGGTCGCCCGCCGCTTCGAAAAACGTTCGGTTTTGTTGGGGCGAACGCGCCTTCGGCCGCTGGCGAGGCTGATTCGGTATAGTCGAACGCAGCGCGCCACGTAAGCCCGAACCCTCCAGCGATGACCGGAACCGTGACGCAGCGCGGCGCGACCTTCCGGGGCTCAGGGCGCTGCGCGGACGGCGCGCTCCGCCTCGGAGACCACCCGATCGAGCTCTGCGGCGTCGAGCCCGAAGTGGCCCGTGAGCTTTCCGAGCACGTCCCGCTCGGCGCGGTCCACGCCACCGGAGACCTGGGCCAGGAGGCTGGCGATCCGCAGCACCTCGCGGGCATGCTCGGGTTTTCTGACCGTCTTTCCGATCATTTCGACCCGCTTGTCGAGGCCATCCTCGGCCAGTTGGTCTGCCAGATCCGAGAGCAGGGCCGAGACCTGCTCCTTGCGCACGGTCCCGGCGCAGGCGGTGGACACGACGTGCTGGAACGCGTCCCGCTCGGCGGCGTCGAACTCACCGTCCGCGTTGGCCACCAAAAAGGCGCCCTCCACCATGGCCTCGAACAGGGCGGCCACCTGCGGATCGAAGCCGGTCGGCTGCGTCGCGTCCGCCGAGTGCGCCCCGTAGGCGGACGCCGCCAGGGTCAAGAGAGACCCGTTGCCGGTGCCCTCGGCCAACGCCGGGGGTTCACCGAGCTTGCTGGCGACGAGTGACAGCAGGTCAGCATCCACGGTCGACATTGAACCGGGAGAGTAAATCAACTGTCACCGGCGCCGCCAGGCCTTTCGCCTCGAATCGAAAACCGCGCGCGCCTCAGCGGCGGACGAGGCTCTCGGCGGGGATCAGCTCGCTCGACCGGAGCGCCTGGACGCTCGGCGGCGCCGCGGCGGGACGGGGCGCCGGGGCAGGAGCGCCGGGGCGGAGCTCCGCCATGACGAAGCCTTCGGCCGCGTGATAGCTCGACCGCACCAGAGGACCGGAGGCGACGTAGGCGAAGCCCAGCTCCCGGCCCTTCCGCGCGTACTCGTCGAAGAGCTCCGGCGGCACATAGCGATCGACCGGCGCGTGCTTGGGGGTGGGCCGCAAGTACTGGCCCAGCGTCACGATGTCGACGCCCGCGCTGCGCAGCTCGGCCAGCGTCTCGAAGACCTCCTCGTCGGTCTCGCCGATGCCCACCATGATCGAGCTCTTCACGAAGCGGCAGGGGCCGCGCCGCTTGGCAGACGCCAAGACGGCGAGCGACAGATCGTAGCTGCAGCGCGCGTCTCGAATTCGGGGGGTCAACCGGCGTGGGACCTCGACGTTGTGCGCGAACACGTCCGGGGGCTCGGAGAACAGCGCGTCGAACGACTCCTGCCGGCCGCCGAAATCGCCGACCAGGGTCTCGACCAGCAGGTCCGGTTGGTGCTGGCGGAGCGACCGCACGGTGCGCGCGATCTGGGAGGCGCCGCCGTCGAGCAGGTCGTCGCGATCGACCATCGTGAGCACCACGTACTTCAGCCCGAGCTGCGAGATGGCGCGCCCCACGTGCTCGGGTTCCCTGGGATCCACGGCGCCGCGCGGGTTGCCCGTGGTCACCGCGCAGAAGCGACAGCCCCGCGTGCAGGTGTGGCCGAGCAGCATGACCGTGGCCGTCCCCGCCGACCAGCACTCCCCCACGTTCGGGCAGCGCGCCTCTTCGCAGACCGTATACAGGTCGAGGCTCCGGAGCGTGCGCTTGATGTGGGCGTACTTCTCTCCCCCCGGCGCGCGCACCTTCAACCAGGCCGGCTTCATGTCCCGCCGGCGCGGCGCGGGTCTCACTGCCGAATCTCGCTCTGTCACGATGGCTGAGATCTACCGCATCGTCCCGCCCGGGCGACCCAAATCGCCGCCGAGCTGATCGAGCCGCTGGATGGCCTCGGGTCCCACGGGCTCGATCACCCCGCGCTCGCTGAAGATCGCGCCGATGAGCCGCGCAGGAGTGACATCGAAGGCCGGATTTCGTGCGGAGACGCCCGACGGGGCGAGCTGATTCTGCCCCCAGCGGACGACCTCCTCGGCGCTCCGTTCCTCGATCGGAATCTCGCGTCCCGAGGGGCAGCGCGGGTCGACGGTGCTCCACGGCGCCGCCACGTAAAACGGGGTTTGGTGGACCTGGGCGAGGCATGCGAGCGCGTAGGTGCCGATCTTGTTGGCGACGTCGCCGTTGCTCGCGACGCGATCGGCGCCCACCACCACGGCGTCGATCTCGCCACGCGCGAAGAAGCTGCCCGCGCTGGCGTCCGTGATGACGCTGACGTCGATGCCGTCGCGGTCGAGCTCCCAGGCCGTGAGCCGCGACCCCTGCAGGAACGGGCGCGTCTCGTCGGCCAGGACACGGACGCGTTTGCCAGCGGCGCGCGCCGCGCGGATCACCCCGAGGGCCGTCCCGTAGCCGCCGGTGGCCAGCGCGCCGGCGTTGCAGTGGGTGAGCACCACCGCCCCGTCCGCGATCCGCTCGGCGCCGAGCGCGCCCATGCGGCGGTTGGCGGCCACGTCTGCGGCATGCACGGCGCGGGCGGCCTCCGCGAGCTTCTCGACGCGGTCAGCGGGGGCGCCACCGCGGACGGCGTCGCAGACCGCAAGCATGCGCTGGACCGCCCAGCTCAGGTTGACCGCCGTCGGGCGCGCTCGGCAGAGCCGCTCGGCGGCCGCGCGCACCACGCGGTCGAAGTCACCGCTGGCGCGGGCGGCCAGCACCATCGCGTAGGCGGCCGCGATGCCGATCGCCGGCGCGCCCCGCACCACCATCTGCGTGATCGCGTCCGCCACCGCGTCCGCCTCATGGTAGCGCAGGTACTCCTCTTCGGTGGGCAACCGGCGCTGGTCGAGCATCACCAGCGCATCGTTGTCCGGCAAGAGCTCGACGGCCGAGTAGCTAGCGCCGCTCAGCGGCGCCGGATGCGGCAGGTTCATGAGGCTTAGCTCTGTTGAAGCAGGCGCTCGAGCAGCTGCGACACGAGCGCGGGATTGGCCGAGCCTTTGGTCTCCTTCATGACCTGGCCCACGAAAAAGCCCAAGATGTTCTTCTTCCCGGCGCGGAAGCTCGCAGCCTGAGCGGGGTGGGCCTCGACCAGGCGAGCGCACAGCGGCTCGAGCTCCGTCGTGTCGCTGACCACCCGCAGGTTGCGCTCTTGCACGATGGCGCGCGGGGACTTGTCCGTGTGCTGCATCAGGGAGAACACCTCCTTGGCCTGCTTGCCGCTGATGTCCCCCAGCTCGACCAGCTCGACCAGCTCCGCCAGCTGCAGCGGCGTCACGCTGAACTCCGCCGCCAGGCCGTGCACCTTGGCGTCGCGCAGCACCTCGGTCGTGATCCAGTTGGCGAGCTTGGAGGGGTGGTCGTAGTGGTGGCGCGCCTCATCGAAGAAGCGCACGTACATCGGGTGCTGCGTGAGGGTCGCGGCCGCTTGGGCGCTCAGCCCGAGCTCGGACGTCCAGCGCTGGCGGAGCTCCTGAGGCAACGCGCCCACCCTGGCCCGCTCGCGCGCGACGAGCGCCTCGTCGACGACCAGCGGGGGCAGGTCCGGCTCGGGGAAGTAGCGGTAGTCGTGGGCGTCTTCTTTGGAGCGCAAGGTGCTGGTGGTGCCGCTGTCCGGATCGAAGGCGCGCGTCTCCTGGACGATCTGGCCGCCGGCGTCGAGGATCGCCATCTGGCGGGCCACTTCGACCTCGACCGCGCGCTGGACGAAGCGGAAGGAGTTGATGTTCTTGAGCTCGCAGCGCGTGCCGAGCTGCTGCGAGCCGCGCGGGCGCAGCGAGACGTTGACGTCACAGCGGAAGCTGCCCTCTTCGAGGTTGCCGTCGTTCACTCCCAGAAACACCAGCACGTCCCGGAGCGCGCGCATGTACGCCGCCGCTTCCGCGCTCGAGCGCATGTCCGGCTCGCTGACGATCTCGATCAAGGGGGTGCCCGCGCGGTTCAAGTCGACGAGCGAATCACCGCCCACACCGTGCACGTTCTTGCCGGCGTCCTCTTCCATGTGCACGCGCGTGATGCCGATCGCGCGGGTTTTGCCCTCGACTTCGATCGAGAGCCGGCCATTTTTGGCGATCGGCTGCTCGTATTGGCTGATCTGGTAGCCCTTCGGCAGGTCCGGATAGAAGTAGTTCTTCCTCGCGAAGATGCTCCGGTGCTCGACCGTGCATTCGAGCGCGAGCGCCGCGCGCGTGGCCATCTCCACCGCGTGGCGGTTGAGCACCGGCAGCGACCCGGGCAAGCCCAGACACACCGGGCAAACGTTCGTATTGGGTTGCTCCCCGAAGCGCGTGGAGCAACCGCAGAACAGCTTGCTCTCCGTCAAGAGCTGCGCATGGATCTCGAGGCCAATGACGGTTTCCCATTCGGTCGGCACAGGCACAATATCCTACCCGGTCGAGTCGGCGTCAAACGCGCCCGGAAGCAGAGATGGGTCACAGGAAGGGCGGAAGATCGGAAGGGGGACCGACGTCGTCGGTCCCCGCTCCGACCTTGATCGAGCGTCGTGACCGACACCGTGGCGACCACCGGACGCGAGGATCGCGGCGCGCTCAACCGGCGAGCTCCAAGAAAATCTTCCGTCCGCCCGCTCCTTCCTGTGAACAAAATAGCGGAGCTCGTCGCGTTGGAGCCGCCACGGCGGCGAGTCGCGCCGCTCGAGACGACGGACGCGGCAGCCGTTCAGTGGCCTTTTTCGCGCGTGAGACCGGGGTGGGTCGGATCCGGCGGCTCGTGCCGGGGATTGGCGGATTCGTAGCTGCCGTCGCGCCCCGGGAAGCTCATCAACAAGTCCTTCTCGAAGATGAACTGGTCGCGCGAGTCATAGGGGGCCGGGTGCATGCCGGTGTCCATCCGGATGGCGTCGCACGGGCACGCCTCGACGCAGTAGCCGCAGAAGACGCAGCGCAGCTCGTCGATGACGAAGCGCGTCGGGAAGCGCTCGTAGCCGCGGCGCGGATCGCCCTCCGGGTACTCCCCCGCCTCGATGTGGATGCATTGTGCCGGGCAGGCGGTGGAGCAGCACAGGCATGCCACGCACCGGGGTGAGCCGTCCGCGCGATGGGTCAACCGGTGCAACCCACGGAAGCGGGCCGGGTACGGCCGGCGCTGCTCCGGATAGGAGACGGTGTTCACCCCGTCCTCGATGCCCTCGAGCACCGGGTCGTTGCGCTGCCCCAGCGCCATCTCCTTCGTGTTCTTGAAGAAGTGCTTGATGGTGATGCCGAGGCCGTCTGCGATGTTCGGGATGTACGACTGGACGTAGAGGTTGCGGTCCGGCCGCTTCATGACCTTGCCGACCACCTTCCGAGGGCCCAGCGGTGCCGTTGTCGTCGTGTCTGCCATACTGAATCAAGCTCCCATGCGCGCGGTCCGGGTGCCACCCGCGGCGGCGGCGTACTGCTGGGACGTGCTGACCAAATAGCGGCGTTTCTGCGCTGGCTTCAGCAGGAACAGCACGAACGCGACGGCGCCGGCGATCCCGGCGACGGCAAGGACGGCCTCCGTCAGATCACCGATGATGGCGAGCGACGCACCAATACTCGGCCCCGCCGCCTGCACGGCGAGCACGATCAGGCCCGTGAGCAAGATGTTGACCAGCGACGCCGGCAACAGCTTGCGCCAGCCGAGCCGCATGAGCTGGTCATAGCGAAAGCGCGGCAGGGTCCAGCGGATGGCGAGCTGCAGCGAGCAGAGCGCGATCGTCTTGAGGACGAACGCCAGCACCCCGATGAGCACGACCGCCAGGTGCGACAGCGTCTGGCTGAAGTACGCCGTCTCGCCGATCACCACGTGCAGGCCGTTCCGATCCAAAAACGGCAGCTGCCACCCTCCCAAGAACAGCGCCACCATCAGCGCGCTGCTCGTGACCACGGCGATGTATTCGGAGAAGAAGAACATCGCAAACTTCATCCCCGAATACTCGGTGAAGTACCCGGCGACGATCTCGCTCTCCCCCTCCGGGATGTCGAAGGGGATGCGCTTGGCCTCGGCCACGGAGGCGGCGAAGAACAGGAAGAACGCCAGCGGTTGCACGAAGATGCCCCAGGCGTGCTCCCCCTGCCAGCGCACCATCTCGTCGATGCGCAAGGTGCCGTAGATCATCACCGCCCCGATGATCGTCAGCCCGAGCGTGACCTCGTAGCTGACCATCTGGCTTGCGGCGCGCAGCCCCCCGAGCAAGCTGAACTTGTTGTCGCTCGCCCAGCCCGCGAGGGCCGCCCCCACGATGCCGGTGCCGGCCAGGGCGAAGAAGTACAAGATGCCGATGTTCAGGTCGACCACCTGGAGCGACACCGCCCCCTCGGTGCACACGCCGCTCTGCGGGACGACCGCAGCCAGCGCGCCGAAATCGATGCTGCCGTCCGTCGTGCCGAAACACAGCGTGTCACCGAACGGCACCACCGCCAGCACCACCAGCGCCGGGAAGAACGAGATGAACGGCGCGAGCCCGTGCAGGAAGCGATCCGCGTTCGGGGGGACGAAGTCCTCCTTGAACATCGTCTTCAAGCCGTCAGCAGCCGGGTGCAAGAGCCCCGCGAGGCGCAGGCCGATGCGCGGCTCGTTTCGGATGCTGTAGACCGCGTACGCCGCCCCGCCGGCGATCACGAACGCGAGCACGGCGGGCCCCGACCGATAGCCCACCTCGCGCAGCGTCTCGCCCGCCTCCGATCCTTGCGTCATCCCGCCCACCACGGCGATCAGCAGGTGCGCGGCGATGCCACCGTAGAAGATGTTCCGCGGATCGCCGAGGGCGGCCATGAAGCGGTCGAAGCTGCTCTTGACGCCGCGGGCACGCACCCGTCCGGCGATGATCACGCCGGTGAGCCAGGTCATGAGGATGGCCAGGTGAGCCCACAACATGGCGCGTTCGCCGCGCGCGGGCCCGCTCACGTCGCTCGTGGCGGCCAGGAAGATGACCAGGGCGGCGACGCCGAGCGCCGGCAGCAGCAGCAGCGCCTGCACCACTTTCGTCGGCAGCCAGGCGACGGCTCGGTTGGGGCCCACGCGATCCTGGATCATCGCGCCTTGGCGCCGGTCGGCCCAGGTCAAGATCACGGCCACGTTCATCGCGAACATGACGACCGCGAAAGCCTTCAGCCCGAAGATCAGTCCGTCTTGCCAGCTCATCCGATTGCTCCTGCACGCTCGCTCGGAACCGTACCCGACACCTCGGGGCCGCCGGGCGACATCAGGGCCCTGAGCTCCGCGAGCTTTCGGTAGCCGACGTCGCGCCGCAGGACGCGGCCGAGCTCCGCCACCATCCTCCAGGCTGGGAGCGAGTCGCCCCGGGGGCGGATCGCTCGCTCGCTGCGCTGAGCCATGCGGGCGGCGTTCACGAACGTGCCGTCAGACTCTGCCCAGCTGGAGACCGGCAGCACCACGCTCGCGTGCTCCACGAAAGGCCCCTCGTGGGTCGCCAGGGCGATGATGGTAGCGCTGCCCTTGAGCGCGTCCGCTCGGTCCGGCTCGCTGGCGTACGATCCGAGGGCGATCACGTGGGTGAAGCGCTTCTCCGACAGCGCGCCGACCAGCTCCCCGAAGCGCCGCGCCGGCGTCGCCCCAGTGAGGTCCACGACGCCGTTGGTGTTGGGGTTCTTGTCGGCGTGGATCAAGATGTCGTCCGCCTTGCCGGGCGCAGCGCCGCTGATGAAGACGTTCTGGATCCCGAGCTGGTCGCGGAACAGCCGCAACGCCGCGTAGTTGTCCTCGTTCGAGTGCTGCGCGCTCAAGACCAAGGCCGTCTTGTCGGCACCTGCCTGCTCGATGATCTCTGCCGCCCGACCGAGCGCGCTGGCGAGCGGCGTCGCCTCACCGCCGACCCGCGCCGAAAGCACGCGGTCGTGGTGGATGCGCTGGTAGTCGAGCATCCCGTAGTCGCACATCCAGTACTTGTTCACCTGCGGGTTCTCCCGCGGCCGGTAGCGATACACCGTCTGATTGCGGGGATCGAAATCCGTGAAGGCGTTGCAGCCCGTGGCGCAGCCGACGCAGACGGTGCGGGCCGAACGCAAGAACCACACCCGCGCCTTGAACCGGAAGTCACGCGCCGTCAGCGCGCCCACCGGGCAGACGTACTCGGTCATCAGGGTGTAGTCGTGATCGAGCTCGCGTCCCGGCGCGACCACGATCTCGTTCAGGTTTCCGCGCTCGCGCACGTCGAGCACCGGGTCCTTCGCGACCTCCTCGCAGAAGCGCACGCAGCGGGTGCAGATGATGCAGCGCTCGGCGTCGTACACGATGGTCGGGCCGAACACGACCGCCTTCGGCTTGTGCACCAGCTCATCGCGCATGCGCTTTTTGGTGCCCTGATGATTGAGCCAGTAGTCCTGCAGCCGGCACTCCCCCGCCTGGTCGCAGATGGGGCAATCGACGGGATGGTTGAGGAGCAAAAGCTCCTGCACCGCCGCGCGGGCGCGGCTGACGTGCTGGCTCGCCTCGCTCTTGACCTGCATGCCTTCGGCCGCCGCTTGCTGGCACGCCGGGACGAGCTTCGGCTTCTTCTCCGCGACGTAGTCCTGCTTGTCCGGATCCCAGCGCAGCACGTCCAGCATGAGGGCGGGGCGCCCCGGCGGTGGGGCCACCTCGACCAGGCACATCCGGCAGTTGGCCGCCACGCTGAGCCCCGGATGCCAGCAGTAGTGGGGGAT
>Ga0079224_100017386_pt1 | contig 10132 bp, 8 predicted proteins | sample Stecom2015_FD_80414 | JGI IMG/M metagenome (GOLD analysis project Ga0079224, IMG submission 80414) | Agricultural soil microbial communities from Utah to study Nitrogen management - Steer compost 2015 | ecosystem: Environmental > Terrestrial > Soil > Agricultural land | place: USA: Utah... | reverse complement strand
GATGGCCTGCAAGGTCTTGACCACCGAAAATTTCTCGATGGCCTCGAACACACGACCCTTGCGGCGCAGACCGGCGGTGTCGATCAACTCGAAGTGCTGGCCTTCGCGCTCAAAGGGCACGCTGATGGCATCCCGCGTGGTGCCCGGCATGTCAAATGCCACGAGGCGCTCTTCGCCCAGCCAGGCGTTGATCAGGGTCGACTTGCCGACGTTGGGTCGGCCCGCGACCGCCAGACGGATCGGGCGCTCAGGATCGTCTTCCCATCCATCGTCTTCTTCGTCCTCGTCCGTGAAGAAGTCGTCCAGCGCCGTGTCCAGCAGGCTGCGAACGCCCTCTCCGTGCGCTGAAGACACGGCCATGGGCTCGCCCATGCCCAGCTCGAAAAACTCGGCCAGTTGCACGCCTGACTTCATGCCCTCGGCCTTGTTGGCCACCAACAGGACCTTCTTGTTGCTCGTGCGCAGGTAGCGCGCGATGTCGTGGTCTTGCGCCGACAGGCCCGCCCGGACATCCACCACAAAAATCACCACGTCAGCTTCCGCCACGGCTTGGCGGGTCTGCTTGGCCATCTCCTTGAAGATGCCCTCGGAGCTGTCCGGCTCGAAACCGCCGGTGTCGATCACGATGTACTCGCGCGAGCCCTGCCGCCCCTGTCCGTAGTGGCGGTCACGGGTCAGCCCGGCGTAGTCGGCCACGATGGCGTCGCGGCTTTTGGTCAGGCGGTTGAACAACGTCGATTTACCAACGTTGGGTCTGCCGACCAGCGCAATCACAGGTTTCATGAAGTCTCGAAAAATACGTCAGTTCGCACGCAAAGCGTACAGGGTGCCAGGCCGCGTGGCGACCAGCAAAAGGTCGTCGACCACGACAGGAGCCGCGCTGAGCGGGCCATCAAGGGCAATGCGGGCCAAGGTACGGCCATCGTCGGCGGCCAGCACGTGCAGTTGACCCTCGGCATCCGCCACCGCCACGCGCGAGCCCCACACGGCCGGAGCACTCAGGCCACGGTTGAGGAAACGCTCGACGCGCCACAGGGCGTCGCCGTTGCCGGTGCGCCATGCGCTGAGGCGGTCACCTCCGTCGGCGCCCACCACCAGTTCTTCGTTGGCTGCCACGGCCTTGGTGCCCGCTTGCTGGCGCGTCCAGCGCAAGCTGCCGCGGTTGAGTTCCACGCAGGCCACCGAGAACTGGAAAGCACGCAGGCACATTTCGTCGTCGATGCGAGCCGCAGGGCCAATCAGGTCGGCCAGTCGCTCGACCTCGTTGGTGCCACGGGGAATGGCGACGACGAAGTCGAAGCGGGGCGTGCCGCGCAAGGGGTCCAGGCCCACCAGTCGGGCGCCCTGCCCGACCACCAGCGTGTCTCGAAAGGTGCTCAGGAGGCCCGATGCTGTCAGCGCCAAGGGCTCGGTACCCGGACGCTGGTAGTTCCAGAGCCAGCGGCCATCGAGAACGTCGTAGGCGCGTACGCTGCGGTCGACGCCTTGGACGAAGACCCGTTCGCCGGCGACCAGAGGCGCCGTGATGACTTGGCCACCCTGGCGCTCGCGCCACAATTCCTTGCCCTGATCAAAGGCGACCAGCACATTGCCGGTGGTGACCACGGCGGCGTAACGGCCGTCGCTGCCCACCGCCGCACTCAGGTCCTTGCCCACATTGGCACGCCAGCGCTCCTTGCCCGTCTGGACATCGAGCGAGAGGACCTTGCCGTCACTGCCCGCGAAGGTGACCGAGCCATTGGCCACGGCCAGCGTGAGCGGACCTTTGACGGAAGACAGGCGCTGGCTCCAGGCCACCGACACCTTTGCGCTGGGGGTGAACTGCTCCAGCGGCATGGGCTTGGGTTTGGACGAGCCGCATGCCGACAGCAGCAAGGCCGCGCCACTCAAGAGGCTCAGGCCCACCAGGCGACGCGCCGGGCTCAGGTTCGACAAAGAAAAAGTGTGGCTCATGGTGCAGGGGAATTCGGGATCCAGTGACAGCGCGGAAGATCAGAGTGGAGGCATCAAGGCGCAGACGCGTCGGAGGTCGCCTGAACAGACTTGTCCGAAGCGGACTTGGCCTCGGGGGCCACGCCCAGCGCCGTCAACTTGATTTCAATGAAACGACGGTAATCGACTTGTGGCGACATGGCTTTCCAGGCCGATTGATAGGCCTTGACCGCTTCGTCCCTCTTGTCTTGCACGACCAGGATGTCGCCGCGACGATCGTTCACCAGCGCCTGAAAGCTTTCGGGCACCGAATCGTCCAAGACTTTCAGCGCTTCGTCATGTTTGCCCGCATCCAGAAGCAGGCCGGCCTGACGCAGGCGCGCCACAGCCACCAGATCCTTGTTGTTGCCAGAGTCGATCAGCCACTGCAGATTGGCGCCAGCCTCGTCGGCCTTGTCGCTACCAGCCTGAACCTTGGCCACCAGCAAGGCACCTTGCTGTGCGTAGGTGGTGCCAGCGTAGCCGTCCTTGAGGTCGTTGAACGCCTTGACGGCCTTGTCCACGTCGCCGGTGGCCGCGGCCTTGTCGAGCTCTTCGTACAGGCCCCCAGCGGCAACACCGCGCTGCTGTTGCCAGTATTTGTAGCCAGTCCAGCCCGCAAAGGCGAGCAGGACCACCACGAGCGTCCAGCTGATCAGGCTGCCGTACTTGGTCCAAAGGTGCTTGACGTTGTCGAGCTCTTCTTGTTGCGCAAGGTCGTAAGTGGCCATGACGATGTTTTCAGATGGAAAGACGGGATTATGACTGGCGCAGCGCTGGCGCCCACTGAGCGACCTGCGACAGGGGCTGGGTGACTTGCTCGCCGCCACCGCGCAGCGGCTTGACCGAGACCTGCCCCTGGGCCGCTTCATCGGGCCCGAAGACCAGCGCGAAACGAGCGCCACTGGCGTCGGCCTTCTTGAACTGCGATTTTGGACTGGCGGGGCCTTCTTTGCCAGCCGGATTGAGCACCACGCTCACGCCGGCCTGACGCAGGGCTTCGATGGTGCTCATGACCAGCGGCAGGGGTGTGCCCGCCAGCACCACGGCGAATGCATCGGGCATGCTGACAGGGGCGTGAAGACCCAGTTCCTGCAGAAGCAGCAGCAGGCGTTCAATGCCCAGACCCCAGCCCACGCCGGGTGCGGGCTTGCCGCCGAGTTGCTCGATCAAACCGTCGTAGCGCCCGCCACCGCACACGGTGCCCTGGGCGCCCAGGCGGTCGGTGACCCACTCGAAGACGGTCAGGTTGTAGTAGTCCATGCCACGCACCAGGCGCGGGTTGACGCGATAGGGCACGCCAGCGGCATCGAGCACTTGCCTGACGGCTTCGAAATGAGCCAGCGAGCCCTCGCCCAGGAAGTCGATCAGGCGCGGAGCGCCCTCCACCATGTCCTGCATGGCCGGGTTCTTGGTGTCGAGGATGCGCAGGGGGTTGCTGTGCAGGCGCTTGCGGGCTTCGGCATCGAGCAGGTCGATGTGGCCTTCAAGGTAGGCAATGAGGGCTTCGCGGTGGGCGCGGCGCTCTTCTGGCTGTCCCAGGCTGTTGAGTTCAAGTCGGACATCTTCGGCCACCTTCAGGCCGAGGTCGCGCCACAAGGCCACGGTCATGAGGATGATTTCAGCGTCCACGTCCGGACCCGCAAAACCCAGCACCTCGACACCCACCTGATGGAACTGCCGGTAGCGGCCCTTCTGGGGACGCTCGTGGCGGAACATGGGCCCGATGTAGTACAGGCGTTTGCCACCCTCGTAGAGAAAGCTGTGTTCGTTGATGGCGCGCACGACGCCGGCCGTGCCTTCGGGCCGCAAGGTCAGGCGATCGCCGTTGAGGCTGTCCGCAAAGGAGTACATCTCCTTCTCGACAATGTCGGTGACTTCTCCCAGGCCGCGCACGAACAGGGCCGTGGGTTCGACGATGGGGGTGCGGATGTTCTGGTAGCCATAGCGGCGCATCAGTTGCCGCACGGTGTCTTCGAACCACTCCCAGCGCGCCGATTCCGGCGGCAGGATGTCGTTCATGCCTTTGATGGCTTGCAGGGTGTCTGCCATTTGTGATTCGAATCAGGTGCCCGGTGTGAGGGCCGGGGCGTGCAGGTTGAAAAAACGGTCAGGCCGCTGGCGAGGGGCCGAAACGACGGTCGATGTAGTCCTGAACCAGCTGCTTGAACTCCGCTGCGATGTGCTCGCCGCGCAGGGTCAGGGCCTTCTCGCCATCGATGAAAACCGGGGCGGCGGGCGCCTCTCCAGAGCCGGGCAAGCTGATGCCGATGTCAGCATGCTTGCTTTCACCAGGGCCGTTGACGATGCAGCCCATGACCGCCACCTTGAGGTTCTCGACGCCGGGGTACTCGACACGCCACACGGGCATCTGGGCCCGCAGGTAGTCGTCGATGTCCTTGGCCAGTTCCTGGAACACCGTGCTGGTGGTGCGACCACAGCCCGGGCAGGCAGTGACGCTGGGCACGAAGGTGCGCAAGCCCAGGGCCTGCAAGATCTCGAGCGCCACGACCACTTCCTGGGTGCGCGCTTCGCCCGGCTGGGGCGTGAGGGACACGCGGATGGTGTCGCCAATGCCCTCCTGCATCAGGATGGACAAGGCGGTGGCCGAAGCCACCGTTCCCTTGGTGCCCATGCCGGCTTCGGTGAGCCCCAAGTGCAGCGGGTAGTCGCACCGCTGGGCAAGCCCGCGGTAAACGCTGATCAGATCCTGCACGCCACTGACCTTGCAGGACAGCACGATCTGTTCGGGCGCCATGCCCAGTTCGCGCGCGAATGTGGCCGACTCAAGCGCGGAGTTGATCAGCGCCTGGTACATCACCTGCTGCGTGGTCCAGGGCGTGGCGCGCCGGCCGTTCTCGTCCATCAGGGACGCCATCAGATCCTGGTCGAGGCTGCCCCAGTTGACACCGATGCGCACGACTTTGTCGTACTTCAGCGCCGCCTCGATCATCTGGGCGAACTGACGATCTTTCTTGTCGCCCTTGCCCACATTGCCGGGGTTGATGCGGTACTTGGACAAGGCCTGGGCACAGTCCGGGTAGTCGGTCAGGAGGCGGTGTCCGTTGTAGTGGAAATCGCCGACCAGGGGCACATCGATGCCCATGCGGTCGAGCTGCTCGCGCACGGCGGGCACGGCTTGCGCCGCCTCGGGTGTGTTCACTGTGATGCGCACCAGTTCGGAACCGGCCAGGGCCAGCTCCTTGACCTGGATGGCCGTGCCGATGACATCCACCGTGTCGGTGTTGGTCATCGATTGCACGGCCACCGGCGCATCGCCACCGATCAGCACCGCGCGCTCGCCCCACACCACCCGCGCCTGACGCGAGCGGCGCGCGGCCGGGCGGGCCACATCAATCAGGGAAGGGACGGAATCGGAAGGATTCATTTCAACTCGAAACGCGCCACCTTGCTGCGCGTGAAGGGGGCTGCATCGAACGCCTTGCCCTGGTAACTGACCTGCATGCCGGGCGCATTGCCCAGCAACACGCGCAAAGGCGCCGCACCGCTGAGATTGACCACCTCGCCGGCTTGTACCTGACGCCCCAGCAAGCGGCGCCCGGTGGCGTCGTGCACTTCCACCCAACTGAGCTCGCTGCTGCGCAGGGTGAGGTCGCCCGCGCCGGTCGACTCGCTGGCGACCGGCTTGGCCGCAGCAGCGGGCGCCGTCATGACGGATGGCAGCGAAGACGGCAGCTCGGCCGCGGGCGCTGGAGAGACGGGAAGAGTCACGGGGGGCAGCACTTCTGTCACCTCGCCGCCGGCAGAAGGTGCCGCTGAAAGGCCAGGGGTCGTCGGCAAAGGCGGTGCCGAACCGTCTGCTTGCGGGGCTTCAAGCTCAGCGCCCTCAGCCTCGGCGGGCAAGGGCGTGACGCCTGCGCCCTCAGGCGCCGCCACGGGCTGCGCCGCCTGGTCGGTGCCCCACGAAGGCAGAACGAAGTTGTCCGGCAGCACATAAACGACCGCGGCAGCCAGCAAGAGCGCCAATGGAGCGAGCCATTGCGGGCGCAGCAAGGCGCGCCACTGAAAGCTGCGTTGCCCGGTCTCGAAAGACAGGCGAACGCCCCGGGATTCCTTGAAGGGCTGATTCAGTGGCGCCAGTCCCACCGACAAAGGGGAGGTGCTGACCGTTGGCAGCCCGGCCAGAATCGCCGCCCCATCGATCTTCAGGCTGCGGCAGATCGTCATGGCCAAGGCCCGGGTGAAGCTCGGGTCTGGCAGCCGATCGTACTGGTCCGATTCCAGCGCTTCGAGCTTGGCCGGCGCGACCTTGGTCATGGCCGCCAGGGTGTCGAGTTCAATGCCCTGGGCTTGGCGGGCTTGACGCAGCAAGGCGCCCGGCGAGTTCACGTTGTCAGTCATCAAAGCGTCCCAACTCAAGCGCCGTCGCCTCTCGCGATGCGGAGAAGCGCTGGCGCAGCACGGCGGCAAGGTCGTCGCGGTCACGGTAATTGTTCAAACGGTGTTCCACGCGGACACCCAGCCAGAGCGATTCGGCCGTCATCAGTTGCGGCGTGTTGTTCACACGCCGAATGTAGAAACGCGCACGGTCAAACTCGCCTTTCTGAAAGAGCACCGATGCCAGATTGAAGGCAGTCGCCGGCGAGCCCGGATCAAGGTCAAAGGCCCGCTTGAGCGTCTGCTCCGCCTGCAACAACTTGCCCGCCCGCTGCTGGCACACGCCCTGGGCGAGCAGTGTCTTGCTGCTGTCCACGCTGCGCGGCATCTGCGATGCACGCTCGAACAGGGCGTTGGCGGGTTCGTACTGCTGACGGCCACATAACCACCAGGCGTAGTTGTGCATGGCCGAGCCATTGTTCGAGTCAAGCTGAATGGCCTTGCGATAGCTCTCGTCTGTGTAAGCCGGCTCGTTGAGGGCGTCATAGATCAGGGCGCGCATCTCGTAGGCTTCCGAGTAGTTTCCATCGACGGCCAGAGCCTTCTTGATCTCATCGAGTGCGATGGTGTACTGCTGCTGCGAGTAGTAGGCGGCAGCCAGTTCCAGCCGAATGCTGGCGCGACGGCGAACGTTGCTCTCATCAGAGGCCGTACGGAGGTCGCGACCACCGCTGAGGGTGGGGGTGTGAATGCCGTCCAAGCCACGCCCCTCACCGGTCGCCCCGCCGCCGCTGGCACAGCCGGCCAGCAAGCTCAGGCACAGTGTCAGCAAGGAGCCCAGGGAAACCAGCGAAGGGATGCAGCGGGAGTTGGTCATGCGTCAGCTTCCTCGCGCCGGCTCGGGCCAGCGACGTTCAATTCGATGAAGACGGGCGGGGACGTGCGGTGGTTTCCACCACCACGGGCACCGAGATCGGTTGCCGTGTCATCCGCTTGTGAGCCTGGGTGCGGTCCTGCACCTCACCCGCCAGTTGACCACAAGCCGCATCGATATCGTCACCACGCGTCTTGCGCACGGTGGTCACGATCCCGGCATCCTGAAGCAGGCGGCCAAAGGCCTGTACGCGATCCATGCCTGATCGATGCAGGCCGGACTGAGGGAAAGGGTTGAAGGGAATGAGGTTGATCTTGCAGGAAATACGCCCCCTCACCAGATCAATGAGTTGCCGCGCATGGACGTCGGTGTCGTTGACGCCATCGAGCATGCAATATTCAAAGGTGATGAAATCGCGCGGGGCCGCGGTGAGGTACTCGCTGCAGGCCTGCAACAGTTCATCAATGGGGTATTTGCGGTTGAGGGGCACCAGCTCATCACGCAAACCATCGTTGGGGGCGTGGAGCGATACAGCCAGCGCCACCGGGCAGTCTTTCTGCAGACGCTCGATCATGGGCACGACACCCGAGGTGGACACCGTGACACGCCGACGCGACAGGCCATAACCATGGTCGTCCAGCATGATGCGCAAGGCCGGCACCAGCGCCGCATAGTTCTGCAAGGGCTCGCCCATGCCCATCATCACGACGTTGCTGATGATGCGGTCGGTGCGACCAAAACGTTGACGCAAAAGGTGCTCGGCGAACCACAACTGGGCAATGATTTCGCCCGTGCTGAGATTTCGACTGAAACCTTGGTGGCCGGTGGAGCAGAAGCGGCAACCCACAGCGCAACCCGCCTGAGACGAAATACACAGCGTGGCGCGATCGTCTTCGGGAATGAAAACACTTTCGATGGCGTTGCCATCGCCCACATCGAAAAGCCACTTGATGGTGCCATCGGACGAGACGTGTTCGCTGATGACTTTCAGGGCTTCGATGCTTGCCACCCCTTGCAGCTTGCCGCGCAAGGACTTGGCCAGATCAGACATCTGATCAAACCGGGTGGCCCCTTTCTGATGGATCCACCGGAACAACTGGGTGGCGCGAAAGCGCTTCTCACCCAGTTGTTCACAGAATACAGCCAGGCCTTCCAGGTCGAAATCAAGCAGGTTGGCTGCACTCATGGAACCATTTCCGCTGCCATTCAGCGGCTGTAGACGTTCAGGCCAGGAAAGAAGAAGGCGATTTCAGCGGCGGCGGTTTCAGCGGCATCAGAGCCGTGCACGGCATTGGCATCGATGCTGTCAGCGAAGTCGGCGCGGATGGTGCCGGCAGCAGCCTTCTTGGGATCGGTGGCGCCCATCAGGTCGCGGTTCTTGGCGATGGCGCCTTCACCTTCGAGCACCTGCACGAACACGGGGCCCGAGACCATGAAGTCGACCAGGTCCTTGAAAAAGCCGCGCTCTTTGTGCACGCCGTAGAAGGTTTCAGCTTCTTGACGCGACAGTTGCACCAGCTTGGCGGCAGCGACCTTCAGGCCAGCGCCTTCAAAACGGGCCACGATCTGGCCGATCACGTTCTTGGCGACGGCGTCGGGCTTGATGATCGACAGGGTGCGTTCGATGGTCATTTTCAATCTTCTCCAGAAATAGTATTAGACAAAACCCGGCATTGTAGCTCTGCGACGGGGGTATGGCGCTGCATCAACGGCGCCCGCGACCGCCGCCGCCGCCGCCGCCGCCGCCGCCGCCGCCGCCGCCGCCGCCGCCACCACCACCACCACCGCCACGCCCGGACCGACCACCGCCGGGTCGGGCGAAGAAGGCGTCGGCACCGATGTAGCCCACCGAGGTCTGCATGGGGTCAGGCTGGCGCGGCGCCCCCTTCTTGTCGGGAGTACGGCCGGCATCATGGTCAGGGCGACCAAAGCCTTGGCTGATGCGCTTGGAGCCCTTCGCGAAACGCTTGTCGAAGGTCTGCTCCAGAGGGTTCGGAATCGGGCCGATGTGATCGTGATCTTCGTCGTGATCCGGCGCGGACGAACGCTCTGCCCAGGTGCCGCCACGTCGCTGGCGCTCTTGCTGCTGTTGCTGCTGTTGCTGCGGCGCTTGCGGGCGTCCGCCTTGCTGTCCGGGGCCACGCTGCTGCTGGCCACCCTGGGGCTTGTTGTTGCCCCGGCCGCCCTGCCCGCCCTGGCCTTGCTGCTGCCGCGGGCCACCTTGCTGGTCACGCTGCTCACCGCCACGATTGTCACGGCTGTCACGGCCACCCCGACCGCCCTTGCCCTGCCCGCCCTCCGGACGGTCAAAACCCGCCAGGGACTTGACCGCACGGACGTCGGACTCGCCCAGTTCTACCCAGACGCCGCGCTTGAGACCACGCGGCAGCACGATGGCGCCGTAGCGCACGCGGATCAGGCGGCTGACTGCCAGACCCACCGTTTCAAACAGTTTGCGCACCTCACGGTTGCGGCCCTCGGTGATGACCACGCGATACCAGTGGTTCACCCCTTCTCCGCCGCCGTTCTCGATGGACTTGAATGCCGCCATCTGTCCTTCGATGTCCACCCCTGCCAGCAATTTGGCACGACCCGTTTCGTTGAGGGTACCCAGCACCCGCACGGCGTACTCGCGCTCGACGCCGAAGCGCGGGTGCATGAGCTGGTTGGCCAGTTCGCCGGAGGTGGTGAACAACAACAAGCCCTCGGTGTTGATGTCCAGGCGCCCCACCGACATCCACTTGCCGTTGTGCAGGCGGGGCAGGCGGCGAAACACCGTGGGACGACCCTGCGGATCGTCATGGGTGACGACCTCGCCTACCGGCTTGTGGTAAGCCAGGATGCGCGCGGGTTGAGGAGCGATGCGGATGCGTATCGGCTTGCCGCCGACCTTGACCTGGTCGCCATAGGACACCCGCTGGCCGATGTGGGCCGCCTCACCATTGACGG
>Ga0079224_100017385_pt1 | contig 10132 bp, 11 predicted proteins | sample Stecom2015_FD_80414 | JGI IMG/M metagenome (GOLD analysis project Ga0079224, IMG submission 80414) | Agricultural soil microbial communities from Utah to study Nitrogen management - Steer compost 2015 | ecosystem: Environmental > Terrestrial > Soil > Agricultural land | place: USA: Utah... | reverse complement strand
GACTTGTTTGAGTCGCCGCGCTGGCCAAGGTTGGTAGGCTGGTTCGCGCGGCCGGCGCGGAGTTTGAAGCAGTGCGATTGGTGCTCTGCACGACGCTAGCGGATACGTCGAGACGGGCGCGGCCGAGGGCTATGAACACAGGGGCATGGTCTGATACCTCGGCGCGTGATTTTTCGTGTGTCCAGCCGATCATCGCGGGGTAGTTGATAACACCGGAGGCGGTGATATCGAGTGCCGAGTCCCGTTCAATCCAGAAGTTGTCGTAAAGGCTGGCAAAGCGTCCGTTTACAGAGGAAAGAGTGGTGCCACCGGAGGTAATGAGCGGCCGCGCGTATTGCTTCAATGGCGCCCATGCAGGGTTATTGGGATTCAGGTTGAAGTCACCGACCAGCATGCGCGGGGTGCCAGGGTAAACGTCACCCAGCCAGGCCCAGTAGTCGGCGAGAGGCGAATCTCAGGCGTTCTGTCCGACTCCGATTTGCCGTAGACATTATGGACTGTGCCTATCGCAATCTTGCTTTGGTCACGTTTGGAGCGGAATTGGGCGGAGAAGGGCTCGCGCATAAACCGGTCGCCACGATCCAGATAGACAACAGCACCCTCGTCGTACTCAACGGTGCTGTCACGGAAGATAAATGCGTACATTTCCTTGTACGAAGAGCTTCCGATCGCGTGGCTCTCGATCGTTGACCAAGACTCACCGGATTGGGCCTCAAGCGCGCGCTCCAGGCTGCGAAGCCCTTCTTCGGTCATAACTTCCTGCAGGGCGAGCAGATCGATCCGCTTGGCCACTTCGGCTAATGCCGTGAAGTTCTGGCGGTCGCCATGGCCAAGGCGTTTGACGTTCCAGCTACCAACAATGATATCGGAAGCCGATGCGATGCCTGTGACCGCGAGCGTTGCGGCAACGAGGATACTGCGTAGGAGGGAGCGCATATTAAGCATCGTGTGACTGGTGTTCCTTTGAGCGAGCGGACGGTAAGGAGTCGACTGCCGGCGTTGATCGGTTAGAGGTTATTGCGGATATGGGAAACGCCGTGGCGCCCCTTAATCCATTGTTTCGGGTTGAACAAGCTGCCCTTCTTCTCTACGACGAGCTGGGCAACAATGGGGGTGATGATGGTTAAAATAACCATTGCTACGCCGCGAGACTGTCGGCGCTCGCGTGCTGTTTTACCTTGCGGATTGAGCATCGAGACCAGGCTAAAGACCCACAGGATGGCCAGAGGTAGCTTGGTGCAGAGCGCGAGGAGCGCCTTGAAAATGTTGTAGTTGTTTGACCGAAAAGTGCGGAAGACACATAGCAAAAAGAGCGATGTTGAAACAACTGCGCAGATAAGCAGCGCGTACTCAGGTTTTCCGCCAAGCAGGTTGACGAAGACCAGATAGATGACAACTGCAGAAGCAGGTATCAGGAAGCATTCGCCGAGGTCGTTATAGTCTTGGAAAACCACGATCTTGCGGTTATCTCCCCAACCCAGAACAATCCCTGTGATCACGATTACAAAGAGCGCGACCAGCGCAATGTTGTAGTAGTCCATTTGGGATCCTCGGAAATTCGACAAAAAGAAGGGCCGCAAATAACTTGCGGCCCTTCTCACAGACACAGCGTGAGTTAGACGCTGACGCCGTAGTTGCTGGCCAGCGGAGCCAGACCACCAGCGAAGCCTTGGCCGATAGCCTTGAACTTCCACTCACCGTTGTGGCGATAGATCTCACCGAAGATCATTGCGGTCTCAACGGAGGCGTCCTCGCTCAGGTCAAAGCGGGCAATCTCGCTGTTGTCCTTTTTGTTCAGGACGCGGATATACGCTTTGCTGACTTGACCGAAGTTTTGGTTGCGACCAGCGGCGTCGTGGATCGTGACGCTGAAAGCCAGTTTCTTGGCTTCTTCCGGCAGGCCGGCCAGGTTGACGTTGACAGTTTCGTCGTCGCCTTCGCCTTCACCCGAGCGGTTGTCGCCGTTGTGAACGACGTTGCCGCATGGAGAGGTCTTGTTGTTGTAGAAGATGAACGCGTTGTCGCTCAGGACTTTTTCGTTCTCGCCCAGCATGAATACGGAGGCGTCCAGGTCAAACTCGGTGCCGTCGGTGGCGCGCGGGTCCCAGCCCAGGCCAACAACGATGTCGCTCAGGCCCGGTGCTTCTTTGGAGAGGCTTACGGAGCCGCCTTTCTGCAGTGATACTGCCATGTGATATTCCTTTTCTTTGAGGTAAGAGGCGAGGCTTACAGAGCCACGCCGTATTGTTGACCCAGAGCGCGCAGACCACCGGCATAGCCTTGGCCAACCGCGCGGAACTTCCACTCGCCGCCATTGCGGTACAGCTCACCGAACACCATCGCGGCTTCAGTGCTTGCATCTTCAGCCAGGTCGAAACGGACGACTTCTACGTTGGTCTCGGAGTTGACCAGGCGAATGAAAGCGTTCGATACCTGCCCGAAGTTCTGGCGGCGCTGATCAGCGTCGTGAATGGTGACTGTGATGACGATCTTGTCGATGTCAGCTGCAACCTTGCTCAGGTCTACCAGCAGGGACTCGTCGTCGTCGTCGCCTTCGCCGGTACGGTTGTCACCGGTGTGCTCAACGGAGCCGTCGACGGCGCGCATCTGGTTGTAAAAGATGAAGTCGGCATCGGAACGAACTTTGCCATTGGCGGCCAGCAGGAACGCGGAAGCGTCGAGGTCAAAGTCTTGGCCATCAGTAGAGCGTGCATCCCAACCCAGACCAACGAGGATCTTGTTCAGACCCGGATCGGTTTTGGACAGCGACAGGTTCCCACCTTTTTGAAGTGACAGGGCCATGTAAAACTCCTTTCTATTTTCTGTTTGTTTAACTTTAAAACCTGCATCTACTTCGGTTTATTCGGTAGATGCAGTGAGGCTACCACTACTCTAATTTCTACCTAATTACTCAGGCAGCTTCCGATTCGGGATCATCGTCATCACGTTCAGGGAACAGTGCGCTGGCGATAATTCCGACAGCAAGGACGCCGAGAACAATGAACAAGCTGGTGTTCGGGTCGATGCTGTAGCCGTGATGGAACAGGTGGTTCGTTGCGTTCAGCGCGAGCTTGGCGCCGATAAAAAACAGCAGGACGATAACCGCCTTTTCCAGGTGGACCAGATAGCGCTTCAGGGCTTCAAGTACGAAGTACATGGTACGCAGGCCCAGAATCGCGAAGATCATTGCTGAGTACACGATCAGTGGCTCTCGGCTAACCGCGATAACGGCAGGCACGGAGTCAAAGGCGAACAGCACGTCGGACACTTCAACTACGCATACGCACAGGAACAGCGGGGTAGCGAAGAGCATGCCCTTGGCCGGGAGGGTGATGTCCTTATTCTCCGGCTTCTGCAGTTCTGCCTGTAGCTGCTCGCGACGCACGAAGAAGTTGTGTCCGTACAGGTGAGGCCAGACGGGGAACAGTTTCTTGGCGAATCGGTATGCGATGTGCTGGGAGTAATCCTCTTCCTCGTCGCCGTCGTCACCGCCGCTGCGCAGCATCATGACGGCAGTCCAGATAACGATTGCCGCGAACAGGATCTCGACCCATGGGCCAAAGACCAGTAGTCCGGAACCGATCGCGACAAACACCATACGGAAGACGATTGCACCGATGACACCCCAGTACAGGACTCGATGGCGCAGGCCCTGCGGAACCTTGAACCACGCGAAGATCGCCATGAAGACAAACAGGTTGTCGACGCTCAGCACCTTCTCCAGCGCGTAGCCGGTGAGGAACAGGCTGGCAACTTCAGGGCTGTGATTCACATACAGGAAGCCAGCAAAGCCAAGGGACAGCACAATCCAGAAAATGGTCCAGAGTGACGCGCCCATCAGCGTGATTGGCTTGTCTTTGCGATGCGTCATCAGATCGAGCAGCAACGCGCCGATCGCCAGGCCGACGAACACGGCAATCGTCGTGGGCGGGAAGCCGATAGCAGTGCTTACGGCCTCACTTACTGCAGTATTGGTCTCAGACACGGTATTTTCCCTTACAGGTCGAAGTCAGAGGGCGTCAGACCAAGCTCGATGCACAGCAGCTTGCAGACAGTCTTTTCGTTGTCATCGAAGTTGCCGTCAGAGGCACCGATGGCCATGCACACGCGAATCAGCAGACGGGCTTGTTCAGACTTGCCTTTGATCTTGCCGACAACAGCGAGCGCTTCCGCGCGGCCGATCTGCTCGTCGAACTCGAACTTGGAGCAGACACGGTTGAAGGCTTCAATCACCTTGTCCATGTCGAAGACTTTCAGCTCATCCGAGTTTTTGATGAACCCGCTCATCTTCAGCTTTTCTGCAGAGCTGATTTCTCCGTCTGCAGCAGCGACCAGCGCGCAGCCAGCCACGATCGCTTCCATGAACTCTTTGTTCTTGAACTTGCCTACCTCGGTTGTCAGCTTTTCCCGGGCGGCCAGTGTGTTTTTCTTCAACCAATCAAGCATTACGTTTTCCTCAAAATGGGGGAGTGGGCTGCAGCTGCAGCCCGAGTTTGTTTACTTGGACCCAGCAGCCCAGCGCATGCCCCATCCGTAGGCTTCATCCAGCTTTCGATGACCTTGGAAGAATCGCACTTCCCGGTTCACTCGCACCGCTCCATTGACGTTCTCCAGCATCGCGATAGCGCACATGCCAAGCTGTCCGCCTTCTTCGTTCAGCTTCACTTCAACCGGAGGTTGGCCAGGTGCGTAAATGGTCACTACAGCGTCTGTTGAGTGCCATGAGGCAACGCCATCGTAGATAAAGGCATATACGCAGATGCGCTTGATCTCAGCCCAACGGCTGCCGTTAATCCGTAACCACTCTCCGTCGGCGCTTGCACCGGTACGGTCATCGGCCATCAGTTCAACAAATGGTTCGTCACGGAAGCTGCCGAAGGCATTACCGAGTGCTTGAACTGCACCCTTGGCGCCGTTCTTCAGCTCGAAAAGACAGCCCACATCCAGGTCGATACCTTTGGACTTGCCGAAGCCAAGGAAGCCGCCGCCTTGCGGGCCACGATTCCAGTTCAGGTTGACTTTGATCTCGCCAAAGTTGCCGTCTTTCTTTTCAAGGCTGATGCTCGATTGGCGCTTGTCGAGACTGACCTTGCTCAGGTTGATAGGCTTCGGGGCTGGTGCAGGCGCGGGCGCTGGAGGCGGCGAAACAACCGGACTCGGCCCCGGGTTGTGTGGCGGCGCAATTTCGACGCCGAAGTGCTTGGCCAGAGGTTCCAGGCCACCGGCAAACCCCTGACCCACGCAGCGGAACTTCCACTCGTTGTTGCGGCGATAGAACTCACCCAGGATCAGTGCCGTTTCAGTCCGACCCTGTGTGGGAATCGCGGCGGTTGCGCCGTTGCTCAGCGTCACCTGCACGTTAGCGCAGGCGTTGAAGCTGGAACGATTTCCGTCGATGGTCGCTGTGAGGGCGACTTTCTCGATGGCAGGCTCAACAAGGTCCAGATTCAGGCTGTAGGTGGCGACACCTGGGTTGGCGCTAACCATCTGAATTGCGCTGCGCTGGACTGCCGTTTGGCCGTAGAAGCACATGTCGCCGTCACCGCGTACTTTGCCAGAGGAGGTCAGCAGGAAGGCAGAGACGTCAATCTCGATGTTCGGGATTGGCGTGTAGTTGACCGTGGCAGTGATGACGCCTTTTGGCAGGGCGCAGTTCGCGCCCGGAGTCAGGACAGTGCTCATGCGATTGCCCCCGCTGCCTCACTCGTCAGGTCCTGAACAGTGCGACCGCAAGTAGTGGAGCCAACTGCAGTGAACGTCCAGCCGTTTGCATCACGCTTCAGGTAGGCCATGATCAGGCCGGTGTGATTGCCTTGGTCAGACAGATTGATGCGTGCCAGTTCTTTGTTGGTATCTTCGTCGACGATACGGCAGTACGCATTCTCGACTTTCGTAAACGATTGCCCGGTGAAGCTGTTGACCGTGAATACCAGCGCGTTCACGTCCGGGCTCAGACCTGCGAGATTAACGATGATGCTCTCGTCGTCGCCGTCACCATGACCGGTGCGGTTGTCGCCGGTATGCAGGATGTTGCCGCACTTGGACTTGAGCTGACGGAACCACACGAGATCCAGTGGGTTACGTGCAGCGTCGGCAACGATACAGGAAGCATCGAGATCAATGCCACCGCCGAGCAGTTTGCCAAAGAACCCGGATGGCTTTGCCGCGTCCCAGCCCAGGCCCAAGCGTACGTTGCGCAAGGTAGAGCCAGCGATTTTTTCCAGCGAGATTGTTTGTCGTTTTTCCAGTGTAATGGCCATGTCCGGCTCCTTGATTATGGGGTTGTTGCTACTCGAATTTTGGTTTCGGCAATGGTCGGCAGAAGGCCGCCGTGTCGTACTCCATGCCATTGAGCGCGCTCTTCGATCGAGCGAGCCCATTGCAGATGAGTTGCCGGTTCACACATTGCACCGCCGTGTTTGAAAACTGCTTTGGCGTCGTCAGACATGATCAGGCGGGCGCTATTCAGGTCTTCGATGCTGACCCGAAGCGCGTCGTGAATCGTTGCGATCTGGGATGGATGGATAGCGGTTTTGCCTACCAGTCCATGTAGAAGGTCCAATTCCAGTTCCTGTGTGAACAGCTGGTCGTTATCCAGCCGCTCGAACACTGGTGCTGTGAGATGGAACCCGGCAGCACCCATGATCCCGGCCAGCATAGGGATGACGTATCCCATAGGTGTGCTATAGAGCGTGTGGCTCGCACTGCGGCGCAGGCCCAGGCAGCCCATCAGGTCGTTGCCGCCGATACGCAGCACCAACACTTTGTCGCGGATCGTTGCTAGCAGGCCATCACGCAGCTCAGTCATCGCCACCGGATCGAATACGTCGCGAGTTTCCAGTGTGGGCATCAGCAGCAGGGAAGGGTGCGTCACAGCGCTTTCCCATGCCCCTAACGTCGAGAGATTCAGCTTGGGTGCGACGAAGCCATCAACGTGCTTGATCAGCTCCATATCATTGAGCAGCTTGGCCATTTCCACGTTGCGAGGACGCACGAAGAGAATGGGGTTGCTCCGACTACGCCCACCGGCAGCATCGATCTGCGCCAGGAGTGTCTGCAGATTGCGAACTCCGCTCTGTACATCGGTTTCCGATACGGCGTCTTCTAGGCAAACGACGAGGGATCGAAGACCTGGGATCTTCCCGTTGCAGACGACATCGAATAAATCGGGACGAGTGGCCGGCATGTAGAGGGTCGCGCCAAGCGCGTAAGGCGATATTGGACTCATCAGCTCACCTGCTTGATAACAGTGATGGCGCGATATGGGCCGAGGGCGTCGCCGACCTCTTGGACCTCGATGCCGGCGAGGTCTGTCAGGTACTTGAGCAAGCGAACATCCGGGTCGCTAGCGCATCGAACCAGTACGTGATCAGGTACCCGTCGCATCACGGCGCGAGTTGCTTCGGCGATACCGGGCTTTACGCGGTTGAGGTTGGTGATGCCGTACTGCGCGGCTACCGATTCAATGACGGACTGAGAGGTTTTCTGCAGCGCGGCACGGTCCTGCTCAGACAGCGGAGAAATAGTAGGGACCGTTTCGGGCAGAAGTCGGTCCATGGCCACACGAATGGCGTTGATGAACGACTTGGTTTGGTCGACTTCTGCAAGGTGGTTGTATCGCACGCAACCGTGCAGGCCGTCGTCACCAGGCCAGATAGTGCGGGAAATGAGGCCTGATACGGTCGCGCCGAGGATGCCGGAAGGAATAATCCAGTCGTCGGATGAGGCGGAGAGCCATGCTTTGCCGCAGGGGTCAGCAAGAACACAGAGACGCGGCTCAGCGGGGAAGCCGCCAAGCTCGGCAAGACTGCGCTTGAGCTCCCCAGCGATGGCGCCCTTACCAGTCCAGCCGTCTACAAAGACGATATTTGCTGTGCCGTGAGCACAGGCGATTGTATCCATTGCAGCCCTATCAATCCCTTTGTCCCTGATGATGCTCACACCGTAGTGGTAGCACTGGCGATGGCCCGATGATACTGCAGACTTGAGAAGAACACCAAGAGGCAATCCCGCGCGGACCAGGGATACGAGGACAATCGGGCCTTCTGGGATTTCCCGGGAGATGCAATTTGCCAGGGCGATAACTTCTTTGGCCATGCGTACGGCATTGTGAGCGAGCGCCCGCTTGTAAAGATCCGTATGCAGAGAGGACGGAGCGTTCTCCATCGAAATCATCTCGGAGTAGTGTTTCTCCCCCGACTGGATCAAGCGCTCTTTCTCCTCGACGTCCGTCGGGGCAAGGTCGATTTCCTTCAGCAGAAAAACGACGTCGGAAGGGTCGTAGCTGCCGCTACCAACAATGTCGTACTGCGATGCGTTAACCATGAACCTTCTCCAGGATGGCGCGGGTGATCTGGCTGTTGCTTGGCGTACCCCAGAAGAGGCATTCGCTCATAAAGCCAAGGTCGGAAAGGCTGTCGCCAAAACCAAGAATTGGGCGTGCTCCATTCATCTCTTTGTCCCGCTTAATGATTTCTTGAACTGCAAACCGTTTGTTCAATTCCTTTGGCAGAAACGCGAGGTTATTGCCATTGATGTGAACATCCAGATCACTTATCAAACCACGTTTTTTGATTTCCCAAAGTAAGTCGACAAGCGCTTGATCTGTGGCGTTATTGTGTTTCGTCACGATGTAAAAGCTGGTGCTTAACTCTTCGACGACCCAGCCACGAAGGGAATGGCCCATTTCTCGGCCAATCTCAATTGCTTGCTCAGAAAGGATCTGAAACCGATCCTGATACGGCGCGAGAACCTCTTTCATTTGAGTCTGCCATTGCGCATCAGGTTGTCTGTCTGCAGACAAGATAACGCCGCCATGTGAGCAAACAGCAGCGCCAGAAAAGGGGATCTCTACTCGACTGAAAGCCTCAATACTTCGGGCCGTCACGGGAATAACGTCAGCATTGTTCATCAGCCAGGTGATGAACTGTTTTTGCATCACTGTCATATATCCGCTAGGCGCGCCGGCTTCTGTGCGAGAGGCAATGTGCGTCGGTGTCTCTGACATCTTTCGCGCGGTTTGGAAAAGATTGTCATCGAGATCTACGAGTGCCAGTGGCTTAACGTCAAACATCAGTGACTACCTCGGCATTGAGTGCGTTGAGCAGTTTTGAATCGACTGCGGCAGGATCTGTCTCTGTGCAGATGAACACGCGGTCAAACTGCCCGGGCCCGACGTTGTAGAGGAAGTTAGGTATACCCAGGCCGTAGTTATCCCCAAATGCGAGGACATCCTTGATCTCATGGCCAAGGGCGATAGGCGAGCGAGTAGTCGAGCTGAAGTACACTTCAACACCGGCTTTCTCCAGTCGCTCAGCCAGAAGGAACGGCCGCCAAACGAATTCGTTGGTACCCACGACCAGTACCTTTTCACCAGGCTCGGGCATTGTTTTGAGCTTTAGTGAGTCTTGATGACGGACAGCTCCGAGACGCCCCCAGTCATTGCGGGGATTGATTGGCCAAACACCTGCTTTGGTGGTGGAAACATCAGGCATATCGGGCGATGGCGCATTCAAATCTTCAGTAAACGCGTAGCTGCCAGAGAGCAGAGAAACGGACGTGGCCTTGGGGCCAATAGCTTTCTGTACCGCGTTGTCTGACCAGTCCGTGAGTGTCACGGTCACGACTTTCTCGATGTTGCTAAGGCCCGCGGATTCCAGCGAAGCCAGTAAGTTGATAAAGGTTTTCCCGGTGGAGGCTTCGTCATCGACGAGAACAATAGAGCGAGCGGCTTTCAGCATCGCTTGGATCTGGGCGTCTGCCGGCATGTGAATAAGGTGCGCACTGGCATGACTGTGCTCTTCTTCAAAGCGCGCGAAGATCGGTGTGCCGAGGTCATGGCGACTGCTGACGAGATAGAACGTGTCGTCGCGGGTGGATTGCAGCGCGCGATGGACGCCGGCGCCGAGGCCTACTGCGGTCTCCGCCATGCCGAACACAATTACTGGTCCGGGCAGGTCTGTTGGCACCTGCGCAGCAAGGTTCTCGTACGTTTGCTGCATAACGCTTGGTTTGACTGGAATGTGTCGGCCCAGGACTTTGGACACAAACAAGAATGCCCGCTTGGGGTTTTTGCGCTCAGCAAAGCCAAAAAGAGCATCTGGAGCGAAGAGTGATTCGCGCACAGCTACGT
>Ga0079224_100017384_pt1 | contig 10133 bp, 8 predicted proteins | sample Stecom2015_FD_80414 | JGI IMG/M metagenome (GOLD analysis project Ga0079224, IMG submission 80414) | Agricultural soil microbial communities from Utah to study Nitrogen management - Steer compost 2015 | ecosystem: Environmental > Terrestrial > Soil > Agricultural land | place: USA: Utah... | reverse complement strand
CGTCGAGGAGGGCGAAGTCCATGTTGCCCGCGAGGATGTCCTCGCCGACGCCCTCGGTGGCGTAGGGGTAAATCTCGTTCTCGTCGAACGTGCCGCCGGAGTGGAAGTAGGTGTAGTAGACCGAGCCGTAGGGGTCCACGCCGATGCTCTTGACGGCCGGATTCTGCTCCTTGAGGTACTTCGTCGTCCCCGAGATCGTGCCGCCGGTGCCCGCGCCCGCGACGAAGTGCGAGATGCGGCCGTCGGTCTGGTCCCACAGTTCCGGCCCGGTGGTGCGGTAGTGCGCCTCGGTGTTGGCCGGGTGGTCGTACTGGTTGGGGTAGAACGAGTTGGGGATCTCCTCCGAGAGCCGCTTCGCCACGGAGTAGTAGGAGCGCGGGTCGTCCGGCGCGACGGCCGTCGGGCAGACGATGACCTCGGCGCCGAGGGCGCGGAGCACGTCGATCTTCTCCTGGCTCTGCTTGTCGGTCGTCGTGAAGATGCACGTGTAGCCCTTCACGATGGCGGCGATGGCGAGGCCGGCGCCGGTGTTGCCGCTGGTCCCTTCGATGATCGTACCGCCCGGCTTCAGCAGCCCCTTCCGCTCGGCGTCCTCGATCATCGCCACGCCGATCCGGTCCTTGACCGAGCCGCCGGGACTGAAGAACTCGACCTTCGCGAGCAGCGTGCCGGGGAGGTCGGCCCCGAGCCGCTGCAGGCGCACGAGCGGCGTGTTACCGATGGTGTCGAGGATGGAATCGGACCACATGGGGAGGCAGGCAGGCGGAAGAGGGCGGGCCGAAAGCTACGCACCCGCCGCCTGCACGGGTGGCCTCCCGGGGCGACTTCCACGCATCCTCGTGGGGCGTTCCCGCTCGCTCCCCTCGGCGCTCGCCCTTACTTTACCGGCCTCACCCCTCCGCCGCATGGACCTCACCCCGGACACCCACGACGCCCTTCCCCTCGTCGCCCCGGAGCTGCTCGTCGCCACGTGCAACCCGGACGGCGAGCGGTTGCACTGCAACGAGGCGTGGCGAGAGGTCTTCGGCGACGACGGGCTCTGGGGCCGGCTTCCGGTCGAGGACGTCCGCTTCGCCAACACCTACCTCACCGACGCGGCGCGCGGGCTCCTGGTGGCCCACCAGGTCTTCCTCGTGGATCGGCCGGAAGACCACCGACAGGTCCCCGTGCTCCTGCACTACCTCCCCGTCCGCCTGCCCGAGTTCCGCCCCGGTCACTACCCCGTCGTGCTGACCGGCGAGGTGCTCCAGGAGCCCGTCAGCTGGGCGGCCGACCAGACGCGCCGCCGCCGCATGGAGATGCTCGGCCAGATGGCGATGGGCATCGCGCACGACTTCAACAACCTGCTCACGACCATCCTCGGCCACGCCGAGCTCCTCCACGGCACGCTCCCCTTCACCCCGGACGCCGTCGAGGCCCGCGCCCACCTCAAGACGCTCGAACAGGCCGCCGGCGACGGCGCGGCCCTCGTCAAGAAGATCCAGCAATACATCCGCCACGAGAAGCAGGAGCACTTCGAGCTGGTGGACCTCTGCCAGCTCGCCGAGGAGGTCCTCACCCTCACCCGCCCCTACTGGTACAACGAGCCGCGCCGCCAGGGCATCGACATCCGTCTGGAGACCGACTTCGAGGCCGTGCCGCCCGTCCTCGGCTGGCCGACGGAGCTGCGCGAGGTGCTCGTCAACCTCATCCTCAACGCGGTCCAGGCGATGCCTCGGGGCGGCTCACTGAAGCTGCGGACGCTGCACGACCCGGCGCGCGGAGCCGTCGTGCAGGTCGAGGACACCGGCGTGGGGATGTCGGAGCCGGTGAAGGCGCGCATCTTCGAGCCGCTGTTCACGACGAAGGGCGAGCGCGGCACGGGCATGGGGCTGACCGTCTCCTACGGCATCGTGCAGGAGCACAACGGCGCCATCGAGGTGGCGAGCGCACCGGGTAAGGGCACCCGCTTCTGCCTCTCCTTCCCCCCTGCCGACCGCAAGGCCGCCGCGTCCCTCGAAGACTCGGACGCCCCGTCCACCGACGAGCCCATTCGCGCCCGCATCCTCATCGTGGACGACGAGCCGATGGTGCGCACCGTCACGGCCAAGCTGCTCCGCCTCCACGGCCACGACGTCGCCGAGGTGGAGAGCGGCCCGCAGGCCCTCGCCCACCTCGACGCCCACGAGGGCGACCTCGGCAGCACGGACCCCTCGATGCCGCAGCGGAACGGCCGCGAGCGCGCGCACCACCTCCACGAGCGCAACCCCGGCCTCCCCGTCCTCCTCCTCACCGGCGACACCGACGCCCACGAAGGCGCCGAGCACATCGTGGCCGTCGTGCAGAAGCCCTTCAAGCTCGACGTGCTGGAGGGGGTGATTCAGCGGGTGATTGGAGAACCGCGACGCGCGTAAGCGCAAATTTGCTATCGATCTTGACAAGTACGGTAGCGTGCCCTACGTTGACGACGACCTTTTTATCTGGACCAACGAGACTCGTTATGAACAGATCGATTACTCGGGTACTCGTCATTGCATCTGCGCTCTTTGCCACGCTCACGCTAGGAATCGTGGCCTGCGATGTGGTGGACAGATCGGGGAGCATCCCCGCTGCGGTGGCGCGCTTGGACAATGAAGAGATCGTCCTTCTGGCCGAACCCTCGAATGCGGAAACGCTCCTGCGCGAGGGCCTCGAACGGATCAATTCTGACGTACGGTTCGCTTCATTTGAGTCTGAACCGGAAGTCGTAAAGATCGGCCCCGGCTACTTCCTCGTCGGCCGGGGACAGGACGTAGACGGCCGCTGCGTCACCATCGCACTCGACCTGCACCAGGAGGAGGATGGATCGCTCGGCCGTCTCACGGAAAACGGCACGTTTGAGCGGCCGCCGAGGGGACACACGTGCACCGGCGTGAACTGCTCGGGATGCACGCTGGGTTATCAACCAGGTGGCGGCTTCTACTGTGACTGTTGGCGTCCTGGCGGCGGCGAAGGAGGCTCTTGGTGTAATCACTCCTGTACGGGCGACTGCTGACCACGCCTTTCGCCCACAGTTTCAAAGACCAACGGCCCACTCCAACGGTTGGAGCGGGCCGCATGCTAGCGAGGTCCTCCATCCCCTTCTTCCCACCGCCGCGCCATCAGGCTCGGGCGGTTGGCCTCGGCCATGGCTTCGTCCGCCTCGCCCGTCCGGGGGTCGAGGTTGAAGAGCGCCACGAGCGCGTCGAACAGGCGGGGGTGGTGGCGCTGGAGCCGCACGGGCCGCTCGAAGAACTGCTCGACGGCCACGGCGAAGAGCTCGACCGGATTGGAGGAGGCGTAGCGGCGGAGCACCGAGCGCCCGAGCCGCGCCTGCCGCATCTCGTCGCGGACGAGCGCGCGCCAGGCGTCGGCCGAGGCGGGGTCCATGAGCGAGGGGACGCCGTCGGCGCCCTGGGCCTGGAAGTCGAACAGGTGGGCGAGCTCGTGGAGGACGACGTTGTAGCCGTCGGCCCGGGACCAGCCCGCCTCCACGGCCGGGGCCGAGAGCAGCACGGGCCCCTGCGGATGCACCATGCCGTCGTAGGAGGCCACGTCGTCGAGCTCGTACTCGTCGTCGAAGGTGCCGGGGTAGAAGAGGAAAGTCCGGCCGCGCGGGAGCTCCCAGTCGGGCCGGCCGTGGAGCATGAGCGCCGCCCCCGCCGCCACCCCGAGGCGGAGCGACTCGGTCACCTCGACGCCCTCCACCGCCTCGAAGGCCGCCTCGGCCAGCACGATCTGGACGTCCCGCTCGAAGCGGCGCCGCGCCTCGTCGCCGAGGCGGGCATACAGCGGGACGTGGACCCGGAGCCACTCGCGCCATCCTGACGGAAACGGGCGTCGCACGGCCCGGTAGCGCCGGGCGACGCGCCGGGCTCCGACGGCCAGCGGAAGAGCCGCCGCGGCCAGCGCCCACCACGGGCTGAGCCCGAGCCGGCCCGCCAGCACGACCGCCGTCAACCCTGCCAGCGCGGCCAGGATGACGGAGAAGACGAGGTCGGAACGGCGGACGAGTCGCAAGGCAGCGAGGGACCGGGCGCGGTTGAACTGGCGGAACGGCGGGCGATACTCCGGGGCCGCCGCCTTCGATCCCATCCGACCCCGGCCCTTCTGACAGACCCCGGCACTTGGCCCGGTTTTCGACGTTCACGCGCCCACCGACCATCGCCACCTTTTCGCCTACCCGATGCCCCCCCCTTCCCTGTACCTCGTGGGTGACGATCCCGAACAGAGCATCCCGCTCCTCACGCCCGACGAGGAGCGCGAGATGCACGAGGCGAGCCTCCCGGAGACGCTCCCCATCCTCGCCCTCAAAAACACCGTCCTCTTCCCCGGCGTCGTCCTCCCCATCACCGTCGGGCGGGACACCTCGCTCAGGCTGGTCAAGGACGCCTACGGCGGCGACCGGCTCGTCGGCGTCGTCGCGCAGCGGAGCGTGGAGATCGAGAATCCCGGGCCGGACGACCTCTACCGCGTCGGAACCGCCGCGACGATCCTCAAGCTCATCAAGATGCCCGACGGATCGGTGAGCATCGTGATCCAGGGGAAGCGGCGGTTCGAGATCAAGGCGTTCACGCAGCAGGAGCCCTACCTGCGCGCGCAGGTCGAGCCCATCGAGGAGGACGGCGGCACCGACGACGTGGAGCTCTCGGCGCGCGTGCGCTCCATCAAGGAGCTGGCGATCCAGATCGTCAACATGTCGCCGAACCTCCCGAGCGAGGCGGCCTACGCCATCCAGAACATCGAGAGCCCGTCGTTCCTCATCCACTTCATCGCGTCGAACCTCCAGATCGACGTGGAGAAGAAGCAGGCGCTGCTGGAGACGCGGCCCATCCTCGAACGCGCCCAGCTCGTGCTCACGCACCTGGAGCAGGAGATCCGCGTGCTCCAGATCTCCGAAGAGATCCGCTCGAAGGTCCGCACCGACGTGGACCAGCAGCAGCGGGAGTTCCTCCTCCGCCAGCAGATGAAGGCCATCCAGGAGGAGCTCGGCGAGACCGAGGGCGGCGCGGCCGAGGCCGAGGAGCTGCGCGGGCGCATGGAGGAGAAGCTCGACCTCCTCCCCGAAGCCGTCGTCGAGACGCTGGAGAAGGAGCTCACGAAGCTGGCGCGGACGAACCCGGCCAGCCCCGAGTACGGCGTCACGCGCAACTACGTCGAGACCATCCTCGACCTGCCGTGGGGCTACATCTCCGAGGACCACCTCGACATCAACCGCGCCCGCGAGGTGCTCGACGAGGACCACTTCGGGCTGGAGGACGTCAAGAAGCGGATTCTGGAGTACCTCGCCGTGCTCAAGCTCAAGGGCGACATGAAGGCGCCCATCCTGTGCTTCTACGGCCCGCCGGGGGTCGGCAAGACCAGCCTCGGCAAGAGCATCGCCCGGGCCGTCGGCCGCGAGTTCCACCGCATCAGCCTCGGCGGCGTGCGCGACGAGGCCGAGATCCGCGGCCACCGCCGCACCTACATCGGCGCCCTCCCCGGCCGCATCATCCAGGGCCTCAAGAAGGCGGGCACCTCCAACCCCGTCTTCATGCTCGACGAGGTGGACAAGCTCGGCACCGACTTCCGCGGCGACCCCGCCTCCGCCCTCCTCGAAGTCCTCGACCCCGAGCAGAACGACACCTTCAACGATCACTACCTCGAACTCGACTACGACCTCTCGAAGGTCCTCTTCATTGCCACGGCCAACTACCTCGAGACGATCCCGCCGCCGCTCCGCGACCGCATGGAGATCATCGAGATCACCGGCTATACGCCGAACGAGAAGCTCGCCATCGCGAAGCAGTACCTCGTCCCGCGCCAGGTCGAGCGCAACGGGCTCACCGAGGAGCAGTTCTCGATCAGCGACGAGGCCCTCCAACTCCTCATCGACGGGTACACCCGCGAGAGCGGCGTGCGCCAGCTGGAGCGCGTCATCGGGGGCGTCGTGCGCGGCGTGGCCGTGAAGGTCGCCACCGGCGAGGCCGAGCGCGGCACCGTCGAGGCGGACGACGTGACCGAGTACCTCGGCGCGCGGAAGCTCTTCAACGAGGTGGCCGAGCGCACCGAGGTGCCCGGCGTGGCCACCGGCCTGGCGTGGACGCCCGTCGGCGGCGACATCCTGTTCATCGAGGCGTCCGTCAGCCGGGGCACGGGCCGGATGATCCTCACCGGCAAGCTGGGCGACGTGATGCGCGAGAGCGCCCAGGCGGCGTTCTCGTGGGTGAAGGCCCACGCCGAAGACCTGAACATTCCGTTCGACGCCTTCCGCTACTGGGACGTCCACGTCCACGTCCCGGCCGGCGCGGTGCCGAAGGACGGCCCCAGCGCGGGCGTGGCCATGATTTCGGCGCTGACGAGCATCTACACCCAGCGGTGCGTCAAGCACGACATCGCCATGACGGGCGAGATCACGCTGCGCGGCCTCGTGCTGCCCGTGGGCGGGATCAAGGAGAAGGTGCTCGCGGCCAAGCGTGCGGGCATCGCGACCGTCGTCCTCCCGGAGAAGAACAGGAAGGACGTGGACGAGATCAAGGACCAGACCATCGAGGGGCTCGACGTGCAGTACGTCGGCCGCATCGACGAGGCGCTGGACCTCATCCTCAGCCCCGAGGCCGCTGCCGACCCGGCGGCCTACTTCGCCGTGCCGGAGAGCGAGAAGCGCCTCCCCCGCCCGCCCGTGCCCGCCGACGGCGACGGCACCGTGATCGAGCCGACCGTGGTGAACTGATCCGGATCGGCCCCGCCCTTCGCGCCCCCGGCCTCAATGCCCGGGGGCGCGATCTTTTTCAGGGTGTGACGCATCCTGACACCCCCTCTGCTCCATCTTGCCCGCGTCGCCACCCGCGCCTCCCATGACCGACGCCCCGAGCCGCCCTCCCCTTCTGGCCTCGCTCCCCTTCGCCGCCGACTTCGTGCTCGACGTGCTCCAGACCGCTTCGGATCGGCCGGACGGGTCGCTCGCCTGGCCCGAGATCAACCGGCTCGCCGCCCGCTGGCTCCGCCTCGACGCCGAGGCCGGCGTCGTCAACACGTCGCAGCTCGGGCACGCGCTCGTCCTGGAGATGGCCGACCACGGCCTCCTGGAGGCCGAGACGACCACGACGCGCGACGGCACGCTCATGGTGGAGCGGGTGCTCCACCCCCTGATCTTCGGCCTCGACTTCGGCCGGAGCCTGGCCGCCTGAGGGCACCGGGATTACAACGACCAACGGGCGGCTCCCGAAAAGGGGGCCGCCCGTTTTTCATGCGGTCGGCTCTGCGTTACGCGCCCGGATTGCGACGCCGCGTCCGGGGCTCCTCGATTTCCTCCAGGATGACGGCGTCGCGCACGTTGGGGTCGAGTTCGCCTCGGACGGCCCGCTCGGCCTCTGCCACCGTCGAGGCGGCCCGGTCGAGCGCTTTGTCGAGCACCTGCGCCGTCACGCGGACAGCCCCCCCGCCCAGCAAAGCGACGCGCTCCAGCCAGCCGGCCTTCTCGAAGCGGTCGGCCCAGCGCTCCAGCGGATGCGGATCCCCGGTCGCGGCCATCGCTCAGAGATCTCCGGGCGCGTCGGGTGCGCTGCCGGTCTTGCCCTTCCTGGGCGGCGCTGCCGGGGGTGGCGCGGAGGCTTCCGCCTCGGAGGCTTCCGCCTCGGAGGCTTCCGCCGACGAGGCCTCGTCGGCGGCCGTGGGCGGCGTCCAGAAGTCGTCCTTGCTGACGCGCTCGAAGAGGTCGGAGACGGTCTTGCCGGCCTCACGGACGACCTCGCCGAGGGTGTCGAACGTCGCTTCGAGGACGAACGCGGTCTTATCTTGGATGCCGAGGTGGGCGAACTCGTCGCGCACCTTCTCGTACTGCGCGCGCGTCCGGGGGTCGGTTTCCTTCATGATCGTCCGGGGTTGGTTCGGGACGGCCGGGACCGGCCGCGCGTGGCTTAGACGGACCCTCGTGGAGCGAGTTTCACCCGCATGACCCCATCCCCGACCGAGGACGCGCCCCCGGCCGAAGGCACCGTCATGCGGTCCACCGGCAGCTGGTACACCGTCCGGCTCGACGGCGAGGCCGAGCCCCTCCCGGCCCGCGTGCGCGGCAAGTTCCGCCTCCAGCACGAGGAGATCGACGAGACGAACCCCATCGCCGTCGGCGACCGGGTGCGGGTGCGCCGGGAGGACGACGGCACCGGCCTCATCACCGAGATCCTCCCGCGCCGCAACCAGCTCAGCCGCCGGGCGGCCGGGCGGCGCGTCGGGCGCGAGCACGTCATCGCGGCCAACGTGGACGCCGCGTGGTGCGTCCAGGCGACGTTCCAGCCCAAGCTCAACCCGGGCTTCGTGGACCGCTTCCTCGTGATGGCCGAGGCCTACCACCTCGACGCCGGCCTCGTCATCAACAAGGCCGATTTGCTCGAAGGAAAGGCGCGGGCGCAGGAGGCCATCGGCTTCTGGCGGGGCCTCTACGAAGGCCTCGGCTACCCCGTCCTCCTGACGAGCGCCGAGACGGGCGAGGGCGTCGAGGCGTTTCGCGAGGCGCTCCGGGGCAAAACGAGCGTCGTGGCCGGGCCGTCGGGCGTCGGCAAGTCGTCGCTCCTGAACGCGGTGGCCCCCGACCTCGACCTTCGCACGGGCGCCATCAGCGCGAAGACGCAGAAGGGCCGCCACACGACCACCTTCGCCACGCTCTACCCGCTGGGCGACGGGTTCGTCGTGGACACGCCGGGCATCCGTGAGTACGGCATCTGGGACATGGAGCCGCCGGAACTGGGGGGATACTTCGTCGAGATGCGGCCCTACATCGGCCACTGCCGCTTCCCGGATTGCACGCACGACCACGAGCCCGGCTGCGCCGTCACGGCGGCCGTGGACGAAGGGGCCATCTCGCTGGAGCGCTACGGAAGCTACCTCAACATCCTGGCGTCGCTCCGCGAGGAGGACACCGGCCGATGACCCCCGCCTCGCTCGATACCGCCTCGCTCGATACCGCCTCGCTCGATACCCCCTGGCGGCGGCTTGCTGCGCTGTTCTTCGGCCCGCCGCGCGATCCCGTCATCACGACGACCTGTGAGATCGACGCGGAGGCCATGACGGCGTATTGCGAGGAGGCCCGCCGGCCGGGGGTGGTGCTGCGGCCGCTCCACTTCGTCGCCGTCGCGGCGGTGCGGACGCTGAAGGAGGACGTGCCGGAGTTGAACGGGTACGTCCGGCACGGGCGCGTCGTCCCCAAGCGCGAGGTTGCCCTCGTCGTCACGGCGATGCTGCCCGGTGCGGACGACCTCATCCAGCTCCGCCTCACCGAGGCCGACCTGGCCGACGCGGCGACGGCCGCCGAGCGGATGCGGCAGGCCGTGCACCTGCACCGCGCGCGTGCGCAGCGCGGCGAGGCCCCCCCGGAGTACCTGCTCGCCCGAATGCCGTGGCTCGTCCGCGGCGGCGTCTACCGCGGCCTCCACGCCCTCACCCACCGCCTCGGGCTCCCGCTGCGCCGCCTCGACCTCGCCCCCGAGAGCCTCGGCTCCCTCATCCTCTCCGACCTCACGCGGTTCAGCGAGCGCCTCCCTACGGCGCACGCGCTCGTGCGCGACCACCACGGCGCGCTCATGCCTGCCGGCCATGCCGCCGGCTTCCTCGCCATGAGCGCCCCTCGACCGGTGCCGACCGTTGTGGGTGACGCCGTCGTGCCACGCCTCCGCTTCCCGCTCTGCGGCACGTTCGACCACCGCGTCGTGGACGCCTCGCACGTCGGCCGTTTTTTCGCCGGCATCGTGCGCCGCCTCCAGGACCCCGCCTCGCTCGACCGCCCCCTCACCTCGTGAGCGCTCCGCCGAAGGACATCCGTCGCCGGTACCCGCCGGGGCCGCAGGGCGTGGGCTTCCTGCGCCACGTCCCCGGGCTCGTCGCCGATCCGCTCAAGGCGTTCACGGCCATCTCGCAGCGCTACGGCGACCTCGTCTACCTCCAGTTCGGCGACGCCGAGACGTTCCTGCTGAACCACCCCGACCTGATCCGCGAGGTGTTCGTCACGAAGACCGAGCGGTTCGGCCGGACGCGGCTCGTCGAGGACCTGCTGCCGCTCATCGGGAACGGGCTGCTGTCGAGCGACGAAACGTACTGGGTGGAGCAGCGGCGGCGGCTGAACCCGGCCTTCGGCCGCGCGCACGACCGGCTCCTCCTCGACG
>Ga0079224_100017383_pt1 | contig 10133 bp, 9 predicted proteins | sample Stecom2015_FD_80414 | JGI IMG/M metagenome (GOLD analysis project Ga0079224, IMG submission 80414) | Agricultural soil microbial communities from Utah to study Nitrogen management - Steer compost 2015 | ecosystem: Environmental > Terrestrial > Soil > Agricultural land | place: USA: Utah... | reverse complement strand
ACGCCCATCTCGTGCGCGACGATGTGGGCGAGGGTGGTCTTGCCCAGCCCGGGCGGGCCGTACAGCAGCAGGTGGTCGAGGGCCTCCCCCCGGTTCCGCGCCGCTTCCAGGTAGACGGCCAGCTTCTTCTTCAGTCGTGTCTGACCGACGTACTCCGCCAGGGTGGCAGGGCGCAGACGAACGTCCTCCACGACGCGCAGCGTATCACGGCCCTCCAGGTCGCCCGGGGCGCGATATCCTGCATGTTCGTGCATCCCGGCTACCCAGGCTGGGCGGCCAGGTAGGAGGACTCGAGCAAGTGCCCGAACACGTGATCACCGTGGGCGGCGTCAGCCGTGAGCTGCAGGTCGTCAACGTGGGCTCGGTTTCCGTCGCGCTGCTGAACCTGCTCGGCGACACTGAACTGACCGAGGCCGCGGCCGACGAGCTGATGGCGAGGCTGCCCGCGGACGTCGAGGTCCTCGTCACGCCGGAAGTCAAGGCGGTGCCCCTCACGCACGCGCTGAGCGTCAGGAGCGGCCTGCCGTACGTCGTGGCGCGCAAGACGGTCAAGCCGTACATGCTGGAGCCGGTCACCAAAGAGGTGATCAGCATCACGACGGGCAAGCCCCAGGTGCTCGTGCTCGACGGCGCGGACGTCAAGCGTCTGAGGGGGAAGAAAGTGGCGATCGTGGACGACGTCGTGTCTACGGGCGGCACGTTGGACGGCCTCAAGGAGATGTTGGCCGGCGTGGGCGCAGAGGTCGTGGCGACCCTCGTCGTGTTCACGGAGGGGGAGGCGAGGCGCGACGTCATAGCGGTCGGTCACCTGCCGCTCTTCCCGGCGGAGGCCGGCGCCTGAGCGACGTTCGAAGTGCGCACGGGCGAGAAGGTGGAACGTGAACGCGGACGCTAAGGAGCAGATCAGGGAACGCCTACCGATCGCCGAGGTGATCGGCGAGGTGGTCAGCCTAAAGCCCGCCGGCCGGGGGAGGCTCAAGGGCCTGTGCCCGTTCCATACCGAGAAGACGCCCTCGTTCCACGTTCAGGTCGACCGTGGCTTCTACTACTGCTTCGGCTGCCACGCGAAGGGGGACGTCTTCGACTTCGTCATGCAGACTCAGTCGCTCTCCTTCGGTGACACGCTGAGGCTTCTCGGTGCACGGGTGGGCGTAGAGGTGAGCGCGCAGGCGCCGGAGGCCGGTAAGCGCAGGGACCTCCTCGACGTCAACAAGCGGGCGGGCGCGTTCTTCCGCTCGCAGCTCGGTTCGAGGGCCACCGACTACCTGATAGGCAGGGGGCTGACACGCGAGACGATCGACGCGTTCGAGGTGGGGTACGCGCCTGACTCATGGGACGCGCTGCTGAAGCACATGCTGGCGAAGGGCGTGAGCGAGGAAGACCTGGTCACGCTCGGGCTGGTGATAGAGAACGAGCGCGGGCGACGGTACGACCGCTTCAGGGACCGGATCGTCTTCCCGATCAAGGACGCGCTCGGCAGGGTCGTCGGCTTCTCGGGTCGCGTCCTCGGCGACGCGACGCCCAAGTACCTGAACAGTCCGGAGTCCGAGGTGTTCCGTAAGTCCGAGTTGCTCTACGGCCTCGACAGGGCGCGAACCTCCATCCGCGAGGCAGGCGAGGTGGTCGTCGTCGAGGGCTACACGGACGTGATGGCGCTTCACCAGGTGGGCATGACGAACGCCGTCGCCGCGTTGGGCGCCACGCTCACCACCGAGCAAGCAGACGCTCTCGAACGCTTGGATGCAAGAACGGTCTATCTAGCCTTCGACTCCGACGAAGCGGGTCAGCGGGCGATCCTCTCGGGTCTCGACCAGGCGGTCGGCCGCAAGCTCGCCGTCCGGGCCGTGACGGTGCCCGGCGGCAAGGACCCGGCAGACGCCGTGCTCGGCGGTCACACCGAGGAGTTCAGGGCCGCGCTGGCAAGCGGGGTGTCCGAGGTCGAGTTCCGCTTCGAGCGCGTGCTGGCACGCCACGACGCCTCGTCGCTCGATGGTCAGGCAGCGATACTGCTGGAGCTGCAGGACGTCTTGCGCCCCCGCACGGTTTTCGACCCCGTTTCGCACGAGATGCGGCGTCTGGTAGTGGACCGTTTGCGGATGGACCAGCGCCGGCTCGACGACTGGCTGGCCTCCCGTGAGCGTCGCAGGGTGAGCCAGGCCGAGGTGCGCGGGATGCGCCAGCAGCGAGTGGAGCTCGACAGCGTCCGTCGTGTGGAGGCCGAGGTCGTCTCGCTCGTCCTCCTCGAGCCGAGGTTCATGGCAGAGCGGTTGGCGGAGGTGGAGGCGATGCTGCCCGACGTCGCGGTCGGTGACGACTCCCCCCTGGCGCATCTGTCGGACGCGGTGCGGCGGCACGGTGACGACCCGGATGCCGTACTGACCGACGTGACGGGCCGACCCGAGGGCGCGATGGTCCTCGAGAGGCTCTTGGGCGGCGGTGATGACGAGGAGGAACGGTTCGACGTCGACCTGCAGCTCACGCGTGCGCTCTCCCGGCTGCGGGAGCTGCTGCTCGAGGGCCGCAAGGAGGACACGCGGGCCCGCCTGCTGAGGCGTCGTGACGAGATCTCCCGGATGCTCGCGGAGGGCGCTTCACGGGAGGCCGAGGACCTGGAGGGGCTCTACGCCGAGCTGAAGGAGATACAGGGCGTCCTTGCCGCCCGCGAGGCCGAGAGACGTTCACGTGTCAGGCACGTCTCGGGTCACAGACGGCGGTGACCCAGGCCCGGTCGCGGCGGCACGTAATCACGTAGGTGCCCCGTTGTGAAGGGACATCTGTCTCGTTGACACCCCAATCGCACCTTGCTATCTTTGTCCGGAAAAGCGTCAGGGGCGTTCACTACGCAATGAACGCTCTTTTTTATGCCCGTCGCACACATAATCGCTACCTGCGCCGCCCGGCGCTAGAGGTCGCCGGTACGCATGAGGAGGGAGGGCCGCTTGGAAGCACAAGGTGAACGTCTGCTGCAAGAGCTCCTGGCCCAAGAGAAGAAGCTCGTCACGAAGGTAGACGAGGCGCGCGCCAAGGCCAAGTCAACCGTCGACAAGGCGAACGAAGAGGCGGCGGCGACGCTGGAGGCAGCGCGTGCGCGCGCCGAGGCGCTGGCGCAGTCCGAGGCCGAGGCCGGTCGCAAGGAAGAGGAGTCTGTTAAGCAGACGATACTCACGTCGGCCCGCGAGTCGTCCGAGACCCTGGCCGCCAAGGTCGCGGCCAACCGCGAGGCCGCGGCGACGATGGTGTTGGAGAAGATCCTGCCGTGATCGCCAAGATGGACCAGGTGACCGTCGTAGGTCGCCGCTCCGTCGCGAAAGACGTCCTCAGCGCGTTGCAGGGTCTAGGCGTCATGCAGGTCAGCCGACTGACCCCCAGCGAGGAGGGCGAGGCGCTGCAGGGTCTTAAGCTTCGCGGCGCCGAGCTGCACGAGCGTGAGGCTTGGGAGCGCGTCTTGGCGCGCACCACCGCATTGCTGGACGTCCTCGGTCTGGGAGCGAGCCAGGTCGCCCGCGGCCCGGCGGTCGTCAACGCGACGGCGGCCGAGGCCGACGTCAAGGAGGCGGGCGAGCAGATCGATCGCCTCGTCGCCGAGCGCGGCGAGCTGCGCGACGAGTTGGAGCTCATCCGCACCTACCTGCCCCTGATGCGCGACCTTGCGCCCATGCTCGCGCAGGTCGAGTCCTCCCGTTACCTGGAAGGCGTCCCGTTCCTCGTCGCCGAGGGCGACGTCGACGACCTCAGGGCGTCGCTACGCTCCGAGCTGGGCGAGGGCTTCGTGCTCGCCGACAGGCCACACCGCGGCCAGGTCCTCGTCGTTGCGGTCGTCATGAAGGGGCACGTCTCCGACTTCCGCGCAGCGCTCGCCAAGGCCGGGGTCTCCGAGCTCCAGCTGCCAGACCGCTACGCCGGCCAGGAGATCGCCAAGGTGGCGCACTCGATGGAGGAGCGCTCCCAGGTCGTGCCCAAGCGGCTCGCGACGGTCGAGGAAGACCTCGGCAAGCTGGCGGCCAAGCACGGTGAGCACCTCGCCGAGCTGAACCTCCACGCCCGCAACCTCACCGAGCGTATGCAGACCGCCGAGAACCTCCTCGAGGGCAAGTACGGCTTCGCCCTGCGGGGCTGGGTGCCGGCGCAGGAGCGCGAGCACGTTCTCCGTAGCCTTGACAGCCAGTTCGGCGGCGACGTCATGACGGCCTGGCGGCCGGCCGACGACCACCACGACGTCGGGGTCCCCGTGAAGTTCGACAACCCGGCGTGGGTGAGGCCCTTCCAAGGTCTGCTCGCCCTGTTCGCGCCTCCCAAGTACGGCAGCTTCGACCCCAGCTGGACGCTCGCGGTCTTCTTCCCGCTCTACTTCGGGATCGTCGTCGGCGACATGGGCTTCGGCATCGTGTTCGCCTTGCTCGCGCTCTGGCTGAGGCGCCGCGGGGCGCAGGGCAAGGCCCTGGGGCTGGGACCCCTCGGCATCACGATCCCGCCGCAGCTCCTCGCGCCCATCAGCACCGTGATCCTGTGGTGCGCGGCCTGGGCCATCGTCTGGGGCTTCATGTTCGGCGAGTTCTTCGGGAACTTCCTCGAGCGCTTCCCGGCAGGGCGACCGGTCTTCTACACCGACACCCATCACGAGGTGGGCTACGGCCTCATAGAGATCCCGCTCTTCCGGGTCGAGGAGTTCACCCCGCTGCTGCTCCTCACGTTGGGCTTCGGCGTCTTCCAGGTGCTGTTCGGCTGGGCGATCCGCGTCCGCCAGGGCCTTCAGCACGGCGACATGAAGCACGTCTACGAAGGCGTCGGCATGTTCGCCGGCCTCACCGGCATCGTCGTCTTCGCCTGGGCTTACCTGTCGGGCAACCTGAACTCGGTGACGTTGGCCATCGCCGGCATCGGCATGCTGGTGTTCGTCGTCGGCGCCGTCCTGGCCAAGATGCCCCTGATGCTGGTCGAGATCATCTCGAACTCCGGCCACATACTCAGCTACCTGCGACTCTTCGCGGTCGGACTGTCCGCGGCGCTCGTCGCGAACCTGTCGACCGACCTCGGTTTCGGCCTGGCGGGGATCCTTCCCGTCATCGGCCCCATCCTGGGCATCGTCGTGGCACTCACCGTCCACACGCTCGCGATCGCCCTCACGATCATCGGACATACGCTGCAGCCGCTTCGTCTGCAGTATGTCGAGTTCTTCACCAAGTTCGGCTTCTACGACGAGGCCGGCACGCCATACAACCCCCTGCGGTTGGTAGGAGGAAAGTCATGAAGCAAGTAGCACGTGTCCTTGTCGGCCTCTCGGTTCTCGCGCTCCTCGGCGGCTTCGCGTTCGCCCAGGAAGTGGGCGGACCCGGCCTCGGTGCAGGCCTCATCGCCATCGGCGCCGGCCTCGCGATCGGTCTCTCGGCCATCGCCGTAGGTATCGCGCAGTCCGCGATCGGTTCCGCCGGCGCCGGCACGCTTGCCGAGCGGCCGGAAGCCTTCGGTCAGATCCTGATCTACCTGGTGATCCCCGAGACCCTCATCATCTTCGGTTTCGTCATCGCGTTCTTCCTGAACAACCAGATCGGCGGATAACCATGGCCGACCTCTCGACCCTGCTCGCCAAGGAGGCGAGCACCGAGATCGAGGCCATCCTGTCGGAAGCCAACGAGCGCGCCGCTCAGATAACGGAGGCAGCGCGCTCGGAGGCCGAGTCCATCGTCGCCGACCGTGAGCGCCGCGCCAAGTCGCAGCGTGAGGCCAGCCTCGTGCGGGCCAGGTCGGCCGCCCAGCTGGAGGCCTCTGCCATCCGGCTGCGCGCGCAGCACGAAGGCGTAAGGGGTGTCTTCGACGACGTAAGGCGGCGGCTCGACGAGCTCGTCGCCGACAAGAGCCGCTACCCCGCCGTGTTCGAGAAGCTCCTCGAACAGGCCGTTTCGGCGACCAGAGACGTCGGTATCGCCGAGATCGAGGTGGCGCCCGCGGACGAGGAGCTCGCCAAGGCGGCGCTCCAGAAGCTCGGGGTCAGCGCTGACGTCAAGGCAACGGGGGATGTGAAGGGTGGCGTGCGCGTGCGCACGGCCCGTCGCAGCGCTGTGGAGAACACCGTCTACGACAGGCTCGAAGCCATGGCTGGCGAGCTGGCCTCCGAGGTATCCCAGGCTCTCTTCGGCGCCAAGGCCGAGTAGCCATGCCTCGCGACCTCGGCTACATAAACGCCCGCGTCCGCGGGATGAAGTCCAAGCTCCTCGGACCCGCCTTCACCCAGGCAGCGCTCGACGGCACGGACTTCAGGGCCTTCCTCTCGGCGCTCACGCAGTCTCCGTACATGCGTGACATGGAAGAGGCACAGGCCCGCTTCGACGGCCTGGCGGTCGTCGACAGCGCCGTGGCGCGCAACTTCTACGACACGGCGCACAGCCTGTTGTCATTCTCAGACGGCAAGCCGCGCGAGATCGTCGGGCTGCTCCTCCTGCGTTACGACCTCTCGAACATCAAGGCCATCGCCCGCGGCAAGCACGCGGGCAAGGAGTTGGACGACATCCGCGGGTCGCTGTTCCCGGCAGGCGAGCTCAAGCCCGTGCTCCTGGAGGAGGCCGCCGCAGCGGCCGACCTGCCTTCCGCGGCGCAGGTGCTCGCCTTCAGCAAGAACGAGCTGGGATCGGCGTTCCTCAAGGCAGCCAGGCACTACCAGCAGGACCAGGACCTATACGCGCTCGAACTGGCTCTCGACAAGGCGTACTTCAAAGCGCTGCTCTCGAGGTCAGAGAAGGTGGGAGCGCCCAAGGACTTCATCAGGCATGTCCAGCGCGAGATCGACGCGACGAACCTGCTGACGGCGCTCAAACTGCGCGGCAGAGGCGCGGACCGCGACCTGTTCGTGCCGGGTGGCAAAGAGGTCCCGGCCACGGTCTTCGATGCGATCATGGTCGACCAGGAGGGAGGCGCCGTGCAGGCGCTGGCCAACACCAGCTTCGCCGGCGTGGCGCAGGCTCCCGACCTGAGCGCGGCCGAGGGCGAGATACGCTCGGTGCTCGACCGCAGCGCCAAGCGGCTCGCCGCTGACCCGCTCGGTATCGGCGTCGTCGTCGACTTCCTCAGGCGCAAGGAAGCGGAGGCGGCCAGGATCAGGCTCCTGGCGCGCGGCAAGTACTACGGCGTCCCAAGGGACACGCTGGAGAAGGAGCTGCACGGTGCCTAGGATGGTCGTGCTCACGGACTCCGAGACCGCGACCGGCTACCGGCTGGCTGGCGTCGAGGTCCGAGAGACAACTCAGGACGAGGCCGTAAGGGAGCTCGAGGAGATCATCACGAGCGAGTCGTACGCTCTGGTAGCGGTGGACGAAGGGCTCGTCCCCGATCCGGTGCGCGCCACCGAGCGGACCATGCGCGGCCGTGACCTTCCGGTGCTGCTCAGCGTGCCTTCACTCGGCGCGGCGTTCAGCGAGAGCGCCGACGCCACGGAGTACATGAAGGAGCTGGTGCGCAGCGCCATCGGCTTCGATATCAAGTTGGACTGACAGGAGAACCACTGCAATGGCAATCGCAGGCAAGATCAGGAGCATCTCGGGGCCGGCCGTGATCGCCGAGAACATGATGGGCGCCCGGATGTTCGACATCGTCAGGGTCGGCGAGGAGCAGCTCGTCGGTGAGATCATCCGCCTCGACGGCGACACGGCCTTCGTCCAGGTCTACGAGGACACGGGCGGCCTCACCGTTGGTCAGGAGGTCGTCTCCACCGGGCTGCCGCTCGCTGTCGAGCTTGGCCCCGGCATGCTCAACGGCATCTTCGACGGCATCCAGCGTCCTCTCGACAAGATCCGTGAGGCCTCCGGCACGTACATCGACCGCGGCATCACCGTCAACTCGCTCTCGCGCGAGGCCAAGTGGCGCTTCACGCCCAGCGTCCAGGTCGGCGACGAGGTGACCGCCGGCCATCCCATCGGAACCGTGCCGGAGTTCGCGTTCACCCACAAGATCCTCGTGCCTCCGGGCGTGAGCGGCAAGGTGAAGAGCGTCGTCGCCGATGGCGAGTACACGGTAGACGACGTCGTCGCCACCCTCGAGGACGGTAGCGAGCTGCGCATGTACCACGCCTGGCCCGTGCGTCAGCCGCGTCCGGTAGAGAGGAAGCTCGACCCGGTCGTGCCCTTCCTCACCGGCATGCGCATCCTCGACGTGCTCTTCCCGTTGGCGATGGGCGGGACGGCGGCCATCCCGGGGCCGTTCGGTTCGGGCAAGACCGTCACGCAGCAGTCGATCGCGAAGTACGGAAACGCCGACGTCGTCGTGTACGTGGGCTGTGGTGAGCGCGGCAACGAGATGACCGACGTGCTCGTCGAGTTCCCAGAGCTCGAAGACCCCCAGACAGGCAACCCGCTCATGCACCGCACGGTGCTGATCGCGAACACCTCGAACATGCCGGTGGCCGCACGTGAGGCCTCCATCTACACGGGCATCACGCTGGCCGAGTACTTCCGCGACCAAGGCTACGCGGTGTCGGTCATGGCCGACTCCACCAGCCGCTGGGCAGAGGCGCTGCGCGAGATCAGCTCGCGCCTCGAGGAGATGCCGGCGGAAGAAGGCTACCCGCCTTACCTGTCGTCGCGCCTCGCCGCGTTCTACGAGCGCGGTGGCCGCGTCACCACCCTCAACGGCGAGCAGGCCGCCGTCTCGATCATCGGCGCGGTCAGCCCCGCCGGCGGCGACTTCTCCGAGCCCGTGACGCAGGCCACGCTGCGCATCACCGGCTGCTTCTGGGCCCTCGATGCCGCGCTGGCGCGCAGACGCCACTTCCCGGCCATCAACTGGAACCGCTCGTACTCGCTCTTCTCGCCGATCCTGGAGGATTGGTACGCGGAGAACGTCGCCCCCGACTACACGGCGCTGCGCGACCGTGCGGTCGAGCTGCTCCAGCGCGAGTCCGACCTCCAGGAGGTCGTGCAGCTCGTCGGGCCAGACGCCCTCCAGGACCAGGAGCGACTCGTCATCGAGATCGGCCGCGTGCTGAGGCAGGACTTCCTGCAGCAGAACGGCTTCGACCCCGTAGACGCCAGCTGCTCGATGGCCAAGGCGTACGGCATGCTCCAGATGATGATCAAGCTCTACGACGTCGCCAGGGAGGCGCTGGAATCCGGCGCCACCGTCGACGACGTCCTCAAGAACCCCGTCATCGAGAAGATCAGCCGTTCACGCTACGTGCCGGAGGACGAGTTCCCTGCTTACCAACAGGACGTCATGTCCGAGCTCGAGAAGGGCTTCGCCGTCCCGGCGTAGGAGTAAACGATGTCCAGCAACCTACTCAAGAAGGAATACTCCGAGGTCAGCTACGTCTCAGGACCGTTGCTGTTCCTCCAGAACGCACCCGACCTGAGCTACAACGCGATCGTGAAGATCGTGGACGGCCAGGGCCGCGAGCGCGGTGGTCAGGTCATCGAGGTCTCGAAGGAGTACGCGATCCTGCAGGTGTTCGAGGAGACGTCGGGCATCGACCTCTCCAGCACGACCGTCAGCCTCGTAGAGAACGTCGCGCGCCTCGGCGTGGCGCGCGAGATGGTCGGACGCAGGTTCAACGGCGCGGGTGACCCCATCGACGGCCTGCCGCCCGTCGTGGCGGACAAGCGCCTGCCTATCGGTGGGGCGCCCATCAACCCGGTCTCGCGTCGCAAGCCCGAGGAGTTCATCCAGACGGGCATCAGCACGATCGACAGCCTCATCTCTCTCGTGCGCGGTCAGAAGCTGCCCATCTTCTCGGGCTCCGGCCTGCCGGCCAACGAGCTGGCCGCCCAGATCGCCCGCCAGGCCACGGTCATCGGTGAGGACACCGAGTTCGCCGTCGTGTTCGCGGCCATGGGCGTCACGCAGCGTGAGCTGACATTCTTCACGCAGGAGTTCGAGCGCACGGGCGCCCTGGCGCGCAGCGTGCTGTTCCTCAACAAGGCGGACGACCCCGCGGTCGAACGTCTCCTGACGCCGAAGATGGCCCTCACCGCCGCCGAGTACCTGGCTTTCGAGCACGGGTACCACGTGCTCGTCATCCTCACTGACATGACCAACTACTGCGAGGCGCTGCGCGAGATCGGCGGTGCCCGCGAGGAGATCCCCGGACGTCGCGGTTACCCGGGCTACATGTACACCGACTTGGCGAGCATCTACGAGCGCGCCGGCGTGGT
>Ga0079224_100017382_pt1 | contig 10133 bp, 9 predicted proteins | sample Stecom2015_FD_80414 | JGI IMG/M metagenome (GOLD analysis project Ga0079224, IMG submission 80414) | Agricultural soil microbial communities from Utah to study Nitrogen management - Steer compost 2015 | ecosystem: Environmental > Terrestrial > Soil > Agricultural land | place: USA: Utah... | reverse complement strand
CATCAATGAATGCCACGCGGCGATCGTCAGGGGGGAGGGTAGAAAGAATATGGGTGTCGAAGATAAACAGGCAAAACACCGTTTCACATTGACGCAGCGCCTGAAACAGGGGGCGGTTGTCAGTCATGCGCAGGTCACGACGGAACCACATTAAACCGCGGCTATATTGTTTCATGGGTCAGGTTTTGTGATCAACAATCGTGGAAACACGAGCTTAACTGAATTTCCGGAAAAATACATTGAACCGCTCTTGTGCTGGTGTTCTTATCCGGCAGTCCTTTGCGTGGCGGGCACCTGGCCGATTCCGCCGCGGTCTTCATTGTTTCCAATGATCAATCACGAGGCCAGGGGCCGTACTGAAGGTAATGCCGCCCGCTTGCTGCCGCCTTGCCGCAAGCGGGCGGGCATGCATCGATAGTCCGGGCATCACACGTTGTGTCTGGTTTGATCACAATTGAGATGTCAACCTGGCTCAACAACGCAGCAGGGCAGGCTGAATCTCCGTTAGGGAGCTACTTGCTGTCGGACAGAACTAATTTTTCCAGATAATCGAGATCCTCACGTACCAAACGCAGCGATTCCCGTACATCCGGCACTTCCGGTCGTCGTGCTGCTTCCCGTAACAACGAATTGACAGCCATGTCAGCCATGATTTCGGCTACATTGGCGCGATCCAGTCTGCCCTCTGGCTTGTACCACCAGGCCGACCAGTTACACATGCCGATCAGACTGAAGGCGGCTACATGTGCGTCGACCATGCGAAACACGCCTTCCCTGATCCCTCTTTCTATGACATGGCTGAAGTTTTCAAGCACATTACGGCGCGCATTCTGCACGGATATACGCTGTTTAGGTGATAAGTCGGCCTCGGTGCGATCGGCCACCCGGAACTCTGCAGGACGTGACAGAATCAGGTCGGCGTGTTGGGTGACCAGCGCGCGCAACGCGGTCACCGGGTCAAGATCGTCGCGGGCAACCGTGTCGCCGGCCAGCTTGCGCGCCGCGCTCAGCACTTCTTCTGTGAGTGATTGCTGAATCTGTTCCTTGTTCTTGAAATAGTAATACACCGCGGTACGGCTCAATCCCAGCGCTTCGGCAATGTCCTGGATGCTGGTGCCGCCGGTGCCCCGCTCAATGAAAAGCGTTGCTGCTACATCCAGGATGGCACTGCGTAGCGCTTCTCCCTTGAGCGTAGCCTTTGTAGAAATGTCGTTCACTGTCGTACTCCCTGTCGCAACACAGCCATTAAACCCCAGTTGGCTGCCGGTTGTATAGACCATTATTTTCCTCGATTTGACGGATTCGTCAAATATTAAAAATTAATTGACATTAAAGTCAAATAATTATCTAATGTGTCAAATAACACTGAAATGATATTTGTAAAGGAGAACGATTGTGGCAACAAACCCTTCTGCAAATTCGGTTACCGCTGGGTTTCTGAACACGGACTGGAATCCACGTGATTTACCAGCGGGCACTTCGACCCGCAACGTGGTTCTGCGCTGCGCTGATGGCGCCGCCACCTCGGGCTCCCTGTATCAGCCAGCCGGCAAGCGATGCAGGACAGTGGTATGCATCATGCATCCGCGTGAGTTCATGGCGTGCCATTACCTCATTCCAGATATTGTTGCGGCCGGCTTCGCCGCCTGGTCTCAGGGTGCACGATCAGTGGGCAATGATTTGCGCCTGGAACATGAGTTCGCACTGCATGATGTCTCCGCTGGCCTGAGCTTCCTGCGTGAACAGGGCTTCGATAATATTGTTCTGCTGGGTAACTCGGGTGGCGCAGGTTTGTATTCGCTTTACGCTGAACAATCGGCTTTGCCCGGGGCGCAACGTATTGCGCGCAGCCCGGCAGGTAAGCGGACCGGTTTGGGCGATCTGGACATGCCGCGGATTCAGGGCATGGTTCTGGTTGGCCCGCACCCAGGGCAGGGGGCATTGTTAATGAATTGCATTGACCCGTCTGTAGCGCAGGAGAGTGATGCACTGTCTGTCGTATCTGACCTGGATCCGCTGGATCCAGCCAATGGCTACAAACCGAATGGACAGGCGCGTTATTCACCAGAATTTATCGAACGCTATCGTGCCGGCCAGCACGAAAGGGTTGCCCGTTTGGACGCGGCCGCGCAGCGGATGATCGACACGCGACTGAAGGCGCGAGAGCGGGTGAAAACGCAGGCTGACAGCGCTGCAGATGACAAACGGCTGGCCGCTCATACACCGGTGCTGATCGTCTGGCGAACTGATGCAGACTTGCGTTGCCTGGATCTGAGTCTCGATCCCTCGGACCGCCATCCGGGCTCCTTGTGGGGCAAAAATCCATATTCATCAAACTATGGCGCTGTTGGTTTTGCACGTTTCTGTACACCGGAGAGTTGGCTCTCGACCTGGTCGGCTCTTTCATCCAATGCAAGTCTGTCGCGTACCGCCCCGGCCATCGACATTCCAACGCTGGTGATCGAATACACCCGCGACCAGGCCTGCTTTCCAGGTGACGTACAGACGGTCTATAGCGCACTGGCGGCGCAGGACAAGCAGCACCTTCGCATTCGCGGTGATCACCATGGTCGGGCCCTGGCGGCCGATGAAGAACCCGGACGCTACCAGGCTGGTCGCGACCTGGTCCGCTGGCTGCAGGCGCGTTTTCTTTGATTAATGCCTAATGGAGATTTGACATGACTGTTTTTCACGATACGCCGGGTGTACTTCGGCTGCACGGCGTTGACCATACGGCGAGACCGACATGGCGCTTGCGCGAGACGGTCGCGTTTTACCGCGATGTGCTTGGCTTGCGTCTGGTCCATGTTATTTCAGCTCGCGGGTGGGGGCCTGAGAGTCATCCGGATTTTCTGCATTTCTTTTTCGATAGTGGTAACGGCAGCACAATCGCATTTTTTTATTATCTGGGTTCAAGCGAACCTGAAACGATGCAAGGGCGCAGCAGTATGCGGCCTTTGCCGGAAGATCATGTTGCAGACGCGACGCATACTGCCTGGCTGGTGCGCAGTGAAGACGAGCTCAAAGCCTGGAAAAAAAGGCTTGAGGATGCAGAGCTGGAGGTCTCCGTGGAAACGCGCCATGAAGTGATCGAGTCGATCTATGTTCGTGACCCCAATGGCTATTTCATTGAATTTACCCGTAAATTGAGGCCGTTGGGACGGGTTGACGAAGTTGACGCAGACCTGACGATGCAGGCTGCAATACAGGCAGAAGATAGCGCGCTTTCCAAGGGCGAGCGCATCCGGCATATTGATGAGGTATGGGCCCGCAAGGCAATGTTGCTGGAGAACCAGGGCGCAATGGGCCAGATGCCTGCTGCAGGCGTTCGCATCTTTGTACCCTGCGTCGAAGAATTTGCGCCGCTGGTTCGTGACGCAGAACAACGCGATGATTGTGAGGTCGTAAAGCGTGAATATTTCGATTGTATTTATGCGGACCAGCCGCTGGAATTTCGCCGCAAGACGCTTGGAATGAAACCGGCAGTATGGTATGGCTTGTTTACAGGCGGCGTCAGCGGTGTCATTGAAGTGCTGGACCGCGACCGGGTCCTGATCGTGCCCACGGCAGCGTGATCTATTGGCAGGAGACATCAAAAATGCAAAATATTCGTTACCCCATAGAGGGTGTTATCTACCATGAACGGGCGCGCGCACGCGCCTGGCTGGACAACGGTACGTGGCAACAACAGACAGTGGGTCAATTGCTGCATGCCACCGCGCGCCGGTGTGGTGAACGACAAGCGATTATCACAGAGCAAGGCAGCGTCACGTTTGCACAACTGGATGAGCAAACCGAGAGGCTGGCTGCGGCGCTGCTGAACCTGGGTCTTAAACCTGGTGATCGTGCCATTTTTCAGATGGGTACTACGCTTGAGACCGTCATTGCGTTGCTCTCCTGTTATAAAGCGGGCATCGTGCCGGTTTGTTCTCTGCCGCAGCACCGGGAACTGGAAATTGGTCAATTGGTTCGCCAGTCTGGCGCTCGTGGATACTTTGTTCAGGCTGACTTTAGCAGCTTTGATCTGGTTGCCTTCGCGCAGCGAATGATGTCCGACCATGCAGGATTGACACAACTGGTGGTGGCACGCGGCAATTCATCGACTGGCAACGATATGCGTGAGTTGATCGACGCCATGCCGCTGGCGCGGGCGCAGACCATCGTCGCCGAGAATGCGCCTGGGTGCGAGGATGTACTGGCGTTTCAGTTGTCTGGCGGTACGACCGGCACTCCAAAAATTATTCCACGATTTCATGCTGAGTACATCGCGCACTCACTTGCCTGTGCAAAGAACTATCAGCTTTGCGAAGATGACCGTTTCATTTGGGCTTTACCGTTATTGCACAATGCCGCTCAGGTGTATGTCCTGATGCCAGTCATCGCGATGGGCGTATCGGCGGTCCTCATGCCCCGGGTCGATGTGCCGCTTATGTTGGCCCTGATCGAGCGATACCGGGTCACGCGGGCAATCTCAATCGGACCGATTGCACCGCAATTGATGGCCTATTCCGAACTGGCTCAGCATGACTTGTCGTCGTTGCGTTTGTTTATGACGATGAGCGCAGCCGAGAGGCTGGAAGAACATTTGCGCATTCCGTGCTCCAACCTGTTTGGTATTACCGAGGGTTTATTGCTTGGATCGCCCGCCAGTGCACCGCCGTACATCCGCCACAAAACCCAGGGCCGCTCGGGTTGTACCGGCGATGACATTCGATTACTGGCACCCGGCACTGAAGTGCAGGTTGGACCGGGGCAGATGGGCGAATTGTGTTTTCGGGGTCCAGCGACCACTCCCGGATTCTTCGACGCTCCGGCAGCCAATGTCCAGGCGTACACGTCTGATGGCTTTTACCGAACCGGCGACATGATGATAGAACGGATTGTAGATGGCCAGTCCTATTACAGCTTTGAAGGCAGACTGCGGGACAACATCAACCGTGGCGGCGAGAAGATCGGCTGTGAAGAGGTTGAAGCGCTGGTCAGCGCACATCAGGCCATTTCCGAAGCACGCCTGGTCGCCATGCCGGATCCCATTTATGGCGAGAAAGGCTGCGTCTTTGTCACCGTACGGCCTGGATACACCGCGCCTACTGTCCACGAATTGATGATGTTCCTCGTTGAAAAGGGTCTGGCCAAATATAAATGCCCCGAACGTGTGGAGGTTATTGAAGGCTTTCCGGTTACCAAAGTGGGCAAGCTGGACAAGATGATGTTGCGCAGAATGATTGCAGATTTACTCAATCGCGAAGCCCGGCAGGGCACGGAGGAAAACAATGATAAGTACTGAGTACGTAGTGAACGACGCGCCGTTTGTGATTCGACGACGGGTAAAGTGGGGCGATTGCGATCCTGCCGGCGTGGTCTATACCGTCACATTCAGCGAGTATGTCATCTCGGCGGCCGAGCTTTTTTACGGAAAACTGCTGGGTGGAACACCTCAGCGCGTAAAGGATGAGCATGGCTTTGGCACGCCAACGCGTGCATTGACATTTGATTTTCGCACCTCGCTTTGGCCTGATGAAGAGTTTGATATGGCGGTCTATGTTGAGCATATCAGTCAGCGCACGTATACCTTGCACATCGCCGGCAGTGTACGTGGCCAGGCGGCTTTCGATGCACGATTGACGCCCGTTTGCGTGGCACGCGGCGAGCGCCGGGCCATTGTCCTGCCCGAGATACTGCGCACTGCGCTGGTCGGTTATCAACGTGCCTGCGAACACCAGGCGCCATACGGGAGTACGAACCAATGAAGATTGCTGTTATCGGCGCCGGACCGGCGGGCCTGTACTTTTCTCTGCTTGCCAAGAAACACGATCCTGGTCTTGAGATACGCGTTTATGAGCAAAACCCCCGAGGCGCTACCTATGGTTGGGGTGTGGTATTTTCCGACGTGGGACTGGCTTTTCTGCGCGAGGCCGATCCCGGGTTTTTCGACACATTCGTGGCGCATCATGAACGCTGCGATTATATGCAGATTATTCATCAGGGTACGAGTGTACAGGTGCACGGCAATCATTTCTCGCGCACCGCAAGACTGGATATGCTGGATGTGCTGGAACAGGCCTGCCTGCGCGCCGGCGTGCACATCGAGCACGATCGCCGCATCGACAATATAGAGCAACTGGCCGCCGAAGCCGATATGGTCGTGGCGGCAGATGGCAGCAATAGCGCCGTTCGCAAGCAATTTGCCGATCAGTTCTGCCCCAGCTTTGAGCGTCGTCGCAATAAATTTGCCTGGTATGGAACGCATCAGCGCTTTCATCCTGTCTCGCTTATCTTTCGGGAAACCGAGAGCGGGATTTTTATCGCACACAGTTACCAATACAGCGCGACGTTAAGTACGTTTCTGGTCGAAGTTGATCCGGATACCTGGCGTCGCGCTGGCCTGGATGTGGCCAGCGAAGAGCAGAGCCGTCGTTATTGTGCCGAGGTTTTTCGCGCCGATCTGGGCGCAAACGAACTGCTTACCAACCGCTCCCTGTGGTTTGAAGCCAATATCGTTCGTAATGAAAACTGGTCGTACCGCAATATCGTGTTGCTGGGTGATGCCTTGCGCACGGTTCATTTTTCGCTGGGCTCAGGTACCCGCATGGCCATGCAGGATGCCATCGCATTGAACGAGGGGCTGCGCCAGTATCCCGGTGACGTCCAGGCCGCATTTGGCGTATTCGAGTCCCGGCGCAGGCAGGCTTCGTCCAATTTCCAGCAAGCAGCGGCGCGCAGCCTGGATTGGTACGAGAACGTCGCGGACAAGATGCATCTGGATCCGGTGTCCTTTGCCTACGACTATATGAGACGCACCGGGCAGGTCAGTCATGAGGATCTGCGTCAACGGGATCCTGGTTTTACTGCTGCCTATGAAGCAAGGCACCCGGCCCCGTTTTCCACAGTATGCACATGACGTGAATAACTAAATAACGTAAACGATAACCATCCATTCAATTGGAGGAGACATGAAAAAAATACTTACTCTGGCAACGCTAATTTTTGGCGTTTTGACCTGTTCGGCGCAGGCGCAATCCTCAACCTACCCAACGCGCAGCGTTCGTGCCGTTTTGCCCTATTCGGTTGGCGGCGGCCCGGACACGGTCGCAAGAATGATAGGGGAGCAATTATCGGCGGCATGGAAACAGCCGTTCATTGTCGAGAATAAACCCGGCGCCAACGGATGGCTCGCACTGAGCGAAGTCAAGCGGTCCGCAGCAGACGGCTATTCGGTAGCGATCGTGGACAACACCCATATGACGCTGCATCATCATCTGTATAAAAAAATGCCGTTTGATCCTGTACGTGATTTTGTGGCTGTGGCGCCCATTTACTCGACGCACTTTTTTATTGTTGTTTCTGCCAACTCTCCATGGCGCAATGTTGCGGACTTGGTCGGTGCCGCACACAAAGCGAATGGACATCTCACGTACGGCACCTGGGGGATAGGCAGCGTTGCGCATCTCGGATCGACGATTTTGCAGCAGCGTACGCAAACGAGCATGACGCATATTCCATTCAAGGATTTGTCGCAATTGTATGCGGCAGTGGCCAATGGCGATGTCGATTGGGCTTTCGGCACAGCAGCGACAGTACAGAATCTGTACCAGGCAAAGCGAGTAAAGTTGCTTGCGCTGGCGGCCCCGGCCCGACTGGCTGCGTATCCTGATGTGCCCACAGTAGCACAGGCAGGGGGGCCACAGGACTTCGAGCTAAAAACCTGGGTAGCTGCGTTCGCTCCCCGAGGTACACCGCAAGCGGCCATTGAGCGTCTTAACACTGCGATCGCGGCAGCGCTGCGTACGCCCGCCATCAAGCAGCGATTTGAAACCTTTGGCTTTAATGCTTGGTCTGTTGACGCTTCCGGCCTGGCACGCGCGGTGAATGAGGACTCGGCACATTTTGGCGGGATCGTGCAAAAGGCCAATATTGCCCTGGACTAGGTGACAAGCAGGCGGACAGGACGGGTCTTGACTCTGCCGGCCTGGCGCTTGTCCATCGGGTTGCCAGAACGCCGCCTGCGATTGCCCTCAGATTTCCAATTCATCTGAATCTGTCTTGTACGAACGGCTGAGTCCGCCGGATTCAACCCAATGGGTCAGTTTGTCCAGCCAATCGGCCAGCTCTGTTTGCTGTTTTTCCGTCAAGGGTGAGAGGAAGGCGCGTTCCAGATTTGTTGCGATGCGATTGGCTTTCTCAATCAGGATCTGGCCTTGCGGGCTTGTCGTCAGGCGCACCTGTCGTCCGTCGCGCTCTGTGGTGTGTTTGACTACAAAGCCACGGTCAACAAGCCGGGCGAGCATGCGCGACGTTTTGGGGCGATCCAGGCGAGCCCGGTCAGCAAGTTCGCTCGGATTGATTTCAGGGTAGAAACTGACCAGGCGTAACAAGCGTAAATGGTTCACATCCAGTCCGCATTCCCGCTGGTAGATCTGATCCGCATCGCGCTTGGCGACCGCGCTCAGAATGTCGAGTTTATAGTTCAGGTAATTCGTCATTGCTTCTCCTGATGGTCAGCAGCATGTTACCGCTATTTCAACTATGTAAGTTATTTGGACTGGCAAACTAATTATAATTGTAATTGACAATTATAATTAGTTTGCCTATGATAGCCAGCAACAAGTCATTGAATGCAATTGAAGACAAACAATCACGATAAAGGAGAAGGCAATGTCAACAAGCGGTGAAGAAGCAGAGCAGGGCGGCAGATTGGGCGGGCGCAACGTGTTTGCCGTTGTGCTCGGCAACGCGCTGGAATTCTATGATTTTGGCGTTTACGCCGCATTCGCCGTATTTATCGGCCAGAAATTTTTCCCATCCACAGATCCCTATGTGAGCCTGTTGCTCTCGGTTGCCACTTTTGGGGTTGGTTTCGTCAGTCGCCCACTGGGTGGGCTTTTGCTGGGTGCCTATGCAGACAAGCATGGGCGAAAGGCGGCAATGACGCTTACCATCACGCTCATGGCCCTGGGTACGGCAGCGATTGGCTTGATTCCTGCATATGACGAAATCGGTCTTGCTGCGCCCTTGTTGCTCGTGCTTGCTCGGCTGCTGCAGGGCTTTGCTGCGGGCGGAGAACTGGGCGCGTCCACGGTCTATCTCTATGAGGCGGCGCCAGTCGGCAAAAAGTGTCTGACCGGCAGCTGGCAACTGGCTAGCCAAGGGGCGGCCTCAATCCTGGTCGGTCTGATTGGCTATGGCGTTGCGCGCCTGTTGTCTGCAGAAGACACGCAGTCCTGGGGCTGGCGTATACCTTTCATAATGGGTATTTTGATTATTCCCGTCGGCATCTATATTCGCCGGAATCTGAACGAGACGCTTTCCCATGAAACGGCTCATGCGACGACCGGTGGGGTAATCAAAGCGCTGATGCGCGATCACCTTGGCAGTTTGCTGCTGGCTATCGGGGCATTCTCAGGAATTACTATTGCGCAATACTTTCTGATCTACCTTACCTCTTTTGCCATCAACACCTTGCACATGCCTGCGTCAACCGCCCAGTTGGCCAACTTTGCGGTCGGCGCAAGTACGCTTGTTTTTGCGCTGCTGGGGGGGTGGCTGGGCGATCGATTCGGTTTACGTCTGATCAGTATTTTGCCTCGGATCCTTTTGCTGCTGCTGATCTATCCGCTGGTGTTGATGCTGGTGCAGGCGCCAAGTGCATTTGCGCTGTTGGGCGGAGCGGCGCTTCTGACCGCTTTCCAGGCTTCAAGCGCTGCGTTGGTCGTTTTACTGATCGCCAGATCCTTTCCACGGAAGGTTCGTGCAACTGGCCTGGCGACCGCTTTCGGCCTGGGCGCCGCGCTTTTTGCCGGTACTGCACAAGTCATTTTCACCTGGCTTATTTCGGTGACAGGCGATCCGGCTTCGCCAGTCATTTATGTGATTGCGATGAACGTGCTTTCTCTGGCCTCTATCTGGTTCATGCCACGCGCCGAAGCGCCAGAGCCCATGGCTGACTCGGCTGCGGCCGCCAGTGCCACTATTTAATAAAGGAGATCATAATGCCTCAAATCAACGTTCAGGACGCCAAACTCTATTATGAGGTGCACGGCGATGGCTATCCGTTAATCTTCATTCACGGTGGTGGCGGCAACACCATGGCGTGGTTCAATCAAGTGGCGTTTTTTGCACAGCATTACAAGGTG
>Ga0079224_100017379_pt1 | contig 10133 bp, 8 predicted proteins | sample Stecom2015_FD_80414 | JGI IMG/M metagenome (GOLD analysis project Ga0079224, IMG submission 80414) | Agricultural soil microbial communities from Utah to study Nitrogen management - Steer compost 2015 | ecosystem: Environmental > Terrestrial > Soil > Agricultural land | place: USA: Utah... | reverse complement strand
CTCCAGCACGCTGCGGCACCCATTGCGAGCCCGCGACACCGAACTCATGGCGTCCGGGCTTCGGGCGATGGGCGTCCAGATATCCACAATGGAGGATGGACTCCGGGTCGTGCGACCGCGGCCACTGCGCGGGCCCGCACATATCGACGTCGGCCTCGCCGGCACGGTCATGCGGTTCCTGCCGCCCCTGGCTGCCCTCGCCGAGGGTCGCGTCCACTTTGTCGGTGGCCCGCAGGCACGCGTGCGCCCGCTCGCGCCGTTGCTGGGTGCGCTCGCCGAGATGGGCGTAGAGGTGAGCTCGGCACCCGGCGGCCACCTGCCGGTGACGGTGGACGGCAAGGGCCGGGTACGCGGGGGAGAGGTGACGATCGACGCGTCCACGTCGAGTCAGCTCATCTCCGGCCTGCTGCTCGCGGGCTCCGACTACGACCAGGGAGTCGTGGTCCGGCATGTGGGTCCTCCGGTGCCCAGCGCGCCCCATCTGAAGATGACCGTGGAGATGCTGCGCTCGGCCGGCGCCGCCGTCGACGATTCGGTACCGGACGTCTGGGCCGTCGAGCCAGGCCGGCTGCAAGGCCGCGCTTGGCATATCGAGCCGGACCTCTCCGGAGCCGCGCCGTTCCTGGCCGCGGCGATGGTGACCGGCGGCGCGGTGACCGTGCCGCATTGGCCGCACACCACTACGCAGCCGGGCGACCAGTTGCGCGACCTCTTGACGGCGATGGGCGGCCACCTCACCTTGGGGACCGAAGGGCTGACACTGCACGGCACGGGCCAGATTCGAGGCATCGAAGCCGACCTCTCCAACGTGAGTGAGCTGACTCCGGTCATCGCCGCGCTGGCCAGCCTCGGGGATCGGCCCTCGCGGCTTCGTGGCGTGGCGCACATCCGTGGTCACGAGACCGACCGCATCGCCGCCCTCGCTCGCGAGCTCGGCCGGCTCGGGGCCGAGGTGGTGGAGTGGCACGACGGCCTGGAGATCCGGCCGCGGCCCATGCGCGGCACCGTCGTGGAGACGTACGCCGATCACCGCATGGCCCACGCCGCCGCGGTGATCGGCCTCGTGGTCCCTGGTGTGGTGCTCAGCGACATCGCGTGCACCTCCAAGACGATGCCGGAGTTCCCGCAGCTGTGGACCCGGCTGGTGAGTGGGGGCGGCGCGGTCTGAAGCGGCGACGGGAGTACGACGAGGACGACGTCCGCATCAGGCCCGGACGGTCCTCGCGACCTCGCACGCGCATCCGGCCGAGCCATCCCGATGCCGCCGACGGGTTCGTCGTCGCCGTCGATCGCGGCCGATACACGTGCGCCCTCAGGGACGAGACCGCGGAGGCGGCCGACGGCCAGGCCGCGTACTCGCCGGACCGGCAGGTGATCGCGGTCCGAGCCCGCGAGCTCGGCCGGCGCGGCGTCGTCGTAGGCGATCGGGTGCGCCTGGTCGGAGACATCTCCGGCGAGGAGGGGACGCTGGCGCGGATCGTACGCATCGCCGAGCGCACCTCGGTGTTGCGGCGCACGGCCGACGACGATGAGAACACGGTGGAGGGTCGCCAGGAACGAGTCGTCGTCGCCAACGCCGACCAGCTCGTCATCGTGAGCTCGCTCGCCGACCCGCCGCCGCGCACCGGGTTCATCGACCGGTGTCTCGTCGCCGCGTACGACGCTGACATCGAGCCGCTGCTGTGCCTGACCAAGGCCGACCTGGCCGACCCGGACGAGATCCTCGCCTACTACGCGGAGTTGGACCTGCCGCACGTCCTGTGCCGTCCCGACCAGCCGCTCACGGCACTAGAAGAGGCGCTGCGAGACCGCCTCTCTGTCCTCATCGGACACTCGGGTGTTGGGAAGTCAACGCTGGTCAACCGGCTCATCCCGAGCGCCGACCGAGCGGTCGGAGAAGTGAGCGCCATCGGCAAAGGGCGGCACACCTCCACCAGCGTGGTCGCCCTCCCGCTGCCCGCCGGCGGTTGGATTGTGGACACTCCAGGCGTACGGTCCTTCGGCATCGCCCACGTCGATCCCGACAATGTCCTCCACGGCTTCCCGGAGCTGGTCGACGCCTCCGCGAACTGCCCGCCAAACTGCGATCACATGGGCACCACCGGCCAGTGCGGTCTCGACGCCCTCGTCGCCGCCGGGGGCGCAGACCCCCGCCGTCTGGCGTCGTTCCGCCGGCTGCTCGCCTCGCGCACCGCGGAGGACACCTCAACCGGTCCACGTCGACCGTGAGCCCGGCCCTGACCTGGCCTGGGTGTTGGACCTCTCGGCCCGCGGGCGTGATTGGATTACCGTCGCATCACCCCGTTCCGGAAAGGACCACGATGGCCGACGAGATCCGCGCCGAGATGGTGGCGAACGTTTGGAAGGTCGTCAAGGCGGCTGGCGATACCGTCGAGGAGGGCGACACCCTGGTCATCCTCGAATCAATGAAGATGGAGATCCCGGTGGTCGCAGAGTCCGGCGGCACCGTCGTACAGATCGCGGTGAACGAGGGCGACGTGGTGCAAGAGGGCGACCTCATCGCGGTGGTCGAGTGAGCGAACTGAGCGGAATCCACATCCGGCGGGCAACCGAGGACGACTACGCCGCGATCGGCCGACTCTCGGTCGCGGCGTATCGGGCCGACGGGCAACTCACCGCCGGTGGGAGCAACTACGGCAAGGTGCTCGCCGATGTGGCGTCGCGGGCCGAAGCCGGCGAGCTTCTGGTCGCGACCGACGCGTCGGGCCAGGTGCTCGGCTCGGTGCTGTTCGTGCTCCCCGGGTCGCACTACGCCGAGCTGTCGCGGCCCGGAGAGGCCGAGTTCCGGATGCTGGCCGTGGACCCGGCGGCCCAGGGGCGGGGCGTCGGCCAGGCACTCGTCGAGGCGTGTATCGACCGAGCCCGGGCGCACGGGGCGAGTGCCATCGTGATCTGCGTACGTGACTTCTCCAAGCCTGCGCAGCGCCTCTACGCCCGCCTCGGCTTTCGACGAGTTCCCGAGCTGGACTGGGAGCCGCTGGCCGGCGTACGGCTGCTCGCGTTGCGCCTCGACCTCGCCGAGGCGGCGACCGGTGACGACCAGCGGACCGGCGGCTCGCGGCTGGAGCCGACCAGCACTAGCTGACGAGATCCAGGGCCACCTCGAGCGCCGCGGCCCGCCGCTCGTCGTCGGAGACGTCGGGGTCCTGGATGGTGAACCAGGACGAGTGCAGCGCAAAGATCGCGAGTGCGGAGCGGATTCGCTCGGTGAGCGGAGCATCGCGGTCGCTGAGCAGATCGAACATCCGCCTTGTCTGTTGCCGCATCATGAGGCCCGCCTTGTGCTGAGCCATCGATGACTGGTTGCGGTCGAAGAAGATCATCATGCGGTGGTGGCCGCGCTCGTGCAGGAGCTCGGCGTACCGCCTGAGAAACTCGCGCCGCGTTTCGGTGCTCCGCGGCTGCGCTTCCGCCCAGTCGACCAGCCGGCTGATCTCCGCCGCACGGTCGTTGACCAGGCTCTCGATGATCTCGTCCTTGGTTTTGAAGTGGTAGTAGAGGGCCGCCTTGGTCACCCCGAGCCGCTCCGCGATCTCGCGCAGCGACGTCGCCTCGTACCCGTTCTCGGTGAACAGCTCCAGCGCAACCCGCTGGATGCGCTCCCGCGTCCCGAGTTCCGCGTCGGGACCCGCATCGTCGCCGACCGAGGCGAGCAACTCCTTGGCGGCTCCGGCGCTCTCCGGGTGGCGTGGCATCTCAACTCCCGCGTGCTGGGCTCGGACGGCGCCCGGCCGGTCGTTGGCTTGGGTGACCGTAGTCAAACTTACTTGACGGCCGGCTAGTGCCTCCATAGCGTTGCCAGGCGGGTCCTAGCCGGTCGGCAGGTAAGTGACCTCGGATCGGCGATCGAGGCATTCCAAAGGGGGGAGCGCGTGGCGAGCGAAGGTGCGCCGGGCGGCGATGGCGGCGGGAACGGCGTTGTGATCACCAATGGCGCCAAGCGGCGGAGCTCGGGCCGCCGGAAGGAGGTCATGGTCGTCCTGCCCGGCCTCATGATGGCCGTGCTTCTCGCCATGCTGGACAACCTGATCGTGGGGACGGCGATGCCCCGGATCGTCGGCGAGCTGGGCGGCCTCGACCACCTCTCCTGGGTGGTGACGGCCTACATCCTGGGCACGACGGTCTCCACTCCGATCTGGGGGAAGATCGGCGACCTGTACGGCCGCAAGAACATCTTCCTCACCTCGATCGTGATCTTCCTCGCCGGCTCGGCGGCCTGCGGGGCTGCGCAGTCCATGGCGCAGTTGATCGGGTTCCGGGCAGTGCAAGGGCTGGGGGCGGGCGGTCTGCTGGTCGGCGCCCTGGCCATCATCGGCGACCTGGTCCCACCGCGCGAGCGCGGTCATTACCAGGGCCTGATGGCCGCAGTCATGGCACTCGCCACGGTGGCCGGACCGCTCACCGGCGGGTTCATCACCGACCACCTCAACTGGCGGTGGGCCTTCTACGTGAACGTCCCGCTCGGCGGCGTCGCGTTCGTGTGGCTCGTCGCGAGGCTGCGACTGCCGAAGTACCGCACCGAGCACCGCATCGACTGGTGGGGCGCCGGCCTGCTCTCGGTCGGGATCACCGCGCTGGTCCTGATAACCACCTGGGGCGGCGACCAGTACGCCTGGGGTTCGTGGCAGATCATCGGCCTGGCGGTGCTGGCGGCGGCGGTCCTCACCGTGTTCGGGTTCGTCGAGCGTCGGGTCACCGAGCCGGTGCTTTCGCTCGACCTGTTCCGCAACCGAAACTTCAGCCTCGTCGCCGCCATCGGCTTCCTGCTCGGGTTCGCGATGTTCGGTGCCATCACGTTCCTGCCGCTCTACCAGCAGACCGTCCAGGGTGCTTCGGCGACGAACAGCGGCCTGCTCCTGCTGCCGATGATGTTCGCCATGATGATCGTGTCCGTTGTGGTGGGTCAGCTCATCACGCGCACCGGGCGCTACCAGTTGTGCCCGATCATCGGCGGCATCGGCATGACGGTTGGCATGCTCCTGCTCTCCTTTGTGGACGTACGCACGAGCAAGACCGAGCTCGCCTTGATGATGATGGCGCTCGGCACCGGCATGGGCTTCCTGATGCAGACCACGATGCTGATCGCCCAAAACAGCGTGCAGCAGCGCGACATCGGCGTGGCGAGCAGCACCACGGCGTTCTTCCGGTCGATCGGTGGCTCGTTCGGTGTGGCCCTGTTCGGCACCATCTTCGTGCGCAGCATGCGCGACCAGATCGCAAGCGGCCCGCTGGGCCCGGCCGCCGCCGCGCAGCTCACCAGTGCCGGGGGCCAGGTCGACCCGAAGGACCTGCCGCTGCTGCCCGAGCCCGTGCGGATGGCGCTCTTCGACGGCATCGCGACCGGGCTGGCGACGGTGTTCCTCGTCGCCGTCCCGTTCGCCATCGCGGTGGCGATCCTTGGCCTGTTCATCAAGGAGGTGCCGCTGCGCGGCTACGACGACCCGCCGGCGGACGCGGCCGGTGAGGAGCCCGCGCTCGTACCGGCGGCGCACTGACACCGAATCGCCCACCGACGCCGCTGCTCGGGGCCGGTGCGTGTGTGAATGTGCTCTTAAGTACGATGCTTCGCGCAGGATAGAGCAGCCGGCGGTTGGGAGCATCATGGGTGGTGTGGCGGAGGCGGGCCGCGGTATGGCGGCCGACATCGCGGAGCAGCCGGACGTCTACGCCCGCATGCTCGCGAACCTGGAGCCGATCCAGGCGGTGGCACGCCGGGTTGCCGAGCACAAGCCGCGCCAGGTCGTCCTGACCGCGCGAGGCACCTCCGATCACGCCGCCCTCTACGGCGCCTACCTGGCCGAGATCCGCCTCGGCATCCCCGCCGGTCTCGCATCGCCCTCGGCGATCACGCTGTACGGCGCCCGGCCGGACCTGCGCGACTGCCTGGTCATCGCCGTCTCCCAGAGCGGCGAGTCGCCCGACCTGCGTGAAGTGATCCGCGTCGCGGGCGAGCAGGGCGCGCTCACGCTCGCCGTCACCAACGCGCCCGAGTCCCCGCTCGCCGCCGCCGCCCAGCTACAGATCGACATCGGTGCCGGCAAGGAACGGGCGGTCGCGGCGACGAAGACCTACACCGCCGAGTTGCTGGCGTTGCTGCTCCTGACCGAGGCCGTACGCGCTGGCGGGGATCTGCCCGAGAGCGAACGGACCGCGCTCCAGGAGCTGCCGGAGCTCGCCGCCCGCGCCCTTGCCGATCCCGCAGCGGTGGAGACGGCGCAGCGGTACCGCTTCGCGAACCAGCTCGTCACCACCGGGCGCGGTTACGCCTATCCGACGGCGCGGGAGGCCGCGCTGAAGCTGATGGAGACCTCGTACCTGCCGGCGCTGGCCTTCTCCGGCGCCGATCTCCTGCACGGGCCGCTCGCCTTGGCCGACCCCGAGGTTCCGGTCATCGCGGTTGTCGGCGCCGGCCCGGGTGGCGAGTCCATGCACCAGGTCGTGGCCGAGCTCGCTCTGCGCCGAGCCGACCTCGTCGTGGTCGGCGCCGGAGCGGAGTCCACCCGGGCGCACCTGCGGATCGTGACCCCGGCGGTGACCGAGCGGTACGCCCCGCTCCTGGACATCCTGCCGCTGCAGCGACTGGCGCTGGCCCTGGCGGTAGCCCGCGGCGAGAACCCCGACGCACCGCGGGGGCTCTCGAAGGTGACGGCGACGCTGTGAGCGTGACACGCTGACTACGTGTCGACGCTGCGCGACCTGGTGGAGGAGTACACCTCGCTCGGCCCTATCGAGGTCGAGCATCTGCACCGTCTCGCCGGCGACTGGCAGCTCCTCGCCGATCTCAGCTTCGCCGATCTGCTGCTCTGGGTCGCGGTCGACCCTGCCCGCCGGCCGGTTGACCCGGACCGGCCGACGTTCGTCTGTGTCGCGCAGGTCCGCCCCACCACCGCCCCGACCGCGTATCAGGACGACCACGTCGGGCGGAGCGTCTCCGGCCCCGAGTACGCCCACCTCGCCATCGCGCACGCTCAGGGCCGGATCTGGCGGGAGGGCGATCCCGTCTGGTACGGCGACACCCCCGCCCGGCACGAGGCGATCCCGGTCCGGCTTCGCGACGGCGTCGAGGTGATCGCCGTGGTCGGGCGGGACACCAACCTCGCCGCGGCCCGTACGCCGAGCCAGCTCGAGATGAACTACCTGACCACCGCGGACGACCTGGCCCAGATGGTCGCCGACGGCACCTTCCCCGGGCCGCGCCAGCCCGGCGAGACGACCAGCGCACCCCGAGTGGGCGACGGCCTCATCCGCCTCGACGGCGGCGGTCGCGTCTCGTACGCGAGCCCGAACGCGCAGTCGGCGTACCGCCGGCTCGGTCTCGCCTCGCACCTGGTGGGGGAGGATCTCGCCGACATCACCAGCCGCATCACCGACGATCCCGTGCTCGGCGCCGACGCGGGCGAGCGCATCCGGGCGGCCCTGCGCGGGCAGTCCCCGGCCCGCATGGAGATCGACGCCCGTGGCGCGACCGTGCTGCAGCGGGCGCTGCCGCTGCTGCCGGCCGGGGTACCGATCGGCGCACTGGTGCTCGTCCGCGACGTCACCGAGCTGCGCCGCCGGGACCGCGAGCTGATGACCAAGGACGCGACGATCCGGGAGATCCATCACCGGGTCAAGAACAACCTGCAGACCGTCGCGGCCCTGCTGCGCCTGCAGGCCCGCCGGGTGACGACCGCGGACGCCCGCACCGCCCTGGAGGAGTCGGTGCGCCGGGTCGGCTCCATCGCCATCGTGCACGAGATCTTGTCCATGTCGGTCGACGAAGTCGTGGAGTTCGATGGCATCGTGGACCGGATCGCCGCCGCGGCCGTGGAGGTGGCTGCGCCGGAGACCAAGGTACGGCTGCGCCGCGACAGCTCCTTTGGCGCCCTGCCAGCGGAGATCGCCACACCGCTCGCCATGATCCTCAATGAGCTGCTGCTCAACGCGGTGGAGCACGGCTTCACCGGCTCCGCGGAGGATGCCGAGGTCGTGATCAGCGCGCACCGGTTCCGGCGGCAGCTGCATGTCACCGTCGCCGACAACGGGCGCGGCCTTCCGGAGGACTTCACCCTCGATGCCGCCGACCGGCTGGGGCTGCAGATCGTCCGTACCCTGGCCGCCGGCGAGCTGCGGGGCTCGATCGAGATGCGCTCCCGGGTATACGGGGGCACCGAAGCGGTGCTGGTGGTTCCGCTCACACGGCGGTGACCCGCGCCAGCCCGTGTGCCGGGTCCACGGTCGGCTGACCCGGATCGCCGAAGCGTCTCCACCTTGGCCCGGCGGTTGTTACCGTCGAAGGCGCCCTCGATCGATGCAGCTGGAACGGAGAGCGCGCATGTCGGTGGTGGCGTCGCGGGTTACCCCGACGCCGAGCGACCAAGCCAGGTCCCTGGGCACGTGGTGGTGGGTCTGGACCCTTCCGGCGGTGGTCGCGTTCGCCGTCTCGTCGATTCGGCTGGGTCATCGACAGCTCTGGCGCGATGAGCTCGCGACCTGGGTCGCGGCGCGGTTGTCGTACCCCGAGCTCGCCGAGGAGAGCACCCGGGTCGATGCGGTGCACGGGCCGTACTACGCCCTCATGCACGCCTGGGTCGGGCTCGTCGGCGACTCCGAGGTCGCGCTGCGAATGCCGTCGGTGCTCGCCGCCGCGGTTGCGGCCGGTGCCACGGCCGAGATTGGTCGGCGCCTCTACGGGCCGTACGCCGGCCTGCTCGCCGGCCTGGTCCTGGCGACCGCACCGGCGATGTCGCGGTACGCGCAGGAGGCGCGGCAGTATTCGGCGGTTGTCGCGATGGTCGCCGTGGCCACGCTCGTGCTGATCCTGGTGGTTCGCCGGCCGTCGCCCGCCCGATGGGTGGCGTACGGGGCGGTGCTCGCCGGGGCCGGTCTGCTGCACCTGCTCGGCCTCCTCGTTGTGCCCGCTCACGTCGCGTACCTGCTCGCCTCGAGTCGCGGGCGGCGGGCGTTGCTCGCCCCGGCCTTCGCCGCCTGGGCGGCGGCCATCGCGATCGTGGCCCCGGTGCTGTGGTATGCGCAGCGCCAAACCGGGCTGGTCGAGTGGATCCCACCGACCACACTGGACCGGACCCTCGAGTTGGCCTACGAGCTCTCCGGCAGTGAACAGCTCGGCCTGGTGCTGTGCCTCGCCGGGCTCGCCGGCTGCTGGCCCTTGGACCGCCGAGTCCTGTTGCTCCTGACGTGGGCGTTGGGGCCGTTCGCAGCATTGCTCCTCCTGTCACCGGTGCGCGACCTGCTCGTGGCGAGGTACGTGCTCTTCGCGTTGCCAGCCTGGTGCCTGCTCGCCGCGCACGGGGCCACCGGGCTCGCCGCGGTGGCTTGGCGGTGGGCACGGCGCACGGCGGGGTTGCCGCGGCGTATGTGGGTGGGGCCGCCGCGGTGGCTCGGCATCGCTGCCGTCGCGCTCGCCGTCGCCGCGCTGGTGCCGAGCGTCCTGGCGGAGCACCGCGACGTGCGCGCCATCGCCGTGCCAGGAGACAGCGACGTGCGCCGGATGGCCGGTCTACTCGCTCGCCGCCTGGAGCCGGGGGACGCGGTCGCGATCCACGGCCGGCACCCGCGGTGGATGGACCGGGCGCTGGACTACTACCTGCCTGCCGGCATTGATCCGCCCGTGGTGGTGCGGGCGTGGGTCGGCGCGCCGCCGGACGACCCGAGCTGTGCCGGTGCGATGTCCTGTCTGGACGGCTTCGATCGGCTCTGGTTGGTCAACGGCCGGCGCGGCGACGATCCGCTGCGCGAGATGGCCCCGGAGTTGCGCGCCGCACTGCAGGAACGGTTCCGGATCGCGGAGACCATCCGGGTGCGCAACGGCAGCCTCTCCCTGCTGGTGCCCCGCTAGAGCTCAGCTTCGGCGTCACCAGGATGGAGCGTGGCCGAGGCCACTCCCGAGAAGTGGGAGGAATCTGTTCGATGGTGGCGCCGGAAGGCATCGACATGGCAGCATCGGTTCCGTGCTGACCGCTGTGCTGCGCCGCTTCGTGGCTCGCCGCCACGTTGACTACGGCCGTGTTCGCAGCGCGATGTGTCCGGCCCGCTGAGCTGCCCTGTCTCCTTCTTTCCCTCGAGGGCGCGCCGGCCGGGTGTCCCTGACATCGACGTCGACTGGTATGTGG
>Ga0079224_100017378_pt1 | contig 10133 bp, 17 predicted proteins | sample Stecom2015_FD_80414 | JGI IMG/M metagenome (GOLD analysis project Ga0079224, IMG submission 80414) | Agricultural soil microbial communities from Utah to study Nitrogen management - Steer compost 2015 | ecosystem: Environmental > Terrestrial > Soil > Agricultural land | place: USA: Utah... | reverse complement strand
TGGTAGGTTGTGTCTTCTATAATGGCAGCTAACGGAAAAAGTATTGCTGTCAGGTGGGGATTAAATTTACTTCTGCCTCACGATAGCAAAAAAGTTAATTAGAAGTAAAATTGCTAAATTTGGCACGTCTGCCCCACTTGCAGCAATACAATGTTGGCAGCAGTTAATTTCGCACTATGACAAAAGAACAATTAATACAAATCGCACAGGTAGCATTTCCTGAAAGAGTTAAGCAATTTATCAACTTTGAAAATGCCGAAATACATTCAATGTCTGGGGTTCACAGGCTATATGACAAAGACACTCCTTTTATGTTAATGCTACCAAAAGAGTGTTACCTATCTGTTTTTATTGGGGAAGATAAGTTCATACAAATACAGGTCGAACACAGGGCATTTAATCACTATGCAGCCATAAAGGAAATGGAGCGGTTGGGGCTGGTTTAATTGCTGCCAACGTTTTTCGGCTTTGTGTAGTGCCGAATAAACTACACGAATGTTAAATTTAAAAACTAAAGTAAAATGAAAGAACAAAATTTGAACAAACCACTAAGCTCGGCATTGCACAAAACCGCTGTTAGCCGCAGTTTTTTTGGTCGTAGTTCATTCCCAAGATTGAAATGGGAAAAAACGTGGAAATACTTTCAAGTAGATTTATTTTCAGAAACTAAATTTAGAGTGTGGATTTACATTAGCAAATTCAGAGAAGAAAAGTTACATTTTTGTATGATACTTGGAGGATTAATAACGATCGATACTGCACACTTGGGTAAAAGAATTTGCGGTAGATTGTATCTAACAAGGTTTCTTGGAAAGGATTTTCACGTTTATAGTTCAGGCGATTCGGGGGTTACTCAAAATTGCGGCTAACATCCGTATTGGCGCAATGCGCATTTTGTATTGTACGCAAATAAAATAAATATTCAACACAAAACATGCAGACACATATTATAGATATAGAGGTGTACCCCAATATGTATTTAGTGGGAGTTAGGGATTTCAAAGAACAGAAGACTTTTACCTTTGAGGTGTCGGAGCGATGTGACCAAAGAATGGAATTATACACTTACCTCAGTGAGTTCACCGGGTTTTTAGTGTCGTTTAACGGACTACATTACGATGAGGTCGTGCTAAAATACATTCTCAAAGAGTGGAATAAACTGAAAGGGTTGAGTGTCGATAAGTTTTGTTCCACTCTAAAAAGAATATCAAATGATGTAATCGAATCGGATGACAATCCATCTTGTTTCGATAGAATAAAATGGTATAAATGGATGGAGCCAAAATGGACATCAATTGACCTTTTCTGTTATTGGTCAAAAATGCTCCGACAGTCCAAAAAAATATCACTAAAAAGTCTAGCAATACAGCTGGAACACAACCACATTGAAGAACTTCCCTACGAGCATACAAAAATACTTTCTCCAGAGGAAATGGAGCAAGTTTATAGATACAACACACAGAACGACCTCGTCATAACTGAGAAGCTATTCAATAAAATGAAAGAGGACGTGATGCTGAGACGGTATATCGAAAAGGAATACAAAATTCCCTGTTATTCAATGGATGCTCCTAAAATTGCCAGCGAACTACTTATCAAAGACTATTGCGAACAGACGTTTGACGATAGTGAATTCAATACAATTGAGGAGTATATTCGAGAGTTTAAAAAGAAGAGATATGATGAGTACTCTGGTAAAGTGAGAGACATTATGGGGGATTTCAAAATAGATTTTGTCATTCCGGAATTTCAATCATTATATGAGAGGATGATGGACAGTGATAGGTCTTTTTCTGATGAATTCCCCTTGATACACGAGATGTCTCGAACTCGGATAATGTGTTCTTATGGGGTCGGTGGTGCACATACATTACAAAATAATGAATATTATAAATCAACAGATTATCAGATAGTCACATCCGATTATGCTTCTCTTTACCCCAATATCATAATAAACTGGGGTTGTATTCGTTTCCCGGAAACACTTGAAAAGTACAAGAATGTCAAACTTGACAGACTGGTTGCGAAGAAAGAAGGAGACAAAACAAAAGATAAGTTGTTGAAATTAATCCTTAACAGTTTATCAGGATTATTAGACAATAAACATTCTCCTCTTTACTATCCTGAGGGAGCATTACGCATGAGAATAATTGGGCAATTAATTCTTACCAAAACTGCGGAAATTGTAATGTTGAATGGTGGTAGAGTTATTTCGTTAAATACGGATGGTTTGGAAGCAATTATACCAAAAGGTAGTTTTGAACAGTATAAGGAAAATTTAAAAATAGCGGAAGAAATGTTCAAGATTGAGCTTGAACATGGTTGTTATGATAAAATTGTGTATAGTAATGTCAACAACTATATTGCTGTTACGGATTCCGGTAAAATAAAACGAAAAGGTTTATTCAAATACCACGATGATATACCTTTGGGTGATTCAGTTAATGAACAGGTCATACCTATTGCGTTAGAAAAATATTTTGTTGAGGGGATTCCCATTGATGATGTGATTAAGAAACCATGGGAGCACGGATTGACCATTTATGACTACTGTGTGTCTAAGAAAGTAAGTAGGGATTATGATGTAATTTATAATGGTGAAAAACAGCAACAGTTAAACAGGTATTATTTTTCTAAGTCGGGATATTATCTATATAAGCTGAAGAAATCCGGGAAAAAGGTGACAGGGGTTCCACAACACATGCATAAAGATTCGGGAGTTATCCTCTTCAATAAATTTGAGGATAAAAGTTGGGAGGATTACAAAGTTGATTATTCCTATTACACCGCTAAGGCACGGAAATTAATCAACGAAATGGAAAAAGACATTCGTCAGGGAAACTTGTTTGCAGGTTTTGAATGATTTTGTATTTTTATTAACAACAAATGTTGTATCTTTGCTGTAAACAAATAAGGAAACGAAAAATAAATTGAAACATATGGAAAGATTAGACGTTCTTGAGCATGAGCTCAAAGAGATGTTGAAAAACATCAAACGAATTCGGAAGTTAGACTTTGGAGACATGTGTCAAAGTAGAGAAGTCGGTGAACTAAAGCACCGTGCCGTAATTTTGAAAAATAGATTAAGTGACATTAAAACAATTTCAACATTCACAATTAGATATGGACAACAAAACAGTAAACGTTAAGATGACAGGTGACCTCATGCTCGTAGAGCCACTACCTGTAGAAAGTAAAATCGAATTATTGGGTAATGTAGCAGACCTTATAGAGGCTAAGGTTATTGCTTGTGGGCCAGGATTCCCCGACAGACCATCACAGGTACAAGTAGGAGATGTAGTTGTATTCCTCAAAGGGAAATATCCTAAATACAAAGGATACGATGTTATTCGTGAGAGCAGTACATTGTTAATTGACCTTGACAAATCAAGCAGAAAGAACAGCTAAAATCACTCTTATGGTCAGTGTAAAAAACGTTATTGTTCAGTATGAAGAAGGAGAACTTGTCCGTGCAAAAAGCGACCCCGAAAAGAACACGTTGATTGTTACGGGGTATTACCTAAGAGGTGATAACGTATATTATGAGTGTGCTTGCATGGATACTCGTTTTCTCTTCGCTGAGTACGAAATAGAACCGATTGAATGAGACTAACAGATGAACTCCTAGAACACATAGAACGTGGACGTAAAGGTGAGAATGGGGTCATTAATCTTCCGTTGGGTAGGCTTTCGGATTATCTTGAGATAAGTAAAGGTACAATGTACACAATTGGAGCAGAATCTTCTGGAGGTAAAACATCTTTTGCTCTTGACCAGTTTATGATATACCCTCTTCGATACTATATGGAGAATAAGGATAAGATGAACATCAAGTTGAATATCATATATTTCTGTATGGAGAGGGCGCATGTGATGAACACTGCAAAATTGGTATCAAAACTGATATATGAGGAGGAGGGTTTTATAGTATCCGTTAAAAAAATAATGGGTCGTACAGAGCAAAAGCTCACAGACCATGAATATTCCGCAATAAAACGGTATCTACCGCATGTAGAGGAAATCTGCTCCAATTTAAAAGTGTATGAGGGTCATAGAAGAGCTGGTGAAATAACCAAAATACTGAGTGATTACGCTGCAAAAAACGGGAAAACCGTTACAGTAAAAGATGATGATGGTGAGGACATGGACATATATGTACCAAATCATCCAAATCACATAACACTCATACTCATTGACCATATTGGTTTGATTTCTAAGGAAAAGTCGGAGATAGATGAATTTTCTGCAACAATGCGGAAATCTAAAGACTTTTGGAAGTTTAGCCCCGTTATAATACAACAGTTGAACAGGAACATTGGTGAATCGTCGAGGGTTGGTGCTAAGAACAGACCAAAATTATCGGATTTTGAAGGTTCTGCCTCCACTCAGCAAGACTCTGAGGTTGTTATCGCAATATACAATCCTTATACACACCTCACTCTTAAAGAAATTGAAGCAATAAAGAGTGGCGAGACAGTAGTTGAGGACATTTGTGGGTATGACCTTAGTCGATTGAGAAACCAATTCAACGCACCAATGTACAGGTCAATTCACCTGCTCAAGAACACTTACGGAGGTGCTGGGTTGTGGGCAGGAGTTGCTTTTCAACCCACAACCGGCACATTTGTAGGTTTACCACTACCGGAAAATATGACAGATTATGATTACCTAGACGTGACAGAAGAAAGGGTGTTTACCAAGAGGAGAAACACATTTTTTTAAAATTGAATAAACGACATTAATGAAAAAGAACAATGCGATACTTAGATGAAATTGGGTATAGAGACATTGAGCAGATTGTGTTTTTTGACATAGAAACTGCTGCGGTGGAACCCGAATTGATTGAAGGCACACCACTTGCTACATCGTGGAAATACAAAATGCGTCATGAGGGATATACATCTTTTGAAGAGTATGCCGAATCCTTCTTATCAAAGGCACCTCTCTACGCACCATTTGGTAAAATTGTATGTATATCTGTAGGATATGTTTATCAAGGAAATGTTCGCAAGAAAAGTTATGTTGGTGACGAACCGACCATAATCAAATCATTTTTTGCTGACCTTGCGAAATTAAAAAATTCCGAAAAGATTATGCCAAAAAGGTTTCTTGCAGGGTTTAATGTTTTTGCCTACGATGTACCATTTGTTGCGTTTAGAGCGATGGTTCACAAAATTAAACCCGACCCGTGGTTTGATGTGGCAGGGATGAAACAGTGGAATCTAAAGCACATAATTGACCTTTCGGAATTGTTGCGTGGCACAATGTTCGCAAGCATGTCTTTACTCAATGTTGTAACTGCTTTCGGTTTACCTAGTCCCAAGGACGAATTATCAGGCGATGGTGTGACCAAAGCGTTCTATGAAGGAAAAATAGACCTTATATCAACGTACTGTGAAAAAGACGTTGAATCAACAATTAACATTTTTAAATATATCGTATAATATGGCACTAGAAACATTAACAAGCAGCACTACATGGCTGAAATTGAAAGAAGGTAGATTTTACTTATCAACAGACAAAGATTGTACACAACCGTACAAGAGTGTCACTGGTTACTTAACGGGTATGTCTTTCCGTAAAGAGAAGTTTGACGGAAAGGAGTTTGAAAAGTTGTACATTTCTGTACAGGACGATACAGAGAGTTACACCTTTGGTGTAAGTACTGTAGGTAAGGCATGGTCTATGCTCATCTGCTTTTTGAAAAACGCAGACATCAGCGAGCCAATTAAGTTTGAACCAGCGATTGTAAAAGAGAAGTACATGAAAGACGGTAAGCAGGAGGAGAAATCTGTAACGCTTATTTTCGTCAAACAAAATGGTGAAAATGTTTCATCTTACTACAGCAAGGATTCAGGAAACTCTTTACCTCAATGGGAAAAAGTTCAAGTTGGACGTAATACAGTGTGGGTTAAAGATGCGTGGGAAGATGCCCTTCGAGCAGATGTAGAAGAAATTGTAGCAAGAGTGAAAGGTAATGTTGTTTCACCTACTAAAAAGGATTCTTCGGAGCCTGCCCCTCAAGAAGAATCGTTTGATAGCGATGTCCCGTTTTAAGAGGATACGTTTAGCGGAACCTACGGGATACAACGAAGACAGAAGTAAGTTATGGTTCAAAGATGTAGTTACCGATTCCGAATTTTGGTTCGGTATCTACATCGAGGACCGTGATTATGTAATAAAAGACAAAATAATATTTGTCAATAAACGAATGAAGATTTTCATTACAGAGGACGAAGATGACTTACCTGAATGGTTTACTCATGTTGGTTACCGGAGGGCAGCATTTGGAGAAACAACACTCATAAAATTGTACAGGGCAATAGTCCCGTATAAGGAGTGGGTGCTTCACGATAGAGATAAAATAATGACTGACATGCTTGACCAAATTCAGGAACATTTTTCTCCCATTACTGTCTGTATAAGTGGTTATCCCCTTGAATTTTATCGACCTACGGTTTTTCAGCGAATAATTGAAGGTGTGAAATTACCCTCCTATGTTGAGAGGGATTTGGCTAAGCTGAGATTAACGCCACCAAAAAAATACGTGCATATAAAATGCTGGAAGTAGTAAAGCAAAAAAGGATAACAAAAGAGGAGCTTCTGAGTAGGGTAAGCGAAGAATCAATCTACAATATGTATGCTGGTCCGTTTATTGAGGGGAGGGCGAAGTATTCACCTTTTCGTAAGGAGAGTCGTCCTTCCTTTTCTATATGGAGAAACAGTAAAGGTAAACTCCGACACAAAGACCACGGGAACGATGAGTATTCAGGAGATTGTATAGACTTCGTGATGCAGAAGTTTTCACTATCTTTTCAGGAAGCCCTCGATAAAATAAATCGTGATTTTTCTGGAGTGATAACATACCGACCTAAGATTGAACGTGCGGAGCCAACAAGACCTAAAGTGATTACACCAAAGGTTCGGCCGTACAATAATCGTGATTTAGTTTATTGGGAGCAGTACGGAATCTCCAAAGAAGTACTTGAGAGGGAAGAAATCTTTAGTGTTGAATCTTACTCTATCGAGGGGAAAGAATACGTTGTAGGTGACGAACTATGCTTTGGTTACAAATTCGAAGAGGGATGGAAGATATACTTTCCTATGAGGACTAATTTTAAATGGTTCTCATCCATACCAAATACGATGTTGGAATGGGGTGAGATTAAACACAGAGATTATCTCATCATAACAAAATCAAGAAAGGATAGATTGGTTCTATCTTCGATTGTACCCAACGTGGCAAATTGTCAAAATGAATCTCGTTCCTTACTTACTGAGGATAATCTGAAGTTAATCAAATTGTTTAAGAAAGTGTATCTTTTGTTTGATTCTGACGCACCAGGAATTCGTGCAGCGGAAGCAATCGCTGAAGAGATGGGGTGGACAAATGTACACATTACAGGATATGACAACGTTAAAGACCCAGCAGAACTCGTCAGTCGAGTGGATAACGGAAGGGAGATATTAAAGGGGTTTTTAAACAATCTCTTAACACAATAAGTCATATCTTTGTATCAACCAAAAAAACATTAAACATGAAAAAGCTACTTATTCTAGGGCTGGCAACCCTGTTAATTTCGTCGGCAACGACAATGACTGCAAGTTATTATTCCGATAAATACCATTTACAAAAAACAGCTAGTGGTGAAATATTTCATCAGGATAGGTTAACTTGTGCTAGTAACGTACACCGACTAGGCGATAGTATCAGAGTGACGAACATTCGTACCGGGAAAAGTGTAGATGTGAAAGTGACTGATAGATTACCTAAAAAATATTCAAACCGAATCGACCTTAGTAAACGAGCGTTTAAGGAAATCGCTCCTTTATCACAAGGTCTCGTAAAAATAAAAGTTGAGAGAATATGACAGAAGTTTTAGTAGATGAAGAATTGCTGGAAGATAACCCCCACTTAGAAGATGCGGGTTATACATTGGGCGATTACTTGACGGTGTCTTTCTCCCCTCCAATGATTGAGATTGAGACCGATGATGGTATGCTACAAGTTCCAGAAGTGTTAACAATCAATTTTTATGGCGAAACGCTCTACGTCCAACACGAAGTGGCAATACAGAGGGAAATTTATTAAAGAGCCTCCAGAAGGTGTATGGGGTTTTGTTTACCGTGTTAGTTGGGATGAAGGGTACTACATCGGACAGAAGGCGTTTTACAACGTGAGAAACGTCCAAATATCTAAGAAAAGAGCAGAGGAGTTGTATAGTGGTAGGGGAGCCAAAAAGAAAAAAGAACGTAAGCAAACAGAGTCTAATTGGCGAACCTACAACACTTCCTCCAAGGAAGTAGAATCACTCATTTTATCAAGGGGTGAACAAAATTTCACATTTACAATACTGGAGTATGCAAAATCAAAAAATGAATTAAACTACCTAGAAACAAAACACATCATTTGTGGAGATTGCCTTCGAGATGAACGATGTTTTAATGGGTGGGTAAACGTTAAAATTAGTAAACTAAAATGACAAATCGTAGAGTTATAATGGTTGCGTCTATAGAAGACTTAGACGTAATTAACAGAGAGTTCAAAAGGTTACGTCCTGACAAAGTTGCGAATTTTGGATTCCATTGGGATACATGTTCCGTAGAATTTGTACCACACAACGAAGGAGACAGGTACTGTTTAACGCTTCCACACGAGCCTTTGTGTTTTTTAGGAATTGTATTAACTGACCCAACAACGGACACAGTGAAGGTTGGGGAATACCTATGTTGTGTTGAAACCCACACAGAGGGAGGTAAGACCTACAACAAAGGTGATGTTGTTAGGGTTGACGAAGTTGTTGAAAATGCATCTGATGCAACAAAAGATTATGGTTCTTTCGGACCAGTATTGATGGATGGAATATGGAGAAAAGCTAAACCTTGGGAAATTGAAATGCATTTCACCAAAATAAAAGAGGATACAAAGTCAGCAGATGTTTCAAAAGAAGACGTTGGCTACAAAGAAGAAGAGGGTAAGTTGACCTATGAATTGGACTGGGACTTTATTAAAGCGATGGCACAACGGATGCAGAAAGGTAAAGTTAAATATGGTCCATATAATTGGAAAAAACCTATAGACACACAGTCTTTGTTGCAGGCTTTATTCCGTCACACAATTGAAGTAATGGATGGGAATTATGAAGACGATGGTTCTATTTTCGGACACCTTGAAGCAATTGCGTGCGATGTAATGATGATTCGCTATCAACTTAAACACTATGAACAAAAGAGTTAGTTTTGACTTTGACGATACTTTGACAAGGGAGGACGTTCAAGAGTACGCCAAAGAATTAATATCTAAAGGTGTTGAGGTGTTTGTTGTAACGAAACGTTATGACGAGTTGCACAAACATCTATGGGCAGATAACCCCACAAATGATGACTTGTGGGAGGTTACGAATCGTTTAGGAATACCGGAAAGAAATGTAATATTCACAAACGTTCAACCAAAATCTAAAGTACTCCTAGGAAGCAATGTGTTGTGGCATCTCGATGATACTGTCGAGGTATTGCACGACATTCACCGAAATAGTGAAACACTTCCTGTCTATGTGGAAAATGACGTATGGAAGAAAATATGTAATAGATTATTAAAAGACAATGAAAATGAATAAAATTAAAAACACTTTCAATCAATTTCGGCTATCTTATCTCCTTGCAGCATTGTTCTTCCTGTATGCTGTATTATCTCTGTTTTCAGATAAGGGAGAGTATGCAATATTCTCAATATTTGCGACATGGATCACGCTAATGTTGGATAAAATTTTAGAAAAATTAAGTCACTAACATACTTATATGTTCCATGAATTTAACGAAAGAGCAAATATCACAAACACTTTCTGACTTATTTTATCGGATGGCCGCCGATAAGGAAATCAGAGTCCTTTTTACGGAAAAAGGACAATTGATTTTTAGACGAACATTAAAAACGTTTAATTTCGTAAAAAGATTAAGAAATATAAAATATCAATGAAAAAGAAATTAGGTGGAATGTTGTATTAAAGCAGCCGCCTTAAAGCAGGAAGTTCTTAATGAAAAACTTATATAAAACAAATTTCAAAATGACAAAATTGCAAAGAATCTTAAACATGTTAAATACATACCAAGAATACGTTATCAAGGAGCTTGGT
>Ga0079224_100017377_pt1 | contig 10134 bp, 26 predicted proteins | sample Stecom2015_FD_80414 | JGI IMG/M metagenome (GOLD analysis project Ga0079224, IMG submission 80414) | Agricultural soil microbial communities from Utah to study Nitrogen management - Steer compost 2015 | ecosystem: Environmental > Terrestrial > Soil > Agricultural land | place: USA: Utah... | reverse complement strand
TGCGCTTGTTAAAATTGTCGGCCGTTTAAGTCGTCACGATCCACGCGCCGTCGCGACGCGCGAGGCCACTGTCCACGAGCAAATCCAAAATGCGGTTGTGAAGGCGTTCGGCGGCGACGGCGGCCCGGCATGTGTCCTCCAGCGCACGCTTCGCGAAGCCAATCTCTGTGGCCGCGATGCGCACCAGTCGCTCGGGCGCCGCATAGAGCGAGCGAGACGCTTGGATGCGCTCGATCACGACAGCGGCCAGACCTTCGATCTTCGCGATCGTGTTAGGGCTCAGCATCGTCCGTCCTCCATCTGCGCATGTGCGCTGTATGGAGGGGACAATACGGAACGTATGATGCGCCGTCAATACGGGTAGTATGATTTTTCAGCAGACGAGAGCGCTTTTTTGCTAAGCGGCGCTGTTATTTAGGTTTTTCCTCAGGGGTCACGCTGAGGGCGCGGGCTGTCTGGCGGATCGCCACCCGTCCCTCAGGCGGGCTCCGCCGGTAATCGCGCAACAGCTCTACCTGGTCCGGGTCGATCCCTTGCCCGGAATATAGCCAATCCAGCGATATTTTGTAAAGCTTTGAATACCTTAGGGCAATTTCCGGGCGCAGTTCCCGGAAACCGTTCTCATGGTGTTGGATCGCGGCGATGGACAGGCCCAGCCGGGACGCGGCCTGTTCCCGGCTCAGCCCGGCTTCGTCGCGCGCCAGCCGGAGCCGGGCTCCAATTTGTTCGGCCAGACTCGCCATAGGCCAGAGGGTAGCCACGGCATTCATACAAGGCGTATTGACGTGGCGCATACGATACGTATGATGCGCTTCGATGAACACTTTTCGCGAGATTTTAGGCGTATGGCCGAGCGTCGCTGAGCTGGCCCGCGATTGCGGCGTCCGCTGGCAGACGGTCCATCAATGGCGAAAGAGAAACAGCATCCCGCCGACGCATTGGGCGGCCCTGTGCGGGGCTGCGAGGCGCCGGGGCATTGAGGGCGTAACGCTCGAAACGCTGGCCCAGATCGCCGCCCGCCGGGAGGCCGCTTAATGGCCTCCGTTCTCCCGCTGGAACGCCACAACGGCCCTGTGAATGTCCGCAAAAAGCGACAGGAACACGTTCGGCGGGGAGATGTGGTGCGTCTCCACGCCCCCATCGTCCACAGTCCAGACGTGAAGCACCCGGTCCCGCAATTCGACGCGGGGAACCTGTTCGTAATACGCGGTGCGGGTTTTTCTGACCGGTCGCTGGTCATCCGCCATGCCCGCCCCCATTCACTGACCGCAGTCATGATTCCCCGTGCAGGCGACCCGCACAACCATGAATTGAGCCAATCTGGCTTTGTCCACAGGGGTATCGGGACAAGGTTACCGCGATCTGCGCGCTCAAGCCTTCCTCCCTGCGTTGGAGTGGCGCGCGGACGGGCGCGGGCGGCCAACTCTTTGGGGACTGGCCGCCCGTGTTCCCCTCTGGATTTTGCACCGCAGCGAATCATGGCGGCGCGGCTCTACGCGAAGCCGGAAACACACTGCAACGCGATTCATCCCGGACGGGAGATTTAACCATGACGGTTCGCGCGAGAGGGAGGAAAGAGCGGGCATGAATATCGCGAACCTCAATGCGACGATGAAAAAATATCCGGTCTCGTTCACGGATGAGGCTGGCGACTCTATCGAAGATAAGGGCTGGTGCTACGGCGTCTGGTATTGCGGAACGTCATTCACGAAGGTCAAACTCTACGGCCAATATCCGCCGACATTTCTCAAACGCGCGCTGGCGCTGTTTCCAGATGCGCAGGACGTGTTGCATGCGCCGAGCGGATCTTTAGTCGATATGCCGTCAGGGCATATCACCTTAGATCTCTACGATGATGACGTTCGCAAGCCAATGTTTCGCGGCGATTGCGGCAACATGCCATTTGCCGATGCGTCATTTGATCTTGTGCTGTCCGATCCGCCCTATAGCGAGGAGGATTCGCGTCTCTACGGGTGTGCCAAATTCCCCGAACGCAAGTTTATGGCCGAGTGTCGCCGTGTCGTGCGCCCCGGCGGACATCTTGGCTTTCTCGCTTACCACTACCCCGCATATCGACGGCAAGAATGGCGGCTTAAGGGACTATTTGGCGTCGTGACGGGGTTCAATCGACGCACAAGAATTTTCTCTGTTTTCGAGCGCCTTCCTGACTCCACCGTTCAGATGGAGGACGCCGCATGACCACCACCATCCGATCCGCGCCGCCTCAGTCCTCCAACACGGGCAGAGCGTGGATTGGCGAGGGAGCGGACGGGAGCCCGTTCTGTCCGCTCCCTCAATTCAATGACGTGAACGAACGCGCTGCGGCGCTTTGAGAAGGGAGTACGGGACAATGACGGATATCAACGGTGTCCGCAGCGAGGATGAAACCGCTGTCCCGGGGCGGCAAGGTTCGGGCCTGAGGGTGGCAGACGTGTTTCCCGGCGAACTGCCGTTCACGGCGTTTCAAGCGCCGCACGGATTCGTTTGCCTGGGATCATTCGACACGCTGGAACAGTGCGAAGCCGCCGCGCGCGCCGTCAACAATCACGATGAACTTGTGGGGGCTGTTGCCGCGATTGCGTGGGCATTCGATGGGGCGCCGGACGAACTGATCGAAGGCGCGTTCGGCTCCGGCGTGATCGACGGCGTGCGGAAGTGCCGCGCCGCCTTCGCCAAAGCCACAAACCAATCCTGACAGGGAAGGGAGAAGGGGACATGAACCGTTTCATCGACGCGCTTCGCTCCGCAATGCCGGACCTGACGGCGCTTCCCGATCACGCATCGCTGTATGTGCTGGAAAAAGATTTGATCGCCGCTCTTGGCGAAATCGCCGTGTTGCGCACCGCGATCAATTCCGAACACGCACGCAGACGCAAGCCCGCCGTTCAAGAGGCCAAAGCCGCAGCACCCGGAGCCCGTGTCGTTCCTATCAAGAGGGGGCGGTGATGGCCGACGCTGTTCTGAATTTCGCCGGACACTGCGCAGTCGGGTTTCTCGCCGGACTGTTCATGCTCGCATGTGTTGCGTTTCTCGCAGACGTATTCGGGGCGGTGAAATGGTGAAGGTGTCTGGTCCTGCGCCGCTCCCCCGCTCTGGTCTCGCATCAATTCACGCCTGCGCGTTGCACAGGTGATGGAGGCGCCCATGCATCTCACTGACGCTGATTTGGATGTTATCGACCGTGCGGGCAACCACTGGCCCCGCGCCATCGAGGCTGCAACGCGCGCGGTTCTGGAAGTTAATCAGGCTGTCGGCATTCGATCCGAAATCCGGGAAAGCATCGCCTATATCGAAGCCCTCAGGGCATTCGGTTCGCGGCGCAAGCCGATCTACCGGCGCAAGGCGATCATAAAAAAGGATCAAGGCGACGGCGTAATCCGGGAGAGACGCGGCCTCTCGGTTTTGCGCCTATGCGCCATGAAGGCCGCGCGCGCCGCGCGAACGGCCCGGAGCGCTGCGCAATGAGAGCACAGAAGAAAGCCCGCGCCAAAGTCGCGCCGACGCCAGCCGCGCACATGTGCGCAGCGCCGGACTGTAAGCACTACGGTTTCTTTTCCTTCGATCACAGCAAAACGTTCTGGTGTGTCAACCACACCGGCATAGGGCGGGAACAGGCGGGGATGGAGCCATGAGACGCGGAAACGAAACACCAAACCGCTGGCATAGTCTCGCAATGCACAACATCCGCCTGCTTCGCATGGACCGCCGAGGCGAACTCTATCCGGGCTTCAGTGATCTTGGGCGCAAGAGCGCAATAGAGCGTGTGCGGAATTACCGCGCGTGTGCGCAAAAGTTTCGGCGTCAGATTGCGGAGATCAACGTCAATCTCGCCTCCGCTCCATTCACAGCGGGGACGGCATGACACAGAACACCTTCTGGACCGAAGGCGAGGATCAGTCGCTTCGCCGCATGTACGCGGATGGCGTGCGCGTCGTGGAAATCGCCAGGGCGCTGGGCCGCACCAAAAACATGGTGATCGGGCGCGCCAACCGCTTGGGCCTTGCGCACACCGTTCCTCATCCGTCCTGTCCGCATTCCGATGCGACAAGAGCGCGATGGGGTGCGCGCAAAAAAGAGTTCGCCCGGCGCTGGGCCAACGGTGAAACCTACGGCGAGATTGCGGCGGCCATGGGATACGCCAGCTACAGCAGCGCATCGGCAATGCGGAGACGGTTTGGTCTACCGCGCCGCACTAAGAGGCGCGCATGACCCTCACTCTCTCCCAAGCCCGCGCAAATTACGACATGGCATGGCGCGCCAGGTGCATCGCCACTGAGGGCAAACCCAATTCCCGCCGCAGTCCCGCGACCGCAAAATATCTCCAAGCCCGCATGAATGACTTACTCGCCGCACAGATAGCGGAGGGGGAGCAGACGGAAATGGAACTGGCGGCATGAGCGACACTACTTTCGCGCGGTTTAGGGCTATTCCGTCGAAGCCGGGACAGGTCGCCTCGCTACGCCTTAACCATCCGGCCCTGCGAGACGCGCGCAGCATTTTCCCGAAGACTGTCGCCACAGCCGACGCCAAGAACCTGCTCATCTCCGGTCACAATAACCGGAAGATAGGGAGAGACGTGCGCAAGGGCGCGTGGTCCGGAATGCCTATTTTTACTCTGTCGCTTCAGGAGCGCGCCACATGCCCGCGTTCGTGCCCTACGTGGGTCGATTGCTACGGCAACGCCATGCCGTTCGCGCAGCGCGCCGATCATACTGACCCGCAATTTCTCCTGCGCCTTGCCGATGAGTTACGATACCACAACTGGACGAAGCAAAACGGTTTTGTCGTTCGCCTGCATGTGCTGGGCGATTTCTACTCTGCAAAATATGTGCGTTTCTGGAGCGGCGCGCTGCGCGAACTAAGTGGTCTCCATGTTTTCGGATATACCGCGAACCTCCCAGATGCCCAAGACCCCGGGGAGCGAAAAATTGGCGAGGCGGTTCATGCGCTGAACGCGGCATTTCCGGATCGATGTGCGATCCGGTTTTCCGCCTCCGACCCCGCCCCAATGGGCGCGGTTGTCGTCGATGCCGATCCAGAATCACCCGATGTAATCGTCTGTCCGGCCGAAACTGAAAAAACCATGGGCTGCGGAACCTGTGGGTTGTGCTGGGCTCCGCAGGCGCAAAACAAAGCTATCGCGTTTCTGCGACACGGAATGTCCAGAGGGCGGCGAAGGGCGTCGGCATGAAACAACAAGGATTCCGCCAGCACGAAACCGCATGGTCCGGCGTCGAGTATTGCGACGAACCGGGCGCGCAACGGCTCAAGCGCGCGATTCAACAATACTGGAAAGCCCGCGGGTACGAAGTGGAGATTTCGCTCCACAATTGCGGTTTCGTCCAAGCCATGCGCGCAAGGCGCGTGGACCTGCGCAGCGACATGGTTTGCGGCCTTCCGCGTAGGGAGAGCGAGCGTGGCTAGGATGCGAAAGCCCCTCCCCATGAAAAGGCTAGTGGAGCGACTCTCATATGACGCTGAGACGGGCGTCCTTACATGGAGGCCACGTCCTAGGGAGGAGTTCACTGAGCGCCGGCACCAGCTCTGTTGGAACGCTCGCTATGCTGGAAAAGCCGCGGGCTGTGAGACTGCTGGCAACTACCAGGCCGTGGCTATCGATGGAATTATTTACTTGGCCCATAGGATCGCTTGGGCAATCGCTACCGGGGAGGACCCTGCGTCGAATGACATCGACCACATTAATGGCGATGGGCTGGACAATCGGCTCGCGAATCTTCGGAGCGTGTCTCATTCGATAAATCACAGAAACCGCCGGCTACAGTCAAATAACAAAAGTGGCCATACCGGCGTTTTTTGGAACAAGTGGAAGTCCTGCTGGACGGCGGTTGGAAAGGCGCACGGGCGAAATCACCACATAGGGCACTTCTCTTCTAAAGAGAAAGCAGTTGCCGCGCGGCGAGCGTGGGCTGCACCGCGTGGCTTTACAGCGCGGCATGAAGCGTGCCGCGAGGCAAACGGCTTTCCCGTGGCCCGCGCGCAGGAGGCGGCATGACCCCCGTCGCTTTCACCGTCATGGGGCCGCCGAAGGGGAAGGGCCGTCCAGAGTTTCGCCGGCAAGGCCGTGGCGTAGTGACCTATACGCCCGCCAGTACGGTTGTCTACGAAAAGGAAGTCATGTTCGCCGCGAGCATCGCGATGCGCGGACGCGAACCTATCGACGGGCCAGTGTGCGTTTCCATCGTCGCCTATTTCGAGCCTGCCAAGAGCGTATCGAAAGCGACCCGCGCGGCGATGTTGAGCGGAGAGATTCGCCCCAGCCGGATCGACATCGACAACATTTGTAAATGCATTCTGGACGGTGCGCAAAACATCGTCTTCGGAAACGATAAGGAGGTTGTGTCTCTGGCGGCGGTCAAACTCTACGGCGCAAAGCCGCGCGTTGAAGTGCGCGTCTGGCCGCTCGATCCGAATGAACCTGTAGCGGCTGAGATAACGGAGGCCATAGCGGCGTGAGCGATTACAAAACCATCATCCGCAAAGTGAGCGAGCGCACCGGCGTTCCAATAGAGAAAATGCTGTCCAAGGCGCGAAGCTATGAAATCGCGCACGCTCGCCAGCGCGCCATGTTCGCACTTCGCAAGTCCCCTTTAGCCGTCGCCAGAACCGGGGCCATGGAGTGCGACAAACACCGGCGTTCGCTTCCCATGATAGCGCGCACGTTCGACGTGGACCACACCACTGCGCTTTACAGCGTGCGTCGGGAAGCGTTCCGGCGAGGCTTGGGGCCTGATCCGCGCGCGGTTCGCAAGGCCGCCAGAGAGGCCCGCCGCACACAGACGGAGGCGGGGGAGTAATGGCGCGCATCCGCTCAATTCATCCCGGCATTTGGACCGATGAAGCGTTCATGGCGCTCAGCTTTCCCGCGCGTCAGCTTCTCATCGGGTTATGGACAGAGGCTTTCGATGACGGCGTGTTTGAGTGGAAGCCGCTCACACTGAAGGCGAAGATTTTCCCCGTCGATAACGTGGACGTAGAGGCCCTTCTTGGCGAGCTGGAGGCGCGAGACTGCATCGCGCGCATGAAAGACGCCGCCAAGCCCGCAGGGGCCATACGCAACTTCCAGCGCTTCCAGCGTCCGAAAAAGCCCAACAGTTCCGGACTGCTTCCGGACGCGTGGAGAACCTATGTCGGCGTTAAGGGCGCAGAGTTCGGAACCGGTTCCGAACCAGTAGAGGACCAGTCCGAAACCAGTACGGAAAAGTCTCCGCAGATGGAGGATGGAGGATGGAGGATGGAGGAGATAACTACCCCCGATCCCCCTTCGGGGGATCACCCCCCCGCGAAAAACGCGCCGGTTGCGCTTGCCGAGAAGCGAGAGGCGCGAGGCCACCGCCTGCCGGACGGCTGGCATCCGCCGCCGGGGATTGCGGAAGCGGAGGGTTTGGCGCCGGACGAAGCGCAGCGGGAGGCGGACAAATTCCGCGATTACTGGCGAGCGCAGCCGGGCGTGAAGGGGCGAAAGACGGATTGGGATGCGACGTGGCGAAACTGGATTCGGAGAGCGGCAGATGACCGGAAACCCAAACAGCGTGCGGCCAGCGGAGGCGTCGTGTCCGCCTTCGCCACAGCCGGAGACTCGCGGGCTCTCTGGGCTGAACTGGGCGAGCCCTGAGGCCGAACCCATGGTCCGCCGGGCTCTGGGGGAATTGCAGCTCGCCACGATTCCGCGCGGCGAGGGTGATGGCGACAAGACCGCGCGGCTGGAATTGTATCTCCGGGAACTGCGAAGGTTTCCGCCGGAGCGCGTGATCCGCGCATTGCGGGCATGGCCGAAGCAGGGCGAGAAGCCGGACGGGCGCAGACCAGGGCGGTATTTCCCGTCGCTGGACGAACTGATCGAATTTCTCACCGTGCCGACGCGCACGGCGGAGCATCGCGTATTCGGAGAGCGTGAAGCGCTTCCGAACTATTCCACGCGCCGCGACCCGCGTGTTGCGGAAGGGCTCAGCCGACTGGCGAAGGATCTGAAATCCGGCAAGCACCGCGACCCCGGATACGAATCCCGCCGGCGCAAGGCCCAATGGGAGATTGAAGCGGAGCGGGACGGAGGGAGAGGGTGATGCGGGTGCTGATCTGCGGCGGGCGCGAGTGGTCGAATGTGCGGGAGACTTACGCCTATCTTGACAGGCTGCATAAGCGGCTCGGCATTTCGTGTGTGATCGAAGGGGACGCGCCCGGCGCGGATCGCATGGCCGGATTTTGGGCGCGCAAGAACCGCATAACGAACAAAAAATATCCGGCGAATTGGGCGAAGGACGGAAAGGCGGCCGGCCCTCGCCGCAATCAACGGATGCTCGATGACGGAAAGCCGGAGCTTGTGATCGCATTCCCCGGCGGTGCGGGAACGCGGGACATGATGGACCGCGCCGAACGCGCTGGCGTCCATGTCGTCCGCTTTCCTGATTTAGCGGAGCGAGACCCCGCCCCGAATGATGCAGCCCACGGGCGGGGAGACAGCGCAGGTCCGACACAAAGTCACACGTGAAACAGGAACGCCTAGTGCAGATCGACCTCAACATCCAACGCTGCGATAATGCGGGCTACCGATTGGGCGGCTGCCGACCGGCACGGCCAGCCGCGATCCTGCGCGGCGGCGTCGTCGGCGGGGATCATCAGGTCCAGTCCCACGGGCTTCCCGAGCTCGGCATGTTGTCGGCGATAGACCGCCAGCGCCTCTTGCGCGGCGCGGACCTGCTTTCGGATCAGGTCCCGCATTTCGGCCAACGCCCCGCGCGGCGCATCACGGACGCCCCGGGTCCATTTATCGACGCTGGAGGCGCTGACCGCCAGAAAGTCGGCGGCCTCCCGCTGGGAGAGGCCGCTCAAGGAAAGCAGAAGGGCGAAGGGGGTCATTCAGGCGACCAGATTCCCGTCTTCGTCGTAAGTGACGATATCCAGTTCGTCAGCGCCGAAGCTGTAGATTACCGGGTTGCCGGTCCGGCTGTGGAAGCCGCGAACCTCGATATGCATCGTCCGCTCGCCAGGGAGGCTGCCGTCGAATTCGTCGATAAAAACGCGCGCGAAGGACTCAGGCGAGAAGTCCGCCTTCAGCACACCGGCCAGCCATTCGGTAAGCCGCTGGCGGCCAGTCTCATTGATTTCGGCAGTTTTGATCAGGTCGGTCATGTCAGGCCTCCGTTACCTCTTGCGTCGGGCCCACCCCGTCGCGTCCATGGTCTAAATATAGTCCGAAAAAATCGGACACGCAAGAGCGTGCCGATCACGAATTGTTACAGCCAGTGAAACACAGGCACAGGAACGGATAATGGCGAGAGCGTATTCCCCTTCCAGAGGCCCGCGCACGCGGACCACGGGCAGGCCCAAGAAGCCTCAATGGTTCGTCCTTCGCTGTGCGCCGCAGCGTCCGGTATGGGTGGACAAGGCGGTGGAGCCCATGACGCTTGCCGAGCGCGCATTGAGGCAAGCGGGATATGTGGCCTATGTGCCGTGCCGGGTCGCGTGGCAGCGGAAAAACGGGTTTTGCAAGCACAAGAGCGAGCGGCGGATTCCGATCCTGCCGGGATATGCGTTCATCGGGTGCGAGCATGGCTATCAGCCTTGGGCGGATATTCTCGGGCTTGGAGGCGGGGGCATATTTCACGGCGTCATGTGTTCCGAGGGCAAGCCATTAAGGGTGCATTACGGGGATATCGCGCGTCTGGAAGCGATTGCGAAAGAGCTGGCGGGGGCGGAGCCGAGGGCGCTTACCGAGGGTGAGGCGGCGCGCATTATCACAGGCATTTATCGTGGAAAATCCGTGACATTGCAACGGATTGAGGGTAAGGTTGCGGAGGTAAAAATGGCCTTCGGAAGCGGCGACGCGAGCATGACGATTGGAACGGATATGCTGGAGGCGGCGTGATGCTCACCACCGCCATCACCTTCGTGGGTATCATAGCCGCGCTCGTTGCGGCGGGGGCGGCGGCTTACGCTGCAGTTCTTATTGGCCGCCTGACCCGCAATCTGGAGCGCGGCGGCGTGAGACACTCAGTCGCGAAAGCCGCGATAACACCCCCCGTCACCTGCCAGCATTTCGGCGAGGACGCCAAGCCGTGAGCCCGGCCCGCTACATCGCCTATCTCCGCGTGTCGAGGGAGCGTCAGGGACAATCCG
>Ga0079224_100017376_pt1 | contig 10134 bp, 8 predicted proteins | sample Stecom2015_FD_80414 | JGI IMG/M metagenome (GOLD analysis project Ga0079224, IMG submission 80414) | Agricultural soil microbial communities from Utah to study Nitrogen management - Steer compost 2015 | ecosystem: Environmental > Terrestrial > Soil > Agricultural land | place: USA: Utah... | reverse complement strand
CTAGGTTCTCTGGCTTGTTGGCGTGCCAGGGGTCAGCTGGTCGCCAACGGTTTGGGAGCAATGTGAGTGAGGCAGTGAGCCGCTCAGGCGTTCAGCTGGAACGCCGTTCTCTCCACAAAGGGCTCCCTAGAGCGGAAAAATCGTTTGGAGTGGGAGGGAACAAGGTCCCGCTCGCGATGGTTACGATCTGACTGGGACAGATTGAGCCTGGTCGGGAAAGAACGTCAGGAAGAAGCCCGCTCTTTGTTCCTGTTTGCGCGGCCCCCGGTTGCCAGTCCTTTGCCCATCGGGCAGGCTAGGACTCTTAGCGAGATGGAGTAGAAAACGATGACTGACGGTAAAAAAACGCTGCAAGATGTCCCTGTCGATTGGGAGGCCTTGGAGGATGCGTTCGAGAACAATGCCCCTGAGGTCCACAGCTATCTCCACGTAAAAACCGGGGAAGTACTGCGTGTCGTCGACGGCATCGCTGACCCGGAGATGCATTCGCGCATTGCGATGGATCAGAACTACATGCGTATCGATCCCGTCAGTTCTCGTGAGCAATACCGGTGGATGGAGCGCTTCATCCCGATGGTTGTGGACGCGCAAGTTCAGGCAAAGTTGACCACGGCGATCGATGGCAAGGGTGCATTTCGGCGGTTCAAGGACGTATTGATGTCTTTTGCTCTTGAGCGTGAGCGATGGTTTGCATTTCGGAGCGAGCGTTTGAGGGTTTTCATGGAGGCGTGGATGAGCGCGCACGGATTGAGTCCCATCGCCCGTCCGGTGAGCGAGACCACCGAAGTTGAGGCCAATCCTGAGGTCGAAGGTGCCCCGGCGATCACCCAAGAGCAGCTTGGAGGCCGCGCGGGTAAGTCGGGTGATCTCCAACGAAAGCAGATCGTTGAAGTCATGGACGGCATGGTGGGACGCGATCTGGAGAAGGTCCTTGCCTTTACCGAGTTTCTCAAAGCTCGTCGGGTAGCCCGGTCTCAAACTCCGCGCACTGAACTCGCACCCGTGACTTCTAGTGACGAAGACGTCGACGCGGACCCCCCCTCTCAGCGTCGGGCCACCGAACATCGCTAGTTGATTGACCCGGTGGACCTAGGGCATGGGATTCGCTTTGCGAGGGAGCAGTAGAAAGAGGAGAGTTCTCCTTGGCTTCTTGCTCTGGAGCGCTCTTGGCACATTTTCGCTTGCCGCCGCGGCGGACACTGCGGCAGGAGGGGCTTCGACTGTGGTCCTGGACCGCGCGGTCGTTCGTTTCAGTGCGCCGGAAGGCGGAGGTCGAGCTAGGCCCTATTTTATCTATGAGCGCGAGCTGGCCTTTGAAGCGCGACTCGTCGCCTTGTCTGACTCAGCTCACCGCTCAAAAGACGTCCCCTATCGGAGACATCACTTGCAGAACGCCCTGGAGCGTCATGTGGCCGAAACTCTGCTTGCGGCATTGCCCATGGAACCTGAACCGACGGAGCGACAGATCGCCGAACAGTTGGATTCCGCTCGCCAGATGGTCCTTGAGCAGGTTGGTGGAGAAGAGCGCCTACTCGTCGCCGCGCGGGCTGAAGGCATCGGTCCCTTGGAAATGCGTCGCTATTTCCGTCGCCGAGCTCTGGCGAGCCTCTATCTACACGTGATGGTGACGCCGATGCTCGAACCCTCGACACTTGAATTGCGGCGTTCCCATCGCAGTGGTGAGGGACCGCTTTCGGATCGACCCTTTTCGGAGGCTGAGCCTTCCCTTCGAAGATGGTACATCGCAAGGAGTCTCCGGGCTGCGGTGTCGACCTATTTTCAGAATGCTCGGGCCCGCGTCCACCTGACCTTTCTTTGAAGCTGGTGAGGTCTTAGAGGACGAAGACCGTCACCACTTGACGGTCGCTTCTGGCGGTTGCACTTCCGCCAGAACGCCACTGAGCGTCACTGTGATTGGAAGAGAGACCGATCCTGAACTTGAGTTTGAGTCCGCTTGAGACCACTTTTGGGCAGCAATCAGGTCAACCCGCGGCACAATCTGTTCGGCTCTGAGAGCGCGGACTACGTCTGGAGGACCTATCACTGTTACGTCCACACTTTGAGGAAGGACTCGAGCCCCCGGTGGACCGATGACTTGGACTTCCCGGTCCGAAAAGAGCTTCTCGCTTTCGCGACGCTTCACTTCGACGACCACCGTTGCTGCTGGTGTTCCCAAGAAATTGACCCGTTCAGGGGGACTGTCGATTGCGATGCGTCGGGGAAAGGTCCCAGCGGTGAGCCCCGTGACGTTGTAAGGAGCCAGGCGCGCGAACTGCATCACTTCCACACGGCTTCTTGGTCCGCGGACGCTGATCTTGTCGGGCTCGAGCTGTGGTTCACCTTTGACGATGAACCCCTCCGCCAGCTTTCCGGTGATCGATGCCTGCAGCGGGACCTGACGCGTGATGAGCTCTTCCCACTCAAGATTGAGGCGAGGGGGATCGGCCACGATGAGTGCAATCTGAGAAGGCAGTAAGAACATTTCCCGGTTGAATGAGATTTCGACAGGGTAGCCTTGGCGCAGATCGATCTCGACTGGAGGGATCCCGTCCTGGACCAGATCTGTCATCGCTCTTCTCGATCCTCGCACAGTGATGTGAATGGAAGGAGGGATCGTTGTCATCAGTTCCCGGTCGCCTTCTTCAGGAGGTAAGCTGATCACGCCGATGGGAATGGTTCGTTGACCGATGTCCTCTTGACCGTGCACGTAGCCGAAGAAGCCGAGGGCAAAGCCAAAAGCCATCAGCTTCAAGCCCAGATTTTGAGTGAGCGCCTGTTGGACCCAGAGGAAGAAGGGTTGAAGATCCATTAGCGGGACGGACTCCCTTCTCTTTCGCTGGTTGCGTCCGACTCAGGACTGTGTTCGATCTCAGGCCCTTTTGGCATGGGGCGCGGCTCCGCGACAGGCATCTCAAGCGATTCGGAACTGATCGGGTCGATGGGTGGTGGCTCCGAAGGAGAGGTTCTTCGCAAGGGCTTTGGCTGTTCACCCGGTGGCTTGGGGCCAACAGAGGTTGGTCGTGATGAAGCGGGGGCGCTTTCTTCGATGGCTTGCTCAAGTTGGCGTAGACTTGTTCGCTCGCTCGGTTCACCCGAATCGTGGACGAGCGAGGCGCGAGCGGAGGCGCTCGATTTGGGGCTCATGATGGAGTGCAGCATATCGCGCAGCTGGCCGGCCTGGAGATTGGGCGCGATGTTGCCGTTGTAACAGAAGCTGATGGTGCCGCGTTCTTCACTGACCACCACGACGACAGCATCGGTTTCTTCTGTGATACCAATCGCCGCTCGATGCCTGGATCCGTAGGAGGCGTCAAAGCTGCGTGACTCCGGCATTGGAAAGAAGGTTCCCGCTCTGGCAATCCTGAGATTTTGAATGATCACCGCGCCGTCATGCAGCTTGTTGGAGCCTTCTGGAATGAAAAGTGAAACGAGGAGTTCAGAGGTAACTTTAGCGTCGAGCTCGATCCCTTTGTTCTGTCCTATAAACTCGTCCAAGTTCGCATCTTGCTCAAAGGTGATGATCGCTCCGATCCTATGACGAGCGAGCTCTCTAGCCGCCTCAACGACTTCCTCGATGACTTGGCTTTCCTGAGCACGCGCCCCACCAAAGATGGCGTGACTACCGACACGCTGCAGAGCGCGACGAATGTCGTTCTGGAACACGACGACGATCACCAGGATGATACTCTGGAGAACCGCGCCAAAAAGAGTCACAATGGCGACTAGTTCAAAGGTCTGCGCCACTACATAAAAGAGCGCCAAGATCCCCAGGCCTGCGGCGATTTGGATGGCTCGGGTGCCGCGCGCAACGAGCAAGAGACGATAGAAGACGTAGTAGACGATCAGTACGTCAAAAACGTCCCGCGCCACCTCAAGCGCCGTTCGTCCGCCCAGGTAGGAGCTCATGAACTCAAGCAAGGGGAGCCTCGACTGATCGAAGACGTGGTTCCCAGTTTGAGTAGGCGACCAGCGCTTGTCTGGCCTCCTGAACATCGTGAACGCGCAGCACTTTTACGCCCGCATTGAGTGCTCGCAAGCAGGCAGCGATTGAGCCTCCCAGTCGACGCTCAGGGGGCGAAGCATCAAGGGCACCGATGAAGGACTTGCGACTGGCACCCAGAACCATTCCAGCCCCGAGCCCGGAAAAGTCGTGGAGTCGCTGCATGATAGTGGCGCAATGCTCGGCATTCTTGTGAAAACCCAGTCCCGGGTCGAACCAAATGCGATGAGACTCAACGCCCGATGCCAAAGCGCGCGCTTCCGCTTTCTTCCACTCACCTGTGACTTCATCCACAACATCCGCGTAGGCGTCTTGAGCGTACTCGGGAGAGGAACGCGTGCGTTCCATACTTCCCCGGCTATGCATGATGATCAAATCTGCTCCGCCATCGAGCGCAACTTGTGCAAGCTGAGGATCGGCCAGACACGACACATCGTTGACAATACTGGCTCCTAGCTTGAGAGCTTGTTCCGCGACGCTGGGATCGGTTGTATCGATCGAAACACACGCCCCCTGTGAGACGGCGTATTCGATGGCCGCGCCCGAGCGATCGATTTGTTCTTGTGCGCTCACGGCGTGTGATCCCGGGCGCGTGGACTCAGCGCCAATGTCGATCACATCGCAGCCTTCCTCAAGTAGCTCATCGATGCGCGCTCGGGCTCGATGGAAAGACGCATACTGTCCGCCGTCAAAAAACGAATCGGGGGTGATGTTCAATACAGCCATCAAGACTGCACCGCGCTCTTTTCGCGCGACATCTGCCAACTTCCCCAAACCTTCCACTTGAAGTACCGGGGTAGCAAGTGAAGGGCGACTGGGCAAGAAAGCTCGCTATTTTCACGGAGTTGGGGCCGCCAGGTCATCGTGACAGTCCCGAGGCTTGGCTCCACAAGTTTGGCCCAGGCTTTCGGGGTCCGATACCTTCGCGCGCGTGCGAGACTCCATTGAGAAACCAAGTAGGCGAGTCGCGAGCATAGGGGACAGAATTTGGCTGGGGCTGGTCGGGGCAAGCGTCCTGAGCCTTTGGTATCGACTTCCGCTCGTTGCTCCCGAACTTTTTTGGAGTCACCGATCAGCCGTCGGCTTAGCGGAGCGGTTTTCAGCCTTGGGGACCCGGGCTTCTTGGCTTTTGGAATGGCTTCTGATCGCTTCGGCCCTCTTTTGGTACCAAGCCGCCTTGAGACGCTTTGATCTTTCTCGATTTCGGCTCACCCGACCGCTCTTCGGTGCAGTGTGTTCTGTCACCCTTGTTGCGGTGTTGGCTTCCGTGGCACTTGGACTAAATGTCCGTTCAGTGTTCGTGCCTGTCGCCCTGGGCGCCCTGTGGGTCAATGCCAGCTTTGGCTTTGGCGCAGGACTTGTCACCGTGCTGGCCAGCCTAGCGATCTGTTCCTTTTCTGGGGCGACCGGGATCCTGTCGCCGGCGCTCCTGGTGCGCGCCGTGGCGCTCGTCGTCTTTTTAAGAGATGGCAAGAGTGCTGGAGACGGTCTGCGGGCGGGCTTCTACGCGGGCCTTCTGGCCGCGCTGGTTGAACTTTCTTCCTCGCTGGGGGACCTCCCCGATGGGCTGGCGCCCTTCATTGGTGCCGGCTGGTTCTGGATTGGTGGGGTCTGTGAAGGCGCGCTGTTTGCCTTCACACGAGTCATGGGTGAACGAGTCGTCGGTCACCCTTCTCGCGAGCGCTTGGTGGCTTTGCTCGACTTGTCCGAACCACTCTTGCAGAGGATGTTGAATCGAGCGCCCGGCAGCTTTGAGCATTCACGGGCGATGGCCAATCTCGCCGAGCAAGCGGCAAGTGCGATTGGCGCTGATGCTCTGTTGACGCGCGTTGGTGCCTACTATCACGACCTGGGCAAGAGCGTTGAGCCAAAGTTCTTTGTGGAAAACCTTGACGCGGGCGAAGTCTCGCCTCATCAAGAGCTCTCGCCCCGAGAAAGTGCCGCTCACATCGTTCGACACGTCACGAAAGGCGTGAAGATCCTGCGAACTCACGGGATCCCTGAACCCGTGGTTGAGTTTGCCTACACTCACCATGGATCACAGATGGTTGAGTACTTCCTAAAGAAGGAGCGCGAGCGTGTCGAGCGTGAGGGAGGCGAGGTCGCTATCGAGATGTTTCGCTACCCAGGCATGAAACCGGGCACGCGCGAAACCGCGATTCTGATGCTCGTCGACTCCATCGAGGCGGCTTCGCGCACCTTGGATAGTCCCGACCGCGACCGCATCGAGGAAATGGTGCGGCGCATTGTCTTTTCGAAACTGGCATCGGGTCAGCTGGACGAATCAGATCTGAATATGAAAGAGCTGAGGGTAGTCTGTCTGCGGGTGGTCGAAACCCTGGTGCACATGAATCATCACCGCATCAAGTATCCGTGGCAGGAAGAACGGGCCCGACAATTCGGCTTGGAAGCGAAGGAGCTTTCCGGCCGCGCTCCGACGGCTTACCCACGGGCTGTGGGACGCATCTCATGAAGATCAGCGCGGGAAGGGCGCATCCTTCATTTGTTCGTTTGCTCATGGAAGGGAGCGTCGATCTGAGCGCGCTTTCGCCCTTTCCTCGGCTGAGTGAAGGACGAATCCGGCAAGTGGACGATCTTCTGACTCGATTGCGTCTCGACGACCGCAATCTGTCGGGCGTTGAACACTTGAGAAGTTGGCAGCTCATTGATCGTCCGGTTGAGTGGGCCACCCCGCTTCTTGCTCGGGTTGTACGACAGTTGGGAGCGACCGACGCTTCTGCCGCCCTCTCGGGGATTGTTCACCTGTCCTTGGGCGTGCGCCTCATTCGCGCTTTCGGAAGCGAGGCCCAGATCCGGGATCTTGGACTTTCTTCACAGACTCTTTGCGCCTTTGCTCTGACCGAAGAAAGTCCCGGGAGTGATGTGAGTCGCATTCAGACCTATGCCCAGGCGGTGGAGGACGGCTATGTCCTCAATAGTACCAAGCACTGGGTGACGAACGCCCTGTGGGCCACTCATTTCATCGTCATGGCCCGCACAGCACCGCCGCGAGCTTCGGACAAACCTAGGCTCTCCGCCTTCATTGTCAAAAGAGGCGAGGGGATCCAGGTGACGCCCGTCGGTTCCGATGTGTTGGAGGGTTCGGGAGTAGGTCGCGTCACCTTTCATGACGTCCGACTCTCAAAGGCAGACCTTCTAGGCAGCGAGGGTAAGGGATTTCGCCTTGTTGTGGCAGGTCTGTCGGAGGCGCGTCTCTTTGTGGGCGCGGCGGTGGTGGGCGCCTGCATTCGGGCCTTTGACGATACTGTCACGCGAGTCGCTGAACGACGGACTTTTGGGCGCGCGGTGGGCAACTTTCCGTCGGTGCGCTTTCGGATTGCGAGTATGCTTGGCGACATTGTCGCGATGGAAAGCCTCGTGCATGCGATTGCTGGCTTGGGGGAGCCGGGGGCGCCTGTCGATCCCGTTGAGCGAGGGGTCGTGCGACTTGCCGTGTCTCGCGGCGCAACAAGAGTCTTGGATGCGGCGCGCGAGCTGCACGGTGCTGCTGCCTATGCAGGGGATTTGAAGGCCGCTCGACACTGGGCGGACGCGCGTGCCTTGACCCTTTTGGATGGTTCGGACTTGGCTCTAGAATCGTACATTGTACTGGAAGGAACGCGGGATTTGCGCGAGCAGATGGCGCGGCTCTCGGACTCGTCGGATGTGCTTGCTCGGGTCGACGCTGCTGCCACTCGATTGGTCGCCAGCGCAAAGAAACGTCTTTTGCCCAGTGTCGAGAAGAGTCACTGGGCAGGTCAGCTTGGCGGTCTAGAGTCGTATTCCGAAAGGCTTCGAGCAGCCATCCATCATTCCATTGAGGAACATGGCGTTGAGTTTGTTGAGCGTCAGCATACCCAAAGTCGGCTCGCGTCTATTTCTACTGAGCTGGCCACCTGGGCAGCCCTCTTGGCCAGGGTCCAGGATGAAGTGAAGAATCACGGAGAGCTGGCAAGCCACAGAATGGTGGAGGCGGCCGGCGTTTGGGTGAAGGCAGCGAAGGTGCGCATTGAAGCCGATCTGGTGGGTGTGTGGGACAACGACGACGTGATGCGGGATCGGGTTGCTGTTCGAGCATACGCCGACAGTAGCTATCCCTTCGACATCTTTTAGCGATTTTCCGTCAATGCTCGCCGTCTTGAGCAACGCGCACGTCGGTGATCCAACCGAGGCGTCCCCATAGTGAAAACCAGCTAAAGAGCTGCTCATCGAAGACCTGCGTCGCTTCAGGTGCCGCGTCTACGACGTTCTGGCAGGCGACGATCAGGGACTGATTGGCCTTGAGCTGCGTGAGGAGCAAGAAGGCCGTCCGGGAGATCTGCTTGTCAAACAGCTCGCGCCCTCGCCGGTAGACGACGTAGTGAAGTTCCTCTTCCTTGCACGAGAGGGCGCGCTTTCGTGCCTCTTGGGCAGACCTTTTGAGCTCGCGCCTCAAATCCGCCACCGGGTAGGAAAGCTGCAACAAGGTCAGAGAATCAGCGATACAAAAGCGTGCGCTCTCCCATGCCTTGAGAGGGATTTCCTTGAGTCGTTCCAGGTTCAAGGGTGCGTCATCTTGTGCATCGAAGGCCTCAATGTAGGCCCACTCAAGGCGCGCCATATCGACAAGGAGCTTTCGGTTTTCGAGCCGGGGAAAATCGATCAAATGATCGACGAGGTCTTTGCCCAAGTTGCGCAGGGTTTGGACCCGATAGCCGACCTGAGAAAGATAGCATTCGACGACCTCTTCCCAGAGGGATTGACCAAGTAGTGAGCTCAGCCCCGGGTAGTCTTCGACAAGCGCGCCGGTGTGGCGTAGCCAGAATTGTGTCCGATAGATGTTGGCCTGGTCTACTGGCGAGAGACGAGCGCTACCAGAAAAGTGCCGCGCTGCCGCCGCCTTGAGCGAACCTGACTTGCCCAGCGCGCGCTTTTGTCGAAGCAACTGGGCCATCCAATGCTGTAGCTCGGAGAGAGGAGCATTTTCAGCCGGCGCTCTTGCGGCGAGTTCATCGAGCTCTTGTTCGTCCGTCACTCGGCCTCAATCTCCGCACGCAGGTCGTCCAGGGAGGGCGCCTCATCCCATGTTTCGAGGGTTCCAGATGGGCCACCTTGAGACCACGCCCTCACTTCTGTGTGACCTGACTTCTCTCGGACAACGACGTTCCTTTCCAAGGGAGGACAGTCTGTCCTCAGAGCTTCATTCTTGACTTGCGCCACGCGATCCACTTCGCATTGAAGTACCGCGAAGTCGGGGATGTGGTCATCCCACTCAAGCAGGGTTGAGACGGGGCCGGCAAGTCGAATTGTTTCGCGATAGAGGTCAAGTACAGGATCGATCAACGGCCCAACGTGTGTGTCGACGATGTAGTCGCCGTAGTTTGTGTGCCCTGCGATGTGGATCTGCAGAATGCGTTCGTGGGGGATCTCGCGAATGAATGTGAGGGGATCGAAACCGTGATTGTAGGCCGACACGTAGACGTTGTTCACGTCGAACATCAAACCGCAGTCGGCTTCTTCGACGACTTGTCGCACGAACTCCCATTCGGGCATCGTGCTTCGTTTGTAGCTCAGGTAGCTGGAGGTGTTCTCCAGACCGAAGGGCACCTCCAGGTAGTCCTGCACCATCTTGGCTCTTCGTGAGAGCCGCTCGACTGCCTCTTCCGTGTAAGGAAGGGGCAGCAGATCATGCAAATGGGCGCCTCCAGCTCCACAAAAACAGAAGTGGTCGCTCACCCAAGCTGGCTTCACGCGCTTGACGAGCTCTTTGAGCTGCCTCAGATAGTCGGGGTCGGGCTCATCAGGGGCGCCGATACTTAGGGAGACCCCGTGGAGGATGACCGGGTAACGTTCTCGGACCCGATCGAGGTGGTAGAGCGGCTTGCCCCCCCGCCCAAAAAAGTTCTCGCTGATGACTTCGAAGAAGTCCATCGGGGGCTCTTGGCCCAATACGTGGCCGTAGTGCGGGATGCGTAAGCCGGCCCCACACCCCAGATCAGGCACGCGGAGGCGGGGGGACCGGGGCTTCACGCTCATCGTTGGGTCCTCGTGTTGATTCGTCATGCTCTTTCGACCTTGTTCGAAAGTACGTGATAGTCCCCGATCATGTTTCAAAGGCCTAATACTTCGTGCCGGAACTTCGTGCACGGCCGCTG
>Ga0079224_100017375_pt1 | contig 10134 bp, 7 predicted proteins | sample Stecom2015_FD_80414 | JGI IMG/M metagenome (GOLD analysis project Ga0079224, IMG submission 80414) | Agricultural soil microbial communities from Utah to study Nitrogen management - Steer compost 2015 | ecosystem: Environmental > Terrestrial > Soil > Agricultural land | place: USA: Utah... | reverse complement strand
GAAGCCGCACTGCAGGCGGGATTCTCCGCGGCCGGGGTCGACGTGCTGCGCTCGGGGCCGATCCCGACGCCGGCGATCGCGTACCTGACGCGCGCGCTGCGGCTGCAGGCGGGCGTCGTCATCAGCGCCTCGCACAATCCGTATCAGGACAACGGCATCAAGTTTTTCGCCGCCGACGGCAACAAGCTCCCCGACGAGGTGGAGGCGGCGATCGAGGCGCAGCTCGATGCGCCGCTCGAGTGCGTGCCGTCGGCCCGCCTCGGACGCGCGCGCCGCATCGACGACGCGCCGGGCCGCTACATCGAGTTCTGCAAGAGCAGCTTTCCCGGCGCCCTCGATCTGCGCGGCCTGCGCATCGTCGTCGACTGCGCGAACGGCGCCGGGTACCACACCGCGCCGCACGTGTTCCACGAGCTCGGCGCCGACGTGATCCCGCTCGGCGTCTCGCCGAACGGCACCAACATCAACGACGGCTGCGGCGCGACCGACACCGCCGCGCTGCAGCGCGAAGTCGTCGCGCAGCGCGCCGACCTGGGCATCGCCATCGACGGCGACGCCGACCGCGTGATGATGGTCGATGCGAGCGGCCGGCTCTACGACGGCGACGCGCTGCTGTACGCGATCGTTCGCGACCGGGCGCGCGACGAACGCGTCGAAGGCGTCGTCGGCACGTTGATGTCGAATCTCGGCTTCGAGCAGGCGTTGGCGGCGATGGACATCCCGTTCGCGCGGGCGAAGGTCGGCGACCGCTACGTGCTCGAGCTGCTGCGCGAGAAGCGCTGGCGCTACGGCGGCGAGAACTCCGGACACATCCTGTGCCTCGACTGCCATTCGACGGGCGACGGAACGATCAGTGCGCTGCAGGTGCTCGCCGCGATGCGCCGCAACCGCCTGACGCTCGCCGAGGCCTGCGCCGGGCTCGAGCTGTTCCCGCAGGTGCTGATCAACGTGCCGATCCGGCGCGGCTTCGACTGGCGCAGCGATGCCTCGCTGCGGCGCGCGAGCGAGGACGCCGAGCGCGCGCTCGGCGATGCCGGCCGCGTGCTGATCCGGCCTTCGGGAACCGAGCCGCTGCTGCGCGTGATGGTCGAGGCGCGCGAGGCGTCGCTCGCGCAGCGAACGGCCGAACGGCTCGCCGATGCCGTACGCTCGGTGGCGTAATGCTACAATTCGCCTCCTCCGGGGCGTAGCTCAGCCTGGTAGAGTGCTTGCTTTGGGAGCAAGATGTCGGAGGTTCGAATCCTCTCGCCCCGACCATCACGCTCCCCGATGTGCCGGCCTCACCGGGCATCGGATGCGCGATGCCCGGAAAGCCCGACGCGATTCTGCCCGTAGCTCAGTTGGATAGAGCATCAGCCTTCTAAGCTGAGGGTCACAGGTTCGAATCCTGTCGGGCAGGCCATTCCCGATGGTGGGCGTAGCTCAGGGGTAGAGTCCCGGATTGTGATTCCGGTTGTCGTGGGTTCGAATCCCATCGCCCACCCCAAATCTCACGGCGCGTCGAGCCCCTGCCGTTCCGTTCGGAATCGGCAGCGCGCCTGCTTCTTTCCTCTCCCCGGCCCACGCGATGGCGCGCGTTGACGCGAATTGTCGCCTCGTGCGACCATCGATTTACTTCAGAGTCGAAGTTGATTAATCGCGAGTAAATCACGTGCTCGGCCGCTCCGCTGCGGCGAGCGTGAAGCTCGCATGCGCCTTGGTCAGGGGAGATCCATGAAACACAGGCTGTTGCGCGCGCTCGTCGCGTGTGCCGGATTCGCGGTCGCGAGCGCGGCCCAGGCCGATATCTCGGGCGGCGTCGTCCGGATCGGCGTCATGAACGACATGTCGGGTCCGTATTCCGACGTGACCGGTCGCGGCTCCGTGGTGGCCGCGCAGATGGCCGCGGAAGATTACGTTGCGGCGACCGGCTCGAAGCTGAAAGTCGAGATCGTCTTTGCCGATCACCAGAACAAGCCCGACGTCGGATCGGCGATCGCGCGCAAGTGGTACGACGCCGAAGGCGTGGATGCGATCGTCGACGTTCCCGCTTCTTCGGTGGGGCTCGCCGTCAACCAGATCACCCGCGAGAAGGGGAAGGCCTTCATCGCGGTCGGCTCCGGTACGACGGAGCTTTCCGGCAAGAGCTGCTCGCCGAACACCGTCCAGTGGCTCTACGACACGTGGCTGCAGGCGAACGCCACGGGCTCGGGCGTCGTCCGGCAGGGTGGGGACACCTGGTTCTTCCTGACCGCAGACTACGCCTATGGCCACTCGCTCGAGCGCGAGCTGTCGAAAGTCGTCGTGGAGAACGGCGGCAAGGTGCTGGGCAGCGCGAAGGTGCCGCTCGGCACGCAGGACTATTCCTCGTTCCTGCTGCAGGCGCAGGCCTCCGGCGCGAAGATCATCGGGCTGGGCAATGCCGGTGCCGACACGATCAACTCGATCAAGCAGGCGGCCGAATTCGGGCTGACGAAGAGCGGCCAGAAGCTGGTCGCGTTCCTGCTCTTCATTCCCGACATCAGCGGGCTCGGGCTCGAGGCGGCGCAGGGCCTGCAGACGACGCAGACCTTCTACTGGGACCTGAACGAGCAGACGCGCGAATGGTCGAAGCGCTTCGCGGCGCGCCATGGCAACAAGTACCCGACGTCGGTGCACGCAGGCGTGTATTCCGGCGTGCTTCATTACCTGAAGGCGGTCGACGCGGCGAACACGGACGATGGAACGACCGTGATCGCCCGGATGAAGGAAATGCCCACCGACGATCCCCTGTTCGGCAAGGGCTCGGTGCGTCCGGATGGCCGCAAGATCCACCCGGCGTACCTGTTCGAGGTCAAGAAGCCGAGCGAGTCGAAATACGACTTCGATTACCTGAAGGTGGTCGCGACGATTCCCGCGGAACAGACGGCTCAGCCGCTCGCGGAGAGCCAGTGCCCGCTGGTGAAAGCTGGTTCGTAGAAGCGCCGGAACAGATGCGTCTGCCGTCGTCGATTTCCTCGCACCTGCGGCTCCCGTTGATGGCCGCACCGATGCTGCACGTCTCGGGGCCGGAGCTGGTCTCGGCCGCATGCCGCAGCGGCGTGATCGGCGCGTTTCCGACGCCGAACGCACGAACCGCCGACCAGCTCGATCGCTGGCTGACGCAGATCGAGGACGATTGCGCGAGGGCCGAACGTCCCTGCGCCCCGGTGTGCGCGAACGTCATCATGCGCTCGAGCCCCGACCTGCTCGAGGCCGATCTCGCGGTGCTGCTGAAGCATCGCGTGCCGCTCGTGCTCGCGAGCGTCGGTTCGCCGAAGTCGATCATCGCCCCGCTGCACGACGTCGGCTGCACGGTGCTGGCCGACGTCGCCTCGCTGCGCCATGCCGAGAAGGCGCTGGAGGCCGGCGTCGACGGACTCGTGCTGCTCAGCGCGGGCGCCGGGGGCCACACCGGGTGGGCGAACGGAATGTCCTTCGTGCGCGCGGTGCGTTCGCTCTGGGACGGACCGCTCGTGCTCGCCGGCGGCATCTCCGACGGTGCGGCGCTGTGGGCGGCCCGGGTGCTGGGCTGCGATCTCGGCATGATGGGCACGCGCTTCATCGCCACCGAGGAAAGCATGGCCGTGCAGGACTACAAGGCGATGCTCGTGGGCAGCACGCTCGACGACGTCGCGCTCACCCGCGGGATCAGCGGACTGGATGCGAACTTCCTGCGACCGTCGCTGCTCGCCTGCGGGCTCGATCCGGACGAAATGGCGAAGCCGGTTTCGCCCGAGCGCGCAAGGGAGCTCTTCAGCGCCTATTCGTCGGAGCTGCGCGGACCGAAGCGATGGGTCGATCTCTGGAGTGCCGGTCATACGGTGTCGGCCGTGGACGCCGTCCGGCCGGCGGCCGAGGTGATCGACCGGATCGCCGAAGAGTACCGGGTTGCACGACGCGAGACGGCTGCGCTGCTCGCCGAGGCGAAGGGCTCGCATTGACATCGCTCGACCCTCACGCCTATATTGTTTACCTAGAAGTAGAAACACAGAACACACAGTAAATCCACCGATTCCGGGAACACGCGGACCCGGGCGGCCTTCGCGACCCTTCGCGACCCGTCGGCCGCCGGGTGTGTGCAACGCAGGCGAGAGACAGCATGAGCGACGCGTCGTCGGTATTTCTCAGCGAGCAGGAGCTCCTCATCCGTGACTCCGCGCGCAGGGTCACCGCCGAGGTGATCGCGCCCACCGCGGCCGAGCGCGATCGCACCGGCGCCTGGCCGAAGGACGAGCTGAAGGCGCTCGCCGACGTCGGCCTCACCGGCATGCTCGTGTCCGAGGAGTTCGGCGGATCGGGCGCCAGCTTCGTCGAGTATTGCCTGGCGCTCGAGGCGATCGCCGCGGCGGACGCGGGCGTCGCGACGCTGCTTCACGTGCACAACAGCGTCGGCATGACGATCCACCAGGTCGGCAGCGACGAACAGAAGCGGCGCTGGCTGCCCGCGATGGTGCGCGGCGAGACGATCGGCGCCTATCTGCTTTCGGAGCCGCACGCCGGCTCCGACACGGCGGCCATGCGTACGTCGGCGCGTCGCGACGGGGACCACTACGTGCTGAACGGCACCAAGCAGTGGATCTCGAACGGCAGCGAAGCCGGCGTCGGCATCGTGATGGCGAAGACCGACAAGTCGGCGGGCACCCGGGGGTACAGCCTTTTCGTCGTCGACCCGCGCGATCCGGCCTACAAGGTGCTGCGCGTCGAGAGCAAGCTCGGTCAACACACGGCGCACACGGCGCAGATCCAGCTCGACGATCTGCGCGTGTCGCGCGACGACCGGCTCGGTGACGAGGGTGCGGGGTACCGCATCACGATGGGTTTGCTGTCGGCAGGGCGGGTGGCGATCGCGGCGATCGCGGTCGGCGTGGCGGGTGCCGCACTCGATGCGGCCGTGCGATACGCGAAGGAGCGCGAAGCCTACGGCCGCCCGATCTTCGAGCTGCAGGCGGTGAATTTCGACCTCGCCGACATGGCGACGCAGGTCGAGATCGCGCGTCAGTACACGCTGCACGCGGCACGCCTGTGCACGGCGGGCGTGCCCTGTGCGAAGGAGGCGTCGATGGCGAAGCTCTTCGCGAGCGAGATGGCCGAGAAGGTCTGCTCCGACGCGATCCAGATCCACGGCGGCTACGGCTACGTGAACGACTTCCCGGTCGAGCGCTTCTATCGCGACGTGCGTGTCACCAAGATCTACGAAGGCACCAGTCACATCCAGAAGCTGATCATCGGGCGCCATCTCTGAGCGGCGATTCCGGATGGCGGGCGTCTTGGATGGCCGCGGTCGCCGCGGCGGCCGGTACGAGGCGGCATGAGCATGGAATCCCACACGGTACGCTTCACGGGGAAGGCGTGCCCGGTTCTCGCCGCCGACGTCTACGGCCCCGACCTCGCACCGTCGGTTCTGCTGCTGCACGGCGGCGGCCAGACACGCCACGCGTGGGGCGATGCGGCGCGAAGGCTGGGCGCCGCGGGCTGGCACGCAGTCGCGCTCGACCTGCCCGGTCATGGCGAGAGCGCGTGGATCGACAGCGGTGACTACTCGGTGCTTGCGATGGCCGCCGAGATCGCGGCCGTCGCCCGGACGCTGCCGCGTCCCCTGGCGGTCGTCGGTGCCTCGCTCGGCGGCCTCAGCGCGATGGGCTCGCTTCTGCTGGCTCCTCCGCTGCGATTCGATGCCCTCGTTCTCGTCGACGTCGCGCCCCGCACCGAGCGCGACGGCGTCGAACGCGTGCTGCGATTCATGTCCTCGCACCCGGAAGGCTTCGCGAGCCTGGACGAAGCCGCACTTCACATCGCCCGGTACCGGGGTCGTCCGTTCGACGGCGCGCGCGAGGGCCTGCGCAAGAACCTGCGGCGGCTGCCTTCGGGCCGCTGGACGTGGCACTGGGATCCGCGACTGCTCGAGCCGGCCCATGACGCACAGCGTCGCGATGCGAGCCTGTTCGAGCGCGCATTGGGCGACTGGCACGGACCGACGCTGCTCGTGCGGGGGATGCAAAGCGACGTCGTCAGCCGCGACGGTGCACGCGAGCTCCTGCGCGTCGTCCCTGCCGCCCGTTGGGTCGACCTCGAAGGGGCGGGACACATGGTTGCAGGCGATGCCAACGACGCGTTCACCGACGCGGTGATCGCATTCCTGGACGAGGTCGCGCCACCGGGGTCGCCGGCGGATGCGAACGTTCGCACGAGGGATCGATGAATCCGGAAAGCCTCAGCTATCACGACGTCATCCGTCGCAACGCTTCGTTGCACGGGGAACGGATCGCCTTCATCGACGGCGACGAGCGTCGCACGCACGCCGAGCATGCGAAATGCGTGGCGCGCCTCGCGGGAGGGCTCGCCCGCATCGGCGTCGGCGCCGGCGATCGCATCGCGGTGCTGCTGTCGAACGGAATGACGTTCGTCGAGCTGCTCGGCGCGGCCGCGAGCCTCGGCGCGATGGTCGTACCCGTCAATGCGCGGCTCTCCGTGGAGGAGGTCGAGCACGTGCTGCGCGACACCTCGCCGAAAGTCGTCGTCGTCGAGCCCGGACTGGCTTCGCTGCTGCCGGCGTCGCTGCCCCCCGGCTGCACGGGCTACACGACCGGCGAAGCCGATGCGACGCGCGCCTCGATGCGCGCGCTGTACGACGCGAACCCGATCGCGCCGGCGCGTCCCGTCGACGCCGGCGCCGGTCTGCTCGTCATCCATACCGCCGCCGTGAGCGGTCGCGCCCGAGGGGCGGTTCTCACGCATCGGGGGCTGCTCGGCGCCGCCGTTCACGCCGCGAGCGCGTGGCGATTGACGCCGGCGGACGTGCACGTCGGCGTGCTGCCGCTGTTCCATCTCGCGGGTATCGGCCTGCTGCTCGCGGTGCAGCACGCAGGCGGTGCGACGGTGCTGATTCGCGGCTTCGATCCCGGCGCGCTCGTGGACGTGATCGCGCGCGAGCGCGGCAGCGTGCTCGGCAGCTTTCCACCGATGCTCGCCGGGCTCGTCGATGCATGCGCGGCCCGAGGCGAATCGCTTCCTTCGCTGCGCATCGTCACCGGAATCGATGCGCCGGAGACGATCGAGCGGTTCCAGGGCGTCTGCGCGGGCGCGCGGTTCTGGGTCGGGTACGGACAGACGGAGACCTCCGGGATCATCTCGATGGCGCCTTTCGACGAGCGGCCGGGCAGCGCCGGGTGTCCCATCGCCGTCAACGAAATCGCGATCCTCGACGACGAGGATCGGCCGCTTCCGCCGGGGAGCGAGGGCGAGATCGCCGTGCGCGGTCCGATGGTCTTTCGCGGCTACTGGGGCGTTCCCGACGCGCAGCAGCCGAGCTTCCGGGGCGGCTGGCACTTCACGGGCGACCTCGGACGCCTCGATGCCGACGGCTATCTCTGGTACATCGGCCGTTCTCCGGCGAAGGAGCTGATCAAGCCGGGCGGCGAGAACGTCTATCCGGCCGAGGTGGAGCGCTGCCTGCGCGAGCATCCCGACATCGCCGAGGCGGTCGTCTTCGGCGTGCCCGACGCGCAGTGGGGTGAAGCCGTGATGGCAGTCTGCGTGGCGCGCGAGGCGAGGGTTCCGTCGGAGGAAGAGGTGATCGCGTTCGTGGCCGAACGGATCGCGCGATACAAGCGACCGAAGCACATCGTCTTCGTCGCGTCGCTGCCGCGCACCGCCGCGCAGGCGATCGATCGCGCCGCGGTGAAGGCGGCGCATGCGGCCGCGCGGCACTAGCGGCAGGAACGGGATACGACCGGAGCGGGGGCTCGGCCTCGGCCCGCTCCTTTTGCCGGCTCCCGGTCCCGTTCGTCGTTCAGCGTCCGGTGAACACGGGCTTGCGCTTGGCGGCGAAGGCCGCGAGCCCTTCCTTCATGTCCTCGCTGTTGGCATGCGCCTCGCAGGCGAGCAGCTCCAGGCGCAACGCCGTCTCGACCGGCTGCTGCAGGCCGTCGCTCACCAGCTGCTTCATCCGACGCAGGCCTACCGGGCTCTTCGAGGCGATTCGCGACGCGAGCGATCCGGTGGCGGCAGCGAGCTGCTCGTCGTCGACGACGAGGTTGACGAGCCCGGCGGCGACCAGCTCCTCGGCGGGGATGAACTCGCCGGTGAAGAGCAGGTACTTCGCCCGGGTCGGTCCGATCTTTCGCGGCAGGCGCACCGATGCACCGCCGCCCGGCAGCAGACCGTAGTTGGCGTGCGCGTCGCCGAGCCTTGCCGAGCGGGCCGCGACGACGAGGTCGCAGCACAGCACGAGCTCGAGGCCGCCGGCGAGGGCCAGTCCGTTGACTGCGGCGATCACGGGCATCGGGAAGTGCTCGAGGCGGTTCATCGTGTCGAGCACCCGACGAAGGAAGCGGTCGGTCGCGCCCGCGCCTTCGTCCGACTGCGCGCGCACGTATTTCAGGTCCGCGCCCGCGCAGAACGCGCGACCGCTGCCCGTCAGCACCACGGCGCGCACGGCTGCGTCCGCCTGCGCGTCGTCGAGCGCGGCGTTGATCCCCGAGAGCACGTCCGGCGTCAGCGCATTCATCGCATCCGGGCGGTTCAGCGTGATCCACAGGGCGCCGTCGCGCACCGCGGTGAGCACGTCGTTCATTCGCTTCCTTCCTCTCCTGAGGCGCGCCAGGGATTCGACCCGAGCGCTTAGTCATTTACTCAACGGTAAAACGGCTGCTATGATGCCCGAAACCGTCGAAGAATTGTAGGAGGGCGGAGTGAATCCGGAATCGAAGTCCGGTGCCGGCCACGCGGGCTGCGCACCCTTGCAGGGCGTCCGTGTCGTCGAGTTCGAGGCGATCGGTCCGGGCCCGCTCGGCGGCCGCATGCTGTCGGATCTCGGCGCCGACGTGACGCTCGTCGCGCGTCCGACGAAGAGCGGACTGCCGCCGGAGATGACCGCGCCGCGCGACGGCGCGCTGCTGAGGGGCAAGCGCATCGTCGAGATCGACCTGAAGGCGCCGGACGGCGTCGCGCGTGCGCGCGAGCTCGTCGCCGCCGCCGATGTCCTGATCGAGGGATACCGGCCGGGCGTGATGGAGCGCCTCGGCCTCGGACCGCAGGCGTGTGCCGAGGTCAACCCGCGCCTCGTCTACGCGAGGATGACCGGCTGGGGGCAGGACGGGCCGCTTTCCCGCGCGGCCGGCCACGACCTCAACTACATCGCGCTCAGCGGACTGCTGTCGCTCGCGGCTCCGGCCGGACAGGCGCCGCGAACGCCGCCCACCGTCGTCGGCGACGCGGTCGGGGCGCTCGCCATGGTGTGCGGCATCGCCTGCGCGCTGCATCGCGCACAGCGCGAAGGACGCGGCAGCGTCGTCGACGCCGCGATCGTCGATGCACTGGCGATGCTCTCGCCGCTGGTCCTGCTGCTGCGGGCGACCGGCGAGATCGAAGGGAACCGCCCGAGCGTCTTCCACGACTCTCCGTTCTACGACACCTACGCCTGCGCCGACGGGCGCCATCTTTCGGTCGGTGCGATCGAGCCGCAGTTCTACCGCGAGCTGCTGCAGCGGATCGGCTTCGACGACGTCGATCCGGCGCGCCAATGGGACCGCGACGAATGGCCGGCGCTGAAGAAGCGGATGCGCGAGCTCTTCGCTTCGAGGCCCCTGGAGCACTGGAACGCGCTGCTCGAGGGAACCGATGCGTGCTACGCACCCGTGCTGACGCTCGGCGAAGCGGCGGCGCATCCGCACAACCGCGCGCGCGGTCTCTTCGGCGTCTCCGGCGACGGCCGTGTCGAGGCTGCGCGCGGCCTGCGCTTCTTCGATCTGCCTTCGGCGCAGGGTCGGTCGGATCCGTCGTGACGGACAGCGGTCGTGACGAACAGCGGATTACCCCAGGGGCGGGGTATTGACCGAAGGGTAAAACCAGTTAGTATCGAATCGGCCACGCGACGTCCCGCCGACGTCCCGGCCCGGGAGAAGGATGCATGACCGAAATCTACGTGGTCGGCACCGGCATGACGCCGTTCGGGCGCCATCTGGACGTCGACATGAAGTCCCTGGTGCGCCAGGCCGTCGAGGCGGCGCTGAAGGACGCGGGTGCGGAGAGCTCGGCGCTGCAGGCCGCGTTCTTCGCGAACGCCTCGCAGGGCCACATGGAAGGCCAGCACATGATCCGGGGACAGGTCGCGCTGCGCTCGATGGGCATCGGCGG
>Ga0079224_100017374_pt1 | contig 10134 bp, 7 predicted proteins | sample Stecom2015_FD_80414 | JGI IMG/M metagenome (GOLD analysis project Ga0079224, IMG submission 80414) | Agricultural soil microbial communities from Utah to study Nitrogen management - Steer compost 2015 | ecosystem: Environmental > Terrestrial > Soil > Agricultural land | place: USA: Utah... | reverse complement strand
GTTTTGCAGACCCCCACCTACCCACTCGGCCACATGGCTTTTTCTTGAATTTTCATTCTTATTTCCACAAATATAAATAAAGTCTACTAATTCTATCGATTTTATATAATATTATTTTACATTTGAAAAATTTTTAACATAAAACCAAGAAAAAACGACGAAAAAAATTATATATAAAATATTATTACAGAGTAAGTTAACTCAAAAATATAACGACAAATAAAATTCAAAGAAAACTCTTTTTACTACCTAAACAAATTCACAAACAATGAAAAATCTTTTAAAAACTATCATTTTCTTCCTGATCATCACCACTTCTGCCTTCGCCCAAACTGAAATTGAAGGTCTCGTCATTAATGAGAGCCGAACACCAATCAATGGGGCCACGGTTGCTCTGCGTGGCACCACCTCTTATACCGTTGCTGACGCTGAAGGTAAATTTAAAATAGAAGTGCCGGACCAATTTCCTTTATTTCTGCGAGTGAGTTCAATCGGATATAAACCAGAACTGATAAGAATCAACGACACCGAAGGAAAAGAACTGGAGATCATTCTTCAAAATGACAATGTTTTATCCGAAATAGTTGTCACTTCCAGACGCAGAAAAGAAGTATTGCAAGATGTGCCAATTCCCATCACGGTAATAGGCGGCGGACAGATCGAAAGATCAGGAGCTTTTAATGTAAACCGAGCAAAAGAGCTTATTCCTTCAATTCAGCTCTATTCCTCTAACCCACGGAATACCGCCTTAAATATCCGTGGCTTAGGGTCAACTTTCGGCTTGACGAACGACGGGATTGACCCTGGTGTCGGGTTTTATGTTGATGGGGTTTACTATGCCCGTCCGGCTGCTACGACACTCGACTTTATCGATGTGGAACAGATCGAAGTATTACGCGGTCCACAAGGAACGCTTTTTGGTAAAAACACCACGGCTGGAGCTTTCAACGTGACGGCCCGGAAACCAGCTTTTTCCCCTGGCGCTTCTTTTGAAACAAGCTTCGGAAATTATGGCTATTTGCAGGCAAAAGTCTCCATCACAGGCCCTTTAAGAAAAAACATAGCAGGCAGGCTCTCGTTTTCGGGAACGCAACGCGATGGAGTAAATTACAATAGAACCACACAACAACACGTCAACGATCTCAACAATCTGGGTCTAAGAGGTCAAATCTTAGTTCAAGCCTCTGACAAGGTGGATATCACATTCGCAGGTGACTTTTCCAGACAAAGACCCAACGGCTATGCACATGTCGTGGCCGGTGTGGTCACCACACAGCGTGCTGACTATCGCCAATTCAGTCAGATTATTGCCGATCTAGGTTACGAATTACCGAGCAATGACCCTTTTGATCGCGTCTTGGACCATAACACATCGGCAAGAGCCAATAATGATTTGGGTGGCGCTTCAATCAACGTTGATGCTAAAATTGGGTCAGGCACACTGACCTCCACAACGGCCTGGCGCTTTTGGAACTGGAATCCTTCTTCTGATCGTGATTATTTGGGACTTGATGTATTCAGTCTTTCCCAGGCTCCATCAAAACATCAGCAATGGTCGCAAGAAATTCGTTATGCGGGCGAGTTCTCGTCACGACTAAGTGGCGTTTTTGGTGTGTTTGCTATTGGTCAAACACTGAAATCCGACGACATCCATACCGAAGAAGCGGGCTCAGCAAACTGGCGTTTTGCACAAAATACAGACAGTCCTCTTTGGCAAACACCCGGTCTTTTTGATGGATTCGGTATCAACACCTACTCTAAATTAAACGATTTCAGTGGAGCTATTTTCGCCCAGGTCGACTGGGAAGTGATTGACGGCTTGCATCTACTTCCCGGCCTACGCTACAACTATGACAAAAAGAAAGTCAATTATGATCGGCAAACCTATGGCGGATTGCAAACCGACGATCCTGAACTACTTGCCCTAAAAAATGCCGTGTACAATGCCCAGGCTTTCACAGCCGATGCGGATGACGCCAACCTTTCCGGTCAGATTACTTTAGCTTATAAAGCTCTGGAAAAGATCAATGCTTTTGCGACTTATGCGACCAGCTACAAACCTGTAGGTGTTAATATCGGAGGTTTGCCTCGTGAAAATGGAGAAACTATGATTGAATTAGCACAGATTAAACCCGAACATGTGAGTCATTTGGAATTGGGCATCAAGACTTCGCCCACGTCATCATCTACCTTAAATATGACTGTTTACAATACGGATATCAAGGATTTTCAAGCACAAGTTCAGACCCCGGACCCAAGCGTTAACCGCGGCTATTTAGCCAATGCCGAGAAAGTACGCGTACGCGGATTGGAGTTCGACGGTAGTATCCGGCTGAATCATGCTTCTTTCTACGGATCCTTAGCTTATACAGACGGCAAGTATATTTCCTTTACCAACGCACCGGTCCCTCTGGAAGAAACAGGCTCTCCAGAAGCTTTCAAAGACATATCAGGAGGCCGACTTCCCGGAATATCCAAGTGGTCTACAGCAATCGGCGGTGAAGTCTTTAACCCAATCGAATTTTTAGGACAGGCTGGTGAAGTTTTTGGCGGAATCGACACGTATTACCGTTCTGAATTTTCATCAAGTCCTTCTCCTTCCAACTACTTGAATATTGACGGATACTTTTTGTTAAATGCTCGTGTCGGTTTCCGCGCCAACGGAGGTCTATCTGTTTTTGTTTGGTCACGAAATATTCTCGATCAAAATTACTTCGAACAACTGCTACCAATGAGCGGTGGCTCAGGAATGTATGCCGGTGTGTTGGGTGATCCGCGAACTTTCGGATTAACTCTACGTTACGATTTATAATGCTACCTGGCATCCTTGCGCAATACATTTTTTAACCTTGTTGCTAATAAATTGTCTTCTAACAGTAGTTAACCTGTGGTTAAACAGTCCTTTTACCACAGGTTGACCACTGTTAGAGGACTGTTTGACCACTGTACAACCACTGTTTAACTAGCAGAAGTGGTCCGCAAATCCAGTAGCATTCTAAGACAAATTCAGATGATTTTGCTTTAAGTGTAACGGGATTGTGGTTGTTTCTCCAAGCTATTTTCTCTATGTTTGATAGATTTACCGCTTTGAGGTATCGTCAGGCACTATGCAGTTCAACGAGAAAATAGAATCTTTAAAAGCAAGGATTATTGATCAAGTAAAGCCCTTGATTCAGGAAGATTTTGTTTATCTGGATCTACCCTATCACAATAATATCGGTGACACGCTTATCTGGGAAGGGACCCTGCAATTCTTTAAGCATATCCCCCATCGATGCACCTATAAATCATCTGTTGTTACATTTAAAGAATCAAGAATCAACCCCAAAGGTGGCACCATCCTGCTTCATGGCGGTGGCAATTTCGGTGATCTTTGGCCAGAGCACCAGCGCTTCCGGATGGATATCATTCAGAAGTATCCTAGTCACCGGATCATTATTTTACCACAAACTTTCTTCTATGAAGATCAGGAGCTGATGAAGAAAGATGCCAAAATCATGGCGCAGCATCCAGACCTCCACATCTGTGCGCGCGATGATAAATCGCTCGCCCTGCTTAGCGAGCACTTTAGCGACAACCGTATCCTGCTCGTGCCGGACATGGCCTTTTGTATACCTAACCAAGTGCTGAAAAAATACCGTGTCGATGAAGAAGACAAAACGTTGATCCTGAAAAGGAAAGACAAAGAGCTTCCCGATGGTAGCATCGAGAAGTTGCAGCCGGCCGGCAAGAACATTGAGATTCGCGACTGGCCCTCGCTTGAAACCGATGAACCTCCTTCGAAAAAGTTGTTTGCAATATCAAATAACAAATACAGTTCCCGGGGAATGGTAGACTGGTATGCACATCACTTCTTTAAAAACAAACTTCTCAAGATCGGTGTTGCTTTTGTCAGTCAGTATAAAGAGATTTATACAACCCGATTACATGTAGCCATTTTAGCCGTTTTACTGCATAAACATTGTTATTTTTTGGATAATTCGTATGGGAAGAACAGTACGTTTTACAGCACCTGGTTCAGCGACCTGGAGGGCATCAGCTTTTTAAAATAAATCTGTAGCATCGAAAGTTAAACATGAAGGTTTCAATCATTATACCCGTTTTTCAAGTAGCAGACTTTATCGAGCGTTCGCTCACATCAGCATTAAACCAAAGCTATGAAGATATTGAGATTATCTTGGTTGATGATTGTGGAACGGACAATAGCATGGCCGTTGCCCGGTCGGTTTTGGACAAACATCCTCGTGGCTCTGTAGCATCGATTATTGTCCATGAGAAGAACCGTGGTTTATCTGCCGCACGCAATACCGGGGTAACGCACGCAACGGGTGATTACGTGTACTTTCTGGATAGCGATGACGAAATAACAGCCAACTGCATTGAGCTGATGATGCAGCCCGTTGCGGGCGCCGATCTAGACTTTGTTATAGCCAATTATGAGACACAGGGCTCTGACACACCTTATCCGGCGCTCAAACTGGCGCGCGGACCATTAAAGTCGAACGAGCGGATCTTAATGAGCTACCTGAACGAGGACTGGTACATGATGGCATGGAACAAACTAGTTAACAGGGATTTCCTACTCGCCAATGACCTATCATTCAAAGAAGGCCTCATCCACGAAGACAACCTTTGGTCCTTCCAGCTAGCCTGTCTGGCGGAATTGGCCTATGTTATTAATGACAGCACCTACATCTATCATATACAGAAGGAATCCATCACGCAAAGTCCGACCTTGAAAAATTTCAAATCTTATATGCGGATTATAGATAATATGGAGAAGTTTGTCGAAAAGGACGCGAAATTAAAATCCTTTCTAGAGGTTTATCAGTTTATTGAGCGATTGAAGTCTTATTTCTTTTATAGGATTGCGATCTCTGATGTGGATGAGCGCTTCAAACTTGCAGCTTATAAACATTTGCGGATGAATAGCTATAAGAATGCATTGGTCTACCTTTCGAAGCATAAATTCCTGAAGTCAAAAGTGAGGATCAAGTTCCATTCACGGTTAGTCATGCATTATTTAATGCCGGTAGACCGGGGATATCAGAATTATAAGAAACTGGTAGTAGATATTCATGGAGGTTAAGAACTAAGTTATCCCGAATGCCTGCTTAAACAATTTCCTGAACATTTTTGCAGTCGCCCATTTCCATCGATACAGATCACTCGTCATAAAAATCCACAGGGCAGTGCGACTTTTTGAACGGCGCAGTTTTTCATAGAATAGATCAAACAGCAAGCGTTCAAAGTCTTTTGGCGGGTAGATCTCCTTCCCCCGATTCGCCTCTTTAAGTTTTAGAAACAAGTATTCGAAATCACGAAGTGTGATTGTTTTCTTAACCTCAATAGTTTCTAGACCTTCATTTAACACACAATGATGAATATTAATGGATCGGGAATCGGGTTCTAAGTCCAATTGCTTCTGGATAAGAGCCATCACAGCGCGCTCGCCTTCTCGCATCTTTACGATGTGCTGCTTTGATATCCCCTGTTCATGTACGCGATACTTCACCAAGGTGTCGGCTAAATTTGCCAGACAGTTTTGGGCATTGAGCTGAACAGCAAGCTCATAGTCTTCACACAATCCGCCATAATAGCCTCTTGTTTGTTTTAAGACTCCTAAACGGAACATCATGCTGGAATTCACAAACTGGTTTTGAAAAGCTAAGCGAACTTTGACTTCCTCTTTGTGGGTCGGAACAGCAATCAGCTCTCCGGTCTCTTTTCCATCTGTATCAATCAGACTTGCCTGTGTGCCACAAGCCACCACATCGGGATTCTGGTCTAAAAAGGTGAGCTGCTTAGCCAATCGTTCAGGAACTGCCAGATCATCTGCATCTAATAGGGCGATAAACTCCCCCTTCGCCTCTTGGATGCCACGGTTTCTTGTGAAGGAAACACCCTGATTACCCTCGTTCCGCAAAACGCGAATACGCTGGTCTTTTGTAGCATAACGCAAGGCAATATCGTAACTACTATCGCTAGAGCCATCATCGATGATCAATAGTTCGAAGTCGGCATAGCTTTGGCAAAGAACACTATCGATAGTCTCAGCCAGATAACGTTCAGCCTGATAAACAGGTATAAAGACGGTGACGCGTGGGCTCATAACAATTCATAACAAAGGTGCAGAAAATAAACGAATAGCTTCAACGTTTAGTTTAAAGGATACGACTCATGATAAAGACTAAAAAAACGAAAGGAACGATCGTTTCTTTACTGTCATACGGAAAGATTACCCGCGATTTAAAGAAAATCAACTCGAATATCTTTTTTGTATTCCCTACCTACCAAATCGGCGGAGCCGAGCGTGTGCATGCAGAAATCATGACTGTGGTGGCTGACCAGAACCCTACATGTATCATTACGGAGGAACCTAAAGACAGTGGGTTTAAACAAGACTTCTATCAGGCAGCTAAGGTTATTGAACTGAAACGCTGGGGAACCAAAAAAGCATTTATTTCCATCATGGCAAAAAAAATTGCCATGACGATTAATCGGCAAGACAAACCCGTTGTGTTTGGTTGTAACGCCGAGTTCATGTATAGGCTTACCGAATATCTGGATAATCGCGTGGAGGTGATCGATTTAACCCACGCATTTACACCTAATTTAATGGGTATGGAATTCTACAGTTTGCCCTATGTCAAGCGGATTAACCAAAGGATTGTTATCGGAGACAAGACACGGAAGGATTATCTGGAGCTATATCAAAAAAATGACATTTCACTCGATTATATGGATCGTTTCAAAGTCATCCCTAATCAGATTAAGGCACCGATAAGCTATCAAAAAGAATCAATAACACGACCGTTAAAGGTGATTTTTGTTTCGCGGAATTCACCGGAGAAACGACCTGAAGTTTTTCTTAAGATCGCAAAAAAAAGTTATGAACTGGATTTAGCACTTCGCTTTACAATGGTAGGTGATTTTGAAGAACACGAAGCTGAATATGGCGATTACATTGAGTTTACGGGGCCGATAACGGATCAAACTGAACTAAATGCCATCTATAGAAACTCTGACATCATTTTGATAACCTCTGTTCTTGAAGGCTTTCCGATGGTTTTATTGGAAGGGATGGCCTTTGGTATTGTACCAATTTCAACGAAGGTTGGTGAAATTCCATCCCTGATCGGTAAAAAATTTAATACAGGATTTCTAGTGGATAGCGTAGATGAGACAGAAAAATTAACCCGGCATTTTATCGAAGTTTTAAAGACCTGCACTAAGGACCTGGAAAAACTTGCTATTTTTTCTAAAACGGGCTATTTATTAGTTAAAGAGCAATTTAATCACGAAAAATTCGCTAACAACTATCGCTCACTCTTCCAACCTTTTTTCAATTAGAAGGTAGCAAACTCACTGTTTTGTTAGCTAAAAGTTAAGATAATATGAACTTAATAAACCCGAGCTATGTAGCATAATGAGAGCCGAGCTCGTTTAAAAGAAAAGCATTGCGATTAATAGCTAGCTAAAATAAGGCAAGGTTATTGCAATAACAAGCTTTTTGGATGAAATCCCGAAATTAAAATTTTATTATGACCGTTAGTTTAATCATATCAACTTATAAATGGCCGGAGGCTCTGGAACTGGTTTTGTTAAGCGTCATGCAACAAAGTGTTATACCTGATCAGGTAATTATCGCAGATGACGGCTCTGGACAGCGGACGGCAAGGCTCATTGATAATTTTAGAAATAAGTTGCCAATTGAGCATGTGTGGCATGAAGATAACGGTTTTCAGAAAACATTGATCTTAAACAAGGCGCTGAAGATTTGCACATCAGAGTATATTATTGAGATTGATGGTGATATTATTTTGCATAAGCACTTTATTAAAGACCATATTGCGGCTGCAGAGAAGGGCTATTTTGTTCAGGGTAGCCGGGCGATGATCGGTGAAGACCTGACTAAAAAAGCACTAAAGAACAAGCGACTTACATTTAACTTTTTAACCCGAGGGATGACGACCCGCTTTAATGCGATACGCCTTCCTTTACTCTCTGGACTTTTTAAGACAGACCCTTGCAGCTCTCATAATGTTAAAGGATGTAACCTGGCCTTTTGGTTAGATGATTATGTCCGTATAAACGGTTACTTCAACGGTTTCACAGGTTGGGGTTGGGAGGATTATGAATTCGCAGAGCGCTTGATTAATTCCGGAGTAAAGAAAAAACGTCTGAAATGGGCGGCCGTAGGCTTCCATATATTTCATCCACTCTCCTCACGTGCAAATTTCAAACCCAACGAACGTATCTATAAAGAAACGGTGGAGAATAAAATGTGGCGCCGTTCGCCAGGTTTCCGGGAAGTGGCTTTCTTTAAATCTGCTTAGGTGAATTGAACGATTTACAGGAAATAACAACATTAAAGCCCGGGATATCCATCGTCCTTTGTACATATAATGGGGCTGATAAACTCCCTTCTACGCTGGAAGCTCTGGCCAAGCAACGGGTTCCTTCTGAGATTTCTTGGGAAATTCTATTCATCGACAACAATTCTACCGACAATTCTGGTGATGTAGCACAAAGAACCTGGGAGGCAATCGCTAACAAACCAGACATTCCATTCACCTGCCTATCAGAATCAAAACCGGGAAAATATTACGCATTCAACAAAGGGTTAAAACAAGCAAAATATAGCTATTTTATTATTGTTGATGATGACAACCGGCTCAGTTCGGACTATGTAGCTACAGCATTTAGATTGATTGCCAATCAACCTCATATCGGAGCAATTGGAAGTTATACGGAAGCGGTCTATGAGGATAATGCATCTCCAATCCCTACATGGCTGAAAAAACCAAATGAACGTTATGCGATCGGTGAACAGGGCATGGACGGTGACGTAAGTTACCGTAAACATCTTTGGGGTGCTGGTTTAGTTTCGAGAACTGAACTTTACCGAAGGATGTATGAGAAGTACCCGTCTTTTTTGATTCATTATTCAGATAAAAATATTTTGGTTGTCGAGGATACAGAATATTGTTTACGATTGATCTTACGGGGTTTCCGTCTGCACTATTCCTCAAAACTGAAATTATCTCATTTTATACCTAACGAACGTCTGACGAAAGAATATTGGACTAAACTGAATTATAATATAGACCAGTCTTTTGAAGTTATCGATGTCTATTATATGGCGGTGAAGGTATATTCTGATAAATATCAAAACCCCTTGCAACGTTTTCGGTTAAAAATATTGACGCGCCTACGATATCTGATGCAAAGCGGAATAAAAAAACAGCGTCAGCGAATTTTATTAGGTTTACTTTTTCCGAAGTCGGCTTACAACATTCCGCTGATTGATGCCGTTCGCCGTTTTATCAAAGACGAGGAACTACCACGTAATACCTGATGCCGACCGACCTATGAAGAAGATTACGAAATGGAAAGAAACCATAAAGGCGCTAATCCTCTACCCCTTTATCCGCCAGAAAATAACGAATCTGGACGCGAATATATTTTTCTTTTTCCCACAATACCAAACGGGTGGAGCCGAACGTGTCCATCTCAATATCATGAAGAGTGTAGCGGAAAGCAGGCCTACCTGCTTTATAACCGACCTATCGGTAAACCATGATCTACGTGATGAATTTAAACGCTATGCACGACTTATTAATCTTCACCGCTGGGGTTGGAAAACCTCGTTCCGCAAGAAGATGGCAAAACAGCTTGCCGCTGAAATCAATAAAATTGAGAAACCGATAGTCTTTGGCAGTAATTCGGAGTTTTTTTACGACCTCTTACCTTATCTGAAAGCAAGCTGTGTGAAAATAGACCTGTTACATACCGATCTGAGTCACTTGCCTTTATCGATCGAGAATTATGCTGTGCCAGTTACTTCTTCGCTAACGCAACGAGTGCTGCTGGGTGAAGGGCATAAGGAGAAATTAAAAGCGTTTTATCAGCGTAAGGGCATTCCGAAACAGGAGATTGAAAAAGTTCGTATAATTCCAAATGGTATACCTATTCCACCTGATCCACCACCTGTAAAGGACTATTCTGGAAACCTAACCGTGCTATTTGTTGGGCGAAATAGTCACGAAAAAAGACCCGAACTGTTTTTGAAAATTGCAGCTGAAGCGCTCAGGCAAAATCTGCCCTTTTCGTTTCAAATGATTGGCGATT
>Ga0079224_100017373_pt1 | contig 10135 bp, 6 predicted proteins | sample Stecom2015_FD_80414 | JGI IMG/M metagenome (GOLD analysis project Ga0079224, IMG submission 80414) | Agricultural soil microbial communities from Utah to study Nitrogen management - Steer compost 2015 | ecosystem: Environmental > Terrestrial > Soil > Agricultural land | place: USA: Utah... | reverse complement strand
ATTGTCCTGATCACAATGGTGCTGGAGTTTTCCGGATTGGTGTTGTACGAGGCTGTGCTGTCGTACCTGGGTATCGGGGTCGACCCGGCCACGCCTTCCTTTGGCACCATGATTGATTCTTCACGGATGGAAATGTCGCGCGACCCGATGATCTGGTGGAACCTGCTGGCTGCATTCGTTTTCATGCTGGCGCTTGTTCTGTCCGCAAACATCTTTGCTGACGCCGTACAGGCGGCGTTCGATCCCCGTACTCGCCGGTTCAGGCCGCGGTTACGACGCCCGGAACCTCAGGCAAAGGCCGACGCTGCAGGAGCTTCGTCATGAACGGCTCCTTGGGTTCGATGGTGAACACACGGCGAAACGCGAAAGATATCCTGACCATCAGCGACCTGTGCGTCGAAATCCAGAACGATGAGGGCGCGGTGCAGGTCGTCCGGGATCTGGCCCTTGCCGTTGAGCGTGGCCAGACCTTTGCCCTGGTGGGGGAATCCGGCTCCGGGAAAAGCATGACGGCCTTGGCATTGCTTCGCCTGTTACCCGAGGCCGGACGCATGACCAACGGCGATGTCTTGCTCGATGGCCAGGATCTGGGCCGGATGGCCGAGTCATCCATGCGGGCAGTGCGTGGCGGGAGGATCGGTATTGTATTCCAGGAGCCTTCTACCAGTTTGAATCCGGTCTTGACGGTTGGTCGCCAGATTCTGGAAACGATCCACACGCACACCACGTTGCGCGGCGCTGCGGCACGTCGCAAGGCTGTTCAGTGGCTTGACCGGGTAGGAATCGAGAACGCCGAACGCAGGCTTAACGATTATCCCTTTCAGTTTTCGGGTGGACAGAAGCAGCGGGTCATGATCGCCATTGCCCTGGCGGCAGAACCTGTCGTGCTGGTTGCTGATGAGCCCACTACCGCGCTGGATGTTACCGTGCAGGCTCAGATCCTGGATCTGCTTGCGGACATACAAAAAGAAATGGGTCTGGCCATTTTGCTGATCACGCATGATCTGGCTGTCGTCAGAAAGGTTGCGGACCACGTGGCGCTTATGCGTTACGGACAGATTGTTGAGTCCGTGCCTACCGAACAGTTTTTCAGTTCGCCCAAGCATCCCTATGCGAGGCAGCTATTGGCTGCGATTCCCACGTTTGAGAAGCGCGGCACCCGGCTAACGGTGGATGCCGGAGTTGATTCCAGTCGACCCCCGCCTGCAACATCTGAGGTGCAGCAGCCGGCTTGCGGCCGTCGCCCCGGGTCGGCGGAAGCTCAGCCAGGTGGTTCTCCGGTGCTGGATGTCCGGGACCTGCGCGTCACATACCAGCCGCGCAGCAGGCTGTTTAGCCGAAACACCGATGCAGTCGAAGTCGTAAAAGGTTTGTCATTTACGCTTGATGCCGGCGAAACCCTTTCGCTGGTTGGAGAGTCGGGTTGCGGCAAGACCACGACAGCCAAGGCCTTGCTGCGACTGTTGGACAAGCAGGCGAATGTCTCGGGCACGGCCGTGCTCGCCGGACAGTCCATACTGGATGCCGGGCGCGGTGCACTGAAACGCGCACGACGCGACATCCAGATCGTTTTTCAAGATCCGTATGCGTCGCTCGATCCACGTATGCAGGTCAGTGAAATTCTCGAGGAGGGCGTGGCGGCCCTGCAACCGGACGTGTCCAGGCAGACACGCCGGCTGCGCGTGCGTCAATTGCTTGATCGCGTCGGTTTGCCATCCAACTCGGTTGATCGTTACCCGCATGAGTTCTCGGGTGGCCAACGTCAGCGAATAGCTATTGCCCGCGCGTTGGCGGTCGAGCCAAAAGTGCTGGTTTGTGATGAGCCCACGTCGGCGCTTGATGTATCCGTGCAAGCTCAACTCTTGGAGTTGTTGCTGGAATTGCAACGGGATTCAGGACTCGCCTACCTTTTCATCACACACAATTTCGGCGTTGTGGAATATCTTTCGGATAGGATCGCTGTCATGGATCAGGGCCGCATCGTTGAAACCGGGCCTGCCGAGCAGGTCTTGCACCGGCCAATGCATGAGCAGACCCGACGTATGCTGGCTGCCGTGCCACGTTTATAGGGCAAGGTCACGCTCAATCGGGCCGGGCCTGTTTCCTGCCCGCCAGCCATCTGTGTGAAGTCTGAACTGAATCAACTCTGGGTAGCCCGTGCAGACAAGCCTATAATCAGGGTGTATTGCAATTTTTGGGGCGGCCCCCATCTGATAATTCATGGCATTGAAAGTATTTGATCTCCAGTGTGATGTGGGCCACGTGTTCGAAGGCTGGTTCGGGTCGGCTGATGACTACGACAAGCAGCGCGACCAGGGCCTGTTGGTGTGTCCCGTCTGCGACAGCAATCAGATCAGCAAGATGTTGTCTGCGCCTCGCCTGAACATGGGCCGAGGCAAATCCGATGGCGAACACACCGAATCAATGCAAGCCACCCCGGAGGCGTCCGAAGCGTCTGTGACCTTGGCCAAGCTGCAGGCGCAAGTTCTCTCGCACATACGCGAGATTGTCCGTAATGCCGATAATGTAGGCGATCGCTTTGCGCAGGAGGCTCGTCGCATGCACGAGGGCGAAATCGATCACCGGCCTATCCGCGGCTCGACCACGCCCCAGGAACGAGAAGAGCTGGCGCGGGAGGGCATTGCTGTCTTGCCCATTCCCGACTTTCTGGACGACGACCGCCTTCAATAGGCTGCCGTTTAGTTGACGCGGCTGCGGTACTCACCCGTGCGGGTGTCGATCTCGATCTTGTCGCCGATAGTGCAGAACAGCGGAACCGCGATTTCCTTGCCTGTGTTGATTTTGGCGGGCTTGAGCACCTTGCCGGAAGTGTCGCCTTTGACGGCGGGCTCGGTGTAGGTGATTTCGCGCACAATAATGGTGGGAAGCTCGACCGAGATAGCCCGACCTTCGTAGAACACGACTTCTACCGCCATGTTCTCTTCAAGGTAGTCCAGGGCGTCGCCCATGCTGTCAGCCTCGACCTCGTACTGGTTGTACTCTTCGTCCATGAAGACATACATGGGGTCGGCAAAATACGAATATGTGCATTCTTTTTTCTCGAGCACAATCACTTCGAATTTTTCGTCAGCCTTATATACGGATTCGCTGGCTGAACCACTGAGCAAATTCTTGAACTTGAGTTTGACGACTGCGGCATTTCGGCCCGATTTGTTGTATTCGGCCTTTTGAACGACCAGTGGCTGGTCGCCCACCATGATTACGTTCCCAACGCGCAATTCTTGTGCGGTTTTCATCTTGCAAAGCACTCCGGAAGTAGATTTGCTCCAGCTTCATTTTTACCGGACCGGAGCAGTACGTACAAAACTTGCTATTTTACCCGCTGCCGGCTTTTTCCGCGCGAAACGCCAGTAAACGTGTGACCAGGGAAGTCTGGTCTGTCATTGCCTGACGAAAGGCCAGACATTCCATGCGCCATTGCTCCCAGGCGCGGGGCTCGACGGCTTCCTGCAGGCTTGCAATGGCGGCAGACTCGTCGGTTTGATTGAAGGCGCGAATGGTTTGCCTAAATTCGGCGCTTAAGTGCGTGCGTTCGAGCCAGGCATCCAGCTTGGCCATATGAGCGTCTTCCTTTTGTCGATAAATATGCCACAAGAAGGGCTTGCCGGCCCATATGGCTCGGACAAGCGAATCTTCGCCCCGGACGACGTTCAGATCGCTCGACCATAGCAGGTGATCAAAGTCGTCCTGGTCGACAAACGGAGACTCAAATACCTGGAACGATTCGTTTTGAAGCTGCGAGAGCTCGGGAAGTACTCCCCGTGGAACGATTGCCAGGGTAGGTTGCCCGGGATGGCCCAGTGCGTTGGCCAAAGCCTGTGCAGGCGCATCGTTGTAGCAGAAGACAAACGCCTGACGCCATCCTTTGAGTAATAGCCCTTGCACATGATCGGGCATGCCGATCTTGTCAAGGAGCGCCCGGCGTGATTCGGGCAATGCTGTCCATGTCGCTTGCGAATCAAGCAAGTCGGGTTCGCGCAACAGGCCGCCGGTTCGCGGCGTGAAGCCAGGAAAGAAAAAGAACTTGTTCAGTCCGTTGGGTTGAATCGAGGGCAGGGCATGACAACTTTCCACCCAGTCCTCTGCACTGAGGTATTCCAGGTTGATCCACAGATTGTCTGTCATCCGATCCAGAAACATCTGTGGCAGATCGCAGGCGAACGCTTCCACGACCACCTCCAGCGGACGAACATCTGGAAGCGTTTGGGTCCAATGATGAATCTGGACACCTCGTGCGACTTGCTGTGCAGCGGTGGGACGCACGCACTTTTCGATTTGGTGGAATGAAGCCAGGTCATCGACCCATAGGCGTACCGGGCCTACCTCGGAGTGCTGTGCCAACTGCTTGGCCAGGCGCCAGCAGACCCCAATATCGCCGTAGTTGTCGACAACTCGACAAAAAATATCAAAACCGGGCAGATGCATGTCCGATCGGGTGAAGTGTTGCTTTCAGTGGAAATTGAGTGGATTGACGTCAATTTCGTCAGGCAGTTCGGGATGTAGCAGATCGCCCAGGGGATTAGGAAAGTAGGGCGCGCCACAATCGTCACAAAACTCAATCGGGAACAAACCGGGAAGCTGGCGTACATCGCTGATGCCCTGTTCCTTGAGAATGGCGGCAATTTCTTCGGGCACGCTGGTCTGGCCGATGTCCAGAACCTCGACAGCGGCTTCTTCCTTGCTCAGTACGGGCCATATACAGCCGTAAATTACGTCGGTAGCTTGGGCGGTGCTGAAGCCGATGCGATATTCCTCGATGGTGGATTCACCGCAGGCCACGACGGTGGCACGAAGCTGATTGCCGGGCAGTCCGGCGGCCGTTTGCAACCAGGTGGCTGCAGCCTTGAGCGCCAGGGGGCGAATGCGCCGGTCGGCATCGCGGCTTGCCACATAATAGGCGTCTGGCTGAAGGTATTCGATGCTACAGCCCGTAAAGCTGCCCGCAATAAGCTCAGCGCACTCTGCTTGCCATCCGTCAAAACACTGGGCGCGACTGATGGGCTCGTCGGGCGTGCCCGTCTGCCATCTGAACACCGGACCGCCCTTTGGTGTCGCAACTGCGCCGACGATAAAGCGGGCGTCGGCAAGCATGCCTTCAGCCGCCGGGGAAGACACGACCAGGGTGTTGTCGGGTTTTTGCCTGAGCGCCGCACGTCCAAGGCGTTGGGTCCATTCCAGCGTCTCATGAAACGATCGTGGCATTTGGTCGAAACTGACCATTCCGGGCAGCAGGGATACATGTGTGCCTTCGGCCAGAATATGCGTTTGCAGAGACCGGGTGAGCTTATGCAGATGGGGGCCAAGGTCGACCGCGCGTGGAAGCTGGTAGCGGGTCCAGGTGACAATGGGTGCACAGATAAGCAGCACGTCGTAGGCCTGACCCTCGTGGTTGACGACAGCCGATTCTGTATGCGTCTCGACTTGTTCTATCAGGATTTCGTAGGCGTCCATATTGGTCGCCAGCAGGTGTTCCAGAGCCGATTCGATCGCTTCATTCTTTTTTTGCGTCAGCAACTTGCCCAGCAATGCCTGGAACAGATTTTCCCAATAGATGTCTTCGAGCCGGCTTCCCGATCGTGCTAGTGAATCGGCCAGGGTGACCAGGCGTTGGGCTTCGCGCGATAGGCGCGTCGAGCGTAAGGTTCGGGTGCGGTCGGACATCTTTGACAATGGCTTCCTCTTTAATACTGTAGTTTAACCCTGTGCACCGGATTCCAAGTAAAGAGCCCCCGGACCGCCCGAGGCGGACCGGAGGCTCTGGGGGGCAACTTGTATATCAGGCCGCCAACAGTTCGCGCAGCACGTAGGGCAGGATGCCTCCATGCAGGTAGTAATCGACTTCGGTGGCCGTGTCGATACGAAGCAGCATGCTGACCTCTTGAGAGGTTCCGTCAGGACGGTGGATGACAAGGGTGACATCCTGCTGCGGTCTGATACCGTTTTCGATGCCGGTGATGTCGTAGGTTTCTTTTCCGGTGATTTCCAGAGTATCAACGCTATCTTCGCCCTTGAACTGCAAGGGCAGAACTCCCATTCCCACGAGGTTGCTGCGGTGGATGCGCTCGAAACTGCGCGCGATGACGGCCTTGACACCCAGCAGCTGGGTACCTTTGGCCGCCCAGTCGCGTGAAGACCCGGTTCCGTATTCTTCTCCGCCGAATACGACTGTGGGTACACCCTCGGCGATGTATTTCATGGCCGCGTCGTAAATGGGCATGCGTTCCTGGCTGGGCTGGTGCAGCGTTTCACCGCCCTCGAAACGGCTGCCATCGGCGTTGGGAGGAATCATCAGGTTCTTGATGCGCACATTGGCAAACGTGCCGCGCATCATGACTTCGTGGTTGCCGCGTCGTGAGCCGTAGCTGTTGAAGTCTTCTTTGGATACGCCGTTGGCCAGGAGGTACTGTCCCGCCGGCGAGCTTTCCTTGATCGAGCCGGCCGGCGAGATGTGGTCGGTGGTGACCGAATCGCCGAAGATGGCCAGGGCACGGGCGTTGCGTACTGGCGGCATCGGCGCCGGCGTCATGTCGAAATCCGCAAAGAAGGGGGGCTCGGCAATATAGGTTGAGCTGGGCCAATTGTAGACGTCGCCGGTTACGCCCGAGATCTTGTTCCAGAGCTTGCCGGGATTCGTCTTGATTTCTGCGTAATTGCTGCGGAAGACCTCTGGGTTGAGTGCCTCGCCCAGCAGTGCCTCAACTTCGGCATTGCTCGGCCAGATGTCGCCAAGCCACACATCTCCATTCTTGCCCTTGCCCACTGGCTCGGTCATGAGGTCTTTTTGCACGGTACCGGCCAGGGCGTATGCAACGACCAATGGCGGAGACGCCAGGAAGTTGGCCTTGATGTTGGGGTGAATGCGAGCCTCGAAGTTTCGGTTGCCCGAAAGCACTGCCGCACAAACCAGCCCGTTCTGGGTAATGACTTCGTTGAGATCGGGAGTAAGGTCGCCGGCGTTGCCGATACAGGTTGTGCAGCCATACGCAGCCACGTTGAAACCCAGCTTCTCGAGGTAGGGCAGCAGACCGGTCTTGCTGAGGTAATCGGTAACGACGCGAGACCCCGGTGCCAGGGAGGTCTTGATGTGCTTGGGCACTTTAAGGCCCGCTTCGACTGCCTTCTTGGCCATCAGGCCGGCTGCCAGCAACACGCTGGGGTTCGAGGTATTGGTGCAGGACGTGATGGCGGCAATCAGGACGTCGCCATTTCTGACCTTGGTACCGGTACTTGTGGTGAATACCTGATCGAGCTTCTCGGGTGGCTGGTTGAAGCCGTTGGCGGACTGCTCGACGAAAAGCCCGGCAAATGTCTGCTTTACATCGCCCAGTTCGATACGATCCTGGGGCCGCTTGGGACCGGCCAGCGAGGGCGTAACCGTTGAAAGATCCAGGGTGATGAGCTGGCTGTATTTGATGTCGGATGCATTGGGCACACCAAACATGCCCTGAGCCTTGAAATACGCCTTGAGGGCGTCGATTTCTTCTTGTGTGCGGCCGGTGCCTTCGAAGTAATGCAGAGTGCGCTGATCGATAGGGAAAAAGCCCATGGTGGCACCGTACTCCGGTGCCATGTTGCCGATGGTGGCACGATCAGTCACCGACAGGCTGGCGGTGCCGGGGCCGCAGAATTCCACGAACTTGCCAACCACCTTTTGCTTGCGAAGCAGCTCGGTGAGCGTCAGGACCAGGTCGGTTGCAGTTACGCCGCCACGCAGCTCGCCCTTGAGCTCGACACCCACTACGTCAGGAGTGAGGATGTAAAGCGGCTGGCCGAGCATGCCGGCTTCGGCTTCGATACCGCCCACGCCCCAGCCCACAACACCAATGCCGTTGATCATGGTGGTGTGACTGTCTGTGCCGACCAGGGTGTCGGGGTAATAAATGTTGTTCTCGGCGTCGTGATGCACGCCGCGGGCCAGATGCTCGAGGTTGACCTGGTGGACAATGCCAAAACCCGGAGGCACGACTCCGAATGTGTCAAACGCCTGCATGCCCCATTTCATGAACTGGTATCGCTCTTTGTTGCGCTGAAACTCGAGTTTCATGTTGAGGTCAAGGGCCTTGTTGGTGCCGTAGTAATCGATCATTACCGAGTGGTCGACAACCAGGTCGACCGGAACCAGGGGCTCGATCTTTTTTGGGTCCTTGCCCATGCGCGCAGCCACGGAGCGCATCGCTGCGATATCGGCCAGCAATGGAACGCCGGTGAAATCCTGAAGCACTACGCGAGCGACAACGAACGGAATTTCGGTGTTGCGAGGCGCGTTTGGCTTCCAGCCAGCCAGCTCCTTGACATGTTGTTCGGTGATCTTCTTGCCGTCACAGTTGCGCAGGACCGATTCGAGCACGATACGTATGGACACAGGCAGACGCTGCACGTCGATGCCCAGCGACTTTCCCAAGGCAGGCAGGGAATAGAACTTGGCGGATTTTCTTCCAATCTTGAACTTCTGCAAGCTGTTGAACGTATTGTGCGGCATATTGTGCTCCGTGCTGAAAGTGGCTTGACGCTGTGAAGAACAAACACGTTATTGACTGTACGACAATGCCTGAAAGGACTGTCGCAAGGCTGAAGAACTATTGCGCCTATTTTATGCCCTATTGGATGGCGTATGGGGAATCAGAAAAAAAGCCCCCTCCGGCTTGCCGGAAGGGGCTTGGATGGGGAATACCCTTCGGCTTGGTTACACACCCACCGAATCGGCGATCTCTTTGTATTGTTCGATCTGATCGAAGTTGAGATAGCGATAGACCTCGTCGCCGCTTTCGTTGATGATGCCCATGTCGGCCATGTATTCCTCCTTGGTGGGAATGCGGCCCAGACGCGAGCAGATGGCAGCCAGTTCGGCCGAACCCAGATACACATTTGTGTTCTTGCCCAAGCGGTTCGGGAAGTTACGCGTGCTGGTCGACATAACCGTGGCACCCTCGCGTACTTGTGCCTGGTTGCCCATGCACAACGAGCAGCCGGGCATTTCGGTGCGCGCGCCGGCGGTGCCAAAGACACCGTAATGGCCTTCTTCGGTCAGTTGCTGGGCATCCATCTTGGTGGGAGGAGCGACCCACAATTTGACCGGAATGTCTCGCTTGCCCTCGAGCAGTTTCGAGGCCGCGCGGAAGTGGCCGATGTTGGTCATGCAGCTTCCGATGAAGACTTCATCAATGACGGCACCGGCCACCTCTGACAGGGTCTTGACGTCGTCCGGATCGTTGGGGCAGGCCACGATGGGTTCGTGAATATCTGCCAGGTCGATCTCGATGACCGCTGCGTATTCGGCATCGGCATCGGGCTCGAGCAGCTGCGGGTTGGCGAGCCAGGCTTCCATGGCCTTGATACGTCGTGCCAACGAGCGTTCGTCTTCGTAACCATTGGCGATCATCCACTTGAGCATCACGATGTTGCTCTGGATGTATTCGATAATGGGCTCTTTGTTGAGGCGCACGGTGCAGCCTGCAGCAGAGCGCTCGGCAGATGCGTCGGACAACTCAAATGCTTGTTCCACCTTGAGGTCTGGCAGCCCTTCGATTTCGAGGATGCGGCCCGAGAAGACGTTTTTCTTGCCTTGTTTGGCGACGGTAAGCAGGCCCTGCTTGATGGCATACAGCGGTATCGCGTTGACCAGGTCGCGCAGGGTTACGCCGGGCTGCAGCTCGCCCTTGAACCGCACCAGAACTGATTCAGGCATATCCAGGGGCATGACTCCGGTTGCTGCGGCGAAGGCCACAAGGCCCGAGCCCGCAGGGAAGGAGATGCCGATGGGGAAGCGTGTGTGCGAGTCGCCGCCGGTGCCGACAGTGTCGGGCAGCAGCATGCGATTGAGCCAGCTGTGGATCACGCCGTCGCCCGGGCGAAGCGAAATGCCGCCACGCGTACTGATGAAGTCGGGCAGGGTGTGGTGTGTCTTGACGTCGACCGGCTTGGGGTAGGCGGCCGTGTGACAGAACGATTGCATGACCAGGTCTGCCGAGAATCCCAGGCATGCAAGGTCTTTGAGTTCGTCGCGAGTCATGGGGCCGGTGGTGTCCTGGCTGCCCACGGAAGTCATCTTCGGCTCGCAATAGGTGCCCGGGCGAACGCCCTGGCCTTCCGGCAGACCGCAGGCACGACCCACCAT
>Ga0079224_100017372_pt1 | contig 10135 bp, 4 predicted proteins | sample Stecom2015_FD_80414 | JGI IMG/M metagenome (GOLD analysis project Ga0079224, IMG submission 80414) | Agricultural soil microbial communities from Utah to study Nitrogen management - Steer compost 2015 | ecosystem: Environmental > Terrestrial > Soil > Agricultural land | place: USA: Utah... | reverse complement strand
TTGAATCCAGTCCAAGTTTCCTCCATACCCGAAAGCAAGCCCTGCATGTCACCTCCCTCAACCTTTAGGATCAGACTATTATACGGATTATAGACCATCATCAGGGGACGGATGGGATCTCGCAGCGACTTGGAGACAAAGTCCTTCACCACGCCGATCACCCGCACTTCTTCCCTTCCGCCCTCGTTGTCAGTCAGCTGATCGAAAACCTTTCCGACAGGATCCTCAGTGATGCCGAGCTCCCGGGCGGCCGTCTCATTGATGATGATGTTATATCTCTCCGAGCCAAATGCTGGGGAAAAATTGCGTCCGGCCACGAGCTCCATCCCCATTGTAGGAATGTACTCTTCATCGATTCCATAATGAACCATCCTAAAACCCGTCGTGGGATCATCCTTAGAAGAAAGACTCTGGTTGCTGGTGTCAGTAGGTCCTGAAGGAATGTAAGCGGACTTGGTCACGCTCTTCACGCGTGGGTCTGCCCGAAGCTTGTCGCGAAATACGTCCAAATGCTCGCCCAACAGGCCTGCGTTGCGGAGTACGACCAACTGACTTCGGTCATATCCCAGATCCTTGCTTTGGATGTAATCCATCTGTTGAGCCACCACCAAAGCGCCGATCGTCAACACCACGGAGATAGTGAACTGAACCACCACCAGTGTGCTACGGAATCCTGCCCGCCCGCTATTGGACACCTTCTTTTTCAACGATTCAATAGGCTTGAAGGAGGAGAGAAAAAATGCAGGATATCCTCCAGCAAGCAGTGTCACCAACAAAAGCATCAATCCAACGGACAGCACCACACTCGGCTCCAGTAGCAAACTCATCTCCAACGATTTATCCACAAAGCTATTGAAGAAGGGAAGCGCAATCTTGACCATCGCTCCTGCTATCACCATTGCGATGCATACCGCTACGAGGGATTCTGCCAAAAACTGGAAGATCAAATCTTTCTTGTCCGAGCCCATGACCTTTCTGACACCAATCTCCTTTACTCGCTGGGATGCGCCCGCAGTGGAAAGATTCATAAAGTTGATGCAGGCAATCAGCAACATAAACACTGCGATAGCGCAATAGATAAGCACCGTCTGCCGGTCACCACCCGTCCTAAAGTCTCCCTTTCCGGCGTATAGAGGGTCGAGGTGGATATCTGTGATGGCTTGCAGCTTCAAAAAAATGTGATTCCCTCTTTCGAAGAACTCTTCATAACTCAAGCCTAATCCCTGCTTCATCTGCCCCTCCATGTGCTTCTTAGTCAGTGCTGGGATCTTGGATTCGATCTCGGAAGGGTCGGCTCCTGGATTCAGCAGCAGATAGGTCACATAGTTTCCCGAGAGCCAACTTTGGTTTTTTGCGTCAGCATTGCCATGCATCGATCCGAGCATATCAAACTGAAAGTGCGAGTGGTGCGGAATATCCCGGATCACGCCAGTCACGGTATAGTCACCAGCTAGATCGTAAAATTCGCTGGAATAGTATCCGATATCCTCCAGCTTAATGACTTGATTAATTGGATCTTTGTCATCAAAAAGCGCCTTAGCTTGCGACTCCGTAATGACGAGCGTGTTCGGCCGATCCAATGCTGTATTGGGATCTCCACTTACAAAAGGAAGACCAAAAACCTCGAAAAAATTGGGATCGACGAAGGCGGTGGCTCCTTTGCGAACCACATTCTCACCCATTCGAATCTTTGTCTCTTCCCGCACCTTGATGACCCGGGTACTGGTTTCGACCTCGGGAAGCTCATCTTTGATCGTCTGAGCCACCGGTGCCATGACACTGGCTTCGTGAAGCAGGTCCTGGCCGATCTTACCATCGAGCGTCACCCGATAGATGCGATCTGAATTTGTCCAAAACCGATCATAGCTGGACTCATCCAAGACATACAGCCCGATAATCGTGCAAGTAGCAATCCCGGCGGCAAGGCCGAGGATGTTGATCGCAGAGACGAGCCTGTTCTTCATTAAGCTTCTACAGGCAATTTTTAGGTAAGTCTTGAGCATCTGGCAGGCGGACGACGTTTCATGATAAATATTTTAAGTCGGTTGCAAACTCCAGTTTCTACTATTGTGCCAGTAAAAAGCTTGACCCTAGGCTCAGTCCGACGGTTTCAATAAACCTAGCCTTTCAAAACACGGACACCTTTGTTCGCGAACGGTCATTGTGGAACGAAGGTCATAACAGAGGTGGGAGACGATTAATAACTGGAGGACAAAACTGATTGATACGGGCACCTCTTTCAGAGTAAACGATATAGCAAGCATCTTAGCGATCTTTGAAAAAGTATCCTTCAAATCGGAAAATCCCTTTTTCCTTGTAAACTAACGGATATCTTTAGGGGAAGCGGAGAGACATCCCGAGTTCAAGCAAAAAAGAACCAAAGGTTATAAACCCCGAAACGTGTCCTATTAACACCAACAAGATGCACCAGCCCACTCTATCAGAGCTAACAGACGAAGAATTACTACGGGAAGCAAAAAAAAAGAGGACGAACTCATTAATCAATGCGGTACTTATCGGGGTGTGTATCGGAATCGTCATCTACAGCGTCCTTAAAAGCACTTGGGGATTATTCACGCTTATCCCGATATTTTTTGCATATAAGCTGATCAACAAGCCAAGATACAATTCTCAGGATCTTGAAAATCTTTTAAAGGAGCGCAAGTTGAGATAACTCAAATCTCCACTTCACTCAGACCACCTACGATCCATCTCGGCACCCCTCAGCTTTCTATGGCAAAAAGAACTCAGGCAAAGCTTCTTAAAAAATTACAATACCGCTATGGAAAGATGGCAGCGAAGATGGAGGAATACTATCACCAGCTCGACTTTCGAGGCTTGGATGACTTTGACGACGATGGCTTCGCTTATCTGATGGAAAAGGTCAAGGGTATAGAGATGCTCGATCTCAACGAAACCGATATCAGCAATGATAGCATCCAACTCTTGATACGCCTGGAATATGTAAAGGAAATCCGGGCAAAAGGCTGCCAAAATCTGGACAATGACTGTATCCCCTACCTGAGCCAGCTACCTTCGCTCGAATTTCTTCACCTGAAATATACCCAAGTCACCATTGACGGATTGCTTCAGCTTATCGGCCTACCCAACCTGAAGACGTTGATGTTCTCAGCCGAGGAAGGGGAAGATATCCGGGGAAAGCTATTGCAGCTACATGCCAAGTTTCCGGACTGCGAGCTCGTGGTAGACGGAAAGGTCCAGCATTTTGATAAATAACTATTTTAGGACAAATAAGACTCCAACCCCGAGCGGTAAGAGGGATGTCGTCCTATATGATATCTCCTGAACATCGTCATCTTCTTCTTTTTCACCTCTTCCCGCTTCTTCCTACTAAAGGCATATTAGTCGATGGCCAATAAAATTGATTGTCCCTCAGAGTAGTCACAATTCCGGCTTTGAGGGTTCTCTATTCAGCTTTCTTCTCTTAAGAAAGCACGTGAAATCAGTTACAAACCTATTTGCTCCATATGAAAAACTCCTTCCCAGCCAACCGACGGTACCCAGCCTTCATCATTGGACTTTTTGCACTGCTTGCCTCCGCCTGTGCCCACCAGAGTCCCCAGTCGCTCTCTCTGAACGAAACTATGGATGGAATCTTGACCCGATTCTACCAAGATTTCAGCCCGGAGGAACTGAAAGCTGCCACGCCGGAATTTGTCTTGGCTAATATCAGCGAAGAAGAGAAGCAAGTAATGGCGACCAAATACTGGTCCTTCACAGCAAACGTTCCGGTGATCGTCTCGGTGATGCGGCATGTGGATCAGACACTCGTACCCTTTTGGCTGGAAGAGTCTGGATTTGCTAAATCTGACCTGACAGTAACCAATGAGTCGTATTCCTACGAGGTATGGAGAAAAGAATTTCCCGCCGGAAAGATCGAATTAGGAGTTCCCGGGTTCGAAAACCACCGCGTCCCCTACTTTGTATCCGTTGGCAAAGCCGACAAGGCAAGCAGCAAAGAGCTACGACTTACGGAAACTTTCCCCGCCAATCAAGAAATCCAACCCATGCAGAAAGGCTCACATGTCTACACCTGCTGGCAGCTCGAAGTGCAGGAGTTTCCAAAAGAACTGGAAGGCGACATCCTGCTGAGCAGCAATCGGGGCAGACCCAGAGAATCCCACCTAGTCAATGCCCTGCGCGAGACCTTGTTTCCATCCTCTGAGAAACCTGACCAAATAGCCCTGACCTGGAGCGACGATACCCGCACCAGCATGGATATCCAGTGGAGAACAGCCCTGTCCGCCACTGCCAGCACGCTTAGCTATTGGGCTGAGGGAAATACAGACACCGTCCGAGTCAACTCTCAGGTGAAGGAGCTCTATGACCGCCTGGTGTACAACGACTCGAGAGTAAACCGTCACACCGCCCAACTGAAAGGCTTAAAGCCCGGAACTTTCTATCGGTATCAAGTCAGTGCCGGCAACGAAAAGTCAGAGGTGTACACCTTTACGACCGCTGCGGACGACGACAAGTTCACGTTCATCTGGTCTGGAGACTCCCATCACTCCGAGCTCTGGGGCGATCTGATCCAAAGGGCCGAGCAAAAGCATCCCGAGGCCGCCTTCTACTCCATCGCTGGCGACATCGTCACCAACGGACTCTATCGCAACCAGTGGGACGATATCTTCGGCTACTCGGGAGACGTGCTGAAGCGAAAGCCCCTGATGCCGGTGCCCGGCAACCACGACAATCAAGATGCCTTGGGAAATCAGCTGTATTACGATCTGATGAGCTACCCGATGAATGCTCCAAAGGGAATCGATCCCGAAAGTACCTACAGCTTTGTGTATAAAAATGCGCTGTTCCTCATGATCGATGCCACACAGTCTGTCGAAATCACCGCCGCATGGATCGAGGAGCAGCTGAAAAACTCTGATGCTACCTGGAAGTTTGCCATGTTCCACTTCCCTCCCTACAACTGGGAAGCGCCTTACTACGACATCCAAGAGCAATGGGTTCCGCTTTTTGACAAATACCATGTGGACATGGTCATGTCCGGACATTTGCACTACTACATGAGATCGCAGCCGATGAATGCCGGTCAAGTGGTGAAAGATTTCTCCAAAGGAACGGTCTACGCCATCTCTATCGGGATCAAATCCGACCCGGTGGATCCCGCATATGAGCCATATGCCTTGGTCAGCGAAAACAAAGGGCCGTATTACCAGACGGTAGAGATCGATGGCGGTGAGCTACGCTACGTGTCTTACGATCAGGATGGAGCTAAGATCGATTCGTTTGAGATCAAAAAGTAAGGCGGGCTGGAAACGGAGTTGAGAGCGATGTTGGGTTTTTGACCACCGACTTTACCAGAGGCTGCCAATACCGACGTCGCAAGACTAGTCTGCTTTTTTACCGAAGTGGGCTACCGCCGGCAAGCATACAGACTTCGAAAAACAGAGCCGCGCAAAAATTTCTGCTCTTCCAAAAAAAAATCCCCTCCGGCTCTCCATTCGGAGAGCTGAGGGGATTTTCAAAACAAGGTAGGTGGTATATTTCTTTAGTCCCAGCCTCCGCCGAGCGCCCGATACAGTTGCACGTGCGACTGAAGCCGCGAAGCCTTCAAATCGGCCAGTTCGAGAGCCGACTCCAATGCTCTTCCCTGTGCATTGATGACGTCCAAGTAATCGGCGTAACCGACCGAAAACAGGGTATTTGAATTGTCGATGGATCGCTGCTGGACCGCAACTTCTTGCTTCTTCAAATCCAGTTGAGTTTCGAAAGTATCGATTTGATTGACAAGATCCAGAACCTCGAGATAGGCGTTTAGCGTGCGCTTTTCGTACTCCAGCAGGGCGATACGCTGATCCGCCTTGGCGATCTCAAACTGGGTCTTGATCTCTCTTCGATTGAAGATCGGCGCAGTCAACCCTAGGCCAAATTGATACACTGAGGATCCCGGACTCAGGAAAAGCTTGCTAAAATCAAACGCATTGAAGCCAGCCATTCCGAAGAGCTTGAAAGAGGGGTAAAATGCCGCTTTGGCTGCTGATACATCAAACTTGCTAGCATGCAGTGCCATCTCCGCCTCACGGACATCGGGACGGAACCGAAGCAAATCGGACGGCAATCCTATCTCCAGTACGCGGGGCTGCAGATCCGCGCTATCAAGCGCAATCCGATTCTCGGGAATATCCAGCGTACCGACCAATCGGGCTAAGTGGTATTCAACAGTTTTTTCGTGGCGATAAGTCGCCTGCAGTTTTGACTTAGTATTGAGAATCAACGCCTCAAACTGATCAACGGCGAGCTGATTGGCACGACCTCCATCTTTGAGCTCAGTGACCAGATTCAATCCCAGTTCCTGCAAACGGATACTCTCGGACAGGACGGCGACCTCCGCATCGATCGCCAACAATTCATAGTAATTGCTCGCCACCTCGGCGACTAGCCAGGTTCTGACGTTTTTCGCCATCTCCTCGGACGCCAGATAGCGTGATACGGCTGCTTTCTTCCTACCGCGAAGTTTGCCCCATACGTCCAGCTCCCAGTCAAAATTTGCCCCGATGACAAAATCCCGGTAAGGAGCTGGGATGTGCTGGTCAGGTCGAATATTTGGAGAAAAATTGGTGTCGTAATTTCCGATTCCATCCATGGTATACTCTCCGTATTCCTGCACGCTGGCACCGGCTATACCGCTGACGCTCGGGAATAGACCTGCCTTGGACTGCAGCATCGCTGACCTAGCAGCACTGATTCGCTCCAAGGTCATCAGGTTGTCCTGATTGTTGGCCAGGGCATCAGCAATGAGGGATTTGAGCGTCGGATCCTGGAAGTATCCCTTCCATGAACTCTGCGCCATAGATTGAGTCGTATCCGGATCAACAGCTTGGTAATACGCCGGAAGTTGGAGCTTTGACTCTGGCTGTGGCATCTCGGATACTTTGCAGCTGGAGGCCACTATCACCCCCAGCGCTGCTACAAAGATTATATTTCTCATACGGTTACTTGCTGATTAAGAGATGGAGCCGGCATCGGTTGGGTTTTCTTTTCTTTAAACTTGCGATCAATGGTAGCAAAGACCACATAGAGACCCGGAATCAAAAACACCCCAACCAAAGTCCCAACGAGCATTCCTCCGGCGGCGGCAGTACCGATGGTTCGGTTGCCGATCGCACCGGCCCCACTGGCGATGGTCAGAGGGATCAGGCCGCAGATGAATGCAAAAGAGGTCATCAAAATCGGACGTAGACGCTCGACTCCGCCATTGATGGCACTCTGAAACACAGATGCTCCCTTCGCTTGATTTTGGATCGCGATCTCGATGATCAGGATGGCATTTTTGCCCAAAAGTCCAATCAACATGACTAAGGACACCTGGGCGTAAATATCATTTTGCAAGCCTACGAGCCACAGGAAGAAATACGAGCCAAAGATTCCCGCAGGAAGTGAAAGCAAGACCGGAAATGGTAGCCAGTAACTCTCATACTGTGCGGCCAACAGTAGGTAGACGAATACCAGACAGATCAAGAAGATATAGACCGCCTGATCTCCCGATGCGATCTGCTCTCGGGTAATCCCCGACCAGTCAATATCAAATCCACGGGGCAGCGACTGCTGTGCTACTTCCTCGACGGCCTTGATAGCATCACCCGAGGAGTAGCCAAGAGCCGCATCACCGGATACCATGGCCGAAGTAAACATGTTGTAACGGGTCAGTTGCTCTGGTCCATACACCCGCTGGAGCGAGACAAAGTTGGAATATGGCACCATCTCTCCTTCCTTGTTTTTGGCATACATATCCAAAAGCGACTCGGGAGAGGTTCTGTACTCCGGTGAGGCTTGGATCATCACCTTGTACATCTGTCCATATCGGATAAAATTGGAAGCGTAATAGCTCCCGATAAAACTCTGAAGCGTCTGCATCGCATCATCGACCGATACACCGAGTTTCGCTGCCTTGTCATGATCTATACTCAACAAAAACTGCGGGAAAGTCGGGTCAAAGTTGGTAAACGCACCCTCTATCTCCGGGCGCTCATTGAGGGCTGCGATAAACTCCGCATTCACCCGTGCCATGTTATCCAGATCATTCCCAGATCGATACTGTAGCCTCAGTTCAAAGCCCGACGCATTACCAAAACCCGGGACTGGTGGCGGTGCAAAAAACTGAATGTCGGCACCTTTGATATGAGAAGTTCGCTCGGTATAATCCTGAATGATCTGGTTGACGTCTTTTTCTCGTTCATCCCAAGCCTTCAGGTTGACCATGCCCATCCCGTAGGAAGCGCCAGCCGTCTCAGTCAGCAGGGAATATCCAGCTAAAGTCGACACAGTCTCCACCTCCTCAAGCGGCAGCAATGCCGCCTGCAGTTGATCCATAACTTCGGAGGTCCGATCCACAGTTGCCCCTGGAGGAGTGGTGACATTGACATAGAGCATCCCCTGGTCTTCATTCGGGATAAAGCCACTCGGCACAAACGAGATCATGCCATAAGTCAGCACAAAGAAAACCGCCAGACTTCCGTAGGTGATGGTCTTCCTTCCCGCAATATTTTTCAATACTCCCGCGTACCGTCCCGCTAGCTTGTCATATCGGGAGTTGAATCCTTGAAAAAACCGTTGCATTAGCCCCTTTTGTTCTCCATGTCCCTGATGCATTGGCTTTAGCATCATGGCACACAAGGCCGGAGACAGCGTCAGCGCGTTGATCCCCGAGATCACAATAGCGATCGCCAGCGTCAAGGAAAACTGACGATAAAAAATCCCAACGGGACCGGATAGGAAGCTAACCGGAATAAAAACTGCTGACATCACCAGAGTGATAGCCACGATGGCGCCGCCAATCTCTTTCATTGCCGCGATTGTGGCGTCGAAAGCGTTAAGGTTTAGGTCGTGCATCTTGACGTGGACGGCCTCCACGACGACGATGGCGTTGTCGACTACGATCCCGATCGCCAATACCAAAGCAAAGAGAGTCAACAAATTGATGGAAAAGCCGAATAGCTGCATAAAGAACAGCGTTCCTACCAGCGACACCGGCACCGCAATCGCTGGAATCAGCGTTGATCTGAAATCTTGCAAGAAGATAAATACCACGATAAATACGAGTATAAATGCTTCTAGCAGCGTCTTGACCACTTCGGAGATCGATGCGTCCAAGAATCGGCTAACATCATACGAGACATTGTAAGTCATGCCCGGCGGAAACGACGTCTCCTGCAGTTCGGCCATCTTGGCCTTGATGTTGGAGATTACATCCTTGGCATTGGAGCCGGGACGTTGTTTGATCATGATGGACGCAGAAGGTTTCCCGTCAGTCATCGACACCATGCTATACTCCAGCGCATCAAACTCGATGTCTGCGACATCTTTGAGCTTGAGCAGCGAGCCGTCTGGCAGCGCCCTTAGGCTGATGTTTTCATATTCGGACTCTTGATTAAACTTCCCCGTATACTTCAACACATACTGGAGAGCCTGCGGATCCCGGTCTGAGGAGATACCGGATTTCCCGGGTGCAGCTTCCACATTTTGGGCTTGGATAGCCGCCGCTACGTCCTGCGGGGAGATGTCATAGGCGGCCATCCGGTCCGGCTTCAGCCATACCCGCATCGCATAGTCTTTCGCACCCATGATCTCCGCACGGCCGACCCCGTCGATCCGCTTAAGCTCGGGCAGGATGTTGATATCTGCAAAATTGAACACGAACTTCTCGTCCTGCACAGTGTCCGCCGTGGTCAAGTTCAGATAGAGCAGCATACTGTTCACCTCTTTCTCCGTTTGCACTCCTGCGCGGATCACCTCTTCGGGAAGCTCATCTACGACTGTCGCGACTCTGTTTTGTACGTTGACGGCGGCCTGATCAGGATCGGTCCCTACGCGGAAGACGATCGTTATCAGCGTCATCCCATCGTTCGTATTGACAGAGTACATATAATCCATCCCGGGCACGCCGTTGATCGCGCGCTCCAGCGGGGTCGCTACGGCCTTGGAAAGCACCTCGGCATTGGCACCGGTATATCGCGCTGTCACCGTCACTGAGGGAGGGACGATATCCGGGAATTGGGTGATCGGCCAGGAGGTTAATGCCAAAATCTCCAGCAAAGGAATAAACACAGAGATGTGCGTCGAGAGGATCGGCCTCCCGATAAATAACTCAACAATACGTGCA
>Ga0079224_100017371_pt1 | contig 10135 bp, 9 predicted proteins | sample Stecom2015_FD_80414 | JGI IMG/M metagenome (GOLD analysis project Ga0079224, IMG submission 80414) | Agricultural soil microbial communities from Utah to study Nitrogen management - Steer compost 2015 | ecosystem: Environmental > Terrestrial > Soil > Agricultural land | place: USA: Utah... | reverse complement strand
TGGAACAAGCAGAGGCGGAACGTGTTTATAAAGAAATCCGCGTTAAAGCACATACAGGTATTTCTGTACAAGATGTTTCCCACTAATTATTATAAGAAAATAAAATAGAACAAAAGATTTCAATAAATAAAAACTGTCTCGAAAATATTTTCTGTTTTCGAGCAGTTTTTTGCTTTTTTATACCATTTTTTACATGAATATAACTTTTCGAATATACTGAATTTATTTTTTTGTAAAATAAATCATTTTTTAAATATTACTTTTACTTATAGAATTGAATAATATTTTCTTATGATTAATTTTCAGATTTTTTGTAATACTTTCATATCCAGGACCCTCCAAACCCACGTAAATACTACGTTTGTATTGAATATCCAAAATATAACAATTTAATATTCTCCCCTTAATGTATTATTTTTTCTCTATTAAACTTATTTTTGCAATAAATTTTTCCCCATAATTTATTTAAAAAGTGTTGCAATTTTGTTACAGCTAAAATAGAATGAAAATGTAAAATCCTAAAAGCAGAATTTTACGTACATTAAGCAGTAATAATTATCACAAAATGGGGGAATGTTTATGGGGAATAAGCAAAAGCCGATTATTGATTATGAAAGAATTGCATCACAGCAATCTTTCAGGCAACTTGCGAAGAAAAAGAATTCGTTTTTATGGTCGGTTACCGCAATCTTTTTAGTACTTTATATGTTATTGCCAATCTTAACTTCGTTTACAGAAATCTTACATCAAAAAGCGATTGGTGATATTACATGGGTATGGGTGTATTCAGCAGGTCTGTTCATAATGACTTGGGGGCTGGCTCACTTCTATGTAGCACGTGCTAATAAATATGACGCAGAAGCGAAAGCGATCATTGCGGAATATGAAGGAGGTCGTAAATAATGAATGGGATGAGTTTTACAGCCGTCTTCTTCTTCGTAGCAATCGTAGGTTTAACGTTAGTCATTACTTGGTGGGCTTCTAAACGTACATCCAGTGCGTCGGATTTCTACACAGCTGGCGGCGGGTTAACAGGCTGGCAAAATGGTATGGCCATTGCCGGTGACTACTTATCGGCAGCATCATTCCTGGGTATCGCGGGTTCGATTGCCTTATTCGGATTCGATGGCTTCTTCTTCTCGATCGGTTACCTTGTAGCCTATTTAGTAGTTTTATATATCGTAGCTGAGCCATTACGTAACTTAGGCCGATTCACATTGGCCGACATGATTACAGCTCGTTTCGATAAAGCGAAGGTTCGTGGTACAGCAGCATTATCTACGATTACAATCGTATTATTCTACATGATCGCACAGCTTGTAGGTGCAGGTGCTCTTATTCAATTACTTTTAGGTATTGAATACTGGATGGCGGTACTTTTAGTTGGTGTCATGATGACGATTTACGTATTATTCGGTGGTATGACTGCCACATCTTGGGTACAGATCATTAAAGCAGCGCTATTAATGTTAGGTACTGTCATTATTTCATTCTTAGTATTAGCAAAATTCGACTTCTCGATTGCACAAATGTTTACGCAAATGACAACTGAAACTGAACATGGTGCAGCTTACTTAAATCCAGGTTTACGTTATACAAACGGTATTGATACAATTTCAATGCTGATGGCGTTAGTACTTGGTACAGCAGGTCTTCCACACATCCTAATGCGTTTCTTCACAGTAAAAGACGCACAAACAGCCCGTTCTTCAGTAATTTGGGCTACTTGGATTGTTGGTTTATTCTATGTATTAACAATCTTCCTAGGTTTCGGTGCAGCAGCATTCGTTGGTGCAGACAAAATCATAGCAGCGAACCCGGCAGGAAACATGGCTGCTCCACTATTGGCACAAGCGCTTGGTGGCGATATTCTGTTCTCATTCGTTTGTGCGGTAGCATTCGCGACAATCTTAGCGGTAGTAGCAGGTTTAGTACTTTCAGGTGCATCTGCCCTATCTCATGATATTTACGGACAGATTATTAAAAAAGGGAAAGTTTCTGAAAAAGAGGCGGTTAAAGCAGCCCGTATCGGTTCAATCATTATCTCGGTTGTTTCGATTCTGTTAGCATTGGGTGCTCAAACATTAAACGTGGCGTTCCTAGTATCATTAGCATTCTGTATCGCGGCATCAGCGAACTTACCGGTAATCATCTACACAATTTACTGGAAACGTTTCAACACATCAGGTGCGGTTACAGCAATGTTGACAGGTTTAATCTCTGCATTGATTTTAGTTGCCGTTTCTCCAAACGTATGGAATCCGGTTGAAGGTAAAGCAATCTTTGTGGGTGAACCGTTAATTATGTTAACGAACCCTGCATTAATTTCTGTACCTCTTGGATTCTTAGGCGGATTTATCGGTACATTAATTTCTAAAGAAAGAAATGATCTGAAATACCGTGAAGTAGAAGTAAAAGCTCAAACGGGTATTTCTGTACAAGACATTTCTCACTAAAATAACCTTCCTTACTTTGACTTGACGAGTTGAGGAAAAAAACGAATCAGCTTCTAACAGTGTTAGAGGCTGATTTTTTATAACCCTACTGTTTTTGTGAAGTCTCCCCTATTCTTTGTTGAGGAGTGAAGCGATGACGTTTGGACAACATTTACGCGTTTTCATTTGTGTCGTAGTGATGGGCTGTATTGTCGGCTTTGTACTGAACGGGGAAGAAATTGATACGGATTCCCCCTATATCGATTATGTAAAAGCGCAGCAATGGCCTTTTAACGAAGAGTTGCATATTGCTGAAGTATTTGATGGTCAATACGAATTAACGTATTGGGAGTACTTTACCGCCCGAAATGGCCAGCATGTCGTCCAGTTGACAGGAACGAAAGATCAGCAGCAGGATATTTACCAATTTGTAGTCGAGGAAGGTTATACGGGATTCAAGATCGGTGCGGTCAAGCGGAATAATATCCTTCTGCCGCCTGAACAGAAATGGATCTTTGTAAAAACACTCACGAATAAAAAAGCGTCAAAATCCGGAGAATTTCTAGCCGGAATTTGACGCTTTTACTATGGTTTTTTCTATTAAAAACAGGAATATTCTCCTTAATATTTCATGGTACAATAGAAAAGCAGCATCCAGCTGACTCCTTTTGTAAAGGAGGTGTACTACTGTGTCTTATCCATCACGCAAAGAAAAGGCTAAGGCTGTTTCGGAAAAAAAGCGTAAGGAAAAACTCGCCATTTTTCGCTACGCGACAGACATTTTTCGTATTGTCGATACCATTTATCGTTTTTTCCGGATGATGCTGTAAAAAATAATTTTCACCACTTAGACTAGCCATCTAGGTGGTGTTTTTAATCTGCCATAAAAAAGGTAAATAAAAAAGCGGTTGGGGGCCACCCAACCGCTCTGTACTACTGTAGATCCATCACGCATGAATCTTACTAACTTCATTGTATGAAAGTATGCCTTTCATGTCAATGAATTACTTTTATCTTATGTTTGGATTCCGGCTAATATACATGAATCCTACTCTGTCTTTTCGACATAGGCGCGGCAGATTGCCCCATCGCCTTCTGTATCAATCCGTAGTGAACCGTTTGAATAACGGTCCGCTCTCGTTAAGGATGTCACCGAAATCGTTTCCTTTACGCCTTTTTCGGTCTCGATTGTCAACGTATTTCTAAAGTTGACAACTAAAATTGTATAAATACGGTGCGGGTTCGATTTAAGCTCTTTTAAAATGACGACACCGCGTTTTGCACGGTTGCCCAGCTCAAGTTCCGATAACAACATGCGTTTAACTGCACCGCGCTGTGTGACAATAACAAGTTCTTGTTCCTGCTCCGGATTCAATAATGCAACCGCCGCAAGGTACTCACCCTCTTTAACAATAATCCCTTTAACTCCTGCAGTTTTTACACCAGTTACCGGAAGATCTTCCATAGGGAAACGGATTGTATAGCTCGTGTTTGTCGAAAGCAATACTTCTTCCTTATCCGTAACAAGACGCGCAAAAATCATCTCGTCTGCACCTTTTAAATTCATTGTCTTAATCGGTTTCGAATAACGAGTGACAATATAATCGGCAAGTGCCGAACGCTTAATCTGTCCGTCTTTTGTAGCGGTAAATACATAAGTATCCGGCTGCTCGAACGTTTCAATACCGATGACTTCGATAATTTCCTCGTTTGAATCGATCGGGACAATACTTGAAATATGCTGTCCGAGATCTTTCCAGCGAATATCCGGCAATTCATGTACCGGCTGGTAAATATAGTGCCCTTTGCTCGTAAACAGGAGTAAATGATGCTGTGTATTCAAGTTGGCTTCATACAGCAAGTAATCGGACTCTTTCATCGCAAAATCCTTGCCGTTTGACGCACTGTGCGAACGAAGGCTTGTCCGTTTCACATAGCCGTCCTTTGTTACGGTTACGACAACTTCTTCACTTGGCACCAACACATCACGCGTTACTTTAATTTCTTCGATTTCTGCTTCGATTGTAGAAAGACGAGGTAAAGTAAAGCGTTTTTTAATATCGTTCAATTCGGACTTTATCACACGGATCAATTTCTTCTCGTCCTCTAAAATGGCTTTCAGTTTCACAACAAGCTCATGCAGTTCATCTTGCTCTTTTTGCAGTTGTGTAATATCGGTATTTGTTAAACGGTAAAGTTGAAGGCTGACAATCGCTTCTGCCTGTTCTTCCGAAAAGCCGAATTTCTCGATAATGTTATTTTTTGCATCGCGTTTATCTTTTGAAGCACGGATTGTTTCAATCACTTCATCCAAAATGGATAAGGCTTTCATAAGACCTTCTACGATATGTAAGCGATCCTCTGCTTTTGTTAAGTCATATTGGGATCTGCGTCGTACAATTTCCTTCTGGTGATCAATGTACGCATCCAGCATGAGCGGCAATGTCATCATCATCGGACGACGGTTATGAATCGCTATCATATTGAAGTTATATGAAACTTGCAAATCCGTTGATTTTAACAGGAAATTTAAAATACCTTGTGCAGGCACATCTTTTTTCAGCTCAACAACAATCCGTAAACCGTCACGGTCCGACTCATCGCGAATTTCTGAAATTCCGTCTAAACGGCGGTCATTGACGCGCAGCTCGTCCATTTTACGGATCATATTGGCCTTGTTAACTTCAAACGGAATTTCGGTAATGATAATCTGTTCTTTATTGCCTTTTAACTGTTCAATTTCTGTACGTGAACGGACAATGATTTTCCCTTTTCCTGTTTCGTATGCTTTTTTAATGCCGTCAATACCTTGAATAATCCCGCCCGTAGGAAAATCGGGACCTTTAATAACGGTCATCAGTTCATCGACTGTACAGTTTTTGTTGTCAAGACGCATTAAAACCGCATCAAGTGCTTCCTGCAGATTATGTGGCGGAATATCCGTCGCATAACCGGCCGAAATACCTGTTGCGCCGTTGACTAATAAATTCGGGAATCGGGATGGCAATACAGTCGGTTCCATATCCTGATCATCAAAGTTCGGTACGAATTCAACTGTATTTTTATTAATATCACGCAGAAGTTCTGCGGCAATCGCCGAAAGACGCGCTTCCGTATAACGCATTGCGGCTGGCGGGTCCCCATCGACAGAACCGTTGTTACCATGCATTTCAACCAGCATCTGACGGCTTTTCCAGTCCTGACTCATACGGACCATCGCATCATATACCGAGCTATCGCCGTGCGGATGGTAGTTACCGATTACGTTACCGACTGTTTTTGCCGATTTACGGAACGGTTTGTCAAAAGTATTACCTTCATGGAACATTGCATATAATATACGACGTTGTACAGGTTTTAGCCCGTCACGCGTATCCGGTAATGCCCGGTCCTGAATAATATATTTGGAATAGCGACCAAAACGGTCACCCATTACTTCTTCTAATGGCAAATCTTGAAATTTTTCTACAAAACTCATTATTCGTTAACCTCCTCATGCTGGATGAATTCATTTTCTAAAATGCTTGCATCCTCTTCCATGCCGAAGTTGACGTTCGATTCAATCCATTTACGGCGGGGCTCTACTTTATCGCCCATCAATGTTGTAATACGACGTTCTGCACGTGCACCATCTTCAATTTTTACGCGGATCAATGTACGTGTTTCCGGATTCATCGTTGTATCCCAAAGCTGGTCGGCATTCATCTCACCTAAACCTTTATAGCGCTGAATAATATAGCCTTTACCGATTTTTTTCGTTGCGGCACTCAGCTCCTGTTCTGTCCAGGCATATATAAGCTCCTGCTTTTTGCCCGACCCTTTTGATACTTTATAAAGAGGCGGCAATGCGATATACACTTTCCCTGCTTCGATGAGCGGACGCATATAACGGTAGAAGAATGTCAGCAATAATACTTGAATATGGGCGCCATCTGTATCGGCATCGGTCATAATAACCACTTTATCGTAAGCGGCATCTTCCACCGAGAAATCAGCTCCGACACCGGCACCGATCGTATGAATAATCGTCGCGATTTCTTCATTTTTCATAATATCCTGCAGCTTCGCCTTTTCGGTATTGATGACTTTACCGCGCAATGGCAAAATCGCCTGGAATGTCCGGTCACGGCCTTGTTTTGCCGAACCGCCCGCCGAATCACCCTCTACCAGGTACAGTTCATTTCTGGAAGCATTTTTCGATTGGGCAGGTGTCAGCTTACCGGACAGAAGCGTGCTCGATTTTTTCTTTTTCCCGTTGCGGGCATCATCACGTGCTTTACGTGCAGCTTCACGCACTTGTTGGGCACGAATCGCTTTACGCACTAAAGAAGCCGACAGCTCGGCGTTTTCTTCAAGTACATACATTAATTTCTCTGAAACAACGGTATCAACGGCCGAGCGTGCTTCTGATGTACCAAGCTTCCCTTTTGTCTGCCCTTCAAATTGCAGCAGATTTTCAGGAATACGTACCGAAACAATTGCTGTCAGACCTTCACGAATATCCGTGCCTTCCAGATTTTTATCTTTTTCTTTCAGTAAACCGATTTTGCGTGCGTATTCATTGAATACACGTGTCAACGCTGTTTTAGCACCAGTTTCATGTGTACCGCCATCACGTGTACGAACATTATTGACGAACGACAAAATTGTTTCGGAATAGCCGTCGTTAAATTGCAGTGCGAACTCCACTTCAATTTCCTGAATGGTACCTTCTACATATTTAACCGGGTGCAATACATCTTTTTCTTCGTTTAAGTATGTGACGAATGCTTCAATACCGTTTTCATAATAGAAAACATCGTGCTGTCCTTCTCCGCGGGCATCAATCAGTTCGATTTTTAATCCTTTTAATAAAAACGCAGATTCACGTAAGCGCTCTGCCAATGTATCATAATTATATTTAACGACAGAAAAAATCGTTGGATCCGGCAGGAAATGCACAAGTGTTCCTGTTTCCTTCGTTTTTCCGATCATATCAAGCGATGTTGCCGGTTTCCCGCCCTTTTCAAATCGCTGGCGATAAATTTGGCCATCGCGGTAGATGGTTACTTCCAAAAATGTTGATAAGGCGTTTACAACTGATGAACCTACACCATGTAAACCGCCACTTGTTTTATAGCCGCCTTGTCCAAACTTTCCGCCTGCATGAAGGACGGTGAAAATAATTTCTGGGGTTGGTTTACCCATTTTATGCATACCTGTTGGCATACCACGTCCATGGTCACGCACGCTAATACTGTTATCTTCATGAATCTTCACGATGATATGATGTCCAAATCCAGCAAGCGCTTCATCCACTGCATTATCAACAATTTCATACACTAAGTGGTGAAGACCTCGACTATCTGTAGAACCAATATACATCCCTGGTCTTTTGCGTACGGCTTCTAAACCTTCTAATACTTGAATGGCATCTTCATTATATGAAATACCGGTTTGGTTTTTTACCAAATGTAATCCCCTCCAAAAATACAAACAAACGTTCTATTTACTACCTAATCGTACGCTCAAATATGCATGATGTCAATGTTTTAAGCTATTGATTTAGGCTTTGCAAAGATTAATTGTATCATCAAAAACGAACGTTTAAAAGCATATCCTTCAGCAGCAAACATTAAAATGTAACTTTTTACCTGTTTTTAACGACCGACGAAAAAATAATACCTCTTTCCTTCTATTAAAAAACATTGTAAAATATTCAATACATACTATTAGTACCAAGTAGTAATTCTGAATTCGAAAGGAGCACAACACTTGATCAACGCATTAATTATTATTTGTGCTTATTTAATCGGTCCCATTCCATCAGCTTTGTGGATTGGCAAAATCTTTTACAAAACGGATATTCGACAACAAGGCAGCGGCAATCTAGGAACGACCAATACATTTAGAGTATTAGGCAAAAAACCGGGCATCGCCGTATTGCTTATTGATATATTGAAAGGGACGGCTGCGGTATTGCTCCCGTTATTGCCGTTTTTCGCTGACAGCACTGTCCATCCTTTAATCTTGGGTGTCATCGCGGCTGCTGGCCATATGTTCCCGATTTTTGCTAGTTTCCGTGGAGGAAAAGCGGTTGCTACCAGCGGCGGTGTTATTTTAGGCTATAATTTACCATTATTTTTAATTTTAATCATCGTATTTGTCATCGCCCTAAAGTTAACAAAGATGGTCAGCTTGTCTTCTATGATTGTATCCGCTGCAGCGGTTATTTATGTAATTGGGCATTGGATGATAACAGGTGAATATGCATTATTCATTTTAGTTGTTGTTCTGGCAGGCTTCATTTTTTACCGTCACCGTGAAAATATTAAGCGGATCAAAGCCGGTACCGAACCAAAAATCAAAGGATTTTAAACACTTGACTGAAGGAGTTTCCCTTCAGTCTTTTTTATACTTAAATTTTGGAACGCGGCCTTTGTAAGTTTTTTTTATTTACTGCATAATGACAGTAGAGGTGAAATATATGGAAATCAAACTGTCAGAAAAAGCACTCAATTGGTTTAAACAAGAGATGGAAGTAGAAAAAGGTGATTTTATTCGCTTTTATGCACGATATGGGGGTTCTTCACCTTTTCATGAAGGGTTTTCGCTAGGCATGACACGGGAGCAGCCCCATGAAATAGGCATCGAAAAGGTTGTGGAAGATATTCATTTCTACATCGAAAAATCCGACGAATGGTTTTTTAATGAACATCATTTAGTTGTAGATGTCGCCGATTCGTCCGATGAATTAACTTATTCGTATGAAAAATAAATGCCCTGTTCCCGCTTCCTAATACGAACAATTTGCCGCTCAAAAAGTTCAAATGTTTCGAATTTATTGTAAATCCATTTTTGCCGATTCAATCGTTATAATGAGTAAGGATTATATCGAGGATTGATGAGGGATTACATGTGAAAGTGAAACAGGAATTTTATTGGCGCTGCGTATTTTTCATCGCAGGCATCATTGTTTTATCATTAGGCGTCGCATTGACGATTAAAGGCCAAATACTTGGCGTCGGGTCATGGGATGTCCTTCATATCGGACTGCAAAAAAACTTAGGCTTAACGGTCGGTATGTGGTCGATTATTTTAGGCTTGCTCATTCTGGCTGTCGATACGTTTTTCACGAAAAGATTGCCGAAAGTCGGAACTTATTTGGATATGTTCCTGACAGGGATTTTTATTGATATATTTTTGATTGTATTACCGGATGCGAATACGCTGTTGGAACAAACGTTGGCGTTTGCTGTCGGCGTAGTCCTGCTGGGCTTCGGCTGCGGAATGTATATGGTCGCAAACCTTGGTGTAGGACCTCGTGATACGCTAATGCTGCTGTTAGTGCACCGTCTCGGCTGGAGTGTCAACCGCGCACGTACGACAATGGAAGTAACGGTTGCCGTATTAGGGTTTGTATTGGGCGGACCAGTCGGAGTCGGTACGGTATTTATGGCGTTCGGCTTAGGGCCTGTCGTACAATGGGCGCTCAAATGGAACGGAAAGCTGTTCCACCGCGCAGCAGGTGTCGAAGGCGTTATTATATAAATAATGAGGAGAGCAAACATTATGCGTTTGCTTTTTTTTGTATTTAATTGTTACAATTTTCAAAAAATACTTTCGTAATAATGGAAAAAAGTGCATAGTAATAAGTGGAGGTGTTTTTAAATGATACATATTGAAAATATCCATTTATATCGCAATGACAAACAGATTTT
>Ga0079224_100017370_pt1 | contig 10135 bp, 8 predicted proteins | sample Stecom2015_FD_80414 | JGI IMG/M metagenome (GOLD analysis project Ga0079224, IMG submission 80414) | Agricultural soil microbial communities from Utah to study Nitrogen management - Steer compost 2015 | ecosystem: Environmental > Terrestrial > Soil > Agricultural land | place: USA: Utah... | reverse complement strand
ATCTCATGAAAGACAAACCTAATCCGTTTGAAAATCCAGATCCGGTTCCTGCCGATGCAGGAGAACCGGTGCATGCTTCCGATGACCCGGGACGTGATTATCCCGACCCGGAACCGACGGGCGAGGGGCCGACGCATTCGTCAGGGGCCAGCAGCCCCAGCTCGCCCCGCCGGGCGGGCACCGGAGAGCGGCAGGCGCCGCGGCGGGAGTCTGACGATGAGGTTGATGAGTCTGTCCCGCTGGTGCCAGGCGAAATCCTGTATTGCACCCAGGACGTGGAAATCAACGTCGGGATGCCGGTCATAACGCTCAAGGTAGTCAATGGCGCCGATCGTCCGATTCAGGTTGGTTCGCATTTTCATTTCGCTGAAGTGAACGCGGCCCTGGAGTTTGACCGCGCCAGCGCCTGGGGCAAACGGCTGAACGTACTGTCAGGTGGTTCGGTGCGTTTTGAACCTGGCGCCGTGGTCGAGGTGGAATTGGTAGATATACAAGGTAGGCGCGTTGTGCGTGGTTTACGAGGTTTGTGCGGAGGCAGTCTGGATGGCAAAGATTTCTCGATCTGAATATGTGGCTTCATATGGTCCGACCACGGGTGATCGCATCCGGCTGGCCGATACCAATCTGTTGATCGAAGTCGAAAAAGACCTGTGTGCAGGCGGCAACGAAGCGGTTTTCGGCGGCGGCAAATCGGTGCGCGAGTCGATGGGGCAAGCGTGTGCCACACGCGCAGAAGGCACTCCCGATCTGGTCATTACCGGTGCGATTATTCTTGATCACTGGGGCATTATCAAAGCGGATGTGGGGGTGCGAGACGGCCGTATCGTGGCCTTGGGCAAAGCCGGCAACCCCGACACCATGGATGGCGTACATCCTGATCTGGTGATCGGGCCATCTACCGAAATCATGTCGGGCAACGGGCTCATTATGACGGCGGGTGCAGTTGACACGCACGTTCACTTTGTTGGTCCGCAGATGCTGCAAATTGCCTTGGCCTCTGGCACAACAACAGTGACGGGGGGCGGTTCCGGACCGACCGAAGGGTCCAAAGCGACCCTGGCTACGCCGGGGGCGTGGTGGATGCAACGCATGCTCGAAGGGTTTGAGCCCTGGCCTGTGAATGTACTCTTTCTGGGGCGCGGCAATACGGTATCGCACGAATCCTTGTGGGAGCAATTGCGTGCGGGTGTGGGCGGCTTCAAAGTCCATGAAGACTGGGGCGCCACGCCGGCGGTGATCGACGCCGCGCTTCAGGTCGCAGACGCATCCGGTGTACAGGTTGCGATTCACTCCGATACCCTTAACGAGGCCGGCTTTGTCGAAGATATGCTCAAGGCCGTTGCCGGACGCTCGTTCCATTCGTTCCACACCGAAGGCGCCGGCGGCGGGCACGCGCCCGATATTATCCGGATTGCCGGGGAAGCCAATGTGCTGCCCGCCTCGACCAACCCGACCCGTCCTTTTACCCGCAATACGGTGGACGAGCATCTGGATATGGTCATGGTGGCGCACCATTTGAATCCGCGGGTCCCGAACGATCTTGCCTTTGCGGAAAGCCGTGTACGGGCGGGCACGATCGCCGCCGAAGATGTTCTGCACGATATTGGCGCGCTGTCGATCATGTCTTCCGATGCGCAGGCCATGGGCCGTATCGGCGAGGTCGTCATCCGTACCTGGCAGACGGCACACCGAATGAAACAGCTTCGGGGTTCGCTGCCAGGCGACACGCTGGCGGACAATAATCGGGCGCGCCGCTATGTGGCCAAATATACCATTTGCCCTGCCATCGCCCACGGGCTGGAGAAGCATGTCGGATCGATCGAAGTCGGAAAAATGGCCGATCTGGTGCTTTGGCAGCCTGCGCTTTTCGGCATACGTCCAACCATTGTCTTCAAGGGCGGTATGGCGGCGACAGCAGCGCTGGGCGATCCCAATGCATCTATCCCCACGCCGCAACCGGTGCTCGAGCGTATTGGCTTTAATGTGTACTCGCCGGCGGCAGCCGCCACCAGCGTAGCCTTTGTGTCGCAAGTGGCGATTGACGATGGGCTTGCAGGGCGCCTGAATATCAAGCGTCCGCTGGTCGCTATTGAAAACTGCCGGGCTCGCACCAAGGCTGATCTGCCTGAAAACTCGGCATTGCCGCATATAGAGGTGGATCCCGATAGCTACGCCGTCAAGGTCGACGGGGAGCTGATCGACCATGAACCTGCAGTAGAGGTCCCCATGGCTCAACGATATTTTCTATTCTGAAGCGAGGTACGGAATGGCGCATAGTGCCGCGCTGTTATTGCTGGCAGACGGACGTCTCCCTGCCGGCGGATATGCGCATTCCGGCGGTCTTGAACCAACGGTGCATATCCATGGGCTGACTGACGTAGCCGGCCTGGAAGGTTTTCTTGAAGGGCGTGCTGCGACTGCCGGTCTGGTGGCTGCATCATTTGCCGCGGCCGCATGCCGGGCTGCCCAGACGGGACAGCATGCTTTGCTTTGCGAACTGGACAGGCAACTGGATGTTCGCACGCCGTCCAAAGCGACTCGCGCTGTTTCCAGGGCGCTGGGGCGACAGCTATTGCGTGCCGTCACCAGTATTCGATCCATCGACGTGCCTGCACAATCGCGCCGCGATATGCATCAGCCCGTCGTATACGGTATGGCGGCTGCAGCATTCGGGCTGGAGCCCAAGCAAGCCGCCCTCATCGTCTTGCATGAATCGGTGGCTGGACCGGCGGCCGCGGCCGTCAAGGTGCTCAGCGTTGATCCGTTCGCCGTGCAGGCGGCCCTGGCGCGCCTGACCGACTTTCTGGATACGCTGGCGCAGCAGGCGGGCGAGCATGCCGACACGCCGCCCGACGATTTGCCGGCCCTGGGAACGCCTTTGCTCGATCTGGCCGCAGAACACCACAGGAATTGGGGGGTACGTCTCTTTGCCTCTTGATCATCCCATCCACCAGCCTGGTGTCATGACGGCCCGGGCAACGCTTGCTACCCGTCAAGACTTTGACCATACCGGCCGTCCTGTCAGCAAAGTGCATACGCTGCGGTCGCAGGCGCCGTTGATATTGCGTCCTACGCATTCCAAAGAGCCGGAACCGCAGGTGTTGCGTACGGGTTCCGTGGCGCGGGTGTCGCTCGTCTCGGGCGCGGCAGGCCCGCTGGGCGGCGACGATTTCGAGCTGAACATTCGCGTGGGCGCAGGTAGTACTTTATTGCTCAATGAGATTTCTTCCACGCTGTTACTGCCTGGCGCACGCGGCGGACGCTCCAGCATGAGGATCAATATCGCCGTGGAAGAGGATGCCACGTTTGTCTGGATGGGCGAGCCGATTATTGCTGCACGTGGATGTCACCATGTGCATACGATCAATATCGACCTTGCCGCCAGCGCTCGTCTGTTCATGCGCGACGAACTGCAGTTCGGGCGCCACAAGGAGCAACCTGGCAATCTTCTGCAAAACATGCGCGTTAAACGGGACGGCCAGCCTTTGTTCTGCCAGCAGCAGCAAATCGGGCCGGCCGCCGTGGGGTGGCGCAGTTGCGCGGTCCTCGGCCAGCACAAGTGTATAGGCACCGTGCTCGTTGTGGACCCGCAATGGTGCGCAAACCAGCCCCCAACCCATTTATTTTCCGCCAATGCTGCGCTATTGCCGCTGGAGGGGCCCGCCGTCATGATCAGTGCGCTGGCGGCGGAAACCTGGACGTTGCGCAAACACCTGGAACAGGGCATTAATCTACTGGGAGGGCGGTGGTCCGTTGCGTCCACCGAGCCTGCACGTGAGGATCGGCAAGCTGATCGGCACCGACGCACGTCCGATCAGGCTATCCCAATTTCTGAAACTATTCGACAAGGAAACGATTATGAATACACAAACTGAAAATACGAAGACGCGCGCGTTGCGATTGGGCGTCGCCGGGCCGGTGGGCACCGGCAAAAGTTCGGTCGTCGCCACGTTGTGCCGAAGCCTGCGTCATGAGTTCCAGATCGGCGTCATTACAAACGACATATACACGGATGAAGACGCCCGCTTCCTGAGAGCCGAGGGCGTGCTGCCGGTCGAACGGATCCGGGCCGTGGAAACAGGCGCCTGCCCGCATACCGCCATCCGCGACGATGTCACAATGAACCTGCTGGCCGTTGAAGATCTGGAGCGGGATTTCGCGCCGCTGGACATCGTTCTTATCGAGAGCGGTGGCGATAATCTGACTGCTACTTTTTCTCCCTCTTTAGTCGATGCGCAGATTTTCGTGATTGATGTGGCGGGCGGTGGCGACGTGGCGCGCAAGGGCGGACCGGGCATCGGCCGTGCGGATCTGCTTATCGTCAATAAGGTAGACCTTGGAGAGCATGTGGATGTGGATGTTGAACAAATGCTCAAGGACGCCCGGGCGGCACGAGAAGGTGCGCCTGTCCTTGCGCACTCCAAAAAGTATCCCGATACTGAAAAGGCACTTTGCGACTGGGTTCGGCATTTGCATGAGGCGCATGTCAGCGGCACGCATGTACCCACAGATCCAGGTCCGATGGCGCCCCATTTTCATGCAACAGAAGACGGGGGCTATATCCATCGACATGGGGATGAAACGCATCCGCATGTGCATCGTTAAACAGCGTGCACGGAAAAATCATTTGATGCCACTTGACTGGCAATGCCAGCATGCTGGAAATCGATAGGAATTATTACTAGTCTAGGAGTTTTATATGCGTACTTTGTTGAAACCCATGAACGTTGCGATTACGGTCAGCACGCTGTTGGGCCTGACTGCCACTGCCGTTTTTGCGCATCCAGGTCACATTGACCAGACGCAACACAGCATGTTTGCTGCCGGGCTCCTGCATCCCCTGACAGGTCTGGATCATTTGCTGGCGATGCTGGCGGTCGGTCTCTGGAGCGCCCTGACTCACCAGAGCCTGCGTCGCGCGATGCTCGCCCCGGTGGTGTTTTTGATCATGCTGTTTGCCGGAGCGATGCTGGGCATTATGGGTGTGCAGCTACCGCTGGTTGAACCCATGATCATGGCCTCGCTACTGATATTGGGATTGTTAGTGGCAACCAGAAAGTCCATCAATGAAATGGTCGGCTTTGTCATTGTCGGCGCATTTGCCCTGTTCCACGGACTGGCGCATGGTATGGAAATGCCGGCAAGCAATGCTGCCATACCGTTTGTCGCAGGCTTTATGCTGGCGACATTCGGCTTGCACTTGGCCGGATTGTTGGGCGGCATGCAACTCAAACAGCATAGCGCGTGGTTCTCACGCGTGTTGGGTGGCGCTATTTCTGCCTATGGCGTTTTCCTTCTGGCCGGAGCATAAGTAGCCGGGTGGCCAGCCAGATATGATAAGGCAGTGCCGATCTGGCTGGCCATGCACAAACGATAGCGTCGTATATGGCGTTTGAATAGCATGTGCGTCAATGGCCAGCCTGGCGCTTGCGTCTTGGGATTGCCATCCTGTATACGCAATCGGTCGCCGGCAGATTCGTTATGAACATGAACGAAGCCAAATCGGTCGGAATCGAACGGCGAGAGGGGTCACAGAAAACAATAGCGGAAAAGATAAATCAACAGGAATAAAAAAGCCAGCATGCGGTCATCGATGCTGGCTTTTTTCTGGCCTGATGTTTCTTGAGGATGCTGCGGCTACAGCATCCTTTTTTGACGCTTAGTAGAACGCCTGCAGGCCGGTTTGTGCACGACCCAGAATCAGGGCGTGTACATCGTGGGTGCCTTCGTAAGTATTGACCACTTCCAGATTCACCAGATGACGGGCGACGCCAAACTCGTCTGAAATACCATTGCCGCCCAGCATGTCGCGCGCCATGCGGGCGATGTCCAGCGATTTGCCGCAGGAGTTGCGTTTCAGAATGGATGTGATTTCAACAGCGGCAGTGCCTTCGTCTTTCATGCGCCCCAGGCGCAGGCAACCCTGCAGACCAAGCGTGATTTCTGTCTGCATATCGGCCAGTTTTTTCTGAATCAGCTGATTCTGCGCCAGCGGACGGCCAAACTGCTTACGGTCCATGGTATATTGGCGCGCTGTGTGCCAGCAAGCCTCGGCGGCGCCCAGCGCGCCCCATGCAATACCGTAACGGGCGGAATTCAGGCAGGTGAAGGGACCACGCAGGCCGCTGACGCCCGGCAGCATTTGCTCGTCAGACACTTGCACATCGTCCATCACAATTTCACCTGTGATAGAGGCGCGCAGGCCGACCTTGCCGTGGATAGCCGGTGCAGACAGGCCTTTCATGCCTTTTTCCAGAATGAAGCCGCGGATTTTTCCATCGAAATCGCCGCCGACGCAACGCGCCCAGACGACAAAGACATCGGCGATCGGGGAGTTGGTGATCCACATTTTGTTGCCGCTCAGGCTGTAGCCGCTGTCGATTTTCTTTGCGCGGGTTTCCATGCCATCCGGATCAGAGCCGTGATTGGGTTCGGTCAGGCCGAAGCACCCGATCCACTGACCTGAGGCCAGTTTGGGCAGATACTTGGATTTTTGTTCTTCGCTGCCAAATTCATTGATGGGCACCATGACCAGGGAAGACTGGACGCTCATCATGGAACGGTAGCCCGAGTCAATGCGCTCCACTTCACGTGCGATGAGTCCATAGGCCACATAGTTCAGCCCGCCACCACCGTATTGTTCGGGAATGGTCGGGCCCAGCAGGCCCAGTTCGCCCATTTCACTGAAAATAGCCGGATCGGTTTTCTCATGGCGGAAAGCTTCCAATACGCGTGGCGCCAATTTGTCCTGGCAGTATGCCGCAGCCGCATCGCGGATCATGCGTTCTTCGTCGGTCAGCTGTGCATTGAGCAGCAGGGGATCGTCCCAGTGAAATGAAGGATTAGAGGACATGTATGGCTCCAGTCTATATTTATGAAATAGGGTTGTCGGCTTGCAAGGGTTGATGACCAGACCCCGGCACTGTCTTGATGATTGCATTGTATGTGTTAAATTATCAATATTCAATTGATAAAAATGCACAATGTCGTGCGCTGTATTCAGATTGTTCCACGCAGGAGAGGGCTATGCGAAAAGGGATTCCCAGCCTGGGCGCGTTGCAGGCCTTTGAGGCTTGCGCCCGTCTGGGGTCGTTCTCAAGGGCCGCCGAAGAATTGTCGCTGACCCACAGCGCGGTATTCCGGCAGGTCGAAGGGCTTGAGGCCAGATTGGGCGTGACGCTGTTCAACCGCGTGCGCCGGCGCATATCGCTCACGACGCAGGGCGCGGAATACGCTGCGCGCATTCGCCATCATCTGGAACAACTGCAAAAGGATACCTTTGGCCTGATGAGCCGCTCGGGCCTGGGGCGAAGTCTGCATATTGCGACGCTGCCGACCTTGGCCACCACCTGGCTGATCCCCCGGCTGGCCGATTTTCAGCGGCATTGGTCCGACATTCAGATCAGCCTGTCGGTACGCACGCACCCGTTCCAGTTTACCGATGTGCCGGTAGATGGCGCCATTTATCATGCCGCACAACCGTGGCCAAACACCCAAAGCGTCATGCTGTTTCGTGAGCAGGAATTGGTGCCGGTATGTTCCTCGCAATTGCTGGCCCGCGCTAAGGTGAAAGGGGCGGGCGCATTGGCGCAACTGACGCATTTGCACATGATGACGCGTCCTGATGCCTGGCCCAGTTGGTACGAACATAATGCTGTGCCTTATTCTCCCCTGGTGCTGGGCGGGCCCCGCTATGAGCTGTTCACCATGCTGCTGGCGGCTGTGGATGCAGGGCTGGGTGTGGCGCTGGTGCCGGCTTTTGTGGCCCGCGAACACATTAAAAGCGGTCGTTACGTGATGCCGGTGACGGCAACCTTGCCGGTAGAGACCGCCTATTACTTTGGCTATCCAAAAGCCGAAACTTATCCCGAGGCTTTGACCCTGTTCGAATCCTGGCTGAAGGCGCAGACGATACGGTAGACCTGACGCCGCTTCTCGCGCGATTGCGGCAATGACGCAGTGACATTCTGGATCAAAGCCAGGTAGCAGCGAGCTAAGAAAAAAGCAGAATAACGCTGCTGTGTTGATGGGCAGCGCAGACGGTAAAAGGGCCCGACCGAAGCCGGGCCCTGCCTGATAAGGAGGATACGATGAATAGAATCGTATTACAACTTATCCTGATCGGTATAGTGCTGATGCTGCTGGTGTACAGCACGCCAGCTTACTGATCAGGGACCGGCGAGCCCTCACTCGCCGGTTTCAGGTTCTAATTTACTTAACTGTATTTTTTTTGTCAATGTCGTACTTTCCGTAGCCGCCACCTGCAAGCGCCGGGGTATCGACGCATCCGTCGTGTTCAATCCTAGCGGAAAATGACCGTGCGGTGGTTGTTGAGCAGAATGCGATGTTCAACGTGATACTTGACGGCACGCGACAATACCAGCGACTCGATGTCGCTGCCGACCCGGGTCAGCTCGTTGGCCGACATGGCGTGGTCAACCTGTTCGATGTCCTGGGCAATAATCGGACCTTCGTCCAGATCGGCCGTTACATAGTGTGCGGTGGCGCCGATGATTTTTACGCCACGCGCATGGGCCTGGTGATACGGGCGGGCGCCTTTGAAGCTGGGCAGAAAACTGTGGTGGATATTGATTGCCCGGCCTTCCAGGGTGCGACAGAATTGATCCGACAGGATCTGCATATAACGGGCAAGCACGACAACATCGGCCTTGTGGTTTTCTACCAGCGCCAGCACCTGCTTTTCCTGTTCGGCCTTGGTGTCCGGCGTCACCGGCAGGTAATGGAAGGGGATGCCGTAGCCCGTGGCCAGTCGTTCATAGTCGCGATGATTGGAGACGACCGCAACGATTTCAATTGGCAGGGAGCCGCTATTGGCGCGAAACAGCAGGTCATTCAAGCAATGCCCCTGTTTGCTGACCATGATCAGCACGCGGGCTTTTTTTCTTGCATCATGCAGTTTCCAGGTCATATTGAATTTCTCGCCAAGCGGGATAAATTTCAGGCGGATGTCGTCATGGCCGATCGCGCTGTCGACGCTGAAATGGACGCGCAGAAAAAAACGCTGGGTTTCTTCGTCCCCGTACTGTTGTGAATCAATAATGTTGCCTTCCATTTCAAGCAGCAGGCCGGAAATGGCATGGACAATACCGGTACGGTCGGGACAGGAAACAGTCAGGATGTAATCGTTTTGCATATTCGTTCGTGCGTTGATAGCGGGTTAGGGGGTCAGCGGGACGCCAGGGCCTGGGCCGTTGTGGTTGCAATTGCCAGCGCCGCTGTCAGGCCGGGTGATTCAATGCCGAACAGATTGACCAGGCCGGGCACGCCATGATCGCCGGGGCCGGAAATCACAAAGTCGCCTGCTGCCGATGAAGCGGGTACGATTTTCGGGCGGATGCCGGCATAGCCGGGCTCCAGGGCATTCTCGGGCAAGCCTGGCCACCAGCCGCGGATGGCCTGGTCAAATGCGGCCGCATGATCCGGGTTGACCAGGTAATTTTCGTTCTCGATCCACTCAGTATCGGGTCCGAATTTGGCCTGACCGCCCATGTCCAGGGTCAGATGCACGCCCAGGCCCGCGCTATTTGGCATTGGGTAGATCAGGTGAGAAAACGGTGCGCGGCGGTTCAGCGTGAAATAGCTGCCCTTGCAGTAATATTCGCCCGGAATATGTGCCGGATCAAGCCCGCCGATGTTACGCGCCAGTGTAGGGGCGTGCAGGCCGGATGCATTAATGAGCGTGCGACAGCGTAAAGTCATGGCTTCGTCCCCGCCAAAATGACAGGTGAAGGCGCCGTCGGCATCGATATTCGCGTGCAGCATGGGCGTGCGCAGAATAACCTGGGCGCCGGCGTTTTCTGCATCGCCCTGCAGGGCCAGCATATAGGCGTGGCTATCAACAATGCCGGTCGATGGAGACAGCACGGCAGCGGCACAGTCAAGTTCGGGCTCCAGTTTGCGCGTTTGCTCGGCGGTCAGCCATTGCAGATCGTCCACGCCGTTGGCCTTGCCCTGGGCAGCAATTTTTTCCAGATAGGGCACCTGGCTGGCGGCTGTGGCAACCAGTAGCTTGCCCATACGTTTGTAAGGAATATGGCGTGCATCACAATAAGCATAAAGCTGTTTTTTGCCTTCCACACAAAGGCGGGCCTTCAGGCTGCCTTCCGGATAATAT
>Ga0079224_100017369_pt1 | contig 10136 bp, 19 predicted proteins | sample Stecom2015_FD_80414 | JGI IMG/M metagenome (GOLD analysis project Ga0079224, IMG submission 80414) | Agricultural soil microbial communities from Utah to study Nitrogen management - Steer compost 2015 | ecosystem: Environmental > Terrestrial > Soil > Agricultural land | place: USA: Utah... | reverse complement strand
GGAGGAACTCGACGCCTTCAACGAGGCTATCGTGGGTCGCCTCGAAGTCGTTTTACGGTACGAGCATGCCGGAGAGGGGTGAGCGTTTCCTCAGGCTGGTGCTTCGCGTGTGGGCGCCCGCTCGGAAGATCGCCTGCGCTGGTCGACACCCAGGGCGGGCGCCGCGTCATCGTTGGTCGGAGCTGCGCGGCCTTAATTGGCAAGGCTGGGGAGGCTGGCTACGAAGCTCCCGAGGGCGGAATCTTGCTTTACCTGTCAATGACAGTCCGCTGCGGCGGCGCGACTCAAGAGCGTCGCAGCAGCCATACCGTGAATGCGCAGCAGGAGCGCTTCCAATTCATCCCTCTTGTCCTGGTACGACGTCTCGTGTGAACGGTGGCGCGCGCTCTGCTCGAGGCGCCGCAGCTCCTCGATGCGCTCTCGAATGATGATCTCGATCTGCTCTTGATTCATCCCCGAACGTACACCGATGGATGCGAAATACCCCGAGCGCGGCTCTTTAGCTCCGGTGGCGGCCGAGCGTGTAGCCCAGGCCCTGCAGCCTCAGGTTCTCTCGGAGGCGGTCATACTTCGCCTGTGTCTTGACGTCGCAGGCAAAGAGCTGACCCGCACGGTTGAGGGCGATCCGCGCGCGAGCGGAAAAGGTCCGCACTACGCCGGTCCGATCTACAATGTGCTGACCGATCCAACAGAAGTGAGGGAGGACGACGTGCTGCCGTTCGTGCACGCCTACCTCGCTGGGGCAAGCCAGAGCCCAGAGCGCAGTCGAGGCGCACCGTAGCCCTCTGCGTCGAAATTTAGTCCGCCGTGCGGTGTAGCGGCGGAGGGTGATCGTCAGAGTCTCCGCTTCAATGGTCCACGAACGTTATCCGGAACTCGCCGCTCGGCTGCTCGCGCCCGTGCGGGGGCGAAAGCCGCTCGACCCGAATTGCGTACAGTGGCTCTTCGAGTACACACCGTCCCTACTCGCGGGCTGCGTTGCCAACGTGCTCGGGCGAAGCGCCGAGAGCGCCCGCTACCACGCGCTCACGGAGGACGCTCAGGTCGACGACTTCGCCCGCCACTGCACCGTGCACCTGGCAGCTCGTCAGGGGCAGCGCACGCGCCGCTCAGACCCCCTGCCTACGGTTCCCCCGGAGGTCTTGGAGGCTCACCGCCAGCACGTACGCCTGGAAACGGAATGGCGAAAAAAGAGCGGGCGGTCGGTTGGACCGGTGTAGCACTGAAGGATGATCCGACAAATCCTACTATCCGTGCTCCGCACACCGGAACTTCAGCCCTACAAGCGGCGGGTCACCCACGCCGTTCTGCCGCGCCTGCGCGCCCTCCACGGCCTCACTGGGCGCGTGCTTGAGCGCCTCGCGCCGCTTCCCCCGCCCGCGACTCAGGTTCAGCGGAAAGGGCGCCCCGACCTCCATCTCCCGTACTGGCAGCCCTTTCCCGAGCGCGTGCGGAAGCAGCCGCGAGAGGCGACCCGGTACTGCGCCAACCGGGAAGACATCGCTACCGCAGAGATCTACACCCTCGGACACCTACCCGAGGAACACGACGGCCGATGCGTCGACCTCACGAATTACGACGAGTTTCGCGAAGCGATGGCCCGTTGCCGAGTCATCTACCCCGAGGTCGAGCCGCCGCCGCGCACGTCCGTGGGCACGACGGAGCTGGATCGCTACTTCACCTTTGAGACCCCCGGCGGGCTCGCCGCCACGGAAGTCACTGACGAACAGCTCGGCGCCGCGGGCGCCATGTCTGCCGAAGAGCTGGAAGCAGCGATCATCGCCGACCTCGAGGAACAAGACCGGCTTCTCCGGCAGACGTTCAGCTGACCCGGTTGCTCTTATGGCCCGTCGCTTTTGACGGGCCATGTTCTACGACTACGACCGCCGAACCGGTGCTACGACTCCAGTCCCGATCTCGTTCCCACCGGACGAGATCGGGCTCATGACGAAGGACGAGTTCCTCGCGTTCCGGAACCCGAAAGACAAATTCCACTCGTCGGAGGCCTACGACGTCTCGCTGATGCGGATGAACGAGGACCACGGGACGTTCATTGGGCAGGTGGGCCACGGCAGCGAAGCGCTGCGCGTGCGCAAGCTCAGCGAAGGCTTCGAGCTGTCGATCGAGGACAAGGTCGTCGCCGTCGTACATAACGGCACCGCCTACTATGACAACCCGCGGATCAAGAAGCGGATCCCGCTGTCGGTCCCCGGTGTGCTCGGCCGTCAACAGGACGTCGACCTCGGGATCGAGAAGTTCCGACAGGTCAAGTACGTCTCCGAGTTCACGCCGCTCATCAGCCCGATCGCGAAGAAGAACGAGGCGGATTACCCGATCGTGCTGCAGCACATCATCGTCCAAGGCGAGCCCATGACGGTGCGCGCGGAGTCGACGCCTACGTTGAACAAGGGTGTGTCCCTCGTCATCCTCAACTCGCGGGGCCTCCGCGTGGCAATGGCCACCGACGAGTGGGGCGCGACGCTGCTCCGGGTCGTTCAGGAGTACCGAGGCAAAGGGCTCGGCAAGCTGATCGGGTCGTACTGGTACGAGTACAACCCGCAAAAGGAGTCCGGCGGTTTCACGCAATCTGGGCAAGAGAACGCGCTTGCCCTCTGGAAGGATCGCGTCCGCGAGTTCAGCGCGCGCGGCTGGTACTCACGGCTCGTCCGCGACGGGCGCCTGACGGAGGCGCGAGTCAAAGAGATCCTGAAGGGCGTTGGGCAGCGGCCACCCCCAAGGCCCCGCGCTCCCGAGCCGTCGGGCGCCAAAGCCACGGGCAAGATCCTGGTCTTCGCCGACGACGTCACCTTCGTCGTCTACGACCGCGCGTTCCTCGACGAGCCCGACGACAAGTTCATCCACGGCTTCGGCTTCTTCCGCGACAACAGTCGTGGGGTCTTCCTCTATCGCATCGAGTACGATCGTCCGTTCGCCGCGCTGGTGACAAAGGTCGCACTGCAGATCGCGCGCGACAACGGCGAGCCCCTTTACGACGGCGGCAGCGAGGGCGTGAGCGACATGCTCGAGAACGTCGACTCGATCCCGGGCGTCGAGCGCGACGGAGACTACCTCACGGTGACCCGCGACCTCCTGAACGTGAAGGCTCTCGCTCAAGTCGAGCGTCGCACGCGCAAGCCTCTCGACCCCTACGAGGAGAAGTACCACTTGCTACTCGAGATGGCCGAGAGCAAGTGGTGATCACGGTTCTTCGGGGGCGAAGCCGTTGTCGTCGACCAGAACCCGAATGCCGGTGTCTGTCCGCAGCAGCATGACCTGCAGGCCGCGCCTGAACAGGTCCTCCGCGATGCGAAAGGCCTCCTCGACGGTGCCGTGAAGAACGGGCTCACCAACGTAGGGAGTCCCGCTCAGAAGCTTCCCGCGCGACCAGTCGACGACCTGTACGTCCATCCGCGGCGTGCTTCGACGCTCCCGCTTGAGGGCTTCGGCGTACTGCGCGATTCGCTCCGTCGGCGCGACGTTGACCGAGATCTCTTCGAAGAGGTAGTGGAGATACATCGCCGAATGGGGAGTGTGCGGCAGGGGCGGTCGCTTCGGTTCGCTCACGTCCCACCCCCGAGCGCGCGGCGCACGTGCTGGAGGAACTCCTCCGGTGGGCGGACGCCGTGGCGCTCGAGGTAGTGGGCAAAGCCGTCGGGCCACAGAAACGTCCCGTCAGATCGATCCGTCGTGCCGTTGCGTGCGCCGCAGATCCGGCAGTCTGAGTAACCCCTCCACCACTGCACCTCTGGTGCGTTCCGCAGATACCGAACGACTCGCGTGCGCTCCGTCCGGTCCCACGCGGGGTCGAGATAATCCCAAGGAATCGGCAGATCTGGTTGGAAGGTCGAGGCCCAGAAACCGATGAAACGGAGGTTTTCCCCAGGCCGCGCGTGGCGCGGCAGCGAATCCAGGATCATCCCTGGAACTACACCGGGCCGTGGTAAGCTCTGGCGGTATGGCCGAACGCCTGATGACCGACGCCGAGCTGTTCGAGTGGCTGGCGAAGAACGGAACCGAGATCTCTCGAGAGGAACTGGAGCGGGAATACTGGCGCGTCGAACAGGCGCTCGCGGCGCGAGAGAAAGCAAGACTGCGGAGCAAGACTCGTCGCAAGCTCGACAGCTGAAACGGTGTAGCCACCAAGTATGGACACCACCGACGAGAAGCGTACTGTCCGGAGCCCAATGTGTAACGGGCCCCAGTGTCGAGGCAAAGTGCGCTGGGGGACCGCACTCTTACATACGTGCCCGTTCCTGGTCGACATCCACGACGACAAGCGCCTCTGTAACTGCTGTAAAGAGTGCGTGCGCGCTTGCGCCGACGAAGTCTGATGACGGGGCGGAGTTCCCCACTGTAAAGTGTGCTGATGGAATTGGATCGCGTCCGTGGGGTGCTCGTGGGGCTCGCGCTGGGGGACGCCCTTGGCGCTCCTGTCAAATTCGACAGTCCGGCTCGAATCGGAGACCATCGCGAAGAGCTATTCGAGCTGCCTGGCGGTGGCGGCTTTGACTGGGAGCCCGGCGAGTTCACGGACGACACGCAGATGGCCCTGGTGCTCGCCCGGCACCTCGACACGCTTGGAGGCGCCATCGATCAGGACGAACTCGTTCTCGACTTCGTCGCGTGGATGGACGGCGCGAAGGATGTCGGCGTGCAAACGAGCAAGGTCCTCCAGGCGGTGGCGGCTCGCGGCGAGACCTGGCAAGAGGCGACCGCAAGACTTCCCGTGAATGCGGAAGGCAATGGCTGCATCATGCGCGCAGCCCCGGTGGCGCTCTGCGCCCGCTCGAGGGAGGAGGCGGCGGACCTCGCGCGGCAGCAGGCCATGGTGACGCACCCGAGGCCCTTGTGCATCGAGGCGAGCGCCGCTTTCGGATGGATCTTGCGGGAGACGCTCGAGACAGGAAAGCTCGACCTTAGCTCAGCCCTTCAGTCCTTCCGATTCCCCCTGCTCCGCGACTATCTGGAGCGTTCCAAGCTGTCCGGGCGGCCCCGCATGAGCGGATGGGTGGTCGACACGCTGCTCGCGGCGCTCTGGGCCGTGCAGCACGCAGAGCGCTTCGACGATGCCATCTGGAACGCCGTCTCGCTTGGCAACGACGCGGACACCGTAGGGGCCGTCGCAGGGGCCCTGGCGGGCGCGCAGTGGGGCTTACGGGGCATTCCGCAAGACCTGGCGGCACGGCTCACGTCGGCGCATCCATCTTTCGCGGGGGAGTACCCGGACGACCTGATCGAAATGGCCGAGCTGCTCGCCCGACACGCCCGCGAGGAGTAAGAAGGACATGCCACGATGAACAAGCCGAAGCCGGGGGTCTGCGGCCGCTGCGGCCACGCCGTCATGAGAGTGCTGCGAGAGCCCGCCGACGGCGAGAAAAATGGTCACCGCTACGAGGGCGGGAAGCTCGTGCGCGTCCGCTGCAAGTCCCATGGTGGGCTCAACTTCGTAGACCACCCCGCCAGCGACATCGTGATCGACTGCTGGGGCGGCTACATCGAACAGCCGCGCGCGTAGGGAGTCAATGATGCCCAGCCCGAAGCTCGCTCCACAGCCGCTCAAGGCGAGCCTTCGGGAGCACGACGCCGTCGAGGCAGAGAAGCGCAAGCGCCCATGGCCGCGCAAGCTCCTGGCGATCAGCGGTGAAGGCAAGACCGTGCTCCTCATGCGCACGCACCGTCAACGCTACAGCATTCGACTTTTCGACGCCCAGCGCCTCGTCATCACCAACCACAGCGGCAGCCGGAAGGAAGCGGGGCAGCTCGCAGTACAGACGGCGCTCGCGCATGGGCTCTTCGGCGAGGACGGGCGGAGTGCGACCTACCGGCAGTGGGCGCGAGTCCCGAGAACGAAAAGGAGTGGGCCATGAACGATCGGTTCATCGTGAAGATCCAGACGCCGCTGGCCGGCGACGACGTCGCGCTCATCTACGACAAAGAGAAGAGCTTCGTCCTGCAGGTGCCGACCGAAGAGGTCGTGGCGCGCATGGCGGGGCGAGTCAAAGCGTACTTCTACGCTCGCGTGCGTGGCACGAGACTCGCGCTCGAGAAGAGTGCGCCTGATCAGGAGTGGTGATCGGCTTTGGCGATTCTGTCCAGCCCGTAGGTATCGATGCAGTGCGCCCGCGCCTCTCGCGCCAGCTCGGGATCGTGGAAACGAACGGCGTAGTGCTCCGTCACGCGGTACTCATAGTCCGTGAGCAACAGGTCTGCCTGGCCATCCAAGATGAGCCCAAAGACTTGCTCGCGTGTTTGCGCGCGTTGAGTCACGCACCCCTCGGGCGTGAGCGCGTGCATGATCCGCGCCTTGAGGGCGCGCTGTCGTTCAGGGTCTTCTTCCATAGCCCACCGGAGCCTACCAGAGGCGCCAGGCGCATTCGAGGCTGTGCACAACTTGTGTGGACCGGAAATCTCGGCTATGTGGATGTTAAAGCGGCCACGACGCGCGGTCATGCCCTGGTGTAGGGTGCCCGAACAACCAGGAGGGCTAGTCATGGCTGACGAGATCGCCAGGATCGGGTGGGATGTGCGGGAGATGGATGGCGCGTTGCGGGTGAGCGGCACCGAGACGGGGCGCCGGCTCCGGTACGATGTTCGATACCCGGCAAAGTTCAACCAAATGGTCGTCGAAAAGTGGATCAAGCAAGGAAAGCTGAAGGATTCCGACGTAAAGCAAGTTCGTGCTCCACGCCTGATCGGGGCCGCACCGCGCGAAGTCTCTGAGTACTGGCTGACCCTCGAGGCCGCTCTGAGAATTGCAATGGAAGTGAGAACTCCTGCTGCCGCGGAGGTCCGCCAGCGGGTGATCGAGCAACTCCAGAGCTACCAGCGCAACGGGCTCCCCGCAGCTCCCCTGACGCCGCCACCAGCGAATGACCTCGCGACAACCGTTGAATCGGCAATCGCCGCCCGGGCCAGCGACATCGTGCAGATGGTTACGCAAGCAATCGGCAAAAACCTGATCTCGCAACTCAAGCCGCTAGAGGAATCGATCGAGCGGATGCATGGCTTTCACATCGACCGCGACCGCCGACTGCACTTGAATTATCGCGCGAAGCTTCTCGTCAAGGCGCTCGGCAAAAGCAGTGTGAGCGCCATTTGGGAGTCGGTCCGTGAAAGGCACCGTCTTCGCCCAGGTCGAACTTTCGAGACAGTGCCTCGCACTCTGTTCGATGCGGTGGACGCGAGTCTGGCGGAGCAAATCGAGGACGCGCGCCCGGCAACGGAAGAGGTCGAAGTTGACAACGTCGTCGACCACCCTAGCAAGGTGGCGGTCGCAGGGATCCGTCCCGCCGACACCGACATCGATATGAATCCTCGGCAAGTCGCGCTCCGGCTCTCTGCAGATCTGGATCGGCCCGTACCGGCAAAGGCGCTGACGAGGGCCGGTGGCGTCTACCACTGCGCAACGATCGACCCGCTGTACGAGAACACGGGCCGCGGCCGAAAGAAGGGCGAGCCTTACCTCGATGAAACCAGATATCGAGCGCTGCTGCAGTTCGCGAAAACACAGACCCGGTGGCTCGACATGATCATCGACGACGACCGGAAAGGAGCGAAAGGCTAGCGGCAGAGCTGCAGAACGACAGTCGAGGCACTCAGCCGCGCGCGAGTGCCTCGACGAGCGCGTGGATCCCCATGGTCGCGAGCACGCAGCTGACAACGCAAACGGCGAGGGCTACGAAGCGAGCGAAGCTCCGGTAGTGCGGAAGCCGCTGCTCCGCCCACGCGACCGGGCCGTCGAACCACCCCCGGTAGAGTGCGTACTGCGCGGCGATGTTGCCGACCGTCGTAGCGACGGTGTGCCAGACCAACGCCGGACGCTGAGCAACGAGGACCGCCCCGAGAAGCAGGAGGGCGCCGATGCCCACGGCGAGTCCCTTCTGCCGCCTTCAATGCTCGTCAGCCTTCAGCTCCGCGACGAAGGACTCGTAGCTTGCGCCCTGAGAGAGGCGCCACTTTTCCGGCTCGTCCGCAATCCCCATGGGGACGAGTCTAGGAAAACTCACGCCTGTCGTCTAGGGCGTGCGGCGAACCTCGGGTTTCCGACCGTCGGCGGATTCGAGAGCGACGACACTCGAGACGCCGCCATTGACCCGCGCCTCCACGGCCGACATTGCGTGGGTGCGGCCCGGGCGCGAGAAGAGCGGCACAGCGAAAAACCTTCGTTGATCCTCGGGAAGTGGAACATGTGGAAGACGGTCGCGCGCGCGTAGCCTGCGTCTCGAAGGAAGACCTGAGTCATCGCGTCGGCGCCCCGTGCGTCGCCGACGATGATAGACGCCCCCTCCTCCATCGCAGCTCGAAGCCGCGGAACGTAGTGCACGAGGAATTCCTCGCTCGAGAGGTCGAGATGTCCTGAGACGAAGTACGTCGCCACCGGTCGATGTTACCCCGGGGCGGTGTACCCGGGGGCATGCTCTACGAATACTTTGCGAAGCTCGACCGCGTTGTCGACGGCGACACGGTCTGGCTGAACGTCGACCTTGGCTTCCGGGTCTTCGCGCGGCTCGACTTCCGCCTATACGGCATCAACGCGCCGGAGATGGTGGGTGCCACCAAGACGGCTGCGCTTGCGTCCAAGGTCGAGCTGCAGCGTCTGCTGTCGCAAGGTCCCCTCACCGTCCGAACCCACAAGGCGGATGCGACTGACAAGTACGGCCGCTGGTTGGCCACGATCACGGTCGACGCCAAGACGGGCCCGGTGGAGGTGAACGAGGCGCTCGTCGCGGGTGGCTTCGCGGTGAGGTACCCGTGATGCAATGCAGAGGGAGCGGGCGCGAAGAGCCTGGCTATGGCTCGTCCGGCTCCCCCGCTGTCCAGAGGACGTAGGGCCAGAAGAGTGGCATACTGATCTTCTCCAGCAAGGTCGGTGGACGGCCGTCCACTGTCTTGCCAACCACGACGTTGGTCACTAGGGCGCCGCCGATGTAAATGCCGAGGAGAAGTCCGACGATGGGCAAAGATTTTCCTTTTGCGCTGGCCCTGGGTATGAACCTCTGCTGTCGAGTCGCTGCGCGATACGAAGGGCTCTCCCGCAACGCGAGGATTGCCGAGCGCGTAGTCGCGCGCATCGCGAGCCACGAGTCCGACATGGCCCGAAGCCTCAACTCGCTGATCAAGAGCAACGGGGGGCTCTTCAAGAGCCCGGCGCAGGCCAAGTTTCTTCACAACGCTCTAGCCAAGCACCAGAGCGACACCGCGGCGCATTGGGGGCGACCGTTCATGACGAGCCCGGACGCGCTCGCCGTGGGGTTTTCGTTTCTGATGGAGGGCTTTGGTCAGCGGGACCAGGGCCGGCGCCGCTTCTACGGCTGGCTCTACGTCGTCGACGGCGCGGGCGTCGTAGCGGCAGCGAAGGCCGACTGCGACCACGTGACGGGGCAGATCAAGGGCGCCAAGGAGACGATTTTCGAGCGCAAGGGTGAAGCCCCGACGCTTTACACGAAGCCTGCCGAGCGTCCAAAGTCGCCGGTCGACACGAAAATGATTGAGGATATCAAGGCGATGCCCGCTTTCGAAGAATCGGACCTTCTCCGGAGCTTCGTCCAACAGCTCGAAAAGGGCCGTACGCTCTCGCCCGCGCAGCTCGCCATTCTCCAGCGCAAGTTCAACCTCGGGGTGTCGCTCGGCATCGACACGGCAAAGTACACTGAGCTGTACAAGAAGCTCGCGAGCGAGGTCCAGACGCTCTACAAGAGCCTGATCTCGGTGCTCGACGAAGTGGGGAAGAAGGACGAACCTGAATTCCAGCGCATGTTCGACCAGGCGGTGAGCCTTCTCGAGGAGGATCTCGCGGCCGCGAAGAAGCCGAAGATGCTCCAGAAGTTCCGGGATCACGACACGATCACGTGGTACCTGCGCGACGCCCTCGGCTTCCCCGTCGGACCGAACATCGAAGGTCCCGTTGGCTACCTCGCGCGCTGCGGGATCCTCGCCACGAAGGGTGATGCAGCGCCCAAGACAACGCTCAAGGTCGTCAAGCCCCTCGAGAAGTTCGAACGCTGGCTCGAACACGTTGGTAGTCGCGCGCAGATCGCCACCAAGATCCGCGACTACATGGCAAAGCAGAAGGCGAAGAACCTGAAGTCGTGGCCCTGAGAGGCGCCCCTAGCCTCCGCGCGCGGCCAAAACCCCAG
>Ga0079224_100017368_pt1 | contig 10136 bp, 9 predicted proteins | sample Stecom2015_FD_80414 | JGI IMG/M metagenome (GOLD analysis project Ga0079224, IMG submission 80414) | Agricultural soil microbial communities from Utah to study Nitrogen management - Steer compost 2015 | ecosystem: Environmental > Terrestrial > Soil > Agricultural land | place: USA: Utah... | reverse complement strand
CTCGGGCAACGCGCCACGCATCTCGGGCCCGTCGGCAGCGGGCAGCTCGCCAAGCTCTGCAACCAGGCGATCGTCGGCACCAACCTCGCGGTCATCGCCGAGGTGATGAACCTCGCCCGTCGCGCCGGCCTGGACGCCGCCCGCCTGCCCGCCGCGCTCGAAGGCGGCTTCGCCGATTCGCTGCCGCTCAGGATCTACGGCCCCCGCATGGCGACCGGGGGCCCGGCACCGCCGCAGGGCGAGGTCGCGACGATGCTGAAGGACCTGGACAACGTCCTCGAGCAGGCGCGTGCGCTCGGCGTCTCCCTGCCGGTCGCGGGCCTCGCGGCGGAGCTCTACCGGCTGGTCGCGGACCGGGGCTTGCGGCGCGCCGACCTCCAGCACCTGGTCCGCCTGTACGACGGTGCGCCCGCGGATTCGGGGCCGGACGGGGCGTCGGGCCCGTAGATTGCATTTTGTATATTGTAGACCAACTCGATAAAATCGCGATGACCCGAGGTGCGACCCAAGCTGCCACTGATTCGAGGGGGACCGTGAACACGAGCGACGGAGTGGATCTCGCCACCCGGCGGGCCATCGAGGACCTGCTCACCGAATTCGCCTGGCGCGCCGATCACGGCCGGGCGGACATCGTGCACGAGCTCTTCACCGAGGACGGCTCGATCCGCGGGCCGGGCCTCGACATGCGGGGCCGCGCCGAGATCGCGGCGCGCTTCGCCGAGCGGGCGGCGGACCCGCAACGGGTCTCGCGCCACGCCTGGAGCAACCCCCGTTTCGAGCGCCTCGACGACGACGCGGTGCGCGTCGTCACGATCGTGCAGACCTCGATCCACCGGCTCGAGCCGGGACAGTCGTTGCCGGCGGAGGCGTGCACGTTCGTCGTCGGCGATTCCGACGACGTGGTCGTCCGCGGCCCCGACGGGCAGTGGCGGTTTCGCTCCCGCGAGCTCGTGGTCGCCTTCCGCATCGAACGGGGTACGCCTTGAAGCTGGTCACTTTCACGTACGCCGGGAGGACGTCGATCGGCACGGTCGAGGGCGACACCGTGTACGACCTGCGGGCCGGTGCGCCGGAGCTTCCCGGCAGCATGCGCCAGTTCCTCGAAGCCGGCGCGCCGGCGCTCGAACGCGCGCGGGAGGTGGCGGCGGCCGGGCGGGGCGGCATTCCCCTCGCGGAGGTGCGCCTCGAGGCACCGGTGCCGGATCCGCGCAAGTTTCTCGGCATCGGCGGCAACACCCGCTCGCACCTGGCCGAGGTCAAGGCGGCCGGTGTGCCGATCAGGCACTCGCCGCACCAGACGTGGTTCAACAAGCAGGTGACCTGCATCGTCGGCCCGTTCGACGACATCCACCTGCCGTCCGTTTCCACGCAGCTCGACTACGAAGGCGAGATGGCCATGGTCATCGGCGCCCGCTGCCGCAATGTCCCGAAGGAGCGCGCGCTCGAGGTCGTCGCGGGCTACACCGTCTGCAACGACGTCAGCGTGCGCGACTGGCAGCTCCGGGCACCGACGGCCACCCTCGGCAAGTCGTTCGACACGCACGGGCCGGTCGGCCCCTGGATCGTGACGCGGGACGAGATTCCCGATCCGCACGACCTCGAGCTGAAGACGTGGGTGAACGGCGAGCTGCGCATGAACGGCCGCACGGACGAGTTCCTGCACCGCTGCGAGGAGATGATCGCGGAGCTCTCCAGCGTATTCACGCTGGAGCCCGGCGACATTCTCGCCACCGGCTCGCCCGCCGGCGTCGGCGCGCTCATGGACCCCCCGCGCTTCCTCGAGCCGGGCGACGTCGTGCGCGTGGAAGTCGGCCGCATCGGCTGGATCGAGAACCGGGTGGTGGAGGCGCCCGCGGGGCACGTCTACCGGCCGCCGGCGGGAACGGGCTCGTGAAACGCACGATGCGCTCGGTGCAGGTGCATCGCTACGGGCCGGCGGAGGACGTGCTCACGCTGGTCGAGGACACGCCGGTGCCCGAGCCGGCACCGGACGAGATCCTCGTCGCGGCGCATGCCACGTCCGTCAACCCGGTGGACTGTTCTGCGCGCGCGGGCTACGGGCGCAACATCTTCTCGACGCTGTGGGGCGGCTTGCCGCTGATCCTCGGCCGCGACGTTTCCGGCGTGGTGGTCGCGGTCGGCCGCGACGTCGAGGCGTTCGCACCCGGCGACGAGGTCTACGCGGCGCCGCACATCGGCTGTTACGCGGAATACGTCACCGTCAAGGCCGCGCACGCGGCGCGGAAGCCCGGGAACCTGTCCCATCTCGAGGCGGCGTCGCTGCCGTTCGTCGCGCTCACCGCCATCACCGCGCTTCGCGATCACGTCGGTCTCGGCCCGCACGACTGCGCCGGACGCAGGGTGGTGGTCCCCAGGGCCGCGGGGGGTGTCGGCAGCTTCGCGATCCAGCTTCTGAAAGCCTGGGGCGCGTCGGTCACGGCCATCTGCAGCACCCGCAACGTCGAGCTCGTGACGCGGCTCGGCGCGGATATCGTCGTCGACTACCGGCGCCAGGACTTCTCCCGGGCGTTGTCGGATTACGACGTCGCGCTGGACACGATCGGCAAGCCCTCCGATTTCGAGGCGATGGATGGCAAGCGCTACAACGAGGGCAGCCCGGACGATTTCGACGAGCAGCTCCTCTCGGTGCTGAAGACGCATGCCGATGCCGCCTACGTGACCATCTGCTCGCCGAAGATGGTGCTCACGGATCGCTACGGCCTCGAAGAGGGACTGCGCCGCGCCGAGGAGATCTACGCCCGGCGGCGCGAGGCGCAACGCGCACTGGGACGGCGCTACTACTGGTCCTTCTTCAACCCGGACGGCGGGGCGCTCGCCGAGGTGGCGGCGCTCGTGGAAGCGGGACGCGTGCAGCCCGTCATCGACCGCGTGTTCCCGCTGGAGGAGATGGCGGCGGCACACCTCTACTGCGAAAGCGGGCGGGCGCAGGGCAAGATCGTGATCGACATCGCGGCCTCGCGGGCCTGACGCGGCCGCGGGGCAGGAGGGTCATTCGACGATGGAGAAGTTCAAGGCGAGGGTGGTGGTGCCGGCGAAGCAACGGGGCCGGATCGCGCCGACCAGGATGTCCCATGTCGTGCTCAACACGCACCCGGACAACTACGAGACCATGGTGAACTGGTACCTCAAGGTGTTCGAGGCGGAGATCGCGTACGCGAACGACGAGGTCGCGTTCCTCGGGTTCGACGAGGAGCACCATCGCATCGCGATCGCGGCCGTGCCGCACGTGGTCGAGCCACGGCCGAAATCCTGGGGGCTCAACCATTTCGCGTTCACGTACGACAGTCTCGAAAGCCTGCTCGCCACCTACGAGCGCCTCAAGCACGAAGGGATCACGCCCTACTGGCCGATCCTCCACGGCCCGACGACGTCGCTGTACTACAAGGACCCCGATCTCAACCGCGTGGAGCTCCTGTGCGACAACATGGACGAGCAGGAGCTTCTCGAGTTCTTCGAATCCGGCGCGTTCGACGAGAATTTCATGGGCATCATCTTCGATCCCGACGAGATGTACGCACGCCTGAAAGCGGGCGTGTCGCCCAAGGAGCTGACGCGGCGCGAGCAACTGCCCCACGGGAAAACGCCCTGGGACATGTACCGCGACTGAAGCCGGGGCTCCGGCACCGGCCGCGTCACAGCGACTTCAGGTACTCCTCGAGATCCTTCTTCTCGCCTTCGGACAGCCCCAGTCCGAAGTGCTCGTCGTAGTGGTCGATCACGTCCGCGAGCGTCTCGAAGCGGCCGTCGTGGTAGAAGCCGCCGGTCGTATGGCTCCACAACCCCTTGAGCGGCGCGGTGCGGTAACGCTCGTCGGGTGAGCGCTCGGCCTGGAACGCGTCGATGCCGATCTCCTCGGGCGTGTGCATGTTCCAGCCGGGCTCCGTGTAGAGCGGCGGCACGTGACAGCGGGCGCAATCGGCCTTGCCTTGGAAGAGCTCGGCGCCGCGTTCCGCGGCGGCCTCGTCGAAGCTGCCGCGCGGCGGCTTCGGTGCCGGGAGGCTGAGCTGGTAGAGGTGCAGGCGGGCCAGCTTGCCGGTCACGAGATCCGGGTCGTCGCGGACGTTGCCGAAACCGGCGAGCGCGGCGATCGGGAATTTCACCGGGTCGTCCAGCCGCGGATCGTAGAACGTGCCCTGGCCCTGCATCTCGAGGTTCGCGACCAGCGCGTTCCAGTGGGTGACCGAGCCCCAGCCGGTCCACGTGTGCAGGTTGACGCCGGCGAGTCCGAAAGCCGGCGGAATGAGCGTGGCCGCGGGCTCGCCGTCGGGGCGCACCGCCTTGCCGTCGAGCAGCAGCTCGGCATCGAACTTGCCGGGCCCCCAGCTCCGGAGCACGGTGCGCACGGTATCGGCATCGATGCCGGGATCGACCAGCCGCAGCAGGTCGACGAACGGCTGGACGTTCGGTGCAAACGCGATGATCGCGCCGACGTCGAGGTCGCGGGCGGCCCAGCCGTCGAGGCGCTCGCCGATTCCCGGCGCGAACGAATCGTCCACCGTGGAATGACACAGCGCGCACGTGATGCCCACCGATTCGAGCCGGTCTTCCTCGTCGAAGAAGCCGCGCACGCCGACGACGGCACCGAGCTTCAGGAGCGCCACGGTCGTCGCCGGGTCGCCGAGGTCGACGCGCCCCTTGCGCAGGTCGTTGCGGAGCTGGCGCGGCAGCGCGTTGACGTCCACCTTGAGCCCGAGCGCCAGCGCGTCCTCCGGGCTCAGCCCCTCGCCGGTGCCGCCGTTCGCTTCGCCGGCGATCGCCTCTTGCAGGCGCAGCGTATCGCCCCAGAAGGTTTCGCTGCCGTAGGTATCGAACCGGAAGGTCTCCCGGCCGCGCAGGACGTCGTCGAGCGCGCGCGTCAGGTTGCGCCAGTCATGGCGCGACCACGTGTCGGGGACGTCTCCGGCCCCCGCGGGCGGGTCTGCCGATGCCGAGGGGCAGGTCGTGACGATTGCGCACAGGGGAACGAGCAGGGAAGCGAGCCAGCGAGTCATGTCGGCATCCTCGTGACGAAACCTCCGGCAGCGCGCATCGCACGCGGCCGGGACGCATCCCGGGTCAGATACCGCAATGCTCCCGGCGGGTCAGTTACCGCGGTAACACTGGAAGCGAGGCCGAAGTGGACGCCGTCAGGCCCCGTCGCGCAGGCGCGCCACGTCCACGCGGAGGTGGCCCCGCGGGGAGTAGTGCACGATGCCGCGCCGGCGCAGCGAGTTGAGCGCCGTGGAAACCCGTTCGCGCCGGGCGACCACCATCTGGGACAGCTCCTCCTGGGTGAGATAGGTGCCGATCTCGACGCACTCGCCGAGTGGCCGGCCGAACTTGCCCGCGAGATTCAGGAGCACGTTGACCAGGCGCTGCATCACGTCGTCGTCGGCGAGGCTGTTCACCTGCGCGTACGCCTCGGACAGGGCGTTGCACAGGACCTGCGTGAACTCCCGCAGCAGGGCAGGCCTGCCCGCCAGAACGTCCACGACCTCGTCGAAGCGCACCGCGACGGCTTCCGTCCGCGCCAGCGCGACTGCCCGATCCCGGCGCACGCTCTCCAACGCGCAGAGCTCGCCGACGACGTCCCCGCTCTTCCGGATGTCGTAAATGATCTCGCGCCCCTGGCTCGTGATGGTGCCGGTTTTCACGAGGCCGTCGCGGATGAAGAACAGGACCCGATCGTCGTCGCCCAGCTCGTAGATGACGTCATCCTCGTCGAACAGGACGGCGGCCCGGTCGGGCAGCAGCACGTCGCAGAAGCGGCCGCGAAACAGGGGCACCAGCGCGCAGTCGACCGTGGCCGCCGCGAGCCGGTCATCCGGGCTCGCGGGCTGCTCGCCGCTGCCACCCTGTTGGACGGTGCCCATGCGCTCGTTCCCGGCCGTGGGGCCGCGATAACTCCATTGAGTTATAGCCCGCGGCCGGGCCGTTCGCGAGGCACGCTCGCGGCCGGGCGAGCGGGCGCGAGCCAGCGATCGTGCAAGCGCGTGCGCCGCCCCGGTGCGGAGGCGCGCGGGAGGCTGCGTTATCATCCGCGCATGGCGCGAAGAAACACGCGAATCGCGGCCGCCAAAGAGGGGATTCGACTCTGCCACGCGGGCCTGCTGCTGGCGGGCCTCGGCTGGCTGTGGCTCGTTGCCGGCTGCGCGACGACGCCGCCCCGCGACATCGAAAACCTGTGCGCGATCTTCGAAGAGAAGCCCCGCTGGTATCGCGCCGCGAAGAAGTCCGAGAAACGCTGGGGCACGCCCGTGCACGTGCAGATGGCGATCATCCGCCAGGAATCCTCGTTCCGGTTCGACGCCAGGCCTCCCCGCAGGAAGCTCCTCGGCTTCATTCCCTGGACCCGTCCCTCGAACGCCTACGGCTATGCCCAGGTGTTGAAGAGCACCTGGCAGTGGTACGAGGAGGACACCGGCCGCTGGTACGCCGATCGCGACAATTTCGGCGACGCGATCGATTTCGTCGGTTGGTACACCGACATGACGCAGAAGACCCTGGGCGTCTCGAAGTGGGATCCCTACAACCAGTACCTCGCGTACCACGAGGGCCACACGGGCTGGAAGCGCGGAAGCTGGCGCAGCAAGGGCTGGCTCGTCGAAACGGCCCGGCAGGTCGACTGGCGCGCGAAGGAATGGGGCGCCCAGCTCAGGCGCTGCGAGGACGAGCTGGACGACGGCTGGTGGATCTTCTGATCGTGCTTTCCTGACCGGGCGACCGCCCCGGCTCGCGGGCGCCGGCGGCCTTCGCAGGTGCGATAATTGCCGGATAATTGCCGGAGCACCGCGGGTCGGTGGGGATCTGCGAGGAGGAGTGCATGCCGAACCCGGAGAAGCCAGAATCACGCGTCCCGGCGCGCCCCGGCGAGCGCCCGGATGCCGCGCCGCGCGGCGAGCGCAGCGGGCAGTCGCCGCCCAGGCTGCCGCCGAAGAGCGCCTGGCTCGCGTTCTTGCTGATCCTCGCCGGGAACTACCTGCTGATGCGGCTGCTGTTCCCGGTCGAGGAGGCCGTAACGGTTCCGTATACGCTGTTCAAGGCCCAGGTCGAGCAGGGCAACGTCGAGGCCGTCTACAACCGCGGCGAGACCATCGAGGGAACGTTCCGCGAGCCGGTCACGCTGCCGCCCGCCGACGAGGCGGGCGAGCCGCGCAGCGTGACGGACTTCGAGACCATCCTGCCGTTCTTTCTCGACCCGGGGCTCGAAGCGCTGCTGATCGGGCAGGGCGTCGAGATCCGCGCGGAGCCGATCGAGACGGGCGACAGCCCGCTCAACATCCTGCTGTTCGGTTTCGGCCCCGCCCTCCTGCTGATCGCCTTCTACTTCTGGCTGTTCCGCCGCGCCGCGGCGCAGGGCGGCGGCGGCCTGATGGGGCTGGGCAAGAGCAAGGCGCGGCGCTTCGACCAGGCGACGGACACGCGCGTCACCTTCGACGACGTGGCGGGCATCGACGAGGCCGAGAACGAGCTCGCCGAGATCGTCGACTTCCTGAAACAGCCGGAGAAGTACACCCGGCTCGGCGGCACCGCGCCGAAAGGCGTGCTGCTGGTCGGCCCGCCGGGCACCGGCAAGACCCTGCTCGCGAAGGCGGTGGCCGGGGAAGCGGGTGTGCCGTTCTTCTCGATGAGCGGCTCGGAGTTCGTGGAGATGATCGTGGGCGTCGGGGCCGCCCGCGTGCGCGACCTGTTCCGCGAAGCCCGCAAGCACGCGCCTGCGATCATTTTCATCGACGAGCTGGATTCGATCGGTCGTGCGCGCGGCGCGGTGGCCATCGGCGGAGCGGCCGAGCAGGAACAGACGCTGAACCAGATCCTCACCGAGATGGACGGCTTTTCCAGCCGCGAGGGCATCATCGTGCTCGCCGCGACGAACCAGCCGAACGTGCTCGACAAGGCGTTGCTCCGCTCCGGGCGCTTCGATCGCCGCATCGTCGTCAACCTGCCGGACAAGAACGGCCGCAAGGCGATTCTCGAGGTGCACACGCGCAACGTCCCCTTGGCCGACGACGTCGACCTCGCGGAAGTGGCGGCCGCGACGCCGGGCCTGTCGGGTGCCGACATCCGCAACCTGGTGAACGAAGCCGCGCTGCTCGCGGCGCGGCGCGGACAGGACGAGGTCAGGATCCAGAACTTCTACGACGCGCTGGAACGGCTCGTGCTCGGCCCGGAGCGGGCCATCCTGCTGAGCGAGCAGGACCGCGAGGCCATCGCGTACCACGAGGGCGGGCACGCCATACTGGGGCTCGTCGTGCCGGGCGCCGACCCGGTGCACCGGGTCACGATCGTGCCGCGCGGGCAGGCGCTCGGCGTCACCTACCAGCGGCCCGACGCAGACCGTTACAACTATCCCGAAGCCTACCTGCGGGCCCGCATCATCGGCATGCTCGGCGGCCGCGCCGCCGAAGAGCTCGTGTATGGCAGGCGGACGACGGGCGCGGAGAGCGACATCGCGCAGGCCACCGACATCGCGCGCAACATGGTGACCCGCTGGGGCATGAGCGATGCGCTCGGCCTCGTGCAGCTCGACACGCAACAGAACCCGTACCTCGGCGGGCCGGGCATGACCCGGCCCATCAGCGAGGAGACCGCGCGCCTCGTGGATGCGGAGGTCCGGCGCATCATCCAGGAATGCCACGAGGAAGCGCTGCGCCTGCTGCGCCAGCATCGCCGCGAGCTGGACGCGCTCGTGCAGGCGCTGCTCGAGCGCGATTCGCTCGACGAGAAGGAGATCCTCGAGGTGACCGGCCTGCCGCCGGCGCCGGCGCTCGAGAGCGGGCGGGTGGCGCGCGCGGTGGGTTCCTGAGGCCTCGCGCCCTGCTCGAGAAGACCCGAAAGGAGCACCGCAGGTGATCAGGCGACTGTTCGAACAGATCACAGCCACGCTGTCACGCTCCGACCGCGCGCCCGCCGATGCCGCGGAGCGCGAGCGCGCGATCCGGCGCGCCACCGCCGTGCTGATGCTGGACGTGGCGCTCGCCGACAAGGTGTTCGACCAGCGTGAGCTCGAGCACCTGCGCGAGCTGGCACAGGAGCATTTCGGCCTCACCCCGGCCGAAGCCGACGAGCTGATCGCGGCGGCGCGCGAGCAGGTTGAGGAGATGGTCTCCCTGCACGAGTTCACGCACTTCCTGCACAACAACCTGACCCACGACGAGAAAGCCGCCATCGTCGGCATGCTGTGGCAGATCGCGTACACCGACGGCGAGCTCGACAAGTACGAGAACGCCCTGATCCTGAAAATCAGTGACCTGCTGTACGTGAGCCGCGGCCGCGTCATGCGGCTCAAGCACGACGCGGCGCTCGCGGCCGGCTCCGGTTCCTGAGGGCCGGCCGGACCCTCGGCGAGCCTGCCGGCCGGGCCGGCACGTGCCCCGGCCGTGAGCCGATTTCCCGCCCGATCCGGTACGTCCCGGCGGACCTCCCTGCGGGGAGCGCATCCGCAGACGAATCACAAGCGGGGATACCGGGATGTCAGGGTGCTCTAGGTACGTTCACGGGGCGGCGAGCTGCGCCGTTCTCCTCCTCGGTTTCATGCTGGGCGCCTGCGGGGGCGGCGGAGGCGGTGGCTCCGCCGACGACGGCACGGGCAGCAGCGGCGGCCCGGGCAACCCGGGCGGCTCGGGCGATCCGCCGCAGGTGAGCATCACGGGAGGCGGCATCGGGGAGGGCGACTCCGGCACGGCCAGCCTCGTGTTCGCCGTCGCCCTGAGCAGCGCCGCGAGCGCGGACGTGACGGTGGACTACGTCACGGAGGAGGGCAGTGCGACCGCGGACGACGACTACGCGCACGCGGAGGACACGCTGACGATTCCGGCCGGCCAGTTGCAGGCGAACCTCGCCGTGACGATCAACGGCGATACCTGCTTCGAGGAAGACGAGACGTTCTCGGTCAGGCTGACGGGCGTGTCGTCCAACGCCGTGCTCGACACCGCGCTGGCGACCGGCACGATCCGCAACGACGACAACCAGCCGGTGCTCACCGTCGCGGATGCCGAGATCGACGAGGGTGACGACGGCTTCACCGACATGCCGTTCGCGATCACCCTCGACAGGCCGACGTGCGTCGCGGTCACCGGAACCTGGACCACGAACAGCGTCACCGCCGACGAGCAGGACCTCACGATCGCGACCGG
>Ga0079224_100017366_pt1 | contig 10138 bp, 6 predicted proteins | sample Stecom2015_FD_80414 | JGI IMG/M metagenome (GOLD analysis project Ga0079224, IMG submission 80414) | Agricultural soil microbial communities from Utah to study Nitrogen management - Steer compost 2015 | ecosystem: Environmental > Terrestrial > Soil > Agricultural land | place: USA: Utah... | reverse complement strand
GCCCTCAGCGGGGAAGCGGAGCGCGTTCAGCTCGTCGTTGGAGAAGGTGGGGTCGACGACCGTGTTGCTGGCCACACCCACCCGCAGCTTGTCGGTGGTGACCGAGGCTGCCATCAACTGGTCAGAGCCGATGGAGCCGTCGATCACATTGTCCGACCCGTGCACGATCTTGTCGATCAGGTCGGCATCCACCAGCGGCTGCACCGTGCCCAGCACAGACTCCGAAGGATCGGAGACGTTACCGGAGGTGTCGACCGCCACCATGGTGAACGTGTATGGGGTGTTGTACTCAGCGCCAGCCCAGACGACCCGGCCCGGTTCGGGCATCCGGTCGATGGGTTCGCCATCCACCCGGACCTCGACGTAGGCGAAGTCGTCATCCATGCGGCCACCGATGTCGGTCCGACCGTCCCACTCGACCGTGAACGTGCCAAGGCGAGTGGTGACGATCGGCTTCGACGGGATCCCAGGAGGATCGACATCGGTCGGGGTGACCAGGTAGATCGAGTCAGTCCAGTCCGAGGCCAGGCCGTCAGTGGTGACAGCCCGAACCTGAACCTCGTACTCGACACCAACCTCGAGGTTGTCGACGTTCAGCTCCGTCAGCGTGGTGGCATTGAATGCCCGCCACGCCTCATAGTCAGCGTCGTCCGGTTGAGGGAAGACGTCTTCACCAGGGAAGACGAGTTCGCCCGGGTAGAGCGTCGCCATCGGTCACCCCTTCTCTGTTCAGGAAACTGCAGGCCCGAGGATCGCGGACTGGGCGTGACTGCCAGGCTTCCTCTCCGCCCCGGATGCGCCGTAAAGCCAGGTCCGGTTCGGGGCCACGATGTTCGAGCAGGTCACATTGGTCGAGCTGTTCGTGATGATGCAGAACGCGTTGGACTGCTCGGTCTTCAGGTCGGTGCAGGGTCCGACGTTGATGTAGGCCGAGTTGTCGATCCGGACCGGCAGGTCCACCTCGTGGAAGTTGCCCTGCACCTGCACGTACCGGCACTCCACCAGACGGGCACCGGACTCGGTGTCCTTGCAGCGGACGAAGTTGACCCGAGCGTCGTTCACCTTGTACAGCAGCACAGCTTCCTTGTAACCGCCGTCCAAGCTCATCTCGATCTCGACGTTCTCCACCGGACAGCCGGTCACACCCATGATGTTCACGATCGGGTTCGTGTTCGACCCCGCGTTCGTCATGCCGGTCACGACCAGACCCTTGATGGTGATGTTCTTGCTTGGCTGCGGCTCAGCCCAGGCCCCGGATGCTGTCGAGGTGTTCGGGTCACCCGATGCCAGCGTGCCGGTCGAACGAGCCTGCACCATCACCACACGGGCTGTGCGCGGAGTCGAACAGTGGACCTTCATGTTCGAGATGTGCAGATCCTTGACAGTGGGGAAGTGGATCAGTCCACGGATCGCCACATTGTCAGCGCCAGTCGCAGTGCCACCCGTGTCGTCGTTCATCGGGTCGATGACCGTGACGTTGCGGACCGTGATGTTCTCGTAGTACTGGCCCTCACGCTGGCCGTGAGCGCCGAGCGGGTTCGGGGCAGGCCACACGGTGGTGCCGTCGTCGTAGGGCAGGAACATGCAGTCCTCGACCGTCACGTTCTTGCACAGCAGCCCGTCATGGGTGCCAGCCACATCCGTGTAGGACAGGGCACCGTTTAACGACTGGTCGAGCTCGATCGTCTCCGGGCGACCAGGATCCCCGGCAGCCCACGGCTTCGACCCGTACCAGCGGCAGTTACGGAAGATGACATTGTCACATGCGGCCAGGTCGAAGGTGTGACCCGACACGGTGCAGGCGTACATCTCGCAGTTCTCGATGGTGACGTTCTGCATGTGGTGGGCCGACAGGACGCACAGCGTTCCTCCGGTCTGCAGGTTGCCCTCGAAGATGCCGTTCTTGATGACGACGTTCGACGGGCCAGCCCCATACCCAACTCCATCGGACATGCCGACGAAGATGCAGTACGAGCCGGTGCCATCGGTCTTGAAGATCCGGGAGCCACGCAGGTCGAGCTCGATGTTGTCGACCAGGAACACCACAGTGCTTCCGTCGAACCAGAGCTGGGAACCCTGCGGCACCGTGCCCTTACCGCCACCCTGAGCGTTCAAGGCGGAGATCCACGCCTGCATCGCAGCACCGGCATCAACGGTGCCGTTGAGCACATCCTCGGAGGCGAAGTCAGCCAGGCTCACCGACTCCTTGAAGGTGTCCAGCGCGCCCGACAGGTCAGACACCTGACCCTCGAGGGAGGTGATGTCGGACTGGATCGGAGGCAGCGCATCCTCCACGACGTTCAGTCGCCCGTCGAGAGACTCGACCGCCACATCGGTCAGGTTCAGTGCAGACTGGGTGGCGTTCGCCTGAACCTGCACAACCTCGATCGCATCGTGAGCAGCGTCGATGCCCGCTTCCATGTGGTTGAGCGCAGACGCTGCCAGCGGGGTGTTACCCGGAGCGCCGTTCGCCCACACCTGTTCCTCGTATGCCATGCAGGCTCCTTCGGGTTCAGTCCTTGCGCTTCCGCAGCCGGACTTCGTAGTGGTCGATGTCGATGGCCTGGCCATCCACCCCGGAGTTCACGGGAGGCCAGACGATGGTGATGACAGCCCGGGGCGTGCCGGACTTGTCGGTGTAGGCGGCACCGGTCACCGTTGGCCGGGCTGTAGAGCCGCCAGGACGGGCGGGCTTGCGGCCCTTCGGGGCAGGCTTAGAGCCGCTCCCACCAGTGCCGACCGTGGCCCCACCAGAGACAGCGGTGAGCTGCTTCTGCAGCGCCACAGACCGCTCCAAGAGCCTGTCGTGCAGCACCACGGACCCGGTCACGTTGCCGCGCTGATCCTGCTGCAAGGTGATCTGAGCGACCCGTAGGCGCTCGATCTTCTGCCGGGACTTCGACGGGCCGAACACCCAGTCACCCGGACGGTAATGCTGGAACGGCAGCCAGCGTGCCTTCGAGAAGTCCAGGGTTCGGGTCAACTCTTCCCGGTTCGACTCAGCCGACTTCAGCAGCTTGTCGCCCAACACCGACGCGGCACCCTGGTTGGCGATGCCACCCTGATTGACGGTGACAACCCTGCGACCACGACGAAGGAAGGTGTTGTTGTTCGACCGGAGGAACGCCGAGTTGTTGTCGCTCAGCACCAAAGCATCGGAGGCCAGGTTGCGTCGGTCGATCCGCTGCGGTGCGTCCACGCACTCCCGGCCCAGGATGAGCTCGACCGGATCGTCGTCGTTGGTGAGGTCACGCTGCATGCCGCCCCACTCGGACGGATGTCCGTCAGCGGAGTCGTTGAACACCCGGAGCTTGTTGCCCTCGGTCGTCCAGTTGATCATCCCGTAGGAGACCAGCGCATCCAGCACCTGCCGGTAGGAGGCGGAACGTTCGATCGCCCAGGTGATGGTGCCGTTCCACGGCTCCACCTGATCCTGCGCGGAGGTTCGGCTAGCACCGAAGTCGTTCGTCAGGAGGGTGAGCATCCCGTTGTCGACACCGTGGTTGTGGTAGGTGTCCAGGATCTGGCCGGGGGTGGCGTTGTTGAACGGGATCCGACCCTCAGAGTTGACCAGGTCGTTCGTGATGAACGTGACACCCTCAAGGTCGTAGACCACACCGACCCCGGTGAAGTTGTACATGCGGGCCGGGTCGGCAGTGTCGTCCTCTTCATTGGTGACGATGAACCGTCCACCCCGAGGCTCGATCCAGCCGTTGCCCCAGTTGATCTCGAGGGCCACGTCGAGCTGCTCGTTGATGAGCCGGTTCAGAAGCTCCGCTCCCCGGATGTCATCCACGCCCGAGTAGGAGAACTGCAAGGCGGGGGTGTCGTTCATCGGGAACGCTGCGGAGATCTTCGCAGGCTGGGGGAGAACGTCGAGGAACTCGTCACCCTCGTACACGACGAGGCGCAGATCGTACTGGGCCATAGCGGACTCCTTCGGCTCAGAAGAACTTCGGTCGGGCGGTCACTCGCCAAGCGGTATTGGTGTCCCGGCCACCCCCGGTGACGGTGAACCGGTACGGCTTCCACGTCTCGAACAGATAGCCCGAGGAACCCGAGTAGTCGGTCTGCGCCAACACGGAGGTGGAACCAACCCGGGATCGGAAGTTCTTCGCATCGATCGTCCAGGTCTCACCCGAGGCAAGGTTGCGGTTCAACTGCACGTAGCCGCCGTCACCGTTCTCGATGCGAGGAGAGGTGATCGGGCCACGGATCTCGAACACGCCATCGGTGACCGGGGCAGTGCCAGGCTGCAAGAACTGCACAGCAGTAGCCGAACCGAACGCGGTCATCCAGGGGGAGGTCTGCTCAGGCCCGTACCAGAAGATGCCGGGAATGTCGAGGACAACCTCGAACCGCGCATCATGCGTTCCGCCAGGCCGATTCTCGTCCGGGATCACAGTCCCGGCAACCCGACACTTGGCGGTACGGATCGTGTCGTCACCCATGCAACGCTCAACCGTGATCATCGGATCACGGGAGACGAAGGCCGACACCACAGTCTCCCAGTTCGACTCGAACTGAGCCCGGGAGTTCCCGGCCACCCACATACTCAGCCGGAACTGAGGGGGTGAGGTGTAGCGGCCATGATGGGACGGATTGACCCCGTCCATGTTCGGGCCACCGACACCAACCAGGTCACGGGCCGAGATCTGAGAGGCACCGACCTGGAAGTCGATGTTGTAGCCGAGGGAGTTCAGTCGAACACCCTGGACACGGAAGTCACCGACCAGAAGACCGTCAGCCATAACAGCTCCTCTCAGCCCCTCAGTATGCGAGGGGTACCACAGGTATAGGGGGAAGGCTGGGAGGCCCTCAGAAGCCCACACAGGACTCCTGAGGGCACATCCTCAGCTCATCAGGATCAGCCGAACAGAGCGGCTGTCTGCAGACCGGAGTTCACGGCCTGCGAGGTGTTCTCGGTCACCGGGTTGTACACCGTCTGGTTCACAACCACCCGAGCACCCAGGGCTGCACTCGCCTCACCCGAAGCATCAGCCTCGAACTCAGCCTTGCCCTTCACCGCGCCCATCGACACGGTCGGAGAGATCGTCGCACTAGCACCCAGGGCAGCAGCCGAAGCCATGCCCTTCGCAGCATCGAACACCTGCTTGTACTTGTCCTCGATCCCCAGGGCGAAGCCCTCACCAGTGAACTCACCCATCTCACGGAAGACTCGCGACGGAGAGTGAATGTCCAACCGGTTCTTCGCCGCGTTCACAGCGGCGTTAGCGATCGACCAGGCAGCGTTCGTCACCCACGACCAACCCGAACGGATACCGTTCGCCAGACCCGAAGCGATGTTCGAGCCTGCCGTGTACAGCAGACTGTTCGCATTGGAGAAGGTGTTCGAGATGGCAGTCTTCAGCTCCGACGCCCTCGACGTTGCCGACGAGTACGTAGAGTTGATGCCGTTCCGCAGACCGTTGACCAGGGCAGAACCCTTCGACTGCAGGAACGAGGAAGCGTCCGACCACTTCTGCGAGATCGCAGTCTTCAACTCCTGCATCCGGGTGGTCACCTGGGAGTAGTTCTGGTTGATGCCAGACCTCAGGCCGGAGACCAGGTTCGCACCCTTCTGGTGCAGCCAGGTCGTAGCATCCGAGAACTTGTCCCGGATCCCCGTCTTCAACTCCTGCATCCGAGTGGTCACCGAGGAGTACTGCTCATTGATCCCAGACCGAAGCCCAGAAATCAGCCCAGAACCCTTCCCCTTCAACCACTCACCAGCATCCTCGAACGCGCCGACGATCTTGTCCTTGATCTCGACAGCCTTGTTCGCCAGACCCTCAGCCCTGTCACCCATGCCCTGGATCAGGCCGGTGATCAGGAACCCGCCAATCTCCTTGAACACAGTCGACGGAGAGTGAATACCGAACAACTCCTTGACCTTCGTGATGAGGTCCAGGAACGGCTGCGTCATCGCAGTCCACTGAGCAGACGCCTGCTCCTTGATGCCCTCGACCAGACCCGTCCACAAGTCAGTGGCGACCTGCTTGACCTTCGGCACGAACTCCTCGCGCATCCAGGTCCCGAACTTCTCACCCAGGCCAACCGGGTTGAGCGCTTCCCACAAGCTCGACGCAGCCGTCTTCGCAGTCTCGAACGAGTTCGGCAGGTCGTAGGCGAAGAAGTTGATCAGGCCATCGTCGGTCCGGCGACCAGCAGCCAAGTCGTCGATGATGTCCGCGATGTCAGTCAGCTCCTGCGTGTTGACCTCGTCCAGACCCTTTAGCGAATTGCCCAGACCCTCGAGCCAGCCGATGATCTTGCCGCCACCAGGAGTCTTCGGGAAGTTCCTGATGATCCGATCCAGATCCTCGAGAGACTGCAAGTCCAGATTCGATAGAGCCGGAGTGACACCGTTGGCGATCGCCCAAGCCAGATCACCCATGTTCTCGATGAAGTCGTCGATCTGTTCCTCGTGATCGACCAGCCAGTTAGCGATACCAGCGAGCGCCTTAGCGAACGCAGGGATCACATCCCGAGCCAAGTCACCGATCACGCCGAGCAACACGCCCAGGCCATCACCGATGTCCTTCATGTACGGGCGAGCCGCCTCGAAGCCATCAGCCAGACCATCGGTCAGGTCATACATGCCCTGCTTGAGCCCCGGCGTCGACAACATCTCAGCGATGCCACCCACCAGCGCGCCGAAGGCACGACCCAGGTTCGGCAGAACCCGAGTAGACGCCTGCGCCACAGAAGCGAAGAACGTGTCCAGAGCCGGGGCCGCAGCAGACTCGATCTCGTCAGCGCCTTCCAGGATCGCCCGGAAGAACCGAGTCAGGTTGTTCTGGAACGACTCCGAGTTGACCTTGTCCGAGATCCGCTCCATCGTGTCAGCGAAGGAGGAGAGCACCGAACCGCCAGCCTTCGTGGCAGCATCCGCCAGACCGAAGAAGATCTCCGTCGTCGACACGGCGATCGACCCCAGGTCCTTCAGTGCCTGCACGCCCTGCTGGATCCACCGATCCAGCTCGCCAGTCTTCTCCGCGTTAGCGAGGAACTTGTCGAACTGAGTGGTGATCTCCACGAACCAGTCAGCCATCGACGGCAGGTACTCCGAACCCTTCCGGCCCAGAGTGGTGATGATCCCCGCCATCGGACGAGCCGCACCAGCAGCACGCTCGATAGCGATCGACAGATTGTCGAACATCACGTCGACCTCAGAGGCCAGGATGTCCTTCAAGCCCGTAGCGAAGTCACCGAAGAACGTGCCGAGCGAACCTGCCACCTTGTCCAGGCCGGTCTCGAACTCAGGCAGGATCTCATCAGAGAGCTGCTGGATCGGGTCCTTGGCGTTCGCCCAGAAGGCATCAGAGATGACACCCTTCAGGTTCTTCCAGCCCTGCACCACCTTCGGCAGAACCCTCTCGAAGTCAGAGAAGGCCACCACCATCGTGACCGTGGCCGTAGCCAGACCAGTCAACAAGGCAGGCATTGCCGGGAGCAGGCCGACGATCTCAGTCAGCGACCCAGCCAGCGAGATCGCATTGACCACAGACCCGCCAAGCTGCAACCCCAGGCCACCGATCAGAGTGCCCAGCGTGGCAAGCTTCGGCAGGTTGTCCAGGATCCCCTTGAAGGCATCCTTCAACTCGGTCGCCGCGTTCTTCATGCCGGTGACACCGGACAGGGTGCCCAGTGCGGCAGCAGCCACAGCCAGAGCCTTCTTGTCCACGACCGGGATGATGTGGGCGATACGATCCCGGGCAGCCCAGGCGAGCTGCCTGTTCGCCACCAGCGTCGTAGCATCAGCCTCGATGTTGACCTCGAGGTCCTCGATCTCCCGCTCGATCTCCCGGATCTCCCGCCGAAGCTTCTGCTTCACCTCAGGATCCAAGGTGGCTTCCAGCGTGATCTCGGCAGCCTTGAGCTGCTTCTTCAGCTCGTCAACGTAGTTCTTCGCGAACTCCGGATCGGCCTTCAGATCCTTCTCGAAGTTACGGAAGGTGTGCTCGATCTCGTCGTTCAGGTCCTCCATGTCCCGGATCAGATCCTGGACAGAGTCACCCTGCTTGCCGATCGCATCAGCGGCAGCCATGTTGTCGAGGACAGTCTTGTGGCGGATCGCCTGCACTGCAGCCTTGCGCTGCTCCTCAGCCATCCGCTTCGCCTCAGCGGCAGCCTCACGCTGCGACTTGGCGATGGACTCCTCAATCTTCCGCTGGTTCTCCAGGTTCGCCTGAATCGCATCCAGCGACTTGCGGAGATCAGACGAAGCCTGATCCCGGGACTTGGCGATCGACTCCTCGATCTTCTGCTGATTCTTCAGGCCGTCAGCCACAGACTGCAGGTCGTCCCGGATCTTCTGCTTCCGCTCCTCCTCCATCTTGGCGAGGGCCTGCTGCAGCTTCGCCGTGTCCCGCAGGTTGTCCCGAAGGTCCTGCAGATCCACGCCAGCTTCCCGAGACAACTCGTCCCAGGACTTCACTAGGCGACGCAGCGACTCCGTCGCAGGGCGCTCGTCGATCTCGATCTTGCGATCGTCAGCGACATCGTTCAGGTTGTCGATCAGCTCGTCCCGGTCGATGTCCCACTTGACGTCAACCCGGACAACTTCCTTCTCGTCGAGCGCCTCGAGGTCATCCTTCAAGCTGTCGTCATCGACATCGACCTTCAGCTTCGCAACATTCTTCAGGGTGTCCTTGACGGAATCCTTCAGCCTGCGCTTCGCATCCTCGTTGATATCAACATCGACATCGATGTCCCCGGCCTTACGGCGGAGCTCGCGGATGATGTCACGGAGCTCTCGCTCCGAATTGCCCTTGTCGGGATCGACAGGGACCTTGATCTTCTCGTCGATCCCAGCGAGCTGACGCTTCAGCTCCCTGCGGAAGTTGGACGTGTCCGGGAACACGCGGACAGATACCCGTCCGATCACTGCTGTCTGGGCCACGTCCAACTCCTCGCGTCAGAGAACCTTGCCGCCCATGCCCATGAAGAACGCCATCGCGTCCTCAACAGTCTTGCGGCCCTTATTCGCCTCCCGGATCCGGTCGGCAGGACGCGGCCACGTAGGCGGAGGCTTCTTCCAATTGCCGCCAGCTCGAGCCACGTCGAAGATGCCCTGAAGCAACTGGCGATCCTCGCCATGCCCCAGGTAGTAATGCCAGTTGTCTGCGTCCACACGCAGCGCGTGGAACATCGAGGTGTCAGGCAGTCGCTCGATCAGAGCAAGAAGATGGCCAGGGTCCATGCCCTGGTTCCGGTCGTACGCCCCCACGATCTGCACGAGATTCATGTGGTAGTAGAACTGGAAGTCCGGGACTAGACCCTGGCCATAGTCGTCGATCAGCTCTGCGACGGCGAGGCTTTTCCCGCCTTCTGATCCTCCGTGTACTTCTCGATCACAACCTGCAACAGGTCGATCTGCGGACGACCCTTGCTGTCGCACAGCGCCTTGCGGAGCTCAGCCGACTTCTGCGGGTCACCCACCAGAATCTCGACCAGCTCGAAGAGCTCGTTGAAGATGGCGTCCTCGTCGATGTCCTCGTTGTCATCGTCAGCCTTCTCGGCCTTCGCCTTCTCCTGGTACGCCTTCAATGCGGCGCGCTCTTCCTTGTCCAGGCGGATCACGTTGCGGAGTTCGACACCAGCGATCTCGGTCCCACCGAACTTCTCATCGGCGGCGGCGCGGATGTCATCCAAGGTGAAGCTGCTTTTAGCCATTTGTACGGCCTCTCTATGTTTCGCGGACTATGCGGACTAGTGCGGACTGTTGAAAGACGCTCACGTAGAAACCTGAGACGTGTGAGGGGGAAACCTGGCCCCTGGGGGTCCGCATCCCCAGGGGCCAGGCAGTCATGCGGTGTAGTCGCTCAGGACTACAGGATCAGTTCCGGGCGGTTGCCATGTAGGTGATCGCATGCGGAGCCTTGCAGACCAGGTAGGCGCTTGGGTCCAGTCCGCCCGCCGCACCGCACTCGGTGATCCGAAGATCCCAGGTGGTGCCCTGTGCGATATTGACTTCCTGCAGCGTTCCCTCGACATCTGACCGGAAGGTCCGGGTCGACTCGCCCCCGTATTTAACCTTCACGTGAAACGGTCCACTCTGCGGCCAGTAGCCACAGCTGCCGCTCATGGTCACCTTCCATCGGTACTTGTCGCCGTTGTAGAAGATCTGATAGGG
>Ga0079224_100017365_pt1 | contig 10138 bp, 4 predicted proteins | sample Stecom2015_FD_80414 | JGI IMG/M metagenome (GOLD analysis project Ga0079224, IMG submission 80414) | Agricultural soil microbial communities from Utah to study Nitrogen management - Steer compost 2015 | ecosystem: Environmental > Terrestrial > Soil > Agricultural land | place: USA: Utah... | reverse complement strand
GAGCGGCTCCGCGCGCAAAATGTGCGCCGCGTCTTCGTCGGCGGGCTCGCCACGGACTACTGCGTGCTCAACACGGTCAAGGACGCGCGGCGGCTCAGCTACGACGTGGTGCTGCTCGAGTCGGCCGTGCGCCCCGTAGAGGTCCAGCCCGGAGACGGCGCGCGCGCGATCGCGGAGATGAAGGAGCTCGGCGCGACGGTGCTCTCCGAGGGGCCGGACGCACCCGATCCGTCATGAGCGACGAGGCGCTCTTCACGGATCTGTACGAGCTGACGATGCTCCGCGCGTACCTCGCGGGGCGGATGCACGCGCCGGCCGCGTTCGAGTTCTTCGTTCGGAGGCTGCCCCCGCGGCGCGCGTTCCTGATCGCGGCAGGGCTCGCGCAGGCGCTCGACTACCTCGAGGCGCTGCGCTTCGATGAACGGGAGCTCGAGTACCTGGCGCGCACGGTGCCGCTCGAGCCCGCGCACGTCGAGTACCTGCGCACGCTGCGCTTCACCGGAGACGTGGACGCCGTGCCCGAGGGAACGCTCGTTTTTCCGGACGAGCCCCTGCTCCGGGTGGTCGCGCCGATTCCCGAGGCGCAGCTCGTCGAGACGCGGCTCATCAACATCCTCCATTTCCAGACGCTGCTCGCGTCGAAGGCGGCGCGCACCGTGCTCGCCGCGCCGGGCAAGCAGCTCGTGGACTTCGGGTCTCGCCGCGCGCACGGCCTCGAAGCGGGCGTCCTGTGCGCGCGCGCCGCGTTCATCGCCGGCTTCGCGGGCACCTCGAACCTGCTCGCGGGACGCCGCTTCGGAATCCCCGTGTACGGGACGATGGCGCACTCGTTCGTTCAGGCGCACGACGACGAGCTCGAGGCCTTTCGCCTGTTCACGCGCGCGAACCCGAACACCGTCCTCCTGCTCGACACGTACGACATGGAGCGCGCCGTGCACGGGGTCGTGCGCCTGGTGCGCGAAGAAGGGCTCGCGATCCGCGGCGTGCGTATCGACAGCGGCGACCTGGGCGCCCACGCGCACGCGGTCCGCCGCATCCTGGACGCCGCGGGGCTCGAGCAGTGCTCGATCTTCGCGAGCGGCGGGCTCGACGAGGACGAGCTCGTGCGGCTCGCCGCTTCCGACGCGCCGATCGACGGATTCGGCGTCGGCACCCGGCTCGACACCTCCGCGGACGCGCCGTACCTCGACTGCGCCTACAAGCTCCAGGAGTACGGAGGTCGCCCGCGGCGCAAACGCTCCGAAGGGAAAGCCACCTGGCCCGGGCAGAAGCAGGTGTTTCGCAAGCGGGCTGCAGACGGGCTCCTGGTGGAAGACGTCGTCACGCTCGTCGGCGACTCCCAACCGGGGGAGCCGCTCTTGGTCCCGGTGATGCGGGGCGGGCGGCGGCTCGGCGCGGCGGAGCCCCTCGCGATGATTCGCGCCCGCGCCGAAGCGCAGATCCAGAGCCTCCCGGAGCGGCTCCGGATGCTCGAGACAGTGCCCGAGCCCTACCCGGTGCGCATCTCGGAGCGGCTCCATTCGCTCGCGGCCGCGCTCGACAGAGCCGGCCCTCGAGGCACCTGACGGCCCCTGCCCAACGAGAGGAACGGGCCCGCTCTCGCTGCGACGAACGCGCGCTCGTCGGCTCTCGCCTTCGGTCTCGGCCCGTCTCCGGCGTCAGCCGAAATTTGAGGAAGAATCGCCGCCGTCCACCCGCCGCCGCGAGTGGAAAATGTGACAACCGCTTGACCGACGGCGGGGAGCGGCTCACAAGGCGGTCTCGGCGCATCCCGGTAGGAGCAGTCGAGGTCCACGATGGGCGTGATCGTTCAGAAATTCGGTGGCACGAGCGTCGGCAATGGCGAACGCCTGAAGCACGTCGCCGCCATCATCCGGCGCACCCGCGAGCAGCATTCGGTGATCGCGGTCGTTTCGGCCATGAGCGGAACGACGAAGGCCGAAGGCACCACGAGCCTTCTGCTCGGCGCAGCCAAGTCCGCGCTCTCGCAGGTGCCGTTCGAGGACGCCCTCGTGCTCGTCGAGAAGAACCACGTGGCGGCCGTGGAGCAGGCCGTCGAGAGCGAAGCGCTGCGGACGGAGACCATCGCTTTCATTCGCGACGAGCTCGATCGGCTGCGGAGCTTTCTGAAGGCGATCGGGGTGATTCGGGAGCTCTCGCCGCGCTCGCAGGATGCGGTGCTCGGCGTCGGCGAACGCCTGAGCGCCCGCATCCTGAGCGCGGTGCTGCTCGATCGAGGGACGCCCGCCGCGTACACGGATCTGTCGGACCTCGTCCCCGAGGGCGAAACCGAGGTGGACCCGGCCTTCTTCCGCAGGCTGGAGCGGCGGCTCGCGCAGCTCTGCCGTCCGAACGGCGACGCGGTTCCGGTCGTCACGGGGTTCTTCGGCATGGTGCCCGGCGGGCTGCTCAACGCCGTGGGCCGCGGCTACACCGACTTCACCACCGCGCTGATCGCGGCCGGCCTCGGCAAGGGCGAAGCGCTCGAGATGCAGGTCTGGAAGGAGGTGGACGGCATCTTCACGGCGGACCCGCGGAAGGTCCCGAACGCGCGCGTGCTCTCCCGCGTTTCGGCCGCGGAAGCCGCAGAGCTCACCTATTTCGGCTCGGAGGTGCTGCACCCCTTCACGATGGAACGCGTCGTGGCCGCGGACGTGCCGATCCGGATCAAGAACACCTTCCGCCCCGAGGGCGAGGGAACGGTGATCGCCGCGTACGAAGGCGGCGGACGCCCCGAACGCGCCACCGCCGTGACGACGAAGGCCGGTGTCACGGTCCTCACCATCACCTCGAACCGGATGTACAACGCCTACGGCTTTCTCGCCCGCGTGTTCGACGCGCTCGAGCGCCACGGCGTCGTGGTGGACCTCGTCTCGACGAGCGAGGTCAGCATCTCGTGCACGGTGGATCGGCTCGCCGCGGCCGAACGCGCCCGCGCGGACCTCGAACAGCTCGGTCACGTCGTGCTCGCGCCGAACCGGGCCATCCTCTCGATCGTGGGCGAGGGCATGAAGTACGCGACCGGAACCGCCGGGACGATGTTCTCGACCCTGGGCGAGGCGGGCGTGAACGTCGAGATGATTTCGCAGGGCGCGTCCGAGATCAACATCTCGTGCGTCGTGCGCGAGGAAGACGCCCCGAAGGGTCTCGTCGCCATTCACCGCGCGTTTCTCGAGCCGAGCGAGGCGCGCGCCACGGCTTCGTCCGGGCCGAACGCGACGACCGGGAAGTAGACGCCGACGCGCTCGCGCTGCCACCAGACGCCCGTGCGTTTTCGCGTCTCGCGGTCCGTCATCTTGTACTCGTAGAGCACGGCGCGGACGTAACGCGGCGGACGCCCGCCGAACGGATCGCTCCGGAACAAGGCGAGCACCTCGGGGGACCCCTCGAGGAGCCGAGCCATGAGGCTCTTGAACCAGATCGGGGGACGATCGAGCGCCGCGAACCACATTTGCCAGTCGAGGCGTGGCTGGTGCGGCGCCACGCGCGGCGGCGGACGCCGCAGATCTCCCGGCTTGTATCGAAACTCGTACTCGCGAAAATCGACGCCGTTTCGCGAGCCCTCGATCACGATCTCGGGACGGCGCCGCGTCATCACGCTGAAGAGGCCGTAGCGATTGGCGGCATGCACGGTCTGGAGCGGCTCGACGAGGCGGCGCACCCGGGGGCCCGGTTTGCGCTTCCCGTATGCGACGAGATGCACCACGAGGGACGCACCGAAGAGCACGCCGGCAGCGACGTCGGTCACGAGGCGGCGCAACAGGCCAGGACGCGCGCTCGGCCGCGGCGGGGAGAGCGGGAGGACGCGGCGCAGCGGCTCATCGTCGAGGAGCGAGAGCGTGAGCACGGAGGTCAGCAGGTTGAAGAACCCGTAGTTGCCCGTGAGGGCGATCAGCCCCTGGAACCCCGAGAGGAGCACGAAACCGAGGCGCCGCAGACGCCGCGGCGCGAACGCGAGGAACGGCACCGCGCACTCGATCACGAGCACCGCTCGCGTAGAGAACCGCGTGACCGAGCGCGGGAGCTGGTGCACGTACCAGCCCACCCGGGTCGGGAGCGGCTGGGTCTCGAAGTGGTAGCAGCACGCCGTTCGATCGCGCCACGTCGGGTCCCCCGAGCGGAGCTTGGCGATGCCCGACTGGTAGTGGAGGCGGAAGGCGAGCCACCGCAAGAGGAGCAGCCCCGCGAGCGGCGGATGCACGCGCGGAGCACGCGGCACGAGCCCACCGGGCGCGACGAGCAGCGCGGCGAGCGTGCTCTCGAGCAGCAGCGAGTCCCATTGAAACGCCATGAAGTCACGCCCCGGCGCGACGAAGGAGAGATACAGGACCCAGAGCGACGCGAGCGCGAGCTGCGGCGCCACACCGAGCATCAGGCAGAGCGCGAGGAGCTCCCCTGCTCGGCACGCGCGGACGATCGCGCGATCGGACGCGTCGAGCCAGAATACCGTCGGCACCGCTCGGTACCACTCGCGCCGCGCCTCGGGCGTGCGCGCGATCAACCGGAGGTACTCGAGGTAGTCCCGAAACGGCAGAATGCCGGTGCTCCCGAACAACCCGAGCACCTGAACGCGGAGGGAGCGAAACGCGACCAGGTGAACGAGCCCGAGCGCGCGCAAGAAGAGCCACACGGTGAGCGCGCTGCTCGGCGCCGCGACGGAGCGTCCGAACAGCCAGCGGTCCAACCGACCGAAGGCGGGCCGGTGCCGCGCGACGAGGCGATACACGAGCTCTGCCGCGAGGCTCACGGGCGGCACGGCGAGCAGGACGCCCGCGAGACGCAGCCCTGGAGCGCGACGGAGCACGCGCGACACGGCTCGTGCACCGCTCGTCACGCGACCATTCGGCTCGACGAGCTGAACCGCACGTCTCGCGCGCTCGCGAGTGACTCCCAAGAGCGCGAGGGGAAGCAGCGTCTGGAGCGGGACGTAGAGGACGGCGCGTCCCGTTCGCGCTTGCCAACGCCGCACGGAACGGGCGCAGAAGCCACACCGGCCATCGTAAACGAGCACTGGTCGTGGCGGTTTCAGGACCATGGCGCTGCCCCGCCCCGACGAGTCGGTGGCGACACTCTGAGGGCCTGCAATCGGCGGGCCGCGGAGGAGCTCGGGTCGAAACGTCGCCCGTTCGACGGCTGCAGCTCTGCGCCGCTCGAAAGCGCTCGGTCACGCGCGCGTGAACGCTCCGTGACGCGACGTCACGTCCGCCTTGCGCAAGGGTCACGCGTTCGTCACGAGCGCTGACCACTCTCGCGCCCGACTGCGTACTCCTCCCGTGGAACGAGTCTCCGGGAGCGTGCGCCGTCTCGAACCCCGATGCGCCGCTCTCGCCTCCTCGCTGCGCTCGCTCTCGCGAGCGTGTACCCCGTCGTCGTCACAATCCGCCCGGCGGCGGCTCAACCCGCTCCGGAAGCGCCGCCCCCGGAAGGACCGGCGCCGGAACGAGCGCCGGAGCCGCCAGGAGCGCCGGCAACCCCCGAACGAGCGCCGGAGCCACCGGGGCCTCCCGTGGAGCCGGATACGGAGCCACCCGTAGAGCCCGATCCGGACGGCGCGTCGCCCGATGCGGCGGAGGCCCCCGAGACGTCGACTCCCGAAGCGCCCAACGCCCCTGCCGAAGCTTCCGCGACACCAGAAGCGCCCCCTCCGGACGACTCGGGAGTGGAGCTCGAGGCGGAGGCCGAGCTCGACGCCGAGCTGGAAGCCGAGTTCGGCGAGGAGTTGGTGGACGTCGAAGCGCCCCCCGCGCCGGGCAAAGGCGTGGTGTGGGGCGTGGTTCGTGACGAGCAGAACGAGGCCGTCATCGAAGGGACGGTCACGGTGGTGGGAACACCGTTCGAAGCGATCACCGATCTCGAGGGGCGCTTTCGGCTCGAGCTGCCCCCCGGGACGTACACGCTGCGCGTCTCCTACGAGCTCTACAAGTCCCAGCGCATCGACGGCGTGGTCGTCACCGCGGGCGCTCGCCAGCGCGTCGATGCAGCGCTCGTGCCCGACGAAGATGCTGTCGACGTCGTCGAGATCGTGGCGGAGGCCGACAAGACCTCGCTCGAGGGCGTCCTGCTCTCGCGCAAGCGCGCGACCGTCGTCGCGGACGGCGTGGGCCGCGCCGAGATCTCGAAGAGCACCGACCGCAACGCGGCCCAGGCCGCTCAGCGCGTGGTCGGCGCGACCGTCGTGGGCGGCCGCTTCGTGTACGTGCGCGGGCTCGGAGAGCGCTACACGAACGCGCTCCTCGGCACCGTGCCGTTGCCGAGCCCCGAGCCGGATCGCGCCGCGGTGCCGCTCGACTTGTTCGCGACCGGCGTGATCAACGCGCTCACCATCGCCAAGACCTTCTCGCCGGACGTTCCCGGCGATTTCGCCGGCGGCTCCGTGCGCATCGAGCCGCGGGGGATCCCGAGCGAGCCGCTCTTCTCGCTGTCGGTGCGCGGTGCCTACAACACGAACACCACGTTTCGCGAGCGCCTCGCCTCCTCGGAGACCGGCTCGCTCGACTGGCTCGGCATCGACGACGGGACGCGCGCGCTCCCCGACGCGTTCCCGGCCTACTCCTTCGGTCCGCGCACCAAGCCGAACGGGGAGACGATCACGGCCGAGGAGCGCCGCGAGGCGGGGCTCCTCCTGAACGCGCCGATGAGCGCGCGGCGCGCGACGGCGCTCCCGGACCACAGCATCTCGGTCGTCGCCGGCAACGGCTTCGATTTCGGACAGAACCGTAAACTCGGGGTCGTCGGCAGCCTCGGCTACGGCCGCGGCTATTCCGTGAGGCGCGACGAGGTGCTGCGCTTGTTCGAAGGCGTCGGGCGCGAGGTCGATCCGCGCGGGTTGAAGGCCGTGCGCGACTACCGCGCGACGACCGGCCGGCAGAGCGTGAGCCTCAACGGCTTCGGCGCTCTCACGTATCAGTTCTCGCCCGCTCACTCGATCGCGCTGCTCGGGCTTCGCAGCACGCTCGCCGACGATCGCACCCAGTACATCACCGGCTTCCACTCGGGCCGGAGCATCAACGTGCACGCGACGCGGCTCGCGTTCGTGACGCGCTCGTTGAACCTCGCCGTCCTCGACGGGGATCATCGCTTCGCAGATCTCGGCGGCGCCGAGCTCGGCTGGTACCTCTCGCTCTCGAGCGCCACGCGTGACGAGCCGGACCGGCGCGACACCGTGTGGGGCAGCGGCACGCCCGGCTCGGACTCCGTGTTCACGCAAGCGACGGAGAGCGGGCGCCACTTCTTCTCCGAGCAAGTCGAGAAGCAGTACGGCGCTGGGCTCGACTGGACGCAGCCGCTCGGCGACGCGAGCCGAAAGCTGAAGCTCGGCGGCCTCGTCAGCCTCCGGAATCGGAGCTTCTGGTCACGCACCCTACGCTTCGAGCGCACGCCGCGCGGCACGGCGCCGGAGAGCTGCCCTCCCGGGCAGTTCGACGCGTGCAACGACGCGCTGTTCGCCGACGCGAACATCGGCCCGGTGCTCGAGCTCCGGGAGAACACTCAGGAGACCGACGCATACGACGCCGCGCTGAACGTCTTCGCCGGCTACGTGATGGCCGAGCTCGGCATCGGCCAGCGCCTGCAGGTGCTGGTGGGCGAGCGCATCGAGCACACCGAGCAGACCATCGATCCGTACGACCAGTTCGATCGCTCGAAGGTGGTCGCGGGGGCCCGCATTCGGCGGACGGATCTCTTGCCCGCGCTCCACGCGACGTACAGCCCCGGCGACACGACGAAGCTCCGCGCGTCCGCGACGCGCACGCTCGCGCGGCCGCAGCTCCGCGAGCTCGCGCCGTTCGCCTTCCAGGACTACTTCGGCGGCCGCGTGACGGCGGGCAATCCGGACCTCGAGCTGACCCGCGTCACCAACCTCGACGCACGCCTCGAGCACTTCCCGACGCCGACGGAGGTGCTCGCGGTGAGCCTCTTCTTGAAGGATTTCCAGGATCCGATCGAGCCCGTGATCCTCGGCGGCGGCGACGAGGGCTCCCTCACCTATCGAAACGCGGAGGGCGCTTCCCTGCTCGGCATCGAGCTCGAGGCGCGGCGCGGTCTCGGAGGGCTTTCTCCGCCGCTCGAGAACCTGCGCGTGGTCGCGAACCTCACCCTCGCGCGTTCGCGCATCCGCATTCGCAAAGAAGGAGCGGTGGCGCTCACGAATGCGTCGCGACCGCTCGTCCAACAAGCACCCTGGGTGCTGAACCTCGCGCTCGACTACTCGAGCCGCGAAGGCGGCACGGGGGCGCGCCTCCTCTACAACATCGTCGGCCCGCGCCTGGCGCAGGTGGGGAGCGGCGGGCTCGACGACGTGTACGAGCACCCGCGCGGCATGCTCGACATCACCGTGCAACAAAAGCTGCTCGACGGGCTGAGCCTCAAGCTCGAAGGCAAGAATCTCTTGAACTCCGAGGTCCTGATGACTCAGGGCTGCGGCAACGAAGGGCTGTTCGACAACACGTGGCACTTCTCGTGCTCGTCCGGCGAGGCGGAGGCGGTGACTCGCTACACCGAGGGCGTCACCGTTGCGTTGTCCGCCTCCTACGAGTTCTGAATTTCGTTCTCCACCGCATCGTCTTGCCACACACGTGTCACGCGGCGCCCACATCGGAGGACCAGAACCCCCACGAGCTCAATCGTACTTCTCGGAAGGAGACTCGAAATGCGACTACTTTCGTCTTGGACCGTGGCGGCGTTCTTGGCCGCCCCGATGGCAATGCTTGCGTGCGGTGACGACGACGAGCCGCCGGTCGAAACCAGCGGAGGCAGCAGCGGTAAGGGCGGCTCCGGCGGAACCGGTGGCTCCACCGGCGGCACCGCGAACGGCGGGACCGGTGGCAAGACTCAGGACGGCGGAGCCGGCGGCGAAGTCGAGCCCGGTGGCGAGGCGGGAGAGGGTCCGGGCGGCGCGGGCGGCGCGGGCGGCGCGCCCGACACCGGAATTGCGGGTGCCGCCGGGAGCGGCGGCGCGGGCGCGCCCGGGGAAACGTGCGATCTGTCGGGCGAAGGGCTCGAGCGCGAGGAGCTCCCCGCGGACATCGAGGACGACCTCACCCTGACCAACGATCGCGTCTGGGTGATCGAGGGAACGGTTCACGTCCACGACGGCGCCACGCTGACAATCCCGCCCTGCACACGGCTCGAGGGCCTCTCCGACCCGACTCCTGGGTTCGTAGTCGCGCTGCGCGGCGGGCGCATCGTCGCGGACGGCACCGCGGAGGAGCCGATCCTCTTCACGAGCAGCCAGCCCGAAGGCGATCGGCGCGCCGGGGACTGGGGCGGCGTGGTGCTGCTCGGGCGCGCGCCCATCACGCGGCCCGGTGGCGACACCGAGGCGATCTACGAGGGCCTCACCGACGAAGCCTACGCCTATGGCGGCGACGACCCGGACGACGACAGCGGCACGCTCCGCTACGTCCGCATCGAGTTCAGCGGTTGGGACATCTTCCCGGACAAGGAAGTGAACGGCCTGTCCATGGCCGGCGTCGGCAGCGGGACGGTGATCGACCACGTCATGGTCAGCAACACGCTCGACGACTGCTTCGAGTGGTGGGGCGGCACCGTCGAGGCCAGCCATCTCATCGCCAACAACTGCGGAGACGACTATTTCGACGGCGACGAAGGCTGGCAGGGCGGCGCCCGCTACCTGCTCGGCCGGCGCGACGCCGAGTCGGTCGATTCCGACGACCCGAACGGCTTCGAGCTCGACAGCATCAACGACGGAACGGAGCCGCGCACCGCGTTCTCGTTCGAGAACGTCACTCTGTGCGGCACCGGAGAGCCCTCGTCGCGCGCGAACCCGCACTACGGCATGGTGCTCCGCGAGCTCGTCACGGGCAGCATGACGAACGTCGCCCTCCTCGGCTTCGAGTACGGGATCGAGACCCGCGACGCCATCGCCGAGGGAGACGTCACCATCGAGGACTCCGCGTTCTGGGCCCTCTCCGAAGGCGTCGGTGAGACGGACGCCGGCGGTGACGACGACGGCGACTTCGACGACGGCTCGATCTTCACGGACGAGGCCAGCAACGAGGAGCCCGACTCCCCGCCGTTCACCGTCGAGGACTGCCTCGACGCGAACGGGCCCACGACGGCCGTGCTCGAGTCGGAGATGGGTGCCTTCCCCGACGAGGACGCGGTCGAGAGCTGGGCG
>Ga0079224_100017364_pt1 | contig 10138 bp, 9 predicted proteins | sample Stecom2015_FD_80414 | JGI IMG/M metagenome (GOLD analysis project Ga0079224, IMG submission 80414) | Agricultural soil microbial communities from Utah to study Nitrogen management - Steer compost 2015 | ecosystem: Environmental > Terrestrial > Soil > Agricultural land | place: USA: Utah... | reverse complement strand
GGCGCCGCGCCGGCGCCGGCGTGGCCGGCCCGGGGCGACTTTCTCTGAATTCAAATCGACTGCAGGCTTACCGCGCCCGGAACGTGATGATGCCACGAGCCGGATCGTACGGCGAGACGCCGACGGTCACGCGATCTCCCGGCACAACCTTGATGCGGAAGCGGCGCATGCGGCCGCTCAGCTGGGCCAGCACTTCGTGACCCGACTCTACCTGGACGCGGTACAGGCCGCCGCTGTGAACGGCTACCACCGTGCCCTGAACATCAATCAAATCGTCCTTGCTCAAGCGAGGCTGACGCCTTCCCTTTCTGTTGTTCACGGGACAGGGCGTGTCCCCGTCCCCAGCCAATTATTGTGTCACACCTTCGAGGGGGCGCCCGTGATTTCGCTCAGGTGGAGGCATCCGGCGGGGGAGCGGTGGGCTCTTCATAGGGCTGCAGCGCGATGACGGCGTCGCGCACCTGTGCCGCCAGCTGCGCATAATTGCCCCCTTCGAGCCGCATTGGCGCGCCGAAGGTCACGCGCACCGGGCCGCGCTTCGGCCAGTTGTCGCGGATGCTCAGCACGTGGTCGAGCCCCTCGATGCGCACCGGCACGACCGGCACGTGCAGGCGCGACGCGATGAGGCCGACGCCAGGGCGGAACGGCGCAATCTCGCCGTAGTCAGTGCGTTTGCCTTCGGGGTAGATGAGCAGCGATCGGCCCATCTCGAAGAGCCGGCCGATGTAGCGGATCGTCTGCCGCGCCCCCGCTTCGTACTGGGGAATCGGGAACGCGTTGTAGATGAGCGACGCCGCTACGTAGTTGAAGGTGTTGGTCAGGTGCGCGTGCAGCGGGAAGTCGGCTGGAAAGAAGTGGGCCTTGAACCACTCCTTGGCCATGGCCGGCGCGACGCGATAGCGCAGCCGCGGCGGCAGCGCCTGCAGCACGGCCGGCGTGTCCATGTGGCTCTGGTGGTTGGGCGCGAAAATCAGCGGATGGTCGAGCCCTTCGAGATGCTCCAGGCCCTCGACCGTCACCGTCGTGAACACGCGATTGGCCGCGAAACCGAGAGTGGGCAGCAACACGCGCCGCGCCGCGCGGGCGGCGAGAGATTGGTTCCACGTCGGGAAGGGGATGCCGGAGGTACGCCGTTTCACGGGAACCCGCTCCGTTGGTTCCACGGGTTCCGTGGGTGCCGCGGGTTCGGCTGAAGGGTGCGGAACGTTCTGGTTCGTCCGGGCAACGAGGTTCTCGAGCGCTCCTACCGTCGTCGCGGTCGCGACGTCGCTTTCGTCGAGGCTGATCTCGAACGCCTCCTCGATACGCGCGACGAGCTGCACGCGATCGAGCGACGCAAGGCCGAGGTCGTCGAACGCGGTCTCGGACGTGACCGGCCTCCCGCCTGCGGCTGCGGAGACGAGTTCAGCGACGGTGACGGCGGGGCCTGCCGGTTTTGCGGCAGGTGCCGGGCCAACGCGCCGCCTGACCTCGCCGCGGCGTAGTTTGCCCGTGCCCTGAGTGCGCGGCAGCGCACCGTCGGGCCAGAGGCTCCAGCTCCAGATGCGCTGATGCGGCTCGAGTGCGGCGTTGGCGCGGCGTACTGCGTCCCGCACATCTGCATCGCCAGCCGCGACGATGACGGCGTGCACGCGCTCGCCGCCTGCATCGCCCGCACCGATGCCGACGACCGCAGATTCCCTGATGCCGCGTTGCGCATTGAGCGCCTGCTCGATGTCGTCGGGGAAGACGTTGAGGCCTTCAGCCGTGACGATCATCTCCTTCTTGCGTCCGCGGATGGTGAGCCGTCCCTCGCTGTCGATCGATCCGATGTCGCCCGTGTGGAACCAGCCATCCTTCAACGCCGCCTGTGTCTCGCCCTCGGCCGCGTAGTAGCCGGGCGTGACGTTGTCGCCGCGCACCAGCACCTCGCCATCGTCGGCAATGCGCACCTCGACGCCGCTGATAGCGGTGCCGACCGTGCCGGCGCCGCCCTTCTTCAGCGGATGCGTCAGCGTGACGATGGGCGCTGTTTCGGTGAGGCCGTAGCCCTGGATGACGAGATAGCCAAGCTCGCGCCAGAACCGTTCGAGTTCGGGATCGAGCGGCGCCCCGCCGACGACGATGGCCCAGAACTTCCAGCCGAACTCGCGCCGCACGTGCCGATAGCGCCACCAGCGCCTGACGAAATTCTTCCCGGTTGACTTTTCCCGGTTGCCGCCAACCGAACCGGGAAAAGTCAACCGGGAAGAATTTCGCTGGACGTGATCCCGCAGCAACTCGAGCACGCGCGGTACGCACACGAGCACCGAGACGCGGCGCGTCTTGATCTGCCGGACGATCTCCGCAGGGTTCAGGCTGCGCGTGAACACCGTCACGCCGCCGAGCAGGGGCGGCACGAACGTCGCCATCGACTGCCCGAACATGTGGCTGAGCGGCAGCAGATTGAGGAACCGCAGTGGCGAGACGAGCCGAAGGTAACGCCTGTAGTGGCCGATCTCCTGTTCGATGGGGTGGATGTTCGCCAGCAGATTGCGATGCGTCAGCGTGACGCCCTTCGGGTCCGCCGTTGCGCCGGAGGTGAAGAGGATCTCTGCAAGGGGAGGTTCCACAGGTTCCTCAGGTTCCGAGGGTTCCCTGGGTTCGGTTCCGGGTTCAGGGTTCTGGTTCCATGGGTTCTGGTTGCAGAGGTTCGGGTTCCACAGGTTCGGATCGTCCAGTCGCCACAGGGTGTAGCCGTCGCCTTCGCGCGGCGAGACGTCTGTGCCGACGACCATGACGCGGGCCTGGACGATGTTGCGGATGCGGTGGGCCTGGTCTGCCGAGGTGCGGTAGTCGACCGGCACGGCGACCGCGCGGGCGAGGAGGGTGCCCCAGAGCGCCGCTATCCATTCGCCGCGGTTCTCGCTCCAGATGACGACACGGTCGCCCGGCGCGATGCCGGCCTCGCCGAGGCGCGCGGCAAACGCGCGCGATGCCGAAGCAATGTCTCCGTACGTCCATCGGCGCGCGCGGAAGCCGTTGTCATGAACGACGAAAACGGCGTTGCGCAGCCGATCCGACGCGATGTAGTCGCGAAAGAACGCGACGAGCGACTCACGGCGCATCGGGCCTTATCATAGAAGGTCTCGTGACGTCCCGTTCCGACCAGCTCACCATCTCGGCCGCCGCCGCGCTCTACGACAGCATGCTGCAGCGCGCGCTGCAGCAGTTCTTCTCGCGCGCCGTGCTCGAGACCGAGGTCGTGCCCTCGCAGGCGGGTTCGTCGGCGATGGCCATCGAACCCACGGTCGATGCGACCGCCATCGTCGTTACCTGGTTCGAGTTCCGCCATTCGCTCAAGGTGCCGCCCGACCGGCCGTTCACGCCCGATGAGGTGCGCTTCGCGCGCGCCATCGTCTCGGTGCTCGACGCCCGCTATCGCGCCATCTTCGACCCGTCGCTGATGGCCGAACGCCTCGACCTGTTCCGCGGCGCCGTCGAAGACCGGTATATCGGCGCGTTCCTCGACGATGTGCCGTATACGCTCGAGCACGTCGGACGGGCCGATGTCATCGCGCAGGCCATCGAAGTGCTCAGGGTGGCCGCGCTGTCCCGATACGAGAACCGCGAGATTTCGTCGGGCGTGCTGCTGCTCGACAGCGACGTCGACCCGGCGCGCGGCGCCTGCGGGGTGACCCCGACCCTCGACTACGCCGAGAGCCTGACGTCGGTGAAGAGCTTCTACCGGCTGTCGGACGGACTGCACACCGCGTTTCTGGTCAACCGCGATGGCAAGGTGCTCGACATCGTCGATGTCGACGAGTGGGACGAACGGGCCGGCGTGCGCGGCACGCTGGCGGTGCCCGTGGCGGCGCCCTACGAAGCGCACGCCCGCGCGACGCAGGGCAACCACCACATCAGCATCATCCTGACGCCGTCGCACGAGATCCGTGTGTTCGCCGAGGGCGCGCACGTCTTCTCGTTCCGCAACGCCAGCTGGCATCTGCTCGATATCGGGGCCAAGTACGAGATGTGGACGCGCGCCGTGGGCAATCCCCGGCTGGCGCGCCTGATGTTTCAGACCGCGCTGGACCTGGCGGACATGCGCCAGGGCGCCCTGTTCGTCGTCCTGCGCGGGCGCGACGAGGCTACGGGGGGCGTCGAGGGTCTGTCGCGGCTCGTTGCGCCGGCCGACCGTCTGGATCTGCCGCACGACCACGAGCCGGCCGACGGCCGCATCGATCGGCGCGACCTGCTGCACTTCGCGGCCGGGCGCGTGGCGACGGATCTGTCGCCGGATGTCTTCCGCGCGCTCGCCACGATGGACGGCGCGATCGTCACCGATGGTGACGGCCGCCTGCTGGCGGCCGGTGCGATATTGCTGCACTCGGGACCGCAGTCCGTCGAGATGGAAGGCGCGCGCACCGCCGCGGCGTTCAGCGCTGCGCATTACGGCCCCATCCTCAAAGTCAGCGAGGACGGACACATCACCTGCTTCGATCAGGGCCGGCTCTGGGAAATCTGAAATAATCGTTCGTCACCATCCATGCGCATCTTTCTGACAGGCGGATCGGGATACATCGGCTCGGCTGTGCTCGACGCGCTCGCGCGTGCGGGCCACCAGGTGTCGACCCTCGTCCGCAATAGCGAGAAGGCCGCCGCGGTCGAGCGCCGCGGTACCCAGCCGATTCTCGGCGACCTCACGAAACCCGAGTCGTACGCCGCCCAGGCGGCCAACGCCGAAGCCTGGATTCACGCCGCGGCCGGCTACACGCCGCAGTGGCCCGAGATCGATCGGCTCACCGTCGACACGCTGCTCGTCGCTGCCCGCAATGTCGGAGGCGGACTCTTCATCTACACGTCGGGTGTATGGGTGCTCGGCGATCGACCGAAGCCTGCCGACGAGAAGGCGCGCGTCAATCCGGTCGCGCATGTCGAGTGGCGCGTGCCCCACGAGAAGCTCGTGCTCAAGGCCGGCGTCGGGAACATCCGCACGGCTGTCGTCCGTCCGGGCATCGTCTACGGCGGGGGCGGGGGCATCGTCGGCGACCTGCTGAAGGACGCCAACCGCGGCATCGTGCGCATCATCGGTACGGGTGAGAACCGCTGGCCCCTGGTCTATGACCGCGACCTGGGCGACCTGTACGCGCGCCTTGTCGCCGCGCCCGATGCGTCGGGCATCTACCACGCGAACGACGAGGCCGACGAGCGCGTCAGCGACATCGTCGAGGCCATTCGCGACGCGGCGCACGTGCGTCCCTCGCTGAGGCATGTCCCGCTCGAAGAGGCGCGCAAGAAGATGGGCACCTACGCCGACGCGCTGGCGCTCGACCAGGTCGTGCGCAGTCCGCGAGCGCGCGCGCTGGGATGGGCCCCTTCGCTGCGCTCGGTAGCGAGCAACGCCCCGCGTCTGTTCGAAGAGTATCGCCGCGCCACCGCAGCCGACAGCGCCGCCAGGCGGTAGAATCGCGGCCGGTGACGGTCGCTCCCCCCGACCTGGAGGCCCAATGACTCGTACGCTCCCGGCGTTGATTGTCGCGGCAGCCGTCGGCGCCTGGCCGATCGGCGCGCAGGAACCCGCACCCGCCCAGACGGCCGCACCCGCGGCCGTGCCCGTTCCCGGAAAAATGGATGACGATGTGCCACCGGCGGCAGAGTTCGTCGAAACCGCGCTCGCCTCGAGTCCGAGACACGGCGAGTGGGTGGACATCCCTCTCGAAGGCGGCGGCGTCGTCCGCACCTGGGTCGTGTATCCCGAGCGCAGCGCCCGTGCGGGCGCCGTTATCGTCGTGCACGAAAACCGCGGACTGAACGACTGGGCGCGCGCCGTGGCCGACCAGCTCGCCGAAGACGGCTTCGTCGCGCTTGCGGTCGACCTGCTGTCGGGCAAGGGACCGGAGGGCGGCCATACCGACTCGATTCCGCCCGCGGACGTGGGTAAGGTGCTTGCGTCGCTGTCGCGCGACGAAATCAACGCGCGTCTCGATGCCGTCCGCTACTACGCGATACAGATACCAGCGGCCAACGGCCGCGTGGGCATCGTGGGCTTCTGCTGGGGCGGCAGTACCGTGTTCCGCTATGCGGTGCATCAGCCCGCGCTCGGCGCCGGCGTGATCTACTACGGCGGTGCGCCTCAGGAGCCCGAGCTGCTCGCGCGCATCGAGGCGCCGCTGCTCGGCCTGTTCGGTGAAGACGATGCGCGGGTGAACACGACGGTGATGTCGGCGCTTCCCGTCCTGAACCAGGAGCGCCAGGTGCTCGATGCGCACATGTTCCCCGGCGCGGGACACGGTTTCCTGCGCCAGCAGTACGGCCGGCAGGCCAACCTGCGCGCCGCGCAGCGCGCCTGGCCCCTGACGGTGTCGTTCCTGCGCCGGCATCTGGAGTAACCGGTGGCGAAGAAGAAGGCGGCGCCGAAATCGCCCAGGTCGAAGAGCGCAAAGCCGGCGAAGACGGCAACTCCGCCAAAGCCGAAGGCTGCGCCTGCGGACCGCGCGTTGACGGTGCGTCTGACGGCGCCCGAGTTTCAGCTCGTCTCCTATGCCGCGTCGCGCACACGCGCGCGCGGCATCGGGGCGTTCATGCGCGAAGCGGTCGTCGAAGCCGCGCGGCATGCGTCCGGCAAAGAGATGTCCGAAGACATTCTGTCGGGCCGCGGTACGGTGCGGTTGCTGAAGGAGTCGCTGGCCGACGCGAAGCGCGTCAACGAACGCTGATACCGGCGCTCAGCAGCATGAGCGTTCCGCGCGGCCGCTCGACGAGCGAGCCTTCCGGCAGACCGGGCGAGACGGCGTAGAAGCGCAGGTCGACCGTGAACGCGAGGTGCGACGTCGTGAACCAGCGCGCGCCGCCGCCGTAGTTGATGATGCGCACGCGTCTGTCGGGGTTGACGTTCTCCGAGTAGAACGTCTCGAACGAGCCCGTTCCCAGCCCGGCGCTGATGTAGCTCCAGCCGTCGCGCGTGCCGAAGTTCGCCGAAACCTGAGGCGAGAACGAAAAGAAGCGAGACGTCAGTTCCGCACCGATGGGCTCGCCCGCGCCGTCGACCGGCAGGCGCTTTCGGCGCGCGACGACCATTTCACCGCCCACGCCGAACGCGACCCTGCCCAGACGCAGCGGAAAGATGTGCGCGCCCACCGACCCGCCAAGTCCAGGACCGGGGATGTCAGATGGATTCACGCCGAAGTTCGACGCTGTCGTCGGCCGCTGTCCGAACTTCGCGAGTACGCCGCGGGCATCCACGGCCCAACCCGAGACAGCCGGTGGCGGCGGCAGCGGGATGACGGCAGTCTGAGCGGGAGGAGGCGCCGGTGCGCCGGCTTCCTGCGAATGAGCGAGAGCGGGCGCGCCTGCGAGCAGCAGCGCCGCGACGAGTGCGCGCATGCGTTCGATTATACGGCCGTATACTGACGCCACCGTGACCCTCACGACCCTTGCCGATATCGAAGCCGCCGCCGCGCGCGTGCGCGGCGTGGCCCGTCACACCCCGCTGGTCGACGTCACCATCGAAATCAGCGATCGCCTGCCGATGCGCGACGGCCGCAGCGTGCACGTCAAGTGCGAGAACCTGCAGCCGATGGGCGCGTTCAAGATTCGCGGTGCCTACAACATGCTGCTGCGCATGGACGATCGCGGCTCGGGCGTCATCACGTACTCGTCAGGCAATCACGGCCAGGCGGTCGCGATGGCCGCGCGCACGTTGGGCGTCCCCGCCGTCATCGTCATGCCGACGACGGCGCCGCCGAACAAGGTCGCCGGCGCGAAGGCCCTGGGCGCGGAGATCATTCTCGAGGGCACGACGTCGGTGCACCGCCGCGCGCGTGCTGAGGCCGAAGCGGCCGCGCGCGACCTGCGGATGATGCCGCCGTTCGACCATCCGTGGATCATCGAAGGGCAGGGCACGTGCGGCCTCGAGATTCTCGCGGACCTGCCGAAAGTCGCCTGCGTGCTCGTGCCCGTCGGTGGCGGTGGCCTGCTCGCCGGCGTTGCCGCAGCCGTGAAGCTGCGAAACCCGCGCGTGAAGGTCATTGGCGTCGAGCCCGCGGGCGCCGCGAAGATGAGCACGTCGCTCGCGAAGGGCGAACCCGTGACGCTCGACAGCGTCGGCACGATTGCCGACGGCCTGATGCCGGTACGGCCGGGCGATCTCACCTTCGCTCACGCGCGCGCGTTTGCCGACGATGTCGTGACGGTCGACGACCGTCAGATCGCCGAGGCGACGCTGTGGCTGCACGACCGCGCCCGTCTTGTCGCTGAGCCGAGCGGCGCCGCAACGGTCGCCGCCATTCGCGCCGGCGTGGTCGACGACATCGACGGCCCGATAGCCGCGATTCTGAGTGGTGGGAACGTCACGCTCGAGAGGCTTTCGAGCCTGAGAGCCGAAGACTAGAGGTCTTGCGCTAGGTCTGCGCCCTCAGAAGGGCCTCGAGCGCGCGAAGTCCTTCTTCTTCATTCGTGATGCGTCCGTCGAGCTGCATCTCGTAGAGCTGCTTCAGGATGGCCCCGACGTGCGGGCCAGGCGTGACGCCGTGTGCGAGGACGTGTCGTCCGAGCACGAACGGCTTCGGCGCGCCGTGCTCGACGCCGAGCGCGCGGGCGCGTTCGAGAAACCAGTCCATCGCCGTGCAGTCGAACCGGCCCGGCTCGCGGCCGAGGCAGTCGGACTTGGCGACGCGCGCGAGGAGTTCGAGGTCGACCTTGAGTGCGAGGCGGCGAAACGCGCCGTCGCTGACGTTGCCGACCTTGTGGAACGCGCCGGGCTTCAGGTGGTTGGCGACGATGCCCAGCACCTCGCGGCGTACGTCGACGCCGTCGAACGAGTGAACGTTGAGGCGATCGAGAAACGCCTCGGTCGGCGCGACGCCCTGTTCTTCATGGAACGGTGAGCGGATGCGGCCGTCGATGAACGCCGTGGTCGCCGGCTTGCCGAGGTCGTGGCAGAGGGCGCCGAGCATCACGATGAGCGCCTGCGGGCGCCCGAGATCGCCGATCCGCTCGTGCGCGCGGTCGACGACCTGCAGCGTGTGCACCCAGACGTCGCCTTCCGGATGCCACTCGGGTTCCTGCTCGCAGCCGACGAGCGCCTTCAACTCCGGAAACAGTCTGTCGATGACACCGAGTTCGAGCGCGAGCGCCAGGCCGATGGACGGCCGCCGTGCCGCGAGAAGCAGCTTCTCCATCTCGCCCCAGACGCGCTCGGAAGGAAGGTCGTCGAGCGGAATGCCGCGGCAGATGTTCTTCGTCGCGGCGTCAACCGTCAGTTCGAAGCGCGCGGCGAACTGCAATGCGCGAAGCACACGCAGGCTGTCGTCGGCGAACGTCGTCGCGTCGACGACTTTGAGCAGCCGTGCACCGAGATCGCGTCGGCCGTTGAAGGGGTCGAGATACTCGCCCGTCAGGGGGTCGAATGAGATCGCGTTGATGGTGAAGTCGCGCCGCCGCGCGGCTTCCTCGATCGACAGGTTCGGATCTCCGATGACGGTGAAGCCCTTGTGGCCGTGGCCCGTCTTCGACTCGCGGCGCGGCAGCGAGACGTCGATGCCCGCGATCTTGTAGACCGTGAAGCTCTCGCCGACCGTGTCGACGCGTCCGAGCGCCTGCAGCAGCGTCTTCAGACGCTCGGCGTCGACGCCGAACACCTCGATGTCGATGTCTTTCGCGGCGTCGGCAGAAGGATCGAGCAGACGATCGCGCACCCAGCCGCCGACGATGAGCGCGCGTCCGCCCGCGTCGCGGACGGCGCGCGCGATGTCGAGTGCGAGCGGCGCGATCACGCGCGGTCCTCGACTGGCACCTGGCGGCGGGTGAACTTCTCGACCAGGCGGTCGGTGAAGCGCGGTGCGACGACGGCGGCAACGGCGAGCGCGCGCGACTTGCGGTGCGGGTAGACCTCGGGCTTCGGGTCGATGAGGACGCGTTCGATGGCCGCGGCTACGGTATCGGCACTCTGCCGAGGCCCGTGGCCGCTGACCGCGTGGCCGTAGTCACGCTTGATGGCGTCGTGAAACTCCGTTTCCGTCGACACGGGAAACACCGTCGTCACATGGACGCCCGTGCCTGTCAGTTCGACGCGCAGCGATTCGGCCAGTCCGAGCTGCGCGGCTTTCGTCGCACCGTAGGCGCCGCTGCCGCCGATGCCACGGCGTCCGACGATGGACGAGACGATGACGAGGTGGCC
>Ga0079224_100017362_pt1 | contig 10139 bp, 6 predicted proteins | sample Stecom2015_FD_80414 | JGI IMG/M metagenome (GOLD analysis project Ga0079224, IMG submission 80414) | Agricultural soil microbial communities from Utah to study Nitrogen management - Steer compost 2015 | ecosystem: Environmental > Terrestrial > Soil > Agricultural land | place: USA: Utah... | reverse complement strand
GTATCATTATTTTGACTATTTAAAAGAATATTATTATTCCTACTAACATCTAATTTTGAAAGATAAAACGTATTAATAAATAGTAAACAATACACAAATAATATAGTTCCCAGCATATAGTCAATTGCAAAATAATCCTTTAAAGAAGATAAATTATCCTTTAAAGAAGATAAATTATTCAGGCCCTTTTCCAGTTGAGCCACGACGTAATATGTTGATTAATATAGATTAATCTATATTACCCCTTTTTATATGTTATCTCTTATCACTCCCAAAATAGCATAACAACTTATAAGGGGATCGGACTAACTCTTTATTGAATTTAACAATTACATTTAAATTCAAATACATTGCGTATAGTCTCTACAGATCAATCAGTATAGATAATTTATCTATATTGATAAACCCACGGCATTGATTACAATACTGTCGTGATTATACTGCTTAAAGGTATAATATTATAACTTTCACCGTTCGCAATACATAGACTAAAACTATATATTACGGATTAAACATTTATTAGTAAAAAAACAAAAACAAAAAATATACCAATATAAATTTAATCAAGCAATGTGACAACAAGACACACACTTCCCTCCCTATAGGGAGGGAATGACAATAAAACTACGTTTTTGACTTAAAATAATTTAAAAATTTTAAATAAGATAATTTTTTGTGACCTAATAAAGGATATTTATCAAAATGCTCAAATAGAAGTTTTCTAGATTCTGCATTATATAAAAATAATCGATAATACTCGAAACTATTCTCTTTTTTGGGCTTATCTTTAAGAATTTGAGTATGAATATCAAAATATGACTTTATTCATTTAAGAATATGAAGTTCATCATTTTGTCCTATAGTGAAAACACTTTTTCTTAAATGACCTTTTTCATTGAAAACTAAGTTAAAGTTCCCTTCTGCTTCTATAAAACCTGAAAGTCAAGGAGCGAAATATGAAGGTAAATCTTTTCTAGAAAGATCTTCTAAAATTAATCTTTTATTATTATATTTATTATCTCTATCCGTTAGAAAATTATCAATGTCTTTTTTCAGTAAACAATTTTTAGCAAATTCTAATTGACATTGTTTTCTAGCAGTTAATAGAGGATATTTAGCTAATACAGCAAAAACTTTAGCTAAATCATTTCTGTTACTAGCTATTCATGTTACATAAGATTCCTTCCTTTCAATAAGTACTCTACCTCCTATAGTTTCTTTAATCTTATTAAGCATACTAAGATTTTCTGGCAAATTTTTTAAAGAAATTACTATTCGTATATAAATAGTTTTATTTTTATTTGTACTAAGATTACAGGTAATAGTACCATCACCTTCTAATAAACCTACAAAAAATTGTTCTATATACGTACTATCTGAGGGATAGTTTAATTTATTTCGAGAAGACTCGCTTAAATCATTATTAGGTCTTATTAGATTATCTTTTTCTAATTTAATTAAATTTATCATAAATCCTTGTCATAAAGTATCATGGAAAGCTATATCAAGTGATGCGTTAGCTAAAACTGTTTGGATAGGTAGATCCTCTCGGATTTTCCCCCCATCAGAACGGTGCGTGAACCTTTCAGCTCACACCGCTCAAGCAGGATTCCTTGGATGCGTCGACATAATAGGCTAACTGCGCCCATGTAGCCAAAAATCCTAGCCCTCTAGTACTTTCCATCTAACCCTTGTGTTCACTATTTTAAACCTAAACGTGGTCTTGATTTGTACCCAGGCTTTATTATTTCCTCTTGTTTCTGCTAAATATAGCAATTCTTACAGAAATAATAAGGTCCCACCATATGTCTAAGTCAGCAGCTTTTCAGCTTGGCTCATTGTTGAGTTTCCTCAGAACCTATCAGGATTATTACGATCCTGCATTAGCTTTTTAGACTTTCCTCTGCCCCCTTTTCATATACAACAATTTCAATATATTTGTTGCTACCTTTAGGAAAAAATGGGGTTTACCGAGTTCAATGCACAATGCTTTAATCTTTGTCCTTAGGAGGAGACTATACGCCGGGAGACTTTGCGGTGTTTATAACCTACTTATGGAGCACAAATAGGCTCAATCTCCTTACAGACTCTTCGTCCATATTATTACGGCGCTGCATCTTCTCTTCACTTTCGTTCTCCATAGACTAGATATTTTCACCCTGGCGTCACATGATTTTCATCTATCATGTTACCTTCTGCCCCGAAAGGAAAGGTAGACTACTTTTGTCCCTTTAGCTTAGTACTTTCAGTTCACTATTATAAGCTTCCATTCAGCACCTAAAGGTAGGGTCGGACTACAAACACTTAGTCGTCGGAATCTCACCGAATCATCATGTATCACTTCTCGTCGCACACTCCACTTACTAATAGTTATCAATAATGCCATAGATTGAAGATTTATGGCACCGTTAAAGGATTCGCCATATCAATTGTTAAAAAATTAGTTAATCCTCTATCCTATGATAGCTGAATCTATATCCTTTGTATGTGGTATTATTTACAATATTTTCTTTTATAGTAATATGTGAAATTTTTAGCGCTTTTCTTACACTCATAATTCCATCATATTTACCTATAAATTCACCGTCTTTATATACAAAGACAGCTCTTAAAATATGTTTTTGAGATTTCATTTGTGAAATTAAATTTGTATATTCTGCTGAAGGTACTGCCATTAAAGGCTTTTCTCCCTCATTAAAAGGAATTCTAGATAAATATCAAGAAGATCTATAGAGAGATTTTTCACTAATAGCTCTTTTTAATGAAATACTAATAGATTTATTCCCCAATAGAACTGCAATAGAAACTAAAGAAGGAGCAATAACCAGTAATTGTTTAAACTCATTGTAAATATAAACAGATCCTGAAGATTTTTTTATAGACAAAGCTAATTTAACTTCCTCAGAGTGACTAGGTCCATAATTTCTAGCTGCATCCTTAGTAGCATTATACTCAGGCTTAATATGTCTAATTCAATAAGTCTCACGTTCCTCTATATGGTGTAGATCTAAATTAACTTCTTCTATTACGATAAAAGCAAAATTAACAAGTCCATACTTTAAAATAGCACTAGAAATAGGTCTATTTTTTTGAGAAGCAATGTGAGCCAAATTAAAGTAAGTTCTAATTCTATTTCTTATAGATCTAGAACTTCCTACGTAACATTTTCCATTTAATTTATTAACAATTAAATAAATAAAACTTTTCTTTGTTGAACCGTATTCCTTATATATTTCTTTTCTATCATTATAAAAATTTTCATGTAATTTTATAAATGAACCGGGCTTAATTCTTTCTATTGCAGAAAGAATACTTTTATTTGTAGTTACAGCAGGTATAAGATAAAATGAATCCTCAAAAAAGTTTAACCCACTTACAATTATTAAATCTTTATTAAAAATAATTGTAAACCAAAGTTTTTGTCTAACGCTTCTTTGGCTTCCCTTTAATTGATTATAAATAATAATAATTTTAAATTTAACTAGAGATCAGATTAACTGATTTAGCTTTTAATAAAGCTATATACCATTTAGATTATATAATATATAATATTAATCTTTTAATCTCTCGTAACTAAAAATAAACCCTTTATAGGGTTTATTTAGTAATGCATATTTTTTAATTATTTCATGACTAATTTTTAATTCTTTTCCAGCGTGCGTTACCCCTTCAAATTTTCGTATAAATTCTTTACTTGTATTATATGCAAAGACAGCCTTTCTAATATGCGAACTATTTTTAATTTCTAAAATAAGATTATTAGATTCAATTGAATTTCAGTTAGAAATTAAAGGTGTATCAGATATATTAAAAGGTATATTAGCAAAATACCATTCACCTCTAAACAATGTTTTATTTTTTATAAAATCTACTATTGTAGGATGATTAGAATTTATTAACTTAGCTAAAGTACTAACCGAAGGAAAAATTACTTGTAATTCCCTATAAGAATTATAAATATAAACAGGATATGCCGAATTAGCTTCAATCATTCTTAATTTAGATTCTACAGAATGAGTTTTATTGTAAAAAGGATTATTCTCACCTGTTAAAGCTTTTGATATTAAAGCTTTTGTTTGATCAGAATGTATTCTATTTTTAGCTAATTCAGAAAGCAATTCTTTAGTAGCTTCTGTATGTTTATATCCTACAGAGGAATAACCTTGTTTTAATACATTATAATAAGGCAATAATTTTGTTATAAAATACGTTTCTCGCATAGTTAATTCTTTAATATTTGCATATTCTACAATTAAAAGAGCAAAGTTATTTTGTCCATATTTTAACAATGCTGATACAATAGGCATATTTGAATTATTTTTACTTTTTAAAAAAGAATTATTTAAATAGCTACGCATTCTTCCTGCAATATTGATAGAACTTCCTATATAAGTATGACCATTTATTAAATTGACTAAACAATAAACACCAGACTCATTTTGTTGATCTTTAAACAACTGTATTCTATCTTCTTTTAAGTTATTGTATACTTTAACAGGTTTTATTCCTTCCATTGCTTTAGTTAAAAAACAAATTGTAGCGTGCTTTGCAAGCATAAAAGAATTAAAAGATTCAATGGTGTAATCACACACTAAAACAAAAATAATTATTATTATTAATTTTGGACTATATTTTCATCATTTGTTAAGTAAACTTAATGACGGGTTACGGTAATTAGTCTCTGAGGATCCTTCATTCATTCTTGTGTAAATGAATGCGTTCCCTGCTGCTAGCTCAAAACTAAGCTTTGTTACTTTAATTATATTAAGTATCTGAGTTATTAGAGCTTCCCAGCATATAGTAACCTTTAGTAGCCCTTTAGGCTTTAGAGGGAGAACTAAATGAGTTAATCCTCCTATTGTAAACATAAATATAAATCCTAATGCAAATAACATTGGAGCACTAAATCTTAATGATCCTCCGTAACTAGTTGCCCAGGGTAAGGCCTTCGGTCATTTCAGACATCTAGTTGGCTTTATGTCTCATAAAAGCAGGGATAGATATCTATATGCTTTTACTTAAGTACTGGTTTAAGGTACTATCTATCTCTAGCAACCTGGACCATTCCTTTCAATTTCATATAATATAATCTAGCTTACCTCTTATGGTTGTATAGACAAGTTATATTACTTAGAAAAAGTACGGCGTCTGGCCTCTACGCTTTTAGATAAAAGTGCAATATTTAACACTTTTACTAAATATACTCTCGTATATTTAATTATACTTTCGTATAACCACTTAGTTCGACGATAATCTTTAAATTAGTTAACTATTCCTAATTTAAGATGTCCCTCGAGTTTGCCGTATCATACAAATAAATTAAGATTTTTAAATCTTTTGGTAAGTTTTACACATTAACCCTATTTTAGTGGAATCCATAGTGCCTTGAGCTCTCTCATTAATTTTACTGAGGATCATCAGGTAAGGAAAATATTAAGATTTGGCTTTTACATCAATTATTCTATAAATTTTAAATAAGGCTTTTATTTAAAGCTCTTTTAACCGTCTTAAGGTGAACATCTAATCCAGAAGCTGATTTTATTGGGGATAAATAATTTTTCTGTCTCTCCTGCGGACAAAACGTTAGGTTATTTACACTGCCCCCACGAAATAATATCTTACACTTTCGGCCCAATAGTAGTAAATTTAGATTTTAACTTATACTTTGGACCTTTAAACTTATAAAGCATGGTAGGATGAATATAAGGTAGCATATTATGTAAATTCTTTTTAAGGGATTTACTCTTAATATATATAACAGAATAATTATCTTGTTTATGTATACTACATTCTAAACGGAATTTAATAATTAATACATTAACAATGAGAACTATTTCTTTTATTGTAAAACATTGAGTTTGTAAGGTTATACCTCCTCCTGAACTATAAGTACCGTCTCCCATGATTCAATGAGTTAAAGCTTCTCAAGTTAATAATTCGAAAAGATTTTTAGGTATAATTTTCTTCCCCTCATAGTAAAATAAATTATATAATTCTGTTATACATAATAAACTTCTGGTAGTAAAAGCTAAGCCATAGTGTACTTTTTTGTGGATAATAGCCTTAGTTACATAAGGACCTTTAGAACAATAATGACTTAATTGAAAAAAAACTGAATAAAAATATTCAAATTGACTATATTTTTGTTTAAATTGCAACCTAGCATCCCCTCCTTTAGATTGTTTTTGAACATAAGCATCAGAAAGAATAATACCTATAAATACAGATAATTTACTCTTAGGTATTTTAATTAAATGTCGTTCAAAAGCAGTATATCTAGGATAACCTACAGTAGAAGATAGATTCGACCCATACAATACTAAACTAAACTGATCTTCTAATACCTTCTCATTATTCATTAACAGTTTAATTTTTTTAATTTCATTTAAACCCTCAAAAGTCAAATGAGCTTTCTGGTTAATTAAATCTGCTACTTTTTTTCAATATTCAAAAGCCTCAAGCTTTTTTCCTTGTAAATTATATTTATTAAAAAATGGAATAATTTTTGCATTTATATTAATAAAATCTTTTACTATAAAGTTCAAGGAATCTTTTCTTTTTACTATTTGTCCACAATCTAAAAAAGAAAAACTTTTTATTACCTGCGAGTCATTAAGAGGTAGATTAATAGAAAAACTTAAATTTACACACTCTCCTAACTTATGTTTATTACTCTTAACAACTAAGATAAAAAAACAGTCAGAATAATACCCATTTACAAACTCAGTAATTAAGTCTGGACTTACTTTAGTGGGTACTGTAGTATAATGCCTTATAGATTTAAACATAGTCACCAATCTCTTATTATGATTTTTAACCTGATAACCAATCAAACTACTATTGTTAAGATTACCCTGGGCATAGGGAAAGGTAAATAAAATCTTACCTTTATTGTATTTGGTCAAATATCCCTTACTAAAGGGGAAAGACAACCATGAGAAGATTTTAATTCCTGTAGGTCAAAATTATGAATTGTTACGTTTTCTAATACGATCTAGTTCAAGATCTAAATCAATAAAATGTTTCATTACACGGGATAAAGATAGTTTGGAATTTCTAACTTGTAACTTTTCCTTATCTTCTACAATCTTAGCTCAGACATTAAACTCATCTTGTTTACAAGAGAGTAAAGGGAAAAATTCAAATAGATTAACAACTTCCATACAAGACTTTATAGCGTAAATATTAACATCGGCACGTAAGCCGTCAGAACGTTGATTAGCCGTCGCTTCAAAATATGAAGCCAGTAGAGAAATAATAGGTAGTTCATCTATGCTACGTGAAAAGCTAAAACTGGGCACAACTCGATCATAATAAGAATTTTTTCAACCATGCGGATCCGTTGTTACTTTAAAATTACAATAAATTGTAAAGTAACCTGAAATTCATCATTCAGATAACTCATCAGGTGAAATACTTAATGAATAAGAAGGTAATAACGCAGGCTTCAATTCAGGAAAATGAGTTTGAACTGTGGTAGAAATACCTCTGTTAATTCCCGCATAGATAGATAAAATCTCCAAGAAACCCTCCTTAGTTTTATGATCACCAGAATACATCATATTAATAGCTTTAGATCATAAAATAAAAGTACAAACTTTAGTGCTTAAAAGAGGATATTTATTAAAATGTGGAATGATTACAGAGATAAGATCCTTTACAGAACCTACTCGATATCCTACATTTTTACCTGTATAAAAAATAGTTCCTACTTCAAAGTAATCTTTTATATACTGAAGTACATTTTTATGACGAACATTAGCTAAAATACGAAACTCAGGTTTGATCTCTCATCGGCCCGTGGCGGGGTTACGAAGTGTGAATTGTAGACCAAAACACGCAGAACGATCACAAAACCCGGTTATTCATTCAGGATTAACTTTATCCCTTTTACACTTTTCATGCGGAGCAATAGCTTTAGATTTACCTGACGAACTATAAACTCTACTAAAAATATTAGGTCATTCTCGACTCCATAATGGGGACTATATCTTAAGCTTTATTAAAGCCCACTCACGTATAGTCTCTGAGGATCCCGGCCCCTATATTTATATAGGGATTAAAAGGTTTCCTGCTGATTGTCTCATCTTAAGGTTTATTAGATTTTTACATAGCCTCTAAACTAAGTACTAACAAATATTGAGATTTTCCAGCATACAGTGAGTTTTCTTCCAACCCTCCCTATGGGTCAATAGCAAGGGGAGGGAGTAGAAGGCTGCACCTCAATTTACAGCAATAATTAATGTGAAATAGAAGATTGACCCCAATATTCAAGATATCATTAGTCAAAAATCCTTTCCCAAACCGTACGTGATAGTTTCCCATCATACGGCTTTCCAGAGAGAAATTGTCTCTTTCTCTCCTATTTTCCTTCGCATAACCACACCATTACAGTGGGATAACTACTATGAAAATTCCGTCACCTCCGTCTTTCGAACCTCAGGTGATCCTAAATTCTTTAATAAAACCCATTAAATATTCCCTTAGGCCCAAAACAGTCTAACCATGGTTTTTTTTTATTATAGTCCGCTACTTCCATAATACATGAACGTTAGATATGTTTTTTTGTTCGTTATCCTAGCCATAGGAATCTAGCTCGGGAGTGAACACTTATTATAATAAGATATTATCTTGGTTATAATAACTTAATCTCCCTTTTTAAACATGCTGTTTTCAGCGTATAGTTGGCCTATACTACCTAAGTTTAATGCTTTACATTCTAGGGATTAATTTTATATAAGAAATGATCTGAAAAATACGGTAATAACTTAGGTTTAATTTTATTTAAATCTTTCTTATTAATTTGAATTTGATACTCAATTTTGGCCACCTTTGGTTTAGGACCCACATATACTTCAGGATCTCAACATTGATTATATGAATATATAGTAGGTTCAATATCAAACTTAATTATTAAAATATTCACTAGTATAATTACTTCTTTTAAGGTGAATCCATGCGTACTTAAACAAACACCTTTATTACGGCTAGACCCATCCCCCATGATTAAATGAGCAAGAGCTATATAATCCAGATAAAAGAATAAATCAGGTTTAATGGTTTTTTTTATTTTTCCTTTTTCTTTAACATATAAAAGATTAAAAATTTCGATTAAACAAGGTAATTGTCTAGTTTGAAGAGATCAACTATAAAAGGTTTTACCTCTTAATCTAGTTTTACTTTCATATAAAGAACCAGAACATAAATAAGCTAACTCATTATATACTTGTCAGAGATAAGGAAAATTTTTAACAGATTGTTTAAAACCTATCCGAGGATTTCAATGCCCATTCTTATTCATTCAAGCATCCGAAAGTAATATACCTATAATTATACTTCTAACTCTAGGAGTTAATTGTAACATATTTCTCTCTAGGTTAGTTATTTTAGATTTTTTATATTGTGAAGATAAACTTAAAGGTTTATTTCACAAAGTTAATGCCGTACTCTCAGTTTTACCTAAATTAGCTTGTTCAGCCACACTAGTTGAATACTTCTTATATAAAATACCATTAAAAAACAAGAATGGAGTATTTACACTCAAGGTTTTATTAAATGAGATAGCGCACGTAGCGGCTGTGAAAATTGAGATAGGTAGGCCCTCTCGAGCTTTCCCCCTCTTGGAACCGTGCATGCGAGTTTCCCAGCACACGGCTCGAACACTCTAACAACCCCTACCTACACTTAGGGTTGGGATGTAACAGTTTTCTCCCTGGACACATCACTTCGTAAAATCTTCTAACCTTTACCAAGTTGTCAAAGAATTTTCCTTATATTACGAATTTGAGCATTGATAGCTAAGTCTGCTGCCTTTCAACATAGGTGATATCACCCTATCCAACCTATTACAGATTGGCCTTCGCTTTTTAGCCTCTCTCATACCCACTTACTGTTATCTTCATTTCTCCATTATTTTAGGATTATAAAAGACCACCTTCCTTAAAGAAGGAAGTAATTGGGCTTACGACGTTCCAATATTGGTACAATTTACAAGAATTTTAGGTAGATACTTTAAACCGCTGGATTCACGATTCCGGCTTCGACTGCATATACATCTCACACCATCCATAACCTTTATATCATTACGGTTTGTTACGGTCCATTTATGGCGCATCTTCACTTACGTTTACCTTGATTCT
>Ga0079224_100017361_pt1 | contig 10139 bp, 6 predicted proteins | sample Stecom2015_FD_80414 | JGI IMG/M metagenome (GOLD analysis project Ga0079224, IMG submission 80414) | Agricultural soil microbial communities from Utah to study Nitrogen management - Steer compost 2015 | ecosystem: Environmental > Terrestrial > Soil > Agricultural land | place: USA: Utah... | reverse complement strand
TTGTGATTATGTATGACATAACTCAATTCTAAAAACAAAAATTATGATGAGAACAGATTTAACAAGTACAAAAAGCCTCGTCTTACTCCTCTTTCTCTGCCTATTACAGGGAGATGTTTTCGCACAGTCCTTATTAAAAGGACGGATAGTCGGGGTAGACAATGTGCCATTGAACGGCGCAAGTGTAAAAAACAACACACAAGATGTCGCTACATCGAGCGACGATCACGGTAATTTTTCGATACAAGCACAAGTTGGCGATATACTGATTTTCACATCAGTAGGCTATCAGCCGCAAAACGTGACCGTAACCAATTTGAATGCGCTCCAGATTTCCCTACACATAGATGATACCTCTCTCGAGGAAGTTGTGGTAATGGGATATGGTACTGTAAAGCGCACGAAAGTAACCGCCTCCGTTTCTACCTTAGACAATAAGATTTTAGAAACCGGTATGCGCGCCAATCCGGCACAAGCTTTGGCGGGAACAATTCCAGGTGTCCGTGTATCGACAGGTTCTGGTCGTCCGGGCGCGATGCCTAGTATAGTATTACGTGGGGGAACTCATTTCGATGGTTCCGGTAGCCCATTAATTCTAGTTGACGGACAGGTTCGCGGTAATCTTTCCGACATCAATCCTGACGAAATTGAACGTATGGATATACAGAAAGATGCTGCCGCTACTGCGATATATGGTGCACGAGCCAGTAACGGTGTAATTATCATAACGACCAAGAATGGAAAAAGCGGTAGCTCATCCCTAGATTTTAAGGTAAACAGAGGTATTAATTACCTAAACGTGCCGTACGACTACCTAAGTTCAGAGGACTATATCAAATGGAGTCGTTTGGGTGCTGTTGAGGCGATTAAGATAGGAACTCTAGCGAACAATACCTTGGGAGCTCCCGGCCCTCGCGGAACAGGCAATGCTTACTTTGCCGCTGATGGCACGACTCCATTGGATGGCAACTATGTAAATGAAGGCAGATGGAGTCTAATGCGTCTAACCGATCAGAACCGCTTTTTACTGGATCAAGGCTGGAAAACCATGAGAGATGCCGTTCCTACCAATGCAGCTGGTCATTATGACCCCAATGGCGAATACTACGATTTGATATACGAAGATTTCAACTATGGCGATCTGGCATTCCGATCGCCGGCGCCATCTCAGGACTACAACCTGTCCTTCTCTGGTGGAAACGACAAGGCTACCTATTATAGCAATGTTGGTATATATGATGAGCAGGGGCTATCGTTGGAAACGTTCTACCGCAGGTACAATTTTTCGGCAAATGCTGATTACAAGATAAAAGACTGGATTACCTCCGAATCCCGTGTCAACTGGACACGTGCTAACTGGCGGGATCAGTCCTTAACTAATGGCGAAGCTAATTATTGGGGACGGATGTTATCGGCTCCTCCCACACTCCGAAGCCGAAGTCCGGTTACGGGCGATTGGATTTTGGGTAGAGACGCCAGTGATGGCAACCCTCTGGTTAACATAGACAAATATATACGTCGTTCGCAAAACGACAAATTTACGCTAAACCAAGGACTGGTTGTTAATTTCCTGCCTGAGCTGACGCTCCGTCTGAAAGGTATTTTATACTATGAGGAAGAGTATCATGAATCATTCAACAAGGATTTCAGAACCGGCTTTTTAAGTTATACAGATCCCGACGCGGGATGGAACAGACAACGAAGTAGCTCGGCCAGTTTTTGGCGTAATATACACCAAACCTACAACGCTGTTCTGAACTACGATAAGTCCTTCGGTCAACATAACATTAATGCCTTAGCAGGTGCAGAGTTTTTTGATGCTTATTATCGCTCTTTGGGAGCATCGGGCGCATTGGCTCCAACGGATGATTTTATGGCGTTGGACCTTACCACCAATACATCGGACAATCCTACCAGAGGTGCATCATCTTCACACACCAATGATCGCATTATTTCACAATTTGCTCGTGTAAACTACGATTTCGACGACAAATATCTTGCTTCATTCACATTCCGTCAAGACGGTATTTCCCGATTGCACAAAGACAACAGATGGGGGTTTTTCCCAGCGGCTTCTATCGGGTGGGTAGCAACGCAGGAAGATTTCATCAGAGACGGCGCCCCATGGTTAAATTTCTTGAAACTTCGCGCTAGCTGGGGTAAAAATGGCAATATTGGTATTGGAACAAACGATCCTATAGGCATCTATCAAGTACAGGGCAGCTACGGAGTAACAGGAGCGTATGACCAAACTCGAGGCTTCCTGTTTTCGGAGCCCACTTTACCTGAATTGACATGGGAAAAAACAAATACCACGGAAATTGGTGCAGATATCGGTTTGTTAAACAATAGACTCAATCTTTCTGTGGCTTATTATAATAGAATCACATCAGATAAGCTTGCTTACATTACCCTTCCAAGTTCAGCAGGTATCACTTCCATCCGCACAAATAATGGAACAATGCGTAACCGAGGGATGGAATTCGAAGCTGGCTACCGTATCCTACAAAACGATAATTTCACCTGGTCAGTAAACGCCAATGCTGCTTATGTGCGTAACAAAATCATCAAATTACCATACAACGGAAATGAACGAAACCGGCAGGGTGGAACACAAGTATATGATCCCGCGAGCGGATCGTTGATTTGGGTTGAAGGTTTGCAGGAAGGTATGGAATGGGGAGAAATCTACGGCTTCCGTATGACAGGAATCATCCGCAACGAAGAAGATCTGGCAAACTACAACGTTCGGGATGATGCCGCCGGAGAGGCTTATAGCATCGGAGGTGCGGCAGGTCGACGCGTAGCCAGCCAGCGGGTTATCGACGAGCAAGGTTTGACAGGTTACTTACCAACACAACTGGGCGATGCGATGTGGGAAGATATCAACGGAGACGGCGTCATCAATCAAGACGACCGTGTGAAACTAGGAAACACATTGCCAAGATGGACGGGTGGCTTCAATACCACATTCGGTTACAAAGGTTTCTCTTTGTTCACCAGACTTGATTTCGCCTTAGGTCATATCCAAATGGATCGTCAGCACGCCTGGTCACTTGGTTATATGCAAGGTGAGTTCAATGCAGGTGATATTGTCAAAGACACATGGACTCCGGATAATCCAAATGCAAAATACCCACGATATGTATGGGCAGATCAATTGAATATGAAAAACTTTGACCGCCCAAGCAACCTCTTCTATGTAAACTCAAGTTATCTTGCTATTAGAGAGGTATCATTAAGCTATTCTGTACCGAAAGAATGGATCAGCCGTGCAAAAATTGCCGGACTGACACTAACGGCTACTGGACAAAACTTAGGATATATATCCAATAAGTTGAATTCCCTTCCCGAACGTACAGGTTTCCAAAACAGTGCTTATACTATTCCGACGATGGTGATTTTCGGAGGAAAGATTACATTCTAAATTTAATTGATATAAAAGCAATGAAAAAGCATATAAAAATAATGGCCGTCATCTTTTCTCTATTGGGGATGACCGCCTGTAATCAACATCTAAATCTTGCTCCCGAGGATTACTTCGCAGACGGGAACTACTGGCAAAATGAGGCACAGGTAGATAATTTCATGACGGGCATCCACTCTCAATTACGCGAGCAGCAGTTTCAGTTTTTCCGCTTAGGGGAAATGCGTGGTGGAGGGTTGACAAACGTTGCAAAATTTCCTGTTTCATTGAATGAATTGCCCCTAATCGAGCATAGTATGACCGAGGTATCACCCGGCTTGTCAGCTTGGGCTGGCTTTATGAATCCGATTCTACAGATCAATCTTTTCATCGAGCGGATAAACAGCATTTCTTTCCTGCCAGAAACTAAAAAGAACACCCTCCTTGGTCAAGCATACGGATTAAGGGCATTTTATTATTTCCATTTATTACGCACCTATGGCGGTGTACCGCTGCGTCTCTCGGCAGATGTATTGAATAGTCAGCCTGATCAGGTTGCCCTGCGTTTAGCACGCTCCTCAGAAGCAGAAGTATTAACGAGCGTAAAGAACGACATAATGAAATCGTTGGAACATTTCGGATCTGAACAAGGTGCAAATAAAGCTTATTGGAGCTTGAATGCCACACGCATGCTAAAAGGTGAGGTTTATTTATGGTCAGCAAAAGTATATGGTACCACAGCCGATCTTGCGGAAGCAAAGATTGCTTTAAATGCGGTTACCGGTTATAGTCTCCTATCCGATTTTGCAAATGTTATCAAAACAAAACGTAACGAGGAGATCATTTTCACCTTACCTTTTGCATTTAATGAAGCGGAGACGTCATCATCGTCGTTGTTTCTATATGACTTACCTTCTTTTAGTGGTCTTTATTACAAAGATACGGTCGATGCCAATGCTCCTGCTCTCATAGATCCATTGACGCTCCAGCAAACCAGTTCTCAAGTTATACAACGCTACGCTTATAAATATGAATTATTCCAATCGTATGACGTAGATGACCAGCGTCGCAACGCTACTTTTTACGATTTCTATGCCCTAGATCGGTCTGTAAATCCGCAACGCATTACTGTTCGCAACATTGTATTGAATAAGTTTCTAGGAACCATAAATAATAATATTCGTAACTACACGGACGATTGGCCCGTATACCGAGAAGCAGATCGTTTGTTGATGTTGGCCGAAATCGCCAATGCCGAGGGTGCAAATCCGCAGAGTTTCATTCAACCAATCCGAAATAGAGCTTTCAACGGGAGCGATCCAACGCCTTTTGTAAACGGCGGCAGAGATGCCAACGAAATTGCCATTTTCGAAGAGCGAATGAAAGAATTTGTTTGGGAAGGAAAACGTTGGTACGACATCCGCCGGATGAAATACGGCAATACGCCACTTGTATTCCGTTCTTCCAACCATCCAAATGGCGTCTTAAATCAAAGCACAGAAGCACATAAGGTATTATGGCCAATTGGTCGGGATGTGTGGACAAATGATCCATTGGTTGATCAGACCCCGGGATATGAAACCACTAAACCGTAGACTTGGACGACAACGTAATTCAAAAATTGCAAAACATATAATTTGAAATAATGAAACATATTGAAGGCTTAATAGCAGCTCCCTTTACACCTTTCCTCAGTAATGGTGAGCTAAATCTTGATCTGATCCCCTCGTACTATGCATTATTAAAAGCAAATAACGTAACCGGGGCGTTTATCTGCGGATCTACTGGAGAGGGTGTATCATTGACCTTTGATGAGAAAATAGCCGTCATGGAAAAATGGGCCGCGCTAACAAAAGATGACGCAGACTTTAGTCTCATGATGTTTTTAGGCGGAACGAATATCAAAGAGTGTAAACAACTTGCTATGGCGGCGGAAACCGCCCGTGTCGATGCTATTTCGTTTACCTCCCCTTTTTACTTCAAACCCACTAATGTACAGCAATTGGCCAAGTGTTGCGCTGAGGTAGCCTCAGCAGCTCCAAACACCGCGTTTTACTACTATCATATCCCCGTACTGACTGGTGGAAATTATGCCATGATCGATCTCCTTGAGGAAGTCGATACCTTGGTTCCGACCTTTATGGGAATTAAATATACACATGAGGACTTTATGGACTTTTTGTCCTGCATGAATTTTAATAATGGGAAATATGATATGCTATGGGGTCGAGACGAGAATATGTTATCCGCATTGATATTAGGCTCCAAAGGTGCAGTGGGCAGTACCTACAATTATGCAGCTCCCTTATATCATGAACTGATCGCGGCCTTTGAACGCGGCGATTTTAAGGAGGCCAATGCTTTACAGCAAAAATCTATCGATATGATTACCTTGTTAGGAAAATATGGCGGTATCTCGACAGGCAAAGCTTATATGAAATTGGTAGACTTGGATTGTGGAGCCTTCCGCCTGCCCGTCAAAAACATGAGTGCAGAACAATTTGATGCATTTAAAGCAGACGTAGCTACCTTAGGTTTTGAATCCTTTAAATCGCAGCACACATGAATCTAAAGGCCTCTATCCTCCTACTGACGACTGTTCTTGGTACTTGTGCCACGGATCAGAAATTGATCCGTTGGGACAATCAGACAAAACTACCGGCAAACGTCGACGGCTCGCCACATTTAGGCCTTGCTGGTCCGGTAGCCGGGATCATTGGCGATAGGCTATTGATTGCTGGTGGTGCAAACTTCCCAGAGAAAATGCCTTGGGATGGTGGCACCAAATACTATGCAGCACAAGCGTATATTTATCAACTGGGTGATGGAGCACTAACATTTTTAGGCGAATCGGAACTAAAGGAAGCCATAGCCTACCCGGGTAATTGCTCGGTAAGGCAGGCACTCTACGTAGCCGGGGGTGAGAACCAAAATGGAGCCGTTCGATCGGTGAAAAAATTTTATATAAAAGCGGATATGCTCCATGAAGAATCACTCCCCGATTTACCGGTGGCCTTAACCAATGGCAGTTTGGTATTTGCTTCTGGCAAGCTCTATTTTGTAGGAGGCGAAAATCAGCAGTTGGTATCAGACAAGATATATCGTCTGGATTTATCTGCTAAAAATGGGATATGGGAAGAAGTACTCACCTTAGCACACCCTGTATCTAACGCTGTTGTCGTTTCGGATCAAAAAAATAAACTTTATATCGCCGGGGGCAGAATGCGCAATGCCGACAACTTGAGCACCATCTACGATCAGCTGTTTGAGGTCGACCTACAAACAGTGTCGATCAATAAAATTGCAGCACTTCCGCAGCCGGTCGCGGCGGGCACGGGTGTTTGGGATGATAATGGCAACATCTTGCTGTTCGGCGGCGATCATGCCGAAACCTTTCATCAGGTAGAGGGTTTAATTTCACGGATTAACCAAACAACCGATGAGGCTTTAAAAAGTAAATTAAACGAAGAGAAGGCAATGTTGCAACGCGAACACCCAGGCTTTTCACCCGACACCTGGTCATTTAATGTGAAAAGCAAGCGATGGAAAAAACGAAATGATATTGTCGGTAGAAGTCCCGTGACCACCACCGCTCTATGGTATCAGCAACATATTATCATCCCTAGTGGGGAGATCCGTGCGGGTGTGAGAACAGATCAGATCTTGGTCGGGCACACGGGTAAAAACGAAGCATTATGAAAACCAGCAAACTTTATTCCTGGGTAGTCGTCGGATTACTATGGGTAGTGGCTTTACTTAATTATCTGGATCGCCAGATGCTTTCGACCATGCGCGAGTCCATGCAAATCGATATCGTCGAATTGCAAAAAGCAGAAGCTTTTGGTGTACTAATGGCCATATTTCTGTACATCTACGGTTTTATGAGCCCCGTGGCGGGGGTTATTGCGGATCGGGTGAACCGAAAATGGCTTATCGTCGTTAGCTTATTTGTATGGTCGGCCGTGACCTATGGCATGGGGATGGCCACGAACTATAACCAATTGCTCGTTTTAAGGGCGATCATGGGAGTCAGCGAAGCCTTATACATTCCTGCAGGACTTGCCCTCATTGCCGACTACCATACAGGGCGCACGCGTTCACTGGCTATAGGCATCCATATGACGGGGCTCTATATGGGGCAAGCTTTGGGTGGATTCGGGGCTACCGTAGCCGCCAGTTATGGCTGGCACAGCGCTTTTCACTGGTTTGGTATCGTGGGGATCATTTATGCCGTGATTCTCAGTGTGCTCCTTCACGAGAAGAAATCCGAAGTTACGGACAGAACGACTGTCCCGATCAGGCTTTCTTTTCTGAAGGGTCTTTCCACCTTATTTTCGATGACGGCCTTTTGGGTGATTCTGTTCTATTTTGCAGCTCCTAGCTTACCTGGTTGGGCGACAAAGAACTGGCTACCAACGCTCTTTGCCGATAACTTGGGTATCCCTATGGCGCAGGCTGGTCCACTCTCGACCATCACAATCGCTGCCTCATCCTTCGTAGGTGTTATTGTAGGTGGCTTATGGAGTGATCGCTGGGTACAGAAGAATGTTCGCGGACGGGTATTTACGAGCGCCATTGGATTGGGGTTGACGATCCCCTCTCTCATTTTGTTGGGCATGGGAGATACGTTTATCGCCATTGTGGGCGCTGCAGTCCTCTTCGGCTTAGGCTTTGGGATATTTGACGCAAACAATATGCCTATTTTATGCCAATTCGTACCGTCACGGCTTCGAGCTACAGCATACGGATTTATGAATATGACGGGGGTTTTTGCAGGTGCAGCCGTGACACAGGTCTTGGGTAAATTCAAAGATGAAGGTCATTTTGGTGGAGGATTCGCCATGCTCGCACTCATCGTTGCAACCGCCTTAGTCTTACAATTGTTAACGCTTCGCCCAAAAACAATCGATTATATCGACGAACAGAATAGATAAAAATATCACAGTAAAACACAAAATGAATAACAAACATCTTTTATCGCTTCGCGATTTTTATAAAAAACAACTACTAGAAGATACTGTTCCGTTTTGGTTTCCACGATCATATGACACCGAATATGGCGGTTACTTATTGATGCGGGATGCTGACGGCAGTTTAATCGATACGGATAAAGCGGTTTGGATACAAGGCAGGGCCTGTTGGCTTTTGGCAACCCTGTACAACACGGTAGAGCCCCGGAAAGAATGGCTAGAAGGTGCCAGACTCGGCTATATATTCTTACGGGAAAAGTGTTTTAATACAGAGGGTAAAATGTATTTCCATGTGGACCGTGCCGGCGATCCCATTCGGATGCGGCGCTATTTCTTTTCGGAAACATTTGCCGTCATCGCCGCCGCAGCCTATGCGAAAGCGTCCGGTGATCCAGAAGCGGCAGATTTTGCCCGTAAAATGTTCGGGATCTGTCTGGAATACGCACAGGGACAACGTAAAATCGAACCCAAGTTTGAGCCAACACGCCCTAACAAGGGAATCGGAGTACCGATGATTATGATCAATACCGCACAGCAACTACGCGATACCATAGGGGATCCCCGTTGTGATGAAGCGATAGCGGGCTGGATAACAGAAATAGAAACGTACTTTGTCAAAGATGTTATCCGGTGTGTCATGGAACAGGTCGCACCTGACGGGAGCATCATCGACCATATCGACGGAAGGACACTCAATCCCGGCCACGCTATCGAGGGGGCATGGTTTATCTTACATGAAGCGCGCTACCGCAACAACGACTCTAAACTGGCTGATCTGGGCTGTCGGATGTTGGATTATATGTGGGAACGGGGCTGGGATAAGGAGCACGGCGGTATCCTGTATTTCCGTGATGTATACAATAAACCAGTACAAGAGTACTGGCAGGATATGAAGTTCTGGTGGCCACAGAATGAAACGATTATTGCGACGTTATTGGCGTATCTCGTAACCGGAGACGAAAAGTATGCCAATATGCATGAGCAGATTCATAACTACGCGTATGCCCATTTCCACGACAAGGAGCACGGAGAGTGGTTTGGCTACTTGCACCGCGACGGAAAAATTGCGCAAACCGCTAAAGGAAACCTCTTTAAAGGTCCTTTCCACCTTCCACGCCAGGAATGGTATTGTTGGTCCATTTTAGAAAATTTTATCAATCAGCCAACATGAGATATATAGTTTTTATCTTCTCGTACTTCACGTTTTTATTCGGGACGACAGTATCCGCACAAGATAAACTTATCCCCCACCCAACTCATATCAAGCAGGATTTGGGTTTCTTAGACTTAACAGCGGGCATCCGGATCGAAGAATCTTCCGCTTTATTAACAAAGGAACATCAGCTTGCCCAGACGATTTTCGAAGAATGGGCTATCGCTATTCGCGATGAAGTGGAGGAGAGCGTGCCGGCTGTAAAGTTGGTACTTGTTCAGGACACCACTACCGATCGATCGGACGAATCATATCATCTCCAAGTCCACAAAGAGGGCGTAAAAATCACCGCACCCTCACCCGAAGGAATATTTTATGGTCTACAGACCTTGAGACAGTTCACATTGCAAGATCATAGGCTCGCCGTATGTGAAATACAGGATAAACCTGCTTTTTCCTGGCGGGGATTCTTAGTAGATGTAGGCCGTAACTATCAGCCTTTGTCTATGCTCAAAGAGCAGGTTGACGTAATGGCACGATATAAGCTCAATGTACTGCATTTCCATTTCACCGAAGATATTGCCTGGCGTTTAGCCAGTAAGAAATACCC
>Ga0079224_100017360_pt1 | contig 10139 bp, 7 predicted proteins | sample Stecom2015_FD_80414 | JGI IMG/M metagenome (GOLD analysis project Ga0079224, IMG submission 80414) | Agricultural soil microbial communities from Utah to study Nitrogen management - Steer compost 2015 | ecosystem: Environmental > Terrestrial > Soil > Agricultural land | place: USA: Utah... | reverse complement strand
CCGTGCCTCTCCGCCATCACCTTCGTCAACGCCGCCGTCAGCGTCGTCTTCCCGTGGTCCACGTGCCCAATCGTCCCCACGTTCACGTGCGGCTTCGTACGCTCAAACTTTCCTTTCGCCATTGCGCTTCTCTCGTGGCCCTGTCTCGACGTTACGTTCCGGTCGGTAGGGTTCGACTGGAGCCCACACCGGGATTTGAACCCGGGACCTCTTCCTTACCAAGGAAGTGCTCTACCCCTGAGCTATGTGGGCGTAGCCCCGACTTCGACCTTCCTGACTGGAGCGGGTGATGGGAATCGAACCCACATCATCAGCTTGGAAGGCTGAGGTTCTACCATTGAACTACACCCGCCTGCTCGTTCGCGCCGGCCCGCCGGCGCGTCCCGACACGGGCACGGCGCAGCCGACAGTCCCGGTGCCTTGCTGTCCGAATTCGAACGACTCTTTAAATTGTCCACCCCTGGCGGCATCCGGGCCTCCGCACAGCCCGGTCCCGACCGGCTCCGAACCCTCGCCGGTGGAGTGACGGCCCCAAGGCGCACCGGTCCGCGGGCCAGACCCCGTCTGCCGACCTTGCCGCCGTGGCACCCCGATGTGGTGGAGGGGGTAGGATTCGAACCTACGTAGGCTAAGCCAGCAGATTTACAGTCTGCCCTCGTTGACCGCTTGAGTACCCCTCCGCCGACGCAAGCCGGGCATTGTCTAACCCTGTCTCGCGCGTGTCAACCGCTGGCCAGCCTTGCCGAAACCGGGTGCCGCGGAACGCGCCCGCGAGGCCCCGGGCGTCCTCAGAGCGACCAGTGCCAGGGCTCGTAAATGAAGCCCCAGGGGTTGTCCCGCGGGTAGGTCATCGTGAAGCCGAAGTCGCTGGCGTGGGCCGTCAGCCAGCGGAAGGCGTCCGAGTGCTCGAAATCCTCCGTGAGCGGGCGGCTGCCCGGCGTGGCGACATCCACGGCGAGGCCCGTGTGGTGCTGGCTGAAACCCGGCGCCGCGTTGACCTTCAGGATGTCCGCGATCGCCTCGCCCCGGTCGAGCTTCTTGCGGATCAGCTCCGCCTGGTAGTCGAAGCTGCGGAACCCGGAGACGAGCAGGAGGCGGACCCCGTCGCGCTCGGCGCGAGCCGTCATCTCCCGCCAGCGGGCAGCCGCGCGCGGCGCGAGCCGCTGCATGCGGCCGACGAGGTTGGGCCCGACGTCCACCAGCTCGGAGGCTTCCGGGAAAAACGGCAGCCCGCGGCCGGCCGCGTATTCCACCGGGATGCCGAGCTGCCGGTGCAGGTTCTGGCAGGTTTCGGTCAGCATCGCGGCAGCCGAGATTGTCACAGTGGCCGCGGACGCGGCAAGCGGCGGGCGGGGTGCCCCGCCCCGCCGGCGCGGCCTTGTTCCGGCCGCACGGCGGCTTTTCGCCGGTGGGCGAGGCCCGGCGGGCCCGGAACGCGGGCCGGACTTGACTTTCCGGTCGCCGGGGCCATCAATTTCGGTATCGACAGAAACGGATGAAATCGATGAAGCTCACGCCGGCCGTCGAGCGTTACGTGCTCCACTGGGGCGAGATGGGCACCCGCTGGGGCACCAACCGCACCGTGGCGCAGATCCAGGCCCTGCTCTACCTGTCGCCCCGGCCCCTCAGGGCCGATGAGATCGTCGACCTGCTGTCGGTGGCCCGCTCCAACGTCAGCACCAGCATCCGCGAGCTCCAGGCCTACGGGCTGGTCAAGATGACCCACGTGCTGGGCGACCGGCGCGACTACTTCGAGTCGCTGCACGACGTCTGGGAGCTGTTCCGGGTCATCATCGCGCAGCGCAAGCAGCGGGAGCTGAACCCCACCCTCTCCATGCTGCGCAAGTGCGCGGAGGACGTGGAACACGAGGATCAGACGGACCCGGTCACCAAGGAGCGGATCCGCAACATGCTGGAGTTCGTGGAGACGACCAGCGAGTGGTACGAGAAGATCCAGTCCGTGCCCACGTCGACCCTGAAGAAGCTCATGCGGCTCGGCGCCGGTATCACGAAGTTCGTGAAATAACCCGGCGCGCGAACCAGGTCACCAGCAGCGCAAACGCGACCAGGCCGGCGAGCTCGACGGCCCACACGGGCCCGAGCCAGTCGGTCCCGATGCCCTCCGCGCGCCGCCCCTGCACGAAGGCCAGGGCCGCGATGCCCACGCCGAGAAGGCCCTCGCCGCCGACGAAGCCGCTGCCGAGCAGGATGCCGCGCTCGCGGCGGTCCGCCGCTTCCCCGGGCGTGCGCGCCCGGCGCTCGAACCACAGGCGCAGCAGCCCGCCGACGAAGATCGGGGTCATGGTCGACACCGGCAGGTAGACGCCGACGGCGAAGGGCAGCGACGGGATCCTGAGCGCCTCGCACACGAGCGCGATGCCAATGCCGATCGCGACGAAGCCCCACGGGAGCTGCTGGTCGAGCACGCCGTCGATCACGAGCTTCATCAACGTGGCCTGCGGCGCCGGCAGCTCGCGGGTGCCGAAGCCGAAGGTCTCCGCGAGCAGCAGGACGGACAGGCACACGAAGGTCGCGGAAGTGAGCACGCCGATGAGCTCACCGGTCTGCTGCCGGCGCGGCGTCGCCCCCAGCAGGTAGCCGGTCTTCAGGTCCTGCGACGTGTCGCCCGCGATCGAGGCGGCGATCGCGACCACGCAGCCGACCGTGAGGGCCGCCACCTTGCCGGACAGGTCGGTCCAGCCGAGCAGCAGGAACACGCCGGCGGTCCCGAGCAGCGACGCGATCGTCATGCCGCTGGTCGGGTTGCTGGTCACGCCGACCAGGCCGACGATGCGCGACGCCACGGTGACGAAGAAGAACGCGAAGACCACGACGCACACGGACGCGACCAGCCGCACGAGCGGCCCGCCGACGTCGCCGAAGATCGGCGGTGCGAGCACCATGAGGAGCACGATCGCCGCGAGCCCGGCGCCGACGACCTTGAGCGGCAGGTCCCGGTCGGTGCGCGGCTCCACGACCGGCGCCGCGGCCTCGCCGCCCACGCGCTCGCGCAACCCGGCCGCGCCGATGCGAAAGCTCTGGAGCATGACGGGAATGCTGCGGATCAGCGTCGCGATGCCGGCGGTCGCGACCGCGCCGGCGCCGATGTAGCGCACGTAGCGCGACCAGATCTCGCCCGGCGCCATGTCCCGGATGAGCGCCTGCGTCTCGGGGAATACCGGCGCGCCGAAGCCCCTGCCCCACCAGTCGATCGCCGGGATGATCACGACCCACGCGAGCAGTGCGCCTCCGACCATCACGGCCGCGATGCGCGGGCCGAGGATGTAGCCGACCCCGAAGAGCGCCGGCGACAGGTCCATGCCGACCTCGGCCTTGCGGATGAACGGCAGCCGCGTCGCGAACTCGTCCGGCAGGACCCGGATCCAGGACGTCAGCGCCTTGAACAGCGCGCCCATGCCGAGCCCGTAAAACACGTAGCGCGCGCTGCGGCCGCCGACCTCGCTCGCGACCAGCACCTCCGCGCAGGCGGTGCCCTCCGGATACGGCAGGCGCCCGTGCTCTCCCCGGATGAGCAGGCGCCGCAGCGGGATCATGAACAGCACGCCGATGAGCCCGCCGCACATGGCGAGCAGGGTCATCTGCAGCAGTCCCGGCGCGACACCCCAGAGGAACAGTGCGGGCAGCGTGAAGATGACGCCGCTCGCGAGCGAGCTCGAGGCCGAGCCGATGGTCTGCGACATGTTGGCCTCGAGCAGCGTCCCCGGACGCCCGATCGCCTGCAGCGCGCGAAACGCCGCGACCGTCATGACGGCAATCGGGATCGAGGTGCTGATCGTGAGACCCGCGCGCAGCCCCAGGTAGGCGTTCGCCGCGCCGAACACGATCCCGAAGGCGATGCCGAAGAGGGCTGCCTTCAGCGTGAACTCGGCCGGCGCCTCGGAAGCCGGCACGTACGGCGGGTATTCCTGTCCCGGCGGTATCTCGACGTAGGCCAGGGGCGACAGCCCGCCGGCGGGCTCGTTGTGGTTCCTCGGCATCGGGCTGCTCCCGTCCGGCTGCGCGGAGAGCGACGGCCCGTCCCCGCGGGCGAAAAGGCCGCCCGGGAGACCCGGGCGGCATGTCATGATGCCGGTCAACAGACCGGAGCATCTCTCCGTGCGTACCCGGTGTCGTCCATTACCCGCGCCTTACGTCCTGGAACCGAGGGTGCGCGCGCAACGGGTACGGCGTGATGCTACTACATCTTGTAGCCGGGAGGGAATCACGTACAACATATACGCCCCGTCCCGGTCCCGAGCACGAATTGGAGCAGTTTCGTGAGTGACCGCTACCCGCTTTCGCCCGCCAACACGGTCCGCCAGCTCAGGGACAAGGCCCGCTACGACCGGGCGACGGTCGCCGGGATCCTGGCCGCCGGGCAGGTCGCCGCGGTGGGCTTCGTGCAGGACGGCGCCCCGGTCGTGGTGCCCATGATGTACGGGGTCGACGGCGACACGCTCTACCTGCACGGCGCCCGCAAGGCGCGCGTCATCCGGCTGCTCGAGCAGACCGGGCGGGCCTGCGTGAACGTCACGCTCGTCGACGCGCTGGTGCTCGCGCGATCCGCGTTCAATTCCTCGATGAACTACCGCTCCGTGACGCTGTTCGGGGCGCCGCGCCTCGTCGAATCCCTCGAGGAGAAGCGCGCCGCCCTCAGGGTCATCAGCGAGCACGTGATGCCGGGGCGCTGGGACGAGCTCCGCGAGCCCCACGAGCGCGAGCTGAAGATGACCGGCGTGATCGCGCTGCCCATCGAGACCGCGTCCGCGAAGGTCTCGTCCGGCATGCCCGACGACGACCCGGCGGACTACGAGATCCCGGTCTGGGCCGGCATCCTGCCGCTCACCTCCGTTTTCGGTACGCTGCAGGACGACGGCCGGCTGCTCGAGGGCGTACGGCCGTCGCCGGCGGTGCTCGCGCTCGAGGGCAGGAGGCTTTGATGACGGCCACGAATCGCCAGGTCCGGCTGGCGTCGCGCCCGGCGGGACCCGTGACGCCGGAGCTCTTCAGCCTGACGGAAGCGCCCGTCCCGGAGCCCGGTCCCGGCGAAGTGCTGGTCCGGAACGTCTACCTGTCGGTCGACCCGTACATGCGCGGCCGCATGAACGACGCGAAGTCGTACGTGCCGCCGTTCGCGGTCGGGGAGGTGCTGACCGGCGGCGTGGTGGGCCGGGTGGCCGCGAGCCGCAACCCGGCGTTTCGCGAGGGGGAGTGGGTCAACGGCCTGCTCGGCTGGGAGACCTACAGCCTGACGAGCGGCCAGGGGCTCTACAAGCTGCCGGACGCCAACGTGCCGAAGTCCTGGTGGCTCGGGGTTCTCGGCACGCCCGGCATGACGGCGTACGTGGGGCTGTTCGAGATCGGCCGGGCGCAGGCCGGGGAGACCGTGTTCATCTCCGCCGCGGCCGGCGCGGTCGGCAGCGTCGCCGGGCAGCTTGCCAAAATCCACGGCTGCCGGGTCGCGGGCTGCGCGGGCTCCGACGAGAAAGTCGCCCTGCTCCTCAACGAGCTCGGCTTCGACGCGGCGTTCAATTACCGGACCAGCGAGTCGCTGCGCGAGAGCTTGCGCAAGGTGTGCCCGGGCGGCATCGACGTCGATTTCGAGAACGTGGGCGGCGATCTGCTCGAGGCAGCGCTGCGCCACATGCGCCCGTTCGGGCGGATCGTGCTCTGCGGCATGATCGCCCAGTACGACGACACCGAGCCGCGCCCCGGGCCGCGCGGCCTGATCGGCATGATCGGCAAGCGCCTGACCATGCGCGGCTTCATCGTCACCGACCACCCGGAGACCTGCCGCGAGTACGTGCCCAAGGCGCTGCGCTGGCTCGAGGAGGGGCGGCTCGAGTACCGCGAGACGATCGCCGAGGGCATCGAGAACGCGCCGGCCGCGTTCATCGACATGCTGCAGGGGAACAAGATCGGCAAGCAGATCGTCCGCCTCGCCGCGGAAGACTGAGCGGACCCGGCCCGCACCGAACCCGCCCCTGAGCATCGTTCATGCCCGGCCCCCGGCCGAGACGCGGAACCGTGGCCGGGGGGTGTCCCCGGGGGAGATAAAGCGGACCCAGGACACGGCGGAGCAGCGCGGCGCGGAGCGCACCGCCCACGCCGATGTCCGCGCTGCTCCGCCGTGTCCGCACGGGAGCCATTCCCCCGGGGACACCACCCGGTCGCGGCGGAGCTCAAGCTCAAATCACAACCGGGCATGAACGATGCGGCGGCAGGGATCGGCGCCACCAAACCGGGAACTGGCGCCGCTAGATCACGCGCAGGCAAACGCGCGAAAAGAAAACCCCGGCGCGAAGCCGGGGTTCTCGTCAACGACGGGGAGCCCGTGTCACTCGATGCGGTAGATCAGCTCCACGCCCCACACGCGGCCCTTGTTGAGCGGCGAGAACGTCGCGTTGTCGCCCGTCAGGTCCACCCCGAGCAGGGCCGCGGGGATCGGGAACGCGGGACCGCCCGGGAAGTTGGGCGGAAGCTGGGTGTCGCCGCCGATCGTGACCTCGTTCTTCAGGTTCTTGCCGAATGCCGAGATCACCAGGCGATCGTCCATCAGGCCGAGGCTCACGTTCACGTCGAACATGTCGGCGGCGCGCAGCCGGCCCTCGTTGTTGTCCGTGTAGAACGAGGAGTCGCGACGGTAACCGCTGCCCTGGATCATCAGTGAGCCGAACGGCAGCTCTGTGCGGTACGTGAGCTGTGCGCCGTACGACCACGGTGCGAGGCGCGGAATCTCGAGGTTCTCGTCCCGGGCGTCCACCACCCCGTCACCGGAGATGTCGAACCTGACCTCGTCGTACTCGCCGTCCACGTAGCCCACGTTCGCCTGCAGGAACAGCGAATCGGTCAGCGCGGCGCCGAGCTCGAGATCGAAGCCGGTGATGGTCGCGTCGGCCGTGTTGCGGATGAGCTGCACGACACCGACGACGGGATCCTCGAGGTTCACCTCGCGCTGCATGTCGTCGATCGTGTTGTGATAGGCGGCGGCATTCACGCGCATCCGGCCTTCGGCGAAGTCCTTCTTGAGGCCGATCTCGTAGGACGTCAGCTCCTCCTGGTCGAACGCCTCGTTCGGGATCAGCACCGCGGTATGGCGCATGTTGTAGCCGCCGCTGCGGAAGCCCTTCGTCCAGAACGCGTACATCAGCGTCGACTCGTCCGGCTGCACCTGGATACCGATCTTCGGCGTGAAGGCATTCCACTCACGCGAATCGTTCAGGTCGAAGAGAGCGCAGCTCACCTCTTCGAAATTGCAGGCGCCGAACGGAATGGCGGCAATGCGCGCCTCCTTCTCCTCGTGGTCGTAACGCGCACCGAGCTGCAACGTGATCTCGTCCGTCAGCACGATGTCGGCCTGCGTGAAGATCCCGAGCGAATCCATCTCCTGGAAGCCGCCGCCGGTCGCATCGAGGTTGGCCGGGGGAATCATCCGCCGCTCGAGGTAGGTGAGGTCCTGCGTCAGGAAGAAGAGACCGCTCGTCAGGTACACGTTGCCGAAGGACCCGGAATAGCGGAGCTCGTTGCTCCACTGGCGCTGGTCGGTGATCGACATGGCATGGAAGAAGAAAGGCGGCAGTCCGGGACGGTCCGGGACGTCCGACGCGTCGATGTCACCGAGCGTGCGGTTGCTGTACTCGCGCCAACCCAGGATGTTGACGATCTCGCCGTCGCCGAAATCGACGTTCCACGTGGTCTCCAGGATGGCCTGGTCCCACTTGGCGTCGTAGAAGCCGGGCTCGTCGATGGCGAAGTCGAAGCTGTCCTCGGAGAACAGGCCGCCGTTCTGCGAGGCCGGGCCGTCGCCGTCGGACTCGCCGTGGTCGTAGCGCAGGATCGCATTGAACCGGTCGCTCTTCCGGTACTCGTAGGCGCCGCGGAATATGGTGGTGTCGGCGGCGCCGTGATCCGAGCCGTCGGCAAGGTTCGTGTGCCAGCCGTCGTCGCTGTTGTGATAGACGGCGAGCTTGCCGCCGTGGCCGTCGGCGAGCGGTCCCGAGACCACGGCCTGGTAGAACTGGTTCAGGCCGGTCTCCGCGGCGACCTTCGCCTTGACGGAGAGCTGCTCCGTCGGGCGCGAGGTCCGCAGGAGGACGGCGCCGCCGGTCACGTTGCGCCCGAACAGCAGGCCCTGCGGGCCGCGCAGCACCTCGACGCCTTCGAGATCGAACACGTCGAGGACCACCCCGCCGTTGATGCCGAGGTACATGCCGTCGACGAACACGCCGACCGCCGGATCGATCGAGGGAATCGAGCTGTTGATGCCGATGCCGCGGATCGAGAAGTTCGCCGTGCCGCGGGTCGTACCGATGTCCTCGAGCTGCACGCTGGGCGCGACGAAGCCGAGCGAGGACAGGTCGCGCAGGTGCATCGCATCGAGCTGGTTCTCGCCATAGGCGCTGATCGCGACCGGCGCGTCCTGGACGTCGATCCCCCCCGCGCGCTTGGTGCCGGTCACGATGATCTCGTCGAGGAAATCGTCGGCCAGCCCCTGCGCCTGAACGAGCGCCGGAACGGCGAACGCCGCCACCGCCGTGCCCAGCGCGGCGAGCGACGCAGCGCCCCGCTTCACCATGGAAAATTGCATCGTCAGATCTCCGTCAAGGACGTGAAATGTCGTTGTGGCTCGCCTTGTTGCGATCACAACAACCCCCCGGCGTTCGTGATGTGACGCCATTGTCGTTTCAGATAACCGTATGGTACTGAACGTATTTGAATAATGGAACGCGCGCCGCGGCGCGTCCGCCGCCCGCGGCCGGTTTGTGGCGATGAAACAACGCCGGCGGAACGCCGGCTTACGGCAGCACGTGCGGGAAGGCGCTGTGCTCCATCTCCAGGCGCAGCAGCGCCTCCTTGACCGGCAGGCCGCCGCCGAAGCCCGTGAGGTCGCCGCTCGCGCCGATGACGCGATGGCAGGGAATGATGATGGGGATCGGGTTGCGGCCGTTCGCCGCGCCCACGGCGCGCACCGCCTTCGGACGGCCGATGCGGCGCGCGATCTCGCCGTAGGACACCGTCGTCCCGTAGGGGATCTGCCTGAGCTCGTCGAGCACCGCGAGCTGGAACGGCGTGCCGCTCGGCGCGAGCGGCAGGTCGAAGGTCTTGAGCCGCCCGGCGAAGTAAGCCTCGAGCTGCTCGCAGGCGGCCACGAACGGCAACGGCTTCTCCGACCAGATCCAGTCGGGCTCCGGCTCGCGCCGGCGCTTGCCCTTGGGGAAGGCGACGACCCTGAGCGCATCCTCGTCGCCTGCGAGCAAAAGCTCTCCGATGGGCGTGTGCAGGTAGCGGTAGTACACGGTCAGCCTCCGCCTCCGGGCAGGGAACTCCACAACAGCATGGCAGCATACGCACGCCAGGGGCGCCACTGCTCCGCGCGGGCCGCAAGCTCCGCCGCGGGCACCCGGCGCGGCGGGTCCAGCGCCTTCTGCAGGCCGAGGTCGCCGGCCGGCCAGGCGTCCGGGTAGCGCAGCGCGCGCATGGCCACGTACTGGGCCGTCCAGTCGCCGATGCCGCGAATGCTGCACAGCGCCCGGCACAGCGTATCCGCGTCCTGCGTGCCGTCGAAACGCAGGTCGCCCGCGAGCACCGCGGCGGCGACCCGCCGGATCGTGTCCGCGCGGCTCTGCACCATGCCGATGCCGTTGAAGCGCGCGCGCCGGAGGCGCTCCGGCGAGGGAAACGCGTGCGTGAGCCCCTGCGCGGCCGGCACGTCGGCCGCGAGCGCGAGCGGCTCGCCGTAGCGCGCGGCCACCCGCCCGGCGAGCGTGGTCGCCGCCTTGACGGAAACCTGCTGGCCGAGCACGGCGCGCACGGTGAGCTCGAACCCGCTCCAGGCGCCCGGCACGCGGATGCCCGGGTGGGCGTCGAGGGCGCGCCGCAGCACGGGGTCTCGCGAAAGAACGTCCATGATTTCGGCGACCGGTGCGTCGAGATCGAAGACGTCGCGCGTCCGCTGGATCAGCTCGAACAGCGACTCCGTGCGGGCGCCGTGCAGCGTGAGCACGAGGAAGCCGGCTTTCTCCGCCGGGGCGACCTCGAGCACGCCATGGCGACCGTCGACGCTCACGACCCGGCGGTAGCTGTTGCCGTCGACGTGCTCGACCCCCGGCGTCGCGCGCGGACGGAAGAACGCGAGCAAT
>Ga0079224_100017359_pt1 | contig 10139 bp, 4 predicted proteins | sample Stecom2015_FD_80414 | JGI IMG/M metagenome (GOLD analysis project Ga0079224, IMG submission 80414) | Agricultural soil microbial communities from Utah to study Nitrogen management - Steer compost 2015 | ecosystem: Environmental > Terrestrial > Soil > Agricultural land | place: USA: Utah... | reverse complement strand
CTCTTGCCCACCCCGCCCTTCCCGGCGCCCACGAGGACGACGTTCCTCACCCCCGGGATCAGACTCTCCGGATCGCGCCGCGCGCGGCCGACGCGCGCGCCGAAGCGCAGGTCGATCTCCGTGACGCCCGGCACGGCGCGCAACGCCGCTTCCACGTCCTCGCGGATGCGATCCTTCATCGGGCAGGCAGGGGTGGTCAGATCGACGCGGAGCGAGACCTTTCCCCCGGGCTCCACGCGGACGTCCTGGACCATCTGCAGCGAAACGAGATCCCGATGCAGCTCGGGGTCCTGCACCCGGGACAAGGCTTCCAAAATCTCGCGCTCGGTAGGCTGGCTCATCACGACTCCCAGTCGTTCTCGCTATAGTCGCGTCCCCCGGAACGCGCATCCCAAACACCCTCCTCCACGGGAAGGTCGGCGGCCCAAGACCAGTAGGTCCGCATGGGGATGCGCGCCACTTCGGCGAGGAGGGAGGGCAAGCCGGAGGGTTTCGCGGCGCGATCGCGCGCCATGCGCACCTCCCAGCTCCCGGCGGGAAGCCGCGCCGTTGCCACCACCCATGCGATGGCCGCGCGCAGATCGCCGATCTCGTCCACGAGCGCGTCGGGCGCCTCCTCCGCCAGAAACACCCTTCCCTCTCCCAGCGCGCGGATCTCCTCGGGCTCGCGCTTGCGCCCGCGCGCGACGCGATCGACGAACTCCTCGTACACCTGTCGAATCTCGGCCTTTAGGACCTCCCGCTCCGGCGCGCGCAGGGGATCGAACGCCGTGAGCAGGCCCGCGTTCTCCCCGCGGCGCTCGACTTCGAGATGGAGGCCGAGACGCCGCAGCAGCGCGCCGATGGCGAAGCGCCCCGCGAAGACGCCGATCGATCCCACGATCGCGCCGGGCGCAGCGAAGATCCGGCCCGCTCCCGCGATGGCGAGGTAGCCGCCGCTCGCCGCCACGCTCTCGGTGTAGGCCGCCGTGGGCTTTTCCTGCGCCAGCCGCATGACCGCGTGCCAAACGCGGTCGGAGGCCGAGGCCATACCCCCTCGGCAGTCGGAGACGACCACCACGCCGCGGACCCGCGGATCCCGGCGCGCGGCTTCGATCTGCGCGAGCACCGTCTCCTCGCCCACGAAGCGCGGGCCGGTGGGCAACGACACGCTCCGCCCGGTCCGGAGGATCCCGACGATCGGAACGACGAGGATGCGATGACGTGCGAGCCGGGGGCGCGGCGCCCTCCACCGCCGCGATTGCAACACCTCCTCGGCGGTGAGCAGCGCGGGCCCCTTCGCCCCTTCGCCGACGCGCGCACGCAGCGCCTCGGCGAGCGCATCCGGATAGACCAGCGCATCCACCAGGCCCGCCTCGAGGGCGCGTCCCGAGGTGTAGGGACCGCCGTCGAGGACTTCGCGCGCGCGTTCCCGGTCGCCCACGCGACCGGCGACGATGCCGACGACGCGCTCGTACCGCGCCTCGACGAGGCGCGCCGCGACCTCCCGCTGCACCGCCGACGGCTCGGCGTGCGTGAACAGCTCGGGGGCGGTCTTGTGCTCGCCGATCCGGACGAACTCCGGGACGATCCCCAGGCGGTCGAGGAGGCCGCGGGCGGTGGAGAGCACCGCCGCCTCGCCGACCAAGGTCAGCGTGCCGCCGGGCGCGAGCCACACCTGGTCGGCCGCAGCCGCCAACACGAGATCGGGCGCGCCTCCCTCCCGCAGGTAGAGGATCACCTCCTTGCCCGAGGCGCGGAAGCGGTGCAGCTCGTCCGCCAGCGCTTGCAATCGCACCAGGCTTCCCCGGAGCCCCCGGGTGGAGACGACCACCCCGCGGAGATGGGGTTCGGTCGCCAAGTACGCCAGCGTGCGCCGAACGCCCTCCACCGAGTCCGGCCCACGCCGCCAGCTCAGACCGAAGGCGCCGCGCGGCGGCTCCTGCCAGAGAATCGGGCCCTCGAGCCGCAGCTCCGCGTAGAGGGGGACCCTCCGCCGAAAAGGAAGGAGGAGGAGGAAGCGGAGGATCCCCAGCAACACGCCCAGCAGAAACAGCAGGGCGAATGGCGGAAGGCGCAGGAGCACGTTCAAAAGGCGTAGCTCGGCTTGCGATCGAAGCGGTGCTCGGACTCGATGTAGCGGATCGTCCCGCTCTTGGAGCGCATCACCACCGAGTGGGTCTTCGCGCCCCCCTTGAAGAAGCGCACGCCCCGGAGGAAGTCGCCCGAGGTCACGCCGGTCGCGGCGAACATCACGTCGCCGCGCGCGAGCTCCTCCAGGGTGAAGATCTTGTCGAGGTCCTGGATGCCCATCGCGCGGGCGCGCTCGGCCTCCGCCTCGTTGCGCGGCTTGAGGCGGCCCTGGAAGTCGCCGCCCACGCAGCGGATCGCCGCCGCGGCGAGGACGCCCTCGGGCGCACCGCCGATACCGAAGAGCACGTCGACGCCGGTCTCCTCGAAGCAGGTGGCGACGGCGCCGGCGACGTCACCGTCGCCGATGAGCTTGATGCGCGCGCCCGTCTGGCGGACCTCCTTGATCAGCGCCTCGTGGCGAGGGCGGTCCAAGATGCAAACCGTGAGCTCCTCCACGTAGCGCTCCATCGCCTCCGCGATGCGCCGCAGGTTCTCGGTGGGGCTGAGGTTCAGGTCGATCACGCCCTTGGCCTTCGGCCCGACCGCGATCTTCTCCATGTAGGTATCGGGCGCGTGGAGGAAATTTCCCTTCTCGGCGAAGGCCACCACCGAAAGCGCGTTGCCACGGCCGGTGGCGCAGATCGTCGTCCCCTCCAGCGGGTCGAGGGCGATGTCGACCTCCGGGTAGCCGTTGCCCCCATTGCCCACCTTCTCGCCGATGTAGAGCATGGGCGCCTCGTCCCGCTCGCCCTCGCCGATGACGACCGTCCCGTTGATCCGAAGGTTGTCGAAGGCGCGCCGCATCGCATCGACCGCGGCCTGATCGCAGGCCTTCTCGTCGCCCCGCCCCATGTGGCGCGCCGAGGCAATCGCCGCGGCCTCCGTGACCCGAACGACTTCCAACGCCAGATTCCGATCCATCTTCTCCCTCGTATGCGGAGCCGTCCCTCGCGGCGGCGGCCCTAGGACTCCTGCTGCAGGAGCTCGACCAGGCGCTCCGGCAGCTTCACGGGCTTCTGTTCGAAATCCACGCAGGCGTGCACCGTCTCGCCCTCGACCAGGAGGCGTTCGTCCTCGGCACGCACGATGCGGTAGCCGAAGCGCAGGCTCGCCCGACGTACCTCCTCGATCCACGTCTCGATCCGAATGAGGTCGTCGTAGCGCGCGGGATGCTTGTAGCGCACCGTCGCCTCCACCACCGGAAGATGGATCCGCAGCTCCCGCTCGACGTCGCGGTAGCGCGCGCCCTTCTCCCGGAGGAATTCGTTCCGCCCGGCCTCGAAGTAACGCAGGTAATTGCCGTAGTACACGACGCCCATCTGGTCGGTATCGCCGTAGATCACCCGGTAGTGGGTCGTGACCATGCGTGGGCTCCTCGAGGGCTTCGGCTCGCCTCGGGGAGCCTGTACCGACGCCGCGCTCCGCGGTCAAGGCCGCACGACAAAAGCGGGGCCGGCTCCATCGCCGGCCCCGCCCCATTCATGGGCGCCTCAGCCCATCAGCGCTTCTGGAAGTAGATGGACTGGTTCGGGCGGAGGATCGGCTCGTTCCAGAGGTACTGGATTGCCGAGGTGCCGCCGGGCGCCTCGATGCCGATCGTCGCCTCGCCGCCGAAGTAGGAGTAGCCGCCACGCAGGTCCTTGTAGGCGAGGACGATATCGCCGTTCTCCCAGATCTGGACCTGGAAGGTCAGGCTCCCCGGACGGCGGATGCGCTTGACCCCGTCCCACTGCACGATGCGCACCTGCACGCCGCCGACGTTCATCAGGTGGAAGCCCACCCAGGAGGTGCGGTCGTCGGAGGGCGTGAGGTCGTCCCAGTAGGCCGCGATGATCCCCGTGTTCACGTTGGTCTGGGAACCATAGAGGTCGCGGTTGAGGTTGCTCGCGTCGCCGGTGCCGACGAAGCCGACCAGACCGTTCGAGTTCATCCAGAGCTGGTCGTAGGTCGAGTCGAAGAAGGGCACCGTGAAGCCGAGTCCCGCCGTCAGGTACGAGGCCTTGTCGTTCGAGTTGAGGTAGCCGCTCCGCAATCCGATCGAGCGGATGTCGATGAAGGGCTTGTCGGAGAAGAAGTCCACCAGGTAGCCGGAGGTGACGCAGTCGGAGATTGCGCCCGGCGTGCCCACGTTCTGGCCGTCGTAGGACTGCGTCGCGGCGCAGTAGTCGTCCGCCACGCGCTCCTCGACGCCTGGCCGGGCGCGATCGCCCCGGAGCTGGAGCGCGACGCCCGTCTGGATGGGCCAGCTCGCGTCCCACTCCACCTTGCCCGCGGGAATGCCGTTCCACTCGAGGACCAGGTCGCCGACGGCGCCGAGCTCGATGTCCGCGCCGTAGACGTAGTCCGGCGCGAGATAGGGCTCGTCGGTCCGCGCGAACACCACGTGACCACCCATCGGGACGACGAGCGGACCGCCATTCTGGATGGTGTGGCTCTGGCTGCCGCTGCGAATCACGGCACCGTTCAGATCGATTGGACCGCCGGTGAGGTTGCGCACCTCGAACCACTGGCCGGCCACGCCCTGCGTGGGCGCGACCAAAAGCTCGGTGATCGCCAGATCGCCCGGGTTGACGACGTTGACGAAGACGTCCGAGCACTCCTTCCACCCGTCCTCCTCGATGCAGAGGGTGTAGGTGGTGGGCCACCGCGGCCGGACCGTCAGGCTGCCCGTCCCGTTCGCCAGGACCGGATCGTAGCGGAAGGAGCGGTTCTGCAACCCGCCCGGGAAGGGGTCGTGGACCGCCGACGACGTCGTGGCGCCGTAATGCAGCTCGAAGCCCTTCGTGCCCGTGGGATCGTGGAAGCCGATCGTCGCGCTCGAACCGGCGGCTTCGTAGGTGCAATCGACCGGGTTGCACTGCGAGGTGGTGCCCGGCGTGGAGGGCGGCTTCATCGTGCCGTAGCGGTACTCGAAGGCGCCCGTCGGGTAGAGCACGATCTGGAAGTTCAAATCCCAGTCGGTCGCCGGCGCGTTCCGCCGCACCCCGTCCCACTGGATGACGAGCCGGTCGGGGTTGGAGAGCCGTGCCGCGATCACGCTTCCATTCCCCGTGTGCAGGTCGTCCCAGAACACCGCCAGGTTGGCCCGCCGATCCGCAGCGATGGACGACGGGATCGGCCGGTTGGTGGGCGTGGCCGTCGTGCTCGAGAAATCGAAGCCGGCAAAGCCGTCCGCCGAGACCATGATGGCGTTGTAAGTCTGGTCGAAGAACGGGAAGGAAAAGTCGATCGGGAAGTCGAACCGCGTCACGGTACCCGCGACGTTCTGCCCGTGGATCACCATCCGATTCGGGACGAGGCTGATGTCCTCGAAGGGCGCATCCACTTCCACCATCGTCAGGTGATCGGCCAGTCGGACCGTCCCCTCCATGGTGGTGTTCCAGGACAGCGTGACCGGAGCGCCGCTGGGCACCACCGTCTGGCTCGCGGAGAACGAATCGACCCACACCGTCCGGACCTCGACCGTGAGCTCGGCGCGGCGGTACCGCTCGTGGCTCTCCACCTCGAGCTCGTAGGTGGTCGTGCGCTGCGGCGACAGCTTCATGGAACCGCTGTCCAGGTCCCCGGCGGGGATCGGATGGACGGCGCCGGTCGTCCGGTCGATGATCCGGGCGGAGGTCGCGCTCGTCGTCGTCCAGCTCAGCGTCACCTCCTCACCCAGCTTGATCCGGTTCGAATCGGCGGTGAAGGACTCCAGGGCGAAATCGTCGTGCACCGAGACCGCGTAGGTCCGCTCGACGACGTCGCGGGCGATCTGGCCCTCGCCGCGGAAGGTGAAGTGGTAGGTGCCCTCGGCCAGCACGCCCAGCGAGGTCGAGCCCTGCGGCGCCACCTGCTCCTGATTGCCCTGCGCGTCCTCGAGCACGAGGGAGGTGAGGTTCGTGCCCGCCCAGTGCAGCGTCACCAGATCGCCGGGGCGCGGCTCGGCGGGCTCGGTCCACACGTCCAGCACGGCCCGCGGGTGGACGCGCACCTCGACCGACCGCGTGTGCTCGCTGTGCCCGTTCCAGGCGCGCAGCGTGTAGGTGCGATCCTCGGTGGCGCGGAAGGTCATCGTGCCGGAGGGCGGCATGGGCACCGGCGTCGAACCCTTCTCGTCGAGCTGGGCGAAGCCGTGGAAGCGGACCATCCGCCCCTCGAGGCCGTTCTTCTGCTCCTCGTTGTGGAAGAGCGTGAAGCCCTCTCTGCAAGGGCCGTTGCAGGAGTGGTTCTGCATGCCGGCCGTGGCCGAGCTCCCCCGGCCGAGGGCCGCGTTCGGCGTGTCCATGTTGCCGTAATGGAACTCGAAGCGGCCGTCCGCGAAGAGGACGAGCTGGTACTCGAGCGAGGCCGGGTTGCCGTTGGAGGTGGTGATCTCGCCGCCCGACCACTGGATGATCAGCCGGTCGACCTCACCACGGATGAGCTCGTACCAGACCTGGTGCTTGCGCTGGGTCTCCCAGAAGGGCGCGATGTCGACCGCTTGGATGGCGACCGTCGTGTTCTGGTAGGGGAAGGCCGAGTTGGTCACGTTGCCGGTACCCTGATCGATGTCGAAGGTGATGTAGCCCGCGACCATCACGTTGGCCTGCCGCATCTGCGCGCCCATGTAGGGGAAGACGAAGCCACCCGGGAAGTTGAGGAGCGCGCTGCTGGTCGTCCCCGTGCTGCCGCTCCAGTCGACCAAGAGCGTCGCCGTGGGCCGCTCGGAAAGGTCGAAGAAGCTCTCCCGCAGCACCTGGTCGTCGGCCCGCGCCACCTCCCACTCGAGGACGATCTCCTCGTTCTCGAGGAGGTCGACCACCTCCGCATCCTGGCCGTTCACCCGCAGCATCTCGACCGTCGCGGGCGCCACGCCCACGCGGAGATCCGCCGTGGTCTCCACCCCCAGCGGGTTGATCGCGACGATCCGGACGTGCGGCAGGGCGATGGTGGGCACCAAGGGCACGGTGCACTCGAACTGCAGCGGCTCCGAGGAGAGGCAGAACTGGCCTTCGACCGCGCTGTCGAAGAAGGGATCGACGTCGACCGTCCCATTTTCCGCGAGGTGGTGCATCCGCATCCGCACGGCGTGCGTGGTCTGTACCCGCACGTGGACCATGTCGCCCTCGGAAGCGGCGAAGGGCGGGCTCGCGACCATGTCGTCCACCGTCGGCACGCCGTAGACCTGCACCTGTGCGGTGGTGCTGTAGGGGGGCGGGACCGGCGAGGTCGCGGTCAGGGTGAAGGTCCGCGGCTCGGCACCCCAGTCGTGGATGCGGAAGCGCTTCGAACCCTCGAGGGCCGCCTGCCCCACGACATCGCTCATGTCGTAGACGTTGCCCTTGTCGTCCGTGAGCGAGAGCGTCGGGATGTTGCCCTCGGCGTCCGCCTGGGCGCGCCAGGTGAAGAGGAGCGAGTCACCCTCGGTGATCTCGCTGGTCTCCGCCTCGAAGGCGAGAATGATCGGCCCGCGGACCGCCTGGAGGTCGAGGCGCCGGACGTCCGTGCCCGCCCCGTTGCTCACCTCGAGGAGGAGGGGCACGGCCCTCTGCTCCGTGGGCATCGGGATCGTGCACGACCCCTCGCGGATGATGCGCCAGTCGCTGAAGGAGCAGCACTGCTCGTTGGTCAGCTCGTCCTTGATGATGAGGAGGTTGCCACCGTCGTTCTTCCAGACGACTTCGGCCGTGCTGCCGACGCGGAAGAGCCGCTGGCCGTTCTTCGTGTCGAAGAAGAGCTGGTTCGGCGGCCCGACCTCCACGACGATCGGATCGGAGACCACCTCGAAGCCCAGGCCGTTGATGGCCCGCAGCACGAAGCTGGTCGGCGCCGTGACGGGCTCCTCCGTCGTGTGCTCGCCGTTGACGGCCCCCGGCGCCACCGGAAGCGCCACGCCGTCGCGCTCCAGAACGACCTTCTTGGCGTCGAGGGTCGTCCAGTAGATCTTGGTGAACTCACCCGTCGCCACGCGCGAGGGCGCTGCGAAGAGCGACTGGATGGTGGGCACCGGGTCGACCGGCGAAGGAATGATCACGGTCTCGGAACCGGCGGCGTTGAAGGCCGTCAGCTTCACCGTGCCGGGGCCGCGGAAGAGCACCTCCACCTCGTCGTTGCGCGGGCTCTTGTCGGAGGTGTCCACGATGCCGCCCGGCTCCACCTCGAGCAGGATCTTGGAGGCACCGTCGACCTCCCAGGCGACGGTGGTCACGCCCACGATCCCCTGCCCCGCCGTCACCTTGGGGCCGGTGGTGATGGAGCGGATCACCGGCGTGCCGACCACCTGCACCGCGGTGGTCTTCTCCGCCAGCGCGGAGCCGGAGTAGGCCCGGAGGATGAAGGCGCCGCCGTCGGCCACCTGCACCTCCTGCGCGCCGGTCGGCTCGCGGGTCTCGACCACGTCTTCGATGCCGTTGGAGATGACGATGCGGGTGGCGCCCTTCACGTCCCAGCGCGCCAGCGCCGGCGTGCCCGGCCGGGCCTCGCCGAAGACCAACACCTCGAACTCGTCGATCCGGGGCTGGATGTCCAGCCGGGCCGTGGCCTGCTCCTCACCGCCGACGCCCACCGCCGTGGCCCGGTATTCGCCCGGGATCTCGGCGGGGAATCGCAGGCTCCCCTTCTCGGCCGGCCCCTCGAAGAGCACCTCACCGAGCGGGTTCAGGATGCCGATGGTCTCGGCGTTGGAGACCGTCCAGCTCAGCTCGACTTCGGCGCCGTAGTCCGGCTTGTCCGCGTCGAAGGCGAGGGTGACGACGGGCCTCGTCGCGACGGTGACCTCCACCTGCTCGGTGGTGAGGCCTTCGCCGTTGCGGGCGCGGAGCACGAAGACCCCCGAATCCGTCGGCCGCACGACGTGGGAGCCCGAGGGCGGAGCGGGAACGAAATAGGCGATGCGGCCGCCGAGCTCCGAGACGATCTCGAGCGACTCCGCGCCCCGCACCTTCCAGCTCAGGGTGACCGGCTCGCCGCGCTGCACCAGGGTCGGATAGGCCACGAAAGCGTCGATGCGCGGGGCCCCGAAAGGTTCGACGGAGACCTCGATGGACGTGTCGACGATCCGCCCCGCCTTGTCCGCCGCCTCGAGGCGATAGACCGTGGTTCCAGCGGGCGTGACCACGAGGCTTCCGCTGGGGGGCAGGCTTCCCTCGCCCCGCTTCACCCCGTTCTCGAGAAGGATGACCTTCTTCGCACCCCGGGTGACCCAATGAAGGGTCGTCGACTCTCCTTCTTTAATCGTCGACGGGTCTGCATGGAATTGGACGATCGTCGCCTCGGACTTGGGCTTTGGCTTCGAGTCCTCGTCGACGCATGCGGCCAAAGCGAGGAGAGCGAACCCGAGGAGGATGCGGGCCAAGGGAACTCGAAGGTACTGCATGGTCGCCTTTCTCTCGCAGTCGAGCTCTGCGCAACGTACGGTTCCAGACACCCGGGCGACCAGCCATGAAACCGGGGATCCGGTCGAATGGGAAGCCCCGGAGGCCACCTTTCTGTCAAAAATCCGACGATCGAGGGACCTCGTCGGAGGGAGCCCGTTCCGGTGACGGGCTCCCTCCGGTGGCGCTCTATCGCCGGAAGGTCAGGGTCTGATGCGGCCGGAGGATCGCCTGGTTGTACAGGTACTGGATCTCCGGCGAACCGCCGACGGCCTCGATGCCCACCGTGGCCGACGAACCGTAGTACTGCGCCACCCCTCGGAGCTGCTCGAAGGCGATGACGATGTCGCCGTTCTCCCAGAGCTGGGCCTGGAAGGTGATCTCGCCGGGCTGGCCATAGACCTTGTACCGGCTCCACTGCAGGATGGTCACCTGCATGCCGTTGATCACCTGCCGATCGTAGTGGAAGCTGGACTGGATCGGCGCGTCGTTCCTGGTCAGGTCGTCCCAGAAGGCGGCGATGAGGCCGTTCGTCTGGGTCGTGGTGTTGGTGAGATCACGGTTCGCGGACGTCGTGTTCGTCGTCCCAGAGAGACCGACGAGACCGTTGGAGTTGGCCCACAGGTCCGTGACCGTTCCGCTGAAGAACGGCATCGTGAAGCCGATCCCACCGGGGATGGCCGCCGCCGCGGT
>Ga0079224_100017358_pt1 | contig 10139 bp, 8 predicted proteins | sample Stecom2015_FD_80414 | JGI IMG/M metagenome (GOLD analysis project Ga0079224, IMG submission 80414) | Agricultural soil microbial communities from Utah to study Nitrogen management - Steer compost 2015 | ecosystem: Environmental > Terrestrial > Soil > Agricultural land | place: USA: Utah... | reverse complement strand
GTTCCGATGAGGTTTGCCATTTCTTCGCGTGTCAATGAAATTTTGATGAATCCGTCTTTGTCGGTACCCAATTTCTTTTCTAATAAAAGCAAAACTTCCGCCAAACGCTCACGAACGGTTTTCTGCGCGAGGAAAGTGATGGTTTGCGCCGATTCGCCCAAATCTTCCGAAATTCTTCTCAAAATATCAAACGCCAGTTTTGGGTGATGTTCTAAAACTTTGATGAAAAATTTTTCCGGAATGAAACAAGCTTCTGTATCTTCCATTGCCGTTGCCGATGCGCCATAAGGCTGTTTGGAAAGAATCGAACGATAACCTAAAATGTCGCCGGTTTTGATGAAACGCAAGATTTGTTCCTTGCCGTTGAAGCCCAACTTATACATTTTCGCCGTACCTTTGTCTATGTAGTAAATCCCTTTTGGCGTTGCTCCTTCCTCTATGAGTGTATCTCCTTTTTTGAAAGAAATGATTTTCTTTTCGTGGCTGAGTTCCGCTAATTCTTCCTTGGAAAAATGTTTCAAAATCTCCGGATTTTCAAACAAAGTACAGATGTTATCTACATTTTCTAAAATATCTGACATAGGTAATGACTTAAATCACGTCAAAATTAAGTCAAATCACTTGAAATAGAAAGTAATTTTGCAAATACTATGACAGAGAGTTGTTTTCATTGTGGACAAAAGATTGAAACCGAGCAAGTTCTTTTCGACGAAAAGCACTTTTGTTGTGCAGGTTGCAAAACGGTTTACGAGATTTTGAACACGACGGGACTCGATAATTTTTATGCGATGAATTCCGATGCGGGAATTCGCCCTGATTCCAAAGAAAATCACCATTTCCAGTTTTTGGACACACCCGAAATTTTCGACAAGGTTGTTGATTTTTCTGACGACGGCGTGACGCTGGTGACATTTCATGTTCCGGTAATTCATTGTACATCATGTGTTTGGTTGTTGGAAAGTCTGCATGAAGTTAATCCGAATATCATTTATTCCAATGTGAATTTTACCCAAAAAAACGTTCAAATTTCTTATAAAAGCAATGAATTGAAATTGAGTGAAGTAGCAAGATTGCTGACGCAATTAGGTTATAAACCGACCATCAATTTACAATCGCTCGACAAAAAAGCATCTACTTACGACCGTTCACTCATCCTCAAAATCGGTGTCGCCGGATTTTGTTTCGGGAACATCATGCTTTTGGCTTTTCCCGAATATACACTTCCTTTTTCCAATTCAACGCCCGAAGCTTGGCTCGAAGGCAACAAAGAATTTTTCCGTTGGGGAATGTTTTTGCTTTCGCTTCCGGTCATGTTTTTTTCGGCGACCGATTATTTCAAATCGGCTTGGCAAGGGATTAAAAATAAATACATCAACATCGATTTGCCGATTGCGATTGGTTTTTGGGTGTTGTTTTTAAGAAGTACTTACGACATCATTTTTGATTTAAGTCCGGGATTTTTCGACAGCATCGCAGCGCTTGCATTTTTTATGTTGATTGGAAAATGGTTTCAGCAAAGAACTTATAAATCGATGGCATTTGACCGCGATTACAAATCATTTTATCCGATTGCGGTTCTTAAAATTGCTGAGGGAATCGAACAGCCGATTTTACTTTCGGAATTAGCAAAAGGCGACCGGATTTTGATTCGAAACGAAGAAATTATTCCGGCTGACGCAGTTTTGATGAAAGGCGAAGCGATGATTGATAATAGTTTTGTGACGGGCGAATCAAGATTGATTCCGAAAAAACCGGGCGATAAAATTTTTGCAGGTGGAAAACAGTCCGGACAAGCAATCGAACTCGAAATCATCAAAGATGTCAAACAAAGTTATTTGACCCAACTTTGGAACAATGAAGCTTTTCAAAAAGAAGAATCGAAACTCAATAAACTGACCAACAACATCAGTCGTTATTTTGTGATAACGATTTTGTTTATTGCATTGCTTTCAGCTGTTTTCTGGTATTTCCATGATGCTTCGGAAGTTTTGCAAGTTGTGACCGCAATTCTGATTATCACTTGTCCTTGTGCGCTTGCGCTTTCTTCGCCATTTATTTTGGGGAATGTCATGCGGATTTTTGGGGAGAAAAAATTCTACATCAAAAGTACGGCAACGATAGAATCTTTGGCTAAAATAGACGAAATTGTGTTTGATAAAACCGGAACCATCACCGAAAGTCAAAGTTCAGATGTGGTTTATACCGGAGAAAATTTATCGGAACAAGAAAAGATTGCAATTAAGTCAATTTTGCAGAATTCCAATCACCCTTTGAGTCGGATTTTATACAATCAAATTCATCTAAATGAATTGATTCCGATTTCAGATTACCAAGAAATTTCGGGAAAAGGGCAACAAGCAACGGTGAACGGTAACGAAATCAAAATTGGTTCGAAATCCTTTGTCGATGCGGTTGATGAGTTGAATTTAAACCAAACGAGCGTATATATTTCAATTAATCATTCGATCAAAGGTAAATTTGAATTTAAAAATCATTACCGAAAAGGTTTGAAAGAAATGATTTTGAATTTGAATTTGTATAAAATAGCAATTCTTTCGGGTGACAATGATTCGGAAAAAGAAAATTTAAAAGAAATATTTCCGGCGAAAACTGAAATTTATTTCAATCAAAGTCCCGAAGATAAATTGCAATTCATTCAAAAACAACAACAAAAAGGCGAAAAAGTGCTGATGTTTGGTGATGGATTAAATGATGCGGGCGCAATCAAACAAAGCGATGTCGGAATTGTGTTGTCGGAAGATGTCAATAATTTTTCGCCTTCTTGTGATGCGATTCTGGACGCAGGAAGTTTTAATTCTTTTCCGGTTTTTCTGCGGTTTTCCAAAATTTCTATTAAACTGATTTGGACGGCGTTTTTAATCAGTTTTCTGTACAATGTTGTTGGACTTGCTTTTGCTGTAACCGGAAATCTGGAACCCGTAGTAGCCGCGATTCTGATGCCTGTGAGTTCGATTTCGGTCGTGATTTTCTCGACTTTGAGCACGCGATTGGCGGCAAGTTTGATGAAATGGAATTTAGAACGAGTATAAATTAACTATTCCCACAAACGCTCTGACTAAAATCATTACAATTTTATCTTTGTGGTCGTACATTTGTAGGCGTTATGGGAATCATCATTTTAATGGTAATCGTAAGCGTTTCGCTTGCTGCCGTTTTTTTGGCTCTGTTTCTGATTGGGGCAAAACAAGGGCAATTTGACGAAGACGAATCGCCGGCGGTTAGGATGTTGTTCGATGACAAAAAAAATAAAGACAAAATTGACACGTAATGCAAATGCAAACTTTCAATTACGATAATAAAATCGTAAAGTACTTCGTTTATGCGACCATTTTTTGGGCGATTATGGCCTTCTCATTTGGGGTGCTGGTTGCAACCCTAAAGTTCTTTCCGGAGCTTCCAGACTATATTTTTGGGTCCGATGACGGTTCCATCAGTTCTTTGTTTGGAGGTGGGATAGAAGGATTGGCTTCGACTAACGGTGCAATGGGATTTGGACGTCTTAGGATGATTCACACCACCTTTGCGATTTTTGCTTTTGTAGGGAATGGATTCTTTGCCGGAGCTTACTATTCTATGCAGCGTTTGCTGAAAACCCGCATGGGTAGCGACGTGATGGGGTGGACACATTTCTGGAGCTGGCAGTTGTTCATTGCATTGTCGATGGTTACTTTTATGCTAGGCTTCAATACCTCTAAAGAATATGCAGAGCACGAGTGGCCACTTGATATTTTGATTGCAGTAAGCTGGATTATTTTTGGAGCTAATATGCTGAAAACAATCTATAAACGACGTGTAAGACACTTGTATGTAGCGATTTGGTTCTACTTAGGGACTTGGACGGCAGTTGCAATGTTGCATATTTTCAATAATCTTGAATTGCCGGTTCATTGGAATATTTTCGCACCGAAAAGTTATTCATTATATTCAGGGGTTCAAGATGCGCTTGTACAGTGGTGGTATGGTCACAATGCAGTAGCATTCGTTTTGACGACACCGATTTTGGGATTGATGTACTATTTCGTTCCAAAAGCAGCAAATCGTCCGGTTTTCTCTTATAAATTATCGATTATCCACTTTTGGTCTTTGATTTTTATTTATATCTGGGCAGGACCTCACCACTTGTTATATACCTCGCTTCCGGCTTGGGTTCAAGCAGTAGGAACTGGATTCTCAATTATGTTACTTGCACCATCTTGGGGTGGTATGCTCAACGGACTTCTAACTTTAAGAGGAGCTTGGGATAAAGTAAGAGAAGAGCCAGTATTGAAATTTATGGTTGTGGCAATTACTTGTTACGGAATGGCAACCTTCGAAGGTCCTATGTTGGCAACCAAAACTTTAAATAAAATCGGACACTTTACCGATTGGGTTCCGGCACACGTTCACGTAGGTACTTTGGGGTGGAACGGGTTTATGCTTTTCGGTATGATTTATTGGTTGGTTCCGAGATTATTTAATACAAAATTAGCTTCTTATAAATTAGCAAATGCTCACTTTTGGATTGGTACTTTAGGGATTTTATTCTGGGTAATTCCAATGTATGTTGCAGGTTGGACACAAGGTTTGATGTGGCAACAATTCAACGAAGACGGAACTTTGAAATATGGTAACTTCTTACAGACAGTAACGATTTTGAAAGATTGGTTGTATCCGATGAGAGCATTCGGTGGTGCATTGTACCTTACCGGAGGAATCTTGATGGTTATCAATGTATTCAAAACGGTTCGTCGTGGACATTTTGTAGCTAACGAAGAAGCAGAAGCACCTGCATTGGTAAAAATAACTTCTGCACGTAAAAAAGGAGAAGGAGCGCACACTTGGTTGGAAAGAATGCCTACTTTATTGACTGTATTGTCTTTCTTGGCAGTAGCCGTTGGTGGAGCAGTGGAAATCATTCCTACATTGGTTGTAAAATCCAATGTGCCGACTATTGCATCGGTAACACCTTATACGCCTTTGGAATTGGAAGGACGTGATTTGTACATCAGAGAAGGATGTAACGCTTGTCACACACAGATGATTCGTCCGTTCCGTGACGAGGTGAAACGTTATGGGGAATATTCTAAACCGGGTGAATACGTTTATCACCATCCATTCTTATGGGGATCACAACGTTCCGGACCTGATTTACACAGAGAAGGTGGAAAGAATCCTGACGCATGGCATTACAAACACATGTGGGATCCGAGAAGTACCTCACCAGGGTCAATTATGCCGCGTTATCCGTGGTTAGCATTTAACAAGCGAAGCACCGATTTGACCAAAGAGAAGATGGAAGCTATGGTTGCTTTAGGAGTTCCTTATGAGGAAGACGATTTCGACAGCATTCAAGTTTCTATGGACAAACAAGCATTGGCGATTGAAGAAACGATTTTCAAAGATGCACCGGATTTAAAAGATAAATATGCAAAACAAGAACAAGACCAAGGTGAGAATTTCGTTCCGCTTCGTGACAGAGAAATTGTAGCTTTGATTGCATATCTTCAAAGACTCGGAACCGATATTTCAACTGAACAAACGGAAACAACAAGTATAGGAAACTAATTATGTTAAAATACTTTAAAGACGCTTTTACAGATTATGAACACGCAGGAATATTGCAAACAATTTCATTATTATTATTTGTAATTTTCTTCTCAGCATTGATTTATTTTATTTGGAAGCGTCCTAAAGAACATTACAAACAAGATTCAGAACTGCCTTTAGACGATAAAGATTAAAAATTTCTAAAATGAAACAACGTACGCCCGGATATATCTACATTCCAATCGTTTTGATCGCTATCATTGTAATTTTGATGATGGTAACCCCTACAGGATTTGAAAAAACACCTAGTTTACTTTCAAATATGTGGAAACATTTCGTTGAAACTTTTTCCAGCGGAATCGCAATTGGAATTTTATTGATTGCATTTATCATGCTTTTGATTGTCAATGCAATTAACCGAGTTGTAGAAAGCAGCAAGTTTAAAAAACTGAGCCCTGAAGCGCAAGAACAATATCTTTCTTTGAAAAAACAAGGATACTTGAAAGCTTTGTGGAAAAGTACTCGCCAAAGACAAACCGACGAAGAAGAAGAAGCGATGATTTTAGATCATGGTTTTGACGGAATCAAAGAATTGGACAATGCGCTTCCGCAATGGTGGTTGGCAATGTTCTATGGAGGTTGTGTTTTCTGCGTAGTTTATTTGTTGGCGTATAGTTTTACAGATTTTGCAAATCCGCAGGCTGAATACGAAGAATTTAACACCGCAGAAGAAGAGCGTGTGAAAATTTGGATTGAAAATAACGACATTACCATCGATGGTGCAGAAAATAAATTTGCAGATGCAGCAGCAATTGCAGAAGGAAAACAAATTTTTGAAACCATTTGTGCTACTTGTCACACCGCAAACGGTGGTGGTGGTATCGGACCAAACTTAACCGATGATTATTGGGTAAACAAAGTTCAAGACGATTTATTTTACAACGTATATGACATCGTTTACAACGGAAGCCCGAAAAATCCTCAGATGAGACCTTTCGGTAAAAGAGGAGAGTTGACCGGACTTTCTATCGAAAAAGTAGCATCTTATGTATATTACTTAAACCAAGAGATTCCTAATGCCGAAGGCGGTGTGGATCCTCAAGGTGAACTCGTTCCGGAATGGGCGAAAGACGGCGGAAACGCTACAGAAAAGAAAGCGGATGTGCCCGCAGAATCAGACTCGACAGCTACTGCATCTGAATAATCATTACCTTTTTTAGGGTAAAATAATTTGAAGTGGAAAATGAGGAATGGAAGAATCTCAAATCAAAGATCAAGATTTAACGAAACTTTCTGAAGAAGAAGCTGAGTTCAGAACCAGCATCGCCACGATGGACAGAAAGGGGAAAAGACAATGGGTATTTCCTAAAAAACCATCGGGCAAATTTACAAAATACAGAACTTACGTCAGTTGGGTTTTACTCGCCATTTTGGTGTTAAATCCTTTTATAAAATTACCCAACGGAAATCCCGTGTTTATGTTCAATGTTCCGCAAGGGCAGTTCATCATATTCGGTTTTCCGTTCTTTACATCCGATTTCTTTTTATTGGCAATCGGTATGATTGCGACCATCGTGTCGGTCTTACTTTTTACGGTTGTTTACGGAAGAATTTTTTGTGGATGGATTTGTCCGCAAACCATATTTATGGAACATATTTTCCGCAAAATTGAATACGCGATAGAAGGTGATCGTGCCAAACAAATGCGATTGGCTCAACAAGCTTGGGACGAAGAAAAAATCAGAAAAAGACTATTGAAATGGACAGTTTTTGCATTGATTTCATTTTTCATTGCCAATATTTTCCTTGCTTACGTCATCGGTTCCGATGCTTTGATTGATTTGGTAAAACAAGGTCCGGGCGGAGAAAATCTAAGTACATTTATTGGACTGATTATTTTTACCGGTTTATTTTATTTCATATTTGCTTGGTTCAGAGAACAAGTTTGTACGTTGGTTTGTCCTTACGGGCGATTGCAAGGTGTATTGATTGACAAGCAAACGGTGATTGTTGCCTACGATTTCAAACGTGGAGAATCTTCTGCCGGACGCGCCAAATTCAGAAAAGGTGAAGACCGTGCTGTGGCCGGAAAAGGGGATTGTATCGACTGTAAACAATGTGTGGTGGTTTGTCCTACCGGAATCGACATCCGAAACGGAACGCAAATGGAGTGTATCGGTTGTACGGCTTGTATCGATGCTTGTGATGAAGTGATGGAGAAAATTAATCTTCCAAAAGGACTAATTCGTTATGCTTCAGAAGAAAATATCGAGAAGGGAACCAAGTTTAAATTGACCGGAAGGATGATTGCTTATACCATTGCGTTGTTGATCATCATCAGTTCTATCAATATTTTCTTATTTAATCGAAATAATGTCGAAGTCAAATTCCTTCAGATTCCAGGAAGAAATTTCAAAGTAGAAAACGGCAATGTAATCAATTTGTACCAATATACTTTGTACAATAAAACCAATGATGATCTTCGGGTGAAATTTGCGCTGAAATCTCATGAAGACGGAACGATCAAAATCATCGACGGACCGCCAACTGTGATTTTGAGAAAAGCAGACATCAAGCAAGGAGTCGTTGAAGTGGACATTCCCAAAGCCGATATTTCATCTTATAAAGAAAGAATCGTCGTGGTAGCTGTTGACGAAGAAGGAAAAGAATTAGACGATTACTCAACCAGTTTTGCTGCGCCTTTCTAAATTTGGAAATCAAAATTCAGTAGGGTTTAACAAATTATGAATAAATTTCATCGTGGAATTTTCATAAATTCACACAATTTTAATTTAATAATAATAAAATGAAATTTACTTGGGGACACGGATTGATGGTTGCATTGGGGTGTTTTATGGTGTTCATTCTCAGTTTGATTTTTTTTGCAGGAGATATGGGCGAAATGGTCACAGAAGACTATTACGAAAAAACAATCAGCTACCAACAAGATATAGATGCTGCCAAAAGAGCAAACGCACTGCCGAACAGACCAGAAATCATAGAACAAGCTAATGGTTTCATGATTCGTTTTCATGAGCCGGTAGAAAAGGGAAGTGTACAATTTTTACGATCTAATAATAGCGATAAAGACATTGACCATCCGTTGAAACTCAATTCGAGAAACGAAATGCTCATTTCTTCTGTTGATTTAATCAATGGTGAATATGAAGTTACGCTTCGTTGGAAAGAGAATAACGAGGATTTCCTCGTCAAAGAACGTGTCGTTTGGAAAGCACCTTAATTATAGCAGCACTCGGTTTAGGATTTGCTTCCAGCCTGCATTGTGTGGGTATGTGCGGGCCAATTGCATTTTCTTTAGGTTTAAATCCGCAGAATAAATTAGACTTTACCTTTCGAAATCTTACTTATCAGTTCGGTCGCGTTACGACTTATACCGTTTTAGGTGCAATTTTAGGGATAATTGGATATGGTGCTACGTTTGCCGGATTTCAAAATCTGCTGAGCATCGTTGCCGGAGTGATGATGATTCTCATGGCTATTTTGCCCAAAAATTTGGGAGATAATTTAGGATTCAAACCCTTTTCTAAACTGATGTATAAAATCAAAAAGGGTTTGGGTAAATTTTTAAGAAGAAAAAACTATTCATCACTTTATATTACCGGATTGCTCAACGGATTGCTTCCGTGCGGTGCGGTTTATGCGGCGCTTACAGGTTCTCTCGCAATGGGCAGTGTTCCGGGTGGAGCAGTTTTCATGACCTTTTTTGGATTAGGAACCATTCCGCTCATGTTTGCATCTGTAGTTGCCGGAAACTTGATAACCATTCAAACCCGACAAAAAATACTGAAATTTTTACCTTACCTGATGATTCTGCTTGGGGTTTTATTCATCCTGCGCGGATTGGAATTAAACATTCCTTATATCTCACCTTCTGAAGCCAGTCTTCAATTGAACGGAGAACAGCACGAGCATTGATTTTCGGGATTATCTCAAATAAGAATACCCTCGATTTCTAAACCGAGGGTATTACCTTAACCAACCTAAACCTATGAAAAGCTATTATCTTAGCTTTGTGCTACAAATATACAGCTTTTAACCGGATGAAATGTTAGGTTAATCTTAAATATTGAAAAATTCTCTTCCTGAGAAGTGGAATTTAGCTTCGATTTCTGCATTTTCATCGCTGTCAGAACCGTGAATTGCGTTCGCTTCGATAGATTCCGCATATTTGTTGCGAATCGTTCCTTCTGCTGCTTCTTTTGGATTAGTTGCCCCAATTAAATTTCTGAATTCTTCGATTGCATTGTCTTTTTCCAAAACTGCCGCAACGATTGGACCTGAAATCATGAATTCAACCAAATCATTGAAAAACGGACGTTCTTTGTGTACTGCGTAGAAATTTTCAGCATCTCTTCTCGACAATTGAGTCAATTTCATTGCTTTGATTCCAAATCCTGCAGCGTTGATATCTGCTAAAATATTTCCGATGTGTCCGTTTTTTACGGCATCGGGTTTAATCATTGTAAGGGTAATTTTTCCTGACATTTTCTGTTTTTATGAGCCGCAAAAATAATCAGAATTTACTGAACCAAAAAAGATAAATAACTAATCTTAATTAAAAAATGTCATTC
>Ga0079224_100017357_pt1 | contig 10140 bp, 8 predicted proteins | sample Stecom2015_FD_80414 | JGI IMG/M metagenome (GOLD analysis project Ga0079224, IMG submission 80414) | Agricultural soil microbial communities from Utah to study Nitrogen management - Steer compost 2015 | ecosystem: Environmental > Terrestrial > Soil > Agricultural land | place: USA: Utah... | reverse complement strand
GTGTTCGATGCCCTCGATGACACCGTCGAGCGCCCACGCCACGGGACGGAGTCCCTCGCCCGGTTCGTCGACCGCCTGATGGTGTCCGGAACGGACGGTCGCGTGGGTCTTGCCGAGCCATGCGGCGACCCGGGAGTCCGGGGCCAGCCGGACCTCCTCGTCGAGGAACATGCGCTCCCGGTCGCGATGCAGTTGGGCGTTCTCGATGTGGGGGACGAGGGTGCCGCCGAGCGCCACGTTGACCACCTGGGAGCCCCGACAGATGCCGAGGACGGGGGTGTCGGTGTCGAGGGCCTCCCGTACGACGGCGATCGCGTGTTCGTCGGCGGCGCGATCGACGCCGTAGAGCTCCGGCACCGGGCCGGTGACCCCGTAGAGCGTGGGGTCGATGTCACCACCGCCCAGCAGCAACACGCCGTCGGCCCGGACGATGTGGGAGGGATCGGGCCTGTCCTGGACCGAGCTGTCGACCACGTAGGGGTCCGCACCGACCCGGGCGAGCAGGTGTAGGGCCGAGGTGGCGAACCGCTCCACGACCCGGTCGACCACCGGGCCGGCCCCCGGTATCCGCAGTGGTCCGACGACCGCGATCCGCGGCCTCACAGCTTGATCCATGTCGTCTTCAGCTCCGTGTACTTCTCCAAGGCGTGCAGCGACTTGTCCCGTCCCATCCCGGATTGCTTGTAGCCCCCGAACGGCACCGTGACGTCGGAGTCGTCGAAGCAGTTCACCCACACCGTGCCCGCGCGGATCGCCCGTGCGGTGAGGTGGGCGGTGGACAGGTCCATGGTCCACACCGCCGCGGCGAGGCCGTAAGGGGTGTCGTTGGCCAGTTCGACGGCCTCCTCGACCGTCTCGAAGGTCTGGATGGTCAGGACGGGACCGAAGATCTCCTCGCGGACGGCGGTGGCGTCTCGACCCAGACCGTCGAGGACGGTGGCCTCGAGGTAGTACCCTCCGGTCTCCTCCCGCACCCGGCGGCCCCCGGCGAGGACGTCGGCGCCCTCGGCCACGGCGCCCTCGATGTAGCCGAGCACCTTCTGCAGGTGGGGCTCCTCCACGAGCGCGCCGAGCCGGGTCCGTGGGTCGAGCGGGTCGTCCGCCTGCAGCCGCCGGGCCCGTGCCACGACCGCCTCGACGATGCCGTCGCGTCGGGAACTGTGGACCAGCAGCCTGGACCCGGCCGAGCACACCTCCCCGGCGTTGAAGAAGATGCCGGTGGCGATGGCCTCGGCGACGGTGTCGTCGTCGGGCGCGTCGCGGAAGACGATCTGTGGGTTCTTCCCGCCCAGTTCGAGGGACACCTTCTTGAGGTTGCTCTCGGCGCTGTACCGCAGGAACTTCCGTCCCACCGCGCCCGATCCGGTGAAGGTGACCGCGTCGATGTGAGGGTGCAGACCGATCGCGGCACCGGTGCCGGGACCGTCGCCCGGGACGACGTTGAGCACCCCGTCGGGGATCCCCGCCTCGGCGGCGAGTTCGGCCAGGCGCAACGCCGTCAGCGGGGACTGCTCGGCCGGTTTGAGCACCACGCTGTTACCGGTGGCCAGCGCCGGGGCGAGCTTCCAGCTGGCGAGCATCAAGGGGAAGTTCCACGGGACCACCGCGCCGACGACGCCGATCGGCTCACGGGTGACGGTCGCGAGGGTGTCGGTGCCCGTCGGGGCGACCTCGTCGGAGAACTTGTCGATCGCCTCGGCGAAGTACTCGAAGGACTGCACCGTCACACGCAGGTCCACCGCCAGGGCGTCGCTGACCGGTTTGCCCATGTCCAGGGCCTCCAGCAACGCCAACTCCTCGCGGTGTTCAAAGATCAGGCGGGCCAACCGCAGGAGGACGGCACGCCGCTCTCGCGGGTGCATCCGCGGCCACGGTCCTTCGTCGAAGGCGCGACGGGCGGCGGCGACGGCGGAGTCGACGTCCTGGGGCCCGCACAGGGCGACGTGTGCGATGACCCGACCGTCCCGGGGTGAGACGTTCGGGAAGGTCGCCCGATCCTGTGCGGGCACGAACCGGCCGTCGATGAACGCCTCGGTCCGCAGTCGCAGGGCGGCGAGTCGGTTGAGGTTCTCCTCGAGGGGGCTGGCAGCCACGCTGGTCATCAGCTCACCTTTCATCGGTCGGAGGCGGATTCGGTGGGTGGACCGGCCGCGGGCGGCCGCAGCAGAGCGTCGAACAGGGCCTGCTCGGCCGGTTGCACGTCGGCGTCGTCCTCGGGGTGCCATTGGACGGCCAGGATCGGGGCGTCCGGATGCTCCAACGCCTCCACACAGCCGTCGGCGGCACGTCCGGTGACGCGTAACCCGTCCCCTACTCGGTCGACCGCCTGATGGTGGTAGCTCGACACGTCGAGTTCGGTGGTGCCCATGGCGCGGGCGACGAGGCTGTCCGACTCCAGACGGACCCGGTGGAATCCCTCCCGATGCGGGACCTCCGTACGGGGCAGGTCCTGGATCAACGTGCCACCGCAGATGACGTTGAGGGCCTGCATCCCCCGGCAGATCGCCAGTGTCGGAATCCGGGCGGTGACGGCGGCCCGCAGCAGCGCGAGGTCGGCGGCGTCGTTGACCGCGTCACCGGGCTGGGTGAGCGGTGACGGTTCCGCGCCGTAGGTGCTGGGTTCCAGGTCACCGCCCCCGGGCACCACCAAGGCGGCGAAGGTCGCCGCGAGGCGCTGCGCCGACCAGGCGCCGGGCGCGGGCGGGAGCAGCACCGGCTCCCCACCCGCGCGGCGCACCGCCTCCAGCACCTTCTCCGCCGCCACGACCGCATGCCGACGGAGTCCCTCGGCCCGGGGGGATCGCATCGCCGCCACGGCGACGAGCGGTGTCATGACCGCACCCCCGTCCTCTCCTGCGAGGCGAACGGGTAGTCCAGCCCCGGTACCCATTCCTCCCAGACTCGGCGCAGGCGGCCGTCGGCGATGACCGCGCCCAGCGCCTCGTCGAGGGTTCGGCGTAACTCCGGTCGGTCCTTGGCGACCCCCACCGCCCACCGGTTCCGTGTCGGGTGGGTGAAGGCGACCTCGAAGTCGGGGTCCTCGCCCAGGGGGACGAAGACGACGTCGTCGTCGACGACGGCGTCCACCTCGCCGGTGCGCAAGGCGGAGAGCATGTCGCCGAACACGTCGTCGCTACCGCCGTCGAACGGCACCACCACGGCGCCGTCGAAGGTCTCGGCCAGTGCCATGTTGGCACTGCCGGCGATGGCCGCCACGCGGCGTCCGACCAGGTCGGCCGGTCCGCGCACCCCACTGCCCCGCCGCACGAGCACCGACTCGTCGAAGATCGCGTAGGGGCGGGTGAAGTCCACCTGCCGCCGGCGCTCCTCCGTCACGCCCTGACCGCACCACACACCGTCGGCCCGGTGGTCTTGGACCGCCGGGATCATCTCCGACCAGGGCAGCACCACCCATTCGAGCTCGAGTCCGAGCTCGGCGGCGACCAGCTCCGCCGCCGCCGGCTCGAACCCACGCCGCCTGCCGTCCGGTTCCTGCCGGAGGAACAGCGGAGGCGCGTCGGAGTCGATGCACGCCAAACGCAACCTACCGTCGGTCATGCGAGCACGTCCTCGTAGATGGCCCGTTCCCAGTCGGTCACGTAGCTGCAGAACCGCGCCCACTCGTCCGCCTTGATCGCCGCGTAGGCGTCGGCGAGTTCGGTCGGCAGCGCGGCCTGGACGACGGGGTCCTCCCGGAACGCGACGAGCGCCTCCCCCAACGTCACCGGCAGGGGCCCGAAAACGCTCTCGTCGTTGTCGTGGCTGCTTCCGGTCTGCGGCTTCCCCGGGTCGATCTTCCGCTCCAGACCGTCCTTGATGGACGCGAGCAGGAGGGTGTGGGACAGGTAGGGGTTGACCGCGGCGTCGGGGAGTTTGAACTCCAACCGGCCGTTGACGGACAACCGCACCGTGCAGGTCCTGTTCTCCATCCCCCAGTCGATCCGGGAGGGCGCGAACTGCCCCACGTCCCAGTACCGCTTGTAGCTGTTGACGGTGGACCCCATGACCACCATCGACCCGGCGGCGTGGGCGAGGACACCACCGAGCGCGTGACGGCCGAGTTCGCTCAGGTGCAGTTCGGTGCGGCCGGGCTCGACCAGCATGTTCTGGTCCCCCCGCCACAGGGAGAAGTTGTGGTGGCAGCCGTTGCCCATCGCACCCGTGGTGGGCTTGGGCATGAACGACGCCTTCACCCCGTGTTCCCGGGCCACCTGGCGGCAGATCATCCGGTAGGTCGTGAGTCGGTCCGCCGTGAGTTCGGCGCGGTCGAACATGAAGTTGAGCTCGATCTGGCCGGGGTCCTCGTAGTCGCCCTCGATCATGTTGAGGCCGAGGGCCTGGCCGTATCGGATGACCGACTGGAAGATGTGCCGCGTCCGTTCGAGCAGATCCAGCGAATACGCCGGGCTCTGGCCGGGGCGGGGTGTGACCTCCAGTCCCGGTCCGGTCCAGGTCATCTCGGGCTCGCAACCGGTGCGCAGCTCCAGTCCGGTCTCCTGCTGGAAAGCGGCGTGGGCACGCTTGAGCAACCCGCGGGAGTCGGTGGGCAACGGCTGACCGCCCACCTCAGGCCGGTGGTCCGGTTCGTACACCGTGCACAGGAATCGGGCCATGCTGGGTTCCCAGGGCAGCACGGCGAAGGTGTCCAGGTCGGGAAGAGCGGTGAATTCCGCCGCCTCCTGACCGCCACCGAGCAGGTTGCCGTGACGGTCCGACTGCAGGTCGGTCATCGCGGTGCGGTGCAGGTTGACACCCTTGATGGCGTTGCGTTCCAGGTGTCGGGCGGGGACGACCTTGGCGACGACCCGTCCGGTGACGGTGACTATCTGGTAGTAGATGAATTCGACGCCGTGCTCGTTGATCTGCGCCCGGATGGCGTCGAGTGTCGCGCGGTCGGCGTTGCGGTCCCGGTGCTCGTCGAGTGCGGTGGTGTGCTGGCTGGGCGCGGTCTTCTGGTCGACGGCGGTCATGCGGGAACTCCTTTGAGGACTGAAGTCTGAAGCTTGTCGTCGGTGGGTAAGGGGTTGGCGGCTTCCACGAGGTCACGGTGGGCGCGGTGTTGGGATGCGGGGATCCCCACCAGCAGCGCTGCGACGAGTCGTTCGCCCCGGTGGTAGTGGACGATCACCCCGTCCTCGACGCGGTCGAGGTCGCCGGTGACGACGCGGACGTCGTCGGCCAGCCTGGGGAGGCCGAATCCCTGGATCCGGAGCCCGTGTTGGTCGCTCCAGAAGGAGGGCATGGCGGTGCAGGCGCCGGTGGCCGGTGTTCCGCGCAGCTGGGCGACCAGCGTGCGGGCGGCCTGTTTGGCCGTGTCGGTGGGGGTGCACCAGTGCTCGACACGGCGTGGGACGTCGTCGAAGCGCAGGTTCGGGTATCGGGCGACGTCGCCGACCGCGACGACGTCGGAGCGTCCGACCACCCGTAGCTGGGCGTCGCACAGGACTCCGTCGCTGAGGTCGAGTTCGTTGCCGGCGAGCCATTCCACGTTCGGTTCACTGCCCACCGCCTCGACGACGACGTCCGCCTCCAGTACGGAGTCGTCGTCGAGCACGACTCCCGAGACGGCCTCGTCGCCGGTCAACGCCACGACCTTCCGCTCGGTACAGAAGGTGATGCCGCGACGTTCGTGGAACGCCTGGACGGCGGCACCGACCTCCGGTCCCAGCGCCGTCGCCAGCGGTGCCGGAGCGGGTTCGACCACGGTCACGGCGCAGCCCAACCCGATGGCGGTCGCGGCGATCTCGCAGCCGATGAAACCACCGCCGATGACGACCACGCGGGCGCCCGCACGAAGCCGTGGCGCCAACGCGTACGCGTCGTCGAGGGTGCGCAGCGCGCTGCGCCCGACGGTCGGTCCGGAAAGCCGTAGCCGGCGGGGGCGCAGCCCGGTGGCGATGACGAGCCCGCCGTAGTCGAGCACCGTCTCGTCAGCCAGGGTCACGGTGCGGGAGTCCATGTCGCACCCCGTCACGCGGGTCCCCAGCCGCCAGGTCACGTCCGCGACGGAAGCCCGTTGCCGGAACGCGAGGGAGGCGTGGACCTCGTGGAGCGGTTTGTCGGCGGCCTCGGCGAGCGCTTCCTTCGACAGCGGAGGGCGGTTGTAGGGCGCGTGTGTCTCCTCGCCGATGACGGTGACGGGGCCCTCCCAGCCGGCCGCGCGGAGCTGCTCGGCGGCGCGAAGACCCGCCATCCCGGCGCCGACGATCACGACGGGGTCGGCCATGTCAGTCTCCGATGAGGATCGCCTGTACGGGGCAGACGTCCGCGGCCTCTTCGACCTCGTCACGCAGGCTGTCGTCCGGATTGGGCTCGTAGACGAGCTTTCCGTCGTCGTCCATCCGGAAGACGTCGGGGGCGGCGATGGCGCACTGGCCGTGGTCCTGACACAACGCACGGTCGACGGTGACCTTCATGAGTCCTCCTAGGCAGTCCGGTACCGGCCGCAGGACGGGCCGGGTCGATGGGTGATACGTCAGGCGGCGGGCGTGAACGCGATCGGCAACGAGACGAAGCCGGTGTTGCCGGATCGGGGCAGCGACTCGACCTCCCCGTCGATCCGGGGGTTCCGCAGCCGGCGGGCGAGCAGGGGCAGCGCCACGCTCATGTCACTGCGGGCGACGAAGTGCCCGAGGCAGTGGTGCATTCCGCCGCCGAAGGCGAAGTGGGGCGGACGTTCGGCGGTGATGTCGAAGCCGGGGTCGGGGACGGCCTCGGGGTCGGTGCCGGCGGCCTCGTTGAAAAGATGGATCGTGGTACCGGCCTTGATGTGCAGTCCTTGGAATTCGAAGTCCTCCGCGGCCTCGCGGGTGACCCAGGTCGTGGTGGGGTTGACCCGCATGACCTCCTCGACGGCCGCGCGGCCGAGTTCGGGACGCTCCGCGAGCAGCTGCCACTGGTCGGGGTGCTGGATGAAGGTGTGCAGCGCCAGGCCGAGTTGGTGTTTCGTGGTGTCCATCCCGCCGAAGATCAGCAGGACGATGGCGTTGCGCAGTTCGGCGTCGCTGAGCCGATCACCGTCCCGGCTGGCCATGACCAGGCGGGTGACGAAGTCGTCGCCCGGGTTCGCGCGGCGGTCGGAGATCAGCTCGTCGGCGTAGGCGTAGAGCCCGGCCAACGCGTCGTGGATCGTGTCGATGTTCTCCTTGATCGTGACGCCGAGCGCGAGGCTGAGGCGGTTGGACATGTTCGACATCCGCTCCCATTCGCTCTCGGGGATGCCGAGCATGATCGCCAGCACTCGGGCGGCGTAGGGTTCGGCGAACTCCTTGATGAACTCGCATCGGCCACGGTCGTGGAAGGCGTCCACGAGCTCGTTGGCCAGCGCCTGGAACCGATCGGTCAGTCCGGCGATGAGCCGGGGCGAGAAGGCCGGGTTGAGCAACCGGCGGATGCGGTGGTGGTCTTCGCCTTCCAGGTTGAGCAGCGTCTTGGACCACCATTCGGCGAACGGGCCGCCGTGGACCCCGTTGCGTTCCGGCCATTTGGCGCTGCCCTGGGTCAGCCGCCGGTCCTTGAGGAGGGCGCTGACCTCCTTGTAGCGCAGGATCGCCAAGCCGTAGCTGGTTCTTGCGTACCAGCTGCGTCGCCGTGCTTCCATCACGGCTTCCGAGCTGACGGAGAAGGCCGGGTCGGCTACGTCGAGGAAGGGCGCTTGGTCCGGGCTTTGGACAGTGGACTGCATTGTCATCACTTTCACGCCTCGTCAACTTAAGATTTAGAACTAGAGGTTTACTGATTTAGACCCGGGTGTCAAGACCGAACGATCATGCGCGGACCCACCACAGTGGGCGGACTCGACAGCGTCGACGGATACCCCCTCAACCGTCCCAACAAGACAGTTCCGCCACCCATGAACGGGGTCACCGCGTGAAGTTCGGCGATGATTTCCGCCTCGACCTGAAATGACCGGGTGACATCTCAAGGTCCGGACACCCGGCACGACGAGCCCGCATTACTCCATTATGGACAATCAGGGGAGCGTCGGACACGTCCGGATCGAAGATGTCTCAGCCGGCTTCCGACGAATCGCGGAATCCCGTCATGCGCCGGCTGCCACCGCTCCCGGCGGCGAGGGCCTCACCTCACCGCTTCCGAACCGGCATCCATCCCGCATCGACTCCCCCGAACGCGGGCATCGGGAGATCATGCCGGTCCGGCCCCGCCGAAGGGGCGAGTCATCGGTGCCCGCCCACCGACCGGGAGGCCACTTGCCCAGCGGACGAAGACACAGCAAGCCGATCCGAGGATCTGTGCGCCCAGAGACCGTCCCATACCCGAACGCGACCAATCGCGTCGCGTTCGACCGACAGGCGCCCCTGTCACCGAACTGCCACCGTGTCGCGAGCAACGGAAGTCACCTCCGTGGCAGAGCGCGCCTCAGCGCCGCGAGACGTCGTTGTCCCGGTGGGCTCCGGTGAAGCCACCGTCCCTGAGCAGCCACCGAATACCTATGAACTTAAATGTCAGCAGTATCGGCGCGTTCCGTCAAGCCCCTCCGCCGAACTCCGCCGCCCACCGCGGAAGGATCTTGCTACCTCGCGCTCAGTCGAGCCGATGGAGTCGCCATCCGACGTCCATACCGTCGATGGTCAGGGCGATCCCGTCGGGCTGTCGGAGCCGCTCTCCCCCGGCGACGTCGGCCACGTTGGAGGCGACCACCCGCCCGTCCACGTTCAGCACGGCGGCGGCGACCCCGGCGCACAGCAGGATGGGCAGGAGCATGTTCTCCATGACGGTGACCCGGACATCGGCGCCCGAGGTGCCGACGAACCTTCCGTCGACGACGACCGGGGCCCCGAAGGTCAGGATGTAGGCGTTGCGCGCCAGGTAGTCCACATACGGACCGTCGATGACGAGCAGCCCGGAACGGGGGCGCTGGATGTAGGGCCGGTTCTCGTAGTCGTAGTTACCGAGACTGCTTCGGTTGAGGTCGATGGACAGCGGCTCTATCTCCCCGTTCGCGGGCGAGTGATGCAACCACTCGATGTGCCTTTCGACGTCGCCGAGCGCGTTCTGTTCGGCGATGAAACCGACCCCGTCCAGGACGGGATGCGTCTCGAGTTCACTGTGGAACAGGCCGCGCATCGTGGCGAGGTCCTCTCGGGTCGGCTTCTTGGAGCCGGCGGCCCACAGGTCTGCCAGTTTCCTGGCATTGCGCTGCAGGACGGTGAAAACGGGGTCGATCACCTTGCCGATCTCGGCCGCGCAGGTCCGCAGGTTGTCAGAGGTGAGCAACATTCAGGACTCCGTGAGCTTCAGACGAAGGGACAGCAGCCGTTGGATGTTCGTACGCACATGCTCTGCGGCGAGCCGTCCGGCCCGCTCTGCGTCCTCGTCGGCGATGGCTTCGACGATGGCCTCGTGTGCTTGCGAGGCGGCGTCGACTGAGTTCGGCTCCGGCTTCGGCAACCAGAGCAATTCGGAGATCTCGGCCTGGGCGGAGACCTCTCGTTTCGTCAACCGCTCCGACTGGGAGATGACCGCGATTTCGATGTGGAATCGGCTGTCCGTCTGGGCTCGCTGTGCCACGCCGCGCGCGGACGGTACCGCCGCGGCGTACCGCCGCAGGCGTTCTATGTCGGAGGAGCTGGCCCGTTCGGCGGCAAGGCGGGCGCAGGCGCACGCGATGGCCATGTGCTCATCGCCCATGTCCCGAAGCTCGGCGGCGCTGGTGGTCCGTAGGCGGCTTTGCAGCGACGTCCGGTCCAAAGTGCCCCGTCCGCAGACGAAGTTCCCGCCATGGCGACCGCGCCGGGTCTCGATGAGTCCACGCTGCCGCAGTTGGGAGAGCCCTTCCCGCAGCGTCACGGTCGACACACCCAGCTGTGCCGCCAGGTCGACCTCGCTCGGGAGTTGCTCGCCCTCCCGCAACAACCCCAGCGTGACAGCCTCCGCGATGCGTTGCGCGACCGCCTCAGAGCGCACACCACCCCCGACAGGCCACAAGAACGTCTTCCACATGCATTCCTCCGGCAACCGGGTTCGGCACTCGGCAGGCCAGACCTTAGCGACTCCGGGACGGACGGATCGGAATCGGTTACCGAAAGTGGTCGCTTCCGGGCAGCGGGGGACCAGCGGCGACACGTCCACCTCCTTGCCGATGGACGTGTCGCCGACGAAGTCCGGTACCCGCGTCAT
>Ga0079224_100017356_pt1 | contig 10141 bp, 6 predicted proteins | sample Stecom2015_FD_80414 | JGI IMG/M metagenome (GOLD analysis project Ga0079224, IMG submission 80414) | Agricultural soil microbial communities from Utah to study Nitrogen management - Steer compost 2015 | ecosystem: Environmental > Terrestrial > Soil > Agricultural land | place: USA: Utah... | reverse complement strand
GTGCTGTTGCGGATGATGCTGGCAGCGTCAACCGGCGGGTTGGACGCAAGGCGGTTAAAGAATTGAATGGCTTTGGGCCGCACAAAAAGCGGGGAATTAAGCGGATTGGCGGCGACAAAATTCAACCCTTCAAGCGTGAGGCCGCTCCCGCCCTCGATTTCGATACCCGCCTGACCTTTATAACTGTCATTTACCCAGATGGTCGCCAGTTCGTTATAGCCTTCCACCGACAGACCCGTGCGATTCAGGAAGGCAAAACCGGATACATATTCGCCGGGCAACAGTACGATACGATAAGGTCTGCTGGGGAGGGCGGCTTCAGCAATGGCTTTGGCGATATGAATATAAGGGGCATTGTACTCGCCTGTTTGCTCCGAACCAGGATCAGCCTGCCCAACGAAAATGGCTGTCCCCTCGCTTTCTTCACCAAGCGGATTGCTCACAATAGACAGATTATAGGTTGGGCTGCCGAGCATGGTCAGGCCCGCGCCGTAGATGTTATCGAACCCGGCGTTGAAATCTTCCTGTGTAAGCGAACCGGGGGTTGTGCCGAATCCGTCGTTCGCCGGGGAGAACAGATCAACGGTGTGCGTCTGAAGATAATTTTGCAGCGCGTCCGCCGGGTTGGATGCATTGGCGATTTGTGCGTTCATCGAAGAGTTGGACAGCAGCAGCGCAGCCATGCCTGCGACATGCGCTGCCGCAGCCGACGTGCCTGTAAACCCGCCCGTCGGGCCATCAAACAGATCACAATCGGGGTCGCCCACCGGCTCGTAGAATGAACTATCCACATGAGACAGCGAAACGAGATCAGGCTTGAAGTCGCGGCGGGTATTGGTGATGGCACTGGGGCCAGCACCGGAACCACCATTGGCAAAGATGGGGCCATGCGAACTGTCGTGCATGGGCACGTAATAGTTGGGTGACTGGCGAGAGCAAACCGCGCCGACCGCCAGTGCGTAGGGCGAGTCTGCCGGGCGACCAATATTGCCTGCATTTTCGTCGGCTGTCGAGCCGGTGATGCCATTGATCGTTCCGGGCGAGTTGAGATGCACCTGTACATAGAAGCCGGTATTGCCATTGATGGTGAGTGTCACATTACAGGTCGGCTGATTACAAGTGCCTTGAAACTGATAACCCGGTTCATCGAGACGGCTAGGGCTGTTCTGACTGGTGATGCCAGTACCAGCGATTGATGAAGGCAGATTGCCAGCAGTACCCCATCGGTTCCAACTGACACTGACCCGATATTCTCCATTCTGGAGAGTCATTGGGATGGTGGTTGCGGCAGAGTGGGTAAAACTGACGTAACTATTGGTATTGTTACCAGCACTGACAATGACCAACCTGCCCGCATTACGTGCAGTCTGAATGGCCTGATATACAGCGTCGGCTGTACCTTGACCGCTGCCAGCGCTGCCAGTGCCATCACCGGGGCTGACGTGTGCGCCCAGGTCCATCGTAATGACGATGATACGATTGCCAGCGGTGCGGGCGGCGTTTATTTGAGATGCCATTGTTGTAGCATTGGTTGCGGTGTAGGCAGTTACGGTAGCGCTGGGCGCAACGGCTTTGATCAGTTCGATGACTGCCTGGCGATGCGTAGTAGCCCTGTCGATGACGCCAATTTTGACCCCGGCACCTTTGATGTTTGCAAGGTTCCAGTTGTTCCAGCCGATCATGCTCAGGCTGTGCGGCTGTGGGGTGGATTGCAGGGCTGCATTAAGGGCAACAGAGAGATTGTCACTGGCGGAAGCGGCTGTATCCGGCAGACGCACTGCGCGCACTTCACTCGATGCAATGAGTGCGATGATATTGGGCAGCGGAATGTGGATAGTAATGTTCTTTTCGCCTACCGATTGAATGAGGCCGCCGTTCTGCTCAACGATGGGCATAAGGGCTTCATTGGTGTTTTCCGGCCAGACGATGATTTCGACCGTATGATTATCATCCAGAACTTTGATGGCGGTGGATTCCGCAATTTCAAGCGCGCCTTCGATGTCACCTGCTTCATACAGGCTCAGGGTTTGATACAGCGCGTCAGTCAGCTTGGCGGCGGTTTCTTCCGTCAGCGTGTGAACGGGAAGAGGCGTGGGACTTGCCAGCAAATCAGCCGGGATAAGCTGGTACAGGGCTACGTCGTCAATCATGAAGCTGGTTGTGCCGCTTGCCGCCAGAGCCAGCCCGCCGCTCAGCAGGGCACTTTCGTCGGTGTAAGTTAATTCGGCGACACCATCTACCGAAACTGTAATGAGGCCGCCAACGGCTTCTACCTGCAACGCATACCACGTGTTCGCGGCACGCTCGACAGGCACACTCAGCAGCGGGGTCAGACCATTGGAATCACTGCGCGAAAGGGCGGTCTGTGCGGCATCTAATGTCAGAATGTAGCTGCTGCCTTCGCTGCTGCGGAACACCACATTCAAGCCGCCGTCAGTAATGTTCACGAAATTGATACGTGAATCCAGACGCAGATCGCCCAGATCAACTGCATCGCCTGGAATGAAGCTGTCGCCATTGTCCATGAGCAGGGCATGATTACCCTCTTCGGCTGCGACGACTGCTGTACCTTCGCTGGCTGACCAGCCGGTCACTTCACCCTCGAAATCCGCGCTAATCAACGGCACGGCAACAAGTTCGGGAGCGGGTTCTTCGGTGACTTCGGGTGTGAGTTCAGGTTCCTGTGTGATTTCGGCTGTAGCTTCGGCGGTGACCTCAACAGTAACTTCTGGCTGCGGGGCTGGTTCTGTGGCGACGATGGGGGCTTCCAGTTTGTTGATTGCCACATCGTCCACATCGACCGCGCCGGTATTGTCCGCTCCGGTTACAAACGCGACTGCGCCGCTGCTAAGCGGATTCGGGTCTTCGTAGGTGAACTGTAGTACATCATCCAGGCTGGCAGTCAGATACGGGCCGAATGCCTGAACGGTCAGGGTACGCCAAACGGCTTCGCTGCTTTCGGCATCTACCGCCGTACCCTGAGCCACTAGTGTATCGCCGCGATAAAAGGCTGTTGTGCCGTTCGCGTCAAGTACAAAGCGGTAGCTCTCGGTGTCGGTTTTGCGAAGGTGGATTTCGACAGTACTGCCGGGCTGCACGCGCAGGCTGGCGCGCAGATTCAGGTGCGGCCAGTCGATGCTGTTAATTGTGGCTTCTGCACCGGGAATCACACCGCGCAGCAGCATATTATCGCCATCAGCGGTCAATGCCCAGCCGGGTGTGAGTGTCCAGTTGCTCGTATCTTCGGATTCAAAATCATCCTGAAAGCTGGTTGCGGGCGGTTCGGCAGTGGGTGGTTCAGAGGTTGCCGGGGTTTCGGTTGCCTCGTCTGTCGGTGTGATGACGGGTTCGTCTGTGACCTCAGCCGTCGCCTCATCCGTGACCTCCGGTTCAACTGTTTCAGTCGCTTCAACGACAGGCTCTTCGGTGGTTTCGACAACCGGAGCCTCCGTTTCCACCGGAATTTCGGTTGCGGGCTGCACGGGTTCTTCAGTTGGCGTTTCGGTAGCGCCCAACAATTCTTCAGTCGCTTCTTCTGTTGCTTCCTGGGCGCGGGCCATCATCAGCCCGAACTCCGCAGCAGGCGCGATCATCCCAAACAACATCGCACCGAGCATGATGATGTTGAGGACGACATGTGCCAACCTGTGATGATGATTCATACGAGCCTCCGAAAATCGAGTCTGGAACCACGCCGGGACTGGCTGAGAATTGTGAAATACACACTACATTAATGCTGTGTGTATTATACAGCAACCATTGCCAACCGACTGTCAAGGTTCTGATACCTCAATTACCGCTCAAGGCTTCGGAATGATACGGCTCAGTTGTATGAAATTTGTGAAAATTTGGCAGATGTTAATCCGGTTTGGAGAGGTACAGCTTCTGCCGGTGAACGCTGTAAGGCGATTCCAGCAAATCCAGTTCGCGCAGCACATCTTCGGGGCGGACGTTGCCATGCTCGCCCACAGCCACATGCAGGATCATGTCGCCCTGTTCGTCAATCGCCACATTGTGGATAAGCGGGCGCAGATCGGAAACGCTTTTACGCCCCTTGCGCTCAGTCGTTTTGATGATGGATTTGCGCGCCAGCAGGTCATCAATACGCGGTTTGATGATGGCAGCATCCAGCGGTTCTTCAAAGTGAACGCGGTACTGTGCGCTGTGGACGAGTGTTTGCAGGGCAGGATGACGCGGGTTGAGCGCCTCGATTTGATAAATCTCCAGCCCCGGCGGGCTGACCGCCAGAAGCTGCTCCCGAACACCGTCCAGTTCAATGGCTTCTTTTAGTGAGACATCCAGCAGTTCACATTCACTGGTGATTCCCAGCGGGAGGGCAGAAGCCAGTTGAATGCGCGGGCGGGTGTTAAAGCCCTGTGAATAGAGCAGGGGCAGATTGGCACGGCGCAGCACACGCTCCCAGATTTTGGCAACATCGAGATTACTGGTGTACTTGAGCGCACCGAATTTACCGAAGGTGATGAGCAATCGTTGTTGAATAGGGACGTTTTCGGTCATGCGAACAATTATGCCGGTCAGCGGTACCTACCGCAATGGTCATCTCTCTGGTACAATTGTTCGGAACAGGATGGTAAAGATGGCTCAGCAGCACGCTCAAACATCTGAACTGCGGCATCGCCGCGATACATGGCTGTGGCTTGTGCTGCCGATGGCAGCACTGGCTCTGTTGATTGTGGCGGCTGTTGCTGTGCTGGTCTTTGTGCCTCGAAACCTGCATGAATCGCAGACATCCGTTGTAGCTGATCTGATGCTAGCCGTGCTGATGTTGTGCCCGGCTGTTGTCTGTATGCTGCCAGTCACGATACTGGCGCTGGGATCAGTTGTCGGCCTCAACCGCGTGCATGGGATGATGACTCGCCCGCTGCGTGCGCTGCAAACCCACTCCGAAACCCTCGCAACCAAAGCGGCGGCTTCGTCAGCTAGCGTTAATCGCAAGACGATTGACTTTAGCTCGCGCCTCGGCTTTATCTACAAGCATTTTGAAACGTTTGAACAAAAACCCAATCAGGAGGATATTGAACCACATGGGTAGCGATGTTTCTCCTAAAAGCAGTACCTGGAAAACGCGGGTTTATCTGATCGGCGTGGGCGCGGGCGCGTTATTTGGCCTGATCTCAGCGCTGCTGTATTCGCGCGCGGCGGAAGAAGAAGCCGAGAAGGGCGGCAAACCGCCGCAGATTCCCACCGGAACCGTGATTGGTCTGCTGCTGTCGGCGCTGGCCTTGGTGCGCCAGATCGCCGAAGCGGGCAATCCTCGCAAATAAGCCGGAGGTAAACAACATGTGTGGACGTTTTGTACTGACGGCGGACGGTACACAGCTTCAACTGGCGTTTGATCTGAATGCTGTGCCGGAACCGCACGCGCCACGTTTTAATATTGCCCCCTCGCAGCCCATTGCGGTGATTACCAATGATAATCCGCATGACCTGACCTTTTTCAAATGGGGGCTGGTTCCATCGTGGGCCAAAGACCCTAGCATGGGCAACAAGATGATTAACGCCCGTTCCGAGACCGCCTTTGAGAAACCTGCGTTCCGTTCGGCGTTTAAGCGGCGGCGCTGCCTGATTCCGGCGGATGGCTTCTTCGAGTGGCAGAAGCGCGAGGGCGGGAAAGTGCCCATGTTCATTCACATGGATGATTACAGCCTGTTCGCTTTTGCTGGCCTGTGGGAAGTGTGGCACAGCCCGGACGGCGGCGAACTGCGCACGGCGACCATTCTGACGACCTCACCGAACGAACTCTTGTCCACCATCCACGACCGGATGCCCGTGATTCTGGAACGCAAGGATTACGAGCAGTGGTTAGCCCCCGGTGATGTAAAGCCAGAGTCGCTGATGCCGCTGATGAAGCCGTTTGATGCCAGCCGTATGGCGGCGCACGCCGTCTCGACTTATGTCAACAGCCCCGGCAACGACTCTCCAGAGACAATTGAGCCTATCGCTTCATAAGGTGGAACGCGAACTCAAAAATCTGGATTTTGAAGCGTGGGTGCGCTACTGCTTCGACCACCCGGTAACGCACCCTGAATGGTATTTCATGCCGGACAGGGATTGGTGGAATGAAGACACTGACCCCGCACTCACGCTTTCTTATCTGACTCGCCTGTTTGAAAATTCCCTCAACCTGCTTGCGCCTTATTCCGATGAACTGGTCAATCAGGGCTTGTGGTTCATTGGGTCAAACGCCTGTTCCAGCCATATGTTTGTCCTCACCAATGAGCAGTTGCCGGTGGCTGACCGGGTGCGCTGTGTAGAGGCGATGAACAGCCTGTATCAGGATGTTTTTGCAAAGCGCTGCGCGGCACATCTTTCGCATCTTGATCGTGTTGGGGTACAAAAAGACCAGTTAATAAGCCCAGTAAATCTGGTGTGTTATATGTGGTGGGATAATTTGCCTTTGTATGGTCAGCCGGAAAATAGCAATCAAACCGAAGTTGACAAGACCGCCCTCAATGTAATGGCAAGAGCGCTAAAGCTTGACTCGATTGCCTGTCAGGAGAGCGCTTTACATGGTTTGGGCCATTGGTCGTTTGAGTATCCACGTCGAGTTCAGCAGACTATAGATTCCTTTATTGAGCAGAATCCAAAGCTGCGACCTGAATTAAAAACTTATGCGGAGCAGGCACGAAAAGGGGCTATTTTGTAATGGCTAGCGCGAACCGGAGAGCAGCAGGAACACCACCACGATTGCCAGAATGATGACAGCGGCAATCAGGAGTTTATTGCTGGTTGGGGTTTGAGGCTGCACCTCCGCGGGAATCGGCGTGGCAACCTGTGGCATATGCTTTGCCAGTTCGAGCGCAGCAGCAGTAGGGGTGATCGCCTTGAAATCCGCCATCTGGTCAGCTAATGTATCGTCGCGCGGGTGTCCGATGCCCGTAATCACGGGGATGGCGGATTGGCATATCGCCTGAGCGATAGCGATGTCATTATAAACCGCCAATTCATCCTCACGCCCACCGCCGCGAATCAGCGCGATCACCTCAACTTTATCATCCCGGTTGAGCCGCTCGATAGCCTGCGCGATCTGGTGCGGAGCCTGAAAACCCTGCACGCGCACATCCTCGACCTGAATGACCCCGGAGCCGCCTTCTTTGCGGTAGGTGTCCTCAAAATCATGGAGCGCGTCACTGTGTCTGCTGGTGACAACACCGATGCGCTGGATAATGGCGGGCAACGGTCGCCTCTGCGGCGGCCAGCAGCCCATCTGCGCAAGCTGCTCCTGCACAGTAGCGTCCATGACATAAGCATCGTGATTAACCAGCCGTACCTGTTCTACATCAATCTGCACTTTGGCTGTTTTATCGTACACACGCACGCTGCCAAAGACTTCGAGTTCCATACCGTTGCTGATCTCGAAGTCAATAATGCCGCGCCGCCGTTCGTTGAGCATACAGGAGATGGTAAAGCTTTCGTCGGTCAGGTCGAAATAAATGTGACCGAGGTTGGAGATGAAATAGCGCGTGACGATACCATTGACCCAAAAGGGATAGCCCAGCGTTTCCTGCTCCACCAGCGCGCGCACCATGCTGTTGACCTCGTTCACGGTGCGCCGGTTTTCGCCCGTTGATTCGACCACGAATTTATCCTTATGCCTGATCGCGGGTACGGCGCTCGATTTCTTCCTTAAAGGGGTCTTCGCCCTTCTTGATGAGTACCTTGCGGCTGCGGCCTCCCGGTTCCTGTGGGCCGATCACCCTCAGTTCGTAAAGCAGGTCAATGATGCGTGCCGCACGTGGATAACCGAGGCCAAGTTTGCGCTGGATAAGCGACGCGGAAGCCTCGCCTTCTTCGATGACCAGTTCAATCGCCTCTTCCAGCATCGGGTCGGTTTCGGCAAGCAGTTCGCGCCGGGTGAGGCCGCGCTGCCAGGGGCCGATGCGTACCGGCTCCATCCGGCCTGCCTCGACCTGCTCGTCGTACCATGTCTTCCAGTAATTGACCACACGCCGCACTTCTTCATCCGAAACATGGCAGCCCTGAATACGGCGTGGGCCTGCTGCGTCACTCGCCAGATAAAGCATGTCACCCTTGCCAAGCAGATTTTCCGCGCCGACCGTATCCAGAATGACACGTGAGTCGATGCCGGAAGCCACCGCGAATGAGATGCGGGTGGGGAAGTTGGCTTTAATCAGGCCGGTAATGACATCCACACTGGGGCGCTGCGTAGCGACAATCAGATGCATCCCGACTGCGCGCGCCATCTGTGCAAGACGGGTGAGATGGCGCTCTGTTTCTTCCGGCTGATTCATCATCAGATCGCCCACTTCGTCAATCATAATGACGATGTAGGGCAGTCTGTCGCTGGCTTTGCGCCGCCCCATGCGTTCGTTATATGCGGCGATATTGCGGGCGGAATGTTCTTCCAGCAGCTTGTAGCGCCGATCCATCTCACGGGTACACCAGCGCAGCACGCCGATGATTCGCTCAAGCTCGGTTTCAACCGGGCCGATGAGATGCGGAACAGTGTTAAACCGGCTCAGTTCCACCATCTTCGGGTCAAGCATCACCATCTTGACCACATCGGGCGTGTTATTCAGGAGTATCGACGTGGCGATGGCGGCAATAGCGACCGACTTGCCGGAGCCTGTTGTCCCAGCGATGAGCAGGTGCGGCATCTGGGCGATGTCAACAGCTACCGGACGTCCGGCGACATCTCGCCCCAACGGAATCAGCAGCGGCGCTTGCTTGCGCTTCATGGTTTCGTAGAAATATTCGCTTTCATAGACCGAGCGCAGGGTAACGATGCTGGGTCGCTTATTCGGCACTTCCACGCCGATGTAACTCTGGCCGGGTACGGGCGTTTCCAGACGCAGGCGGCGTGCAGCCAGCGACAGCGCCAGATCGTTCGCCAGCGACGCGATTTTGTTGATGCGGGTGCGCTGAAGCACCATGTCGCCTTCTTCGTCGGTGTTGGCCTTGAACGGTTGCAGCGCATACTGCGTGACAGTCGGCCCGACTTTGACGCCCACCACATCCACATCAATCTCAAATTCCAGCAGCGTGTTTTCGATCAGCACCACATTGGTGTTGATCTCTTCCTCACTCGGTGGCACGCTGTCGATGTCGTCCAGCAGTTCCAGCGGCGGCAGGTCTTTGTCGCGCTTGCCGACCTTACGGCTCTCCTTCAGGTTCTGAATTTCAAAGAAGCGTTTGATACGCCCATCGGGACGCTGCACCATCTGTGGATCGGTCTTGCGCTTTTTGGGTAACAACGTGCCAATGGCATTAAATTCAGGAATAATGTGGCGGTCTTCGCCCAGATTGCGCTCGGTGAAGCGGGTAATGTCATCTTCCTCTTCATCGGCTTCCTTGACGGGTGTCAACGCGCCCGGTCGCTGCGACGGCGGCAAATTCTCTGGATCAGGCCTGATCCGCATAATATTCAGGCGGCTGATTTCAGGGGACACACTGGGCATGGATGCCAAAGCTGGCGCGCTTTGTGCCTGTTCCGGGGAAGCAACTGCTTTAGGTTCCGGTACTTTGGGCGCGATTTTTGTGCCCACGCTGCGGGAACGGTCACTGATTGCCCGCAGCACGGTGATGACATGATGGAGCCGTACCCCGAATACGTAGGCAATGCAGACGATAAACAGCAGGCTGTAGATAAACAGCGCGAAGGCTGAACTGAACAGCCCGCCGATTGCGGTACTGAGTCCCCAGCCAATGATGCCGCCGCCATAACCCGCGCGCGCCATCGTGCGCCACTCCATATCCCCAGTGGTGAGGTGCAAAATCGCCAGCAGCGCCAGAAACGCGACCTCAATTGCCAGAATGCGCGGCGCGGGAAGCTTGACCAGAATACCAATTTTGGGCAGCAGAATCAGGATGCCGATGCCCAGAATGCCTGCCGCCACGACGAAGCTGCCAAAGCCAAACAGACTGGTGAGGGCGTTTGACCATGCGGTCGAAATGGTCGCATCCGATGATACGTCGAACAGAGACAGGAACGAGACAATGCCAAAGACGATCAGCACAATCGCCGCGATCTCATCACCCCAGGGTGGGATACTGTCCAGCACCTTGTCCCAGAATTCTGGTTGGACGACCAGCTTGCTGTCCTGCGGACGGCGTGGCTTTACCACAGTGGGTTCAGCACCCTTTGCGCCTTTTGCTGTTT
>Ga0079224_100017354_pt1 | contig 10141 bp, 7 predicted proteins | sample Stecom2015_FD_80414 | JGI IMG/M metagenome (GOLD analysis project Ga0079224, IMG submission 80414) | Agricultural soil microbial communities from Utah to study Nitrogen management - Steer compost 2015 | ecosystem: Environmental > Terrestrial > Soil > Agricultural land | place: USA: Utah... | reverse complement strand
TGCCAAGGAAATGCAACGGCCCTTGGTGTGGATGGATGCCAAGAGGGACTATGGGTATGCGCTGCACCACGATAGGGGCCATATGGTCCCGGGGGTGGAGCTGATCGGGCATAGCGGGGACGCCTATGGACTGAGTAGTGTGATGATGTTCGATCACCTAAAGAAATTCGGGATGGTGGTGATCACCAATGGATTTTCCCCATCGGACCCACCCTTCCAATCCCAGATCATGGGCCTGCTCTACGATCACTTTATTGCGACGGCCCCCAAGGGGGGGCCAAAAGCCAAAAAGGCGCCCGTGGATAAATTTTCCCTGAGCCTTGGGGGACAGGGGAAGGGAAACCCCTTGGGCTCCTTTGTCGATATGAAGAAAAGGGAGGTATTGGACCTGGAATCGGCCTTCCAGCGCCAGGGGGAGGTCGACCTTTTGTACGCCTATGGGGAAACCACCGGGGCCAATCTTATGGTTCCGGGCAGTTGGGACCTACAGTATTTTGGGGATCCAGGCCTGGAAAGTGTATTTTATACCTGGAAAGACAAGACCTATGGCAGCCTGCTCCGCTGGGAGGGATCCCCTGTACACAGCGAACGCTTCCAACAGGTCAAGAACAACCGCCAGCTGCGCGAGGCCTATGAGGAGGCCCTGGGGGAGGTCGGCCAAAGGGAGGGCCACAAGCGATGGGAGCAGGGTCCCAATGCCCGGGTCCAAGGACTGAAAAAAGGGGATATTGTCTTTTTGCGCATCCCTTCCAGGAAACAGGGGATATTGGCCCTGCTGGACTCCCCTGCGGAGGAGATCCTGGCCATGGGGCAGATCGTGGATCTGGCGGCCGGGAAAAATGGCCAGGTGGAGATCGATTTTAAATCCTTCGTTACGGACTGAGTGGTATGGTGCGGTGAATCCCCACGGGTAGGAAATGGGGGAATTCCATGTGCATTTTGTGGGAATTATAAGGCAAGGCCCCATGATGCCATACGTTTTATCGAAAATAAGCGTTACCGGTCTATAAGACGTCAGTATATTGACGATATTGTATTTGCCAAACCCGAAATAACTAACCAATAAATCTGTCAAATCTATGTACAGGGAAATATATTTGGTCGATGATGAAGACCTGGTGAACACGATAAATGCCATCCATTTTAGAAGGATGGGCATGGAAGATAAAGTCAAGAGCTTTACCAATCCTGAACTGGCCCTGGACGAACTGCGTTACAGGGAGAACAAGGATGAAAGGATCCTGATTCTCTTGGATATCAATATGCCGGAAATGAGCGGTTTTGAATTTTTGGAATTCATGGAGCTGGAGGATTTCCCCGAAACCAACGAGGTATTGTTGGTAACCTCCTCGGAGTCCGATTCCGATCGGGAAGAAGCCAAAAAATACCAAAAGTTCGTCAAGGAGTTCATCACAAAGCCCCTACAGATCGAACATTTGGAAAATTATATCCAAGGGTTCTATACAAAGCCGTAAGTCCAATCCCCACGTGGGCCATGGCCTTAGTCAATTTTACTCCCGAACTGCCCCCATGTTTTGTTTTTGCCTACCAAACCATTGACCGTGCAAGAAAAACAATTATTGATCAACAACGCCGTGGAGGCCATTGGGCATAAGGAAGATGCCATTTGGTCCATGGACCGGGAGTATAGGCTGACCGGGTTCAACGCCTCCTTTGCCAAAAGGTTCAGGGACGAGGCCGATACCCTGCCCGAGTTGGGCACGGACATGCGCCATGTCTATGAGCATGGTTCTTTTTTCAGTCTGTGCGGGGCCGGTTGTTCCAAGGCCTTGGATCGGTTCGCCACCACTTCCCTACATACCTTCTACAAAAAAGGCTTTGCCCAGATCCATGAATTTTCCTTCCAGCCCTTTACCGACGCCCATGGCCAGATTGTGGGCTGTTGTGTCTGGCAAAAGGACATTAGCCGGGAAGTGGACAATGTGCACAGGCTCCGTGAAAGCGAGATCAAGTATAAAGAGGCCCAGGAAATCACCAATGTGGGCCACTGGAACTGGGATATGACGGAGGACCGGCTCAAGTGGTCGGAGCAACTCTACAGGGTCTTTGGCCAGGTGCCCGGTAAGTTCAAGGCCACTTTTGAGGCCCTTTTGGGCATCATCCACCCGGAGGACCGGGACGCCTTCAACGACAGTGTCATCAGCAGTATCCAGGACCAAGTTCCCCACGATATCGTATCCCGTATCCTATTGGGGGATGGTGAAATCCGGTATGTGCACAACAAGGGCCGTGTCTTTTATGATACCCACGGCAATCCCTACCGCATGTCAGGGACCACCCGGGAGGTCACCCGGGAGATTTTGGCCAATCAACAGATCCTCCAACAGAATACCGAACTGCAGAACTTTATCCGGATCATCTCCCACAACCTCAGGGCGCCGATATCCAACCTGTTGATGTTGACCAAATTCTATGAATGGGGCGGACATCTGGAGAATGACGATCTGATCAAAAAGATCGAGGTCACCGCCCAGGCCCTGGACCAGACCATGAAGGACCTTAATTTTTCCCTTTCCCTCAAACATGCTGACCGGGACCAATTCCGGGACATTGGGCTCTTTGATGTGATGAAGGACGTGGATGGCCTGCTCTCCGAGGACTTGAACCGGACCGGGACGGTGATCAACATCGATTTTGGCCCCGTGGGGCACATCTTCGGAATCAAAAGCTATGTGGTCAATATTTTTTACAACCTGATCTTGAATGCCATACATTACGCCAGGGAAGGGGTTCCCCCAGTGGTGGACCTTAGGGCGTTCCAAACGGAGACCGATATTGTCATCCAGGTGTGCGACAATGGCATAGGCATGGAACTCAGCCCGGAAAAGGAACGGAAGATCTTCGATATGTACGGTCGGCTCAGTGGGGCCTCCGAGGGCAAGGGCCTGGGGCTCTACCTGGTCAAGACCCAAGTGGCTGCCATGGATGGCAAGATCCAGGTGGAGAGCCAAAAGGGGGTCGGCAGTACCTTCAGCCTATCCTTTCCCAAAAAAGGCTGAACACATCATCCAAAGGGCAATTGGGCCAGGTCGACGTTGCCCCCGGAGAGGATCACCCCTATTTTTTTTCCCTGAACGTGTTCCCTTTCCCGGATCACGGCCGCCAGGGCCACGGCACTGGAGGGTTCGCAGACCAACTTGAGCCTTTCCCAGATCAGGCGCATGGCCTGGACAATCTCCGCTTCCCCGACAAGGATGATCCGGTCCACATGGCGTTGGATGATCGGAAAGTTCCTGTCCCCCAATTGGGTCCTCAGTCCATCGGCCAGGGTGTCGGCACTGCTGTTGGTTTCGATCTTCCCACTGATCAGGGAACGATGGGCATCATCCGCGGCCAAGGGTTCCCCGGCCATGACCTGGACCTCCCGACCAAAATGGTGGGCGGCCAGGGCGGTACCCGCCAAGAGGCCGCCACCACCCACGGGACAGATGACCACCTCCAGCCCGGGATGGTCCTCCAGGAGTTCCATACAGGCGGTGGCCTGCCCTAAGATGACCTGGTCATCGTTGGAGGGATGGATAAAGCGGGCCCCCAGTTCCCGGACAATTTTTTGGGCCCCGGCTTCCCGGGCCTCCAGGGTGGGTTCACATTCCACGATTTCCCCCCCATAACCCCTTACCGCTTCCTTCTTGACCCTGGGGGCATTCGAGGGCATCACGATGTAGGCCCGTGTCCCCAAGCTCTGGGCGGCCAGGGAAAGGGCCTGGGCAAAGTTGCCCGAGGAATGGGTCACCACCCCCTTTTGGCGTTGGGCCTGGTCCAATTGCAGGATGGCATTGACGGCACCACGCATCTTAAAGGCCCCCATGCGCTGGAGGTTCTCACATTTGAAAAAAAGCTCGCCCCCGACCAGGGTATCGAGTAGTCGCGAGGTCATCACCGGGGTACGGTGGATATAGGGCCGGATCCGATCATGGCAGGCCAGGAGTTCGTTTTTGTCCATGGACTTTGCTTTAAGGCCCTCCCGGGGGGGCTACCAAAGATACGTAGTGGGGATCAATTTCCCGACTCCCAAAAGTGATGTTCCCTTTCCCTGTCCCGGGCGTATCCCTCCAGGCCCAGTTCCGGGATGACCAACAGGGGGATCTGGGTGTGGAAAGCCGTCCTTTGGATGATGGGTTCACGGGTCATCCGTTCCATATAACTGTGCTGGAAGTGCAACATGGCCAGCATATGGAGGTTGTGCTCCTTGGCGAAGGTCTCCAAGGTCTGGGAAACGGAATCCACTAAGGGAACCAAATGGAAGGCATGGGGCACCCCTTCCAGATGGCGTTCCAAGCTGCCCCGGTTGAACTCCTGTACCTCGGTACGTTTCACCGGCTCATCCTGCACATGCACCACCTGGATCTTGGCCCGGAACATCCGGGCCATGGTCATGAGCGGGGCCAGTTCAGAGTCGGAATAGAACCGGGTATAATCAGTGGCAAAGGCCATTTGGGTGGGGGCGATAAACTTGAAGTGGTGGGGGATGGCCAGGATGGGACAGTTCCTGGCGCTCTTGATCATGCGCACGGTATTGCTGCCCATAAAGACCGCGGAATGCCCCGAGGCCCCCTTGGTGCCCGTGACCACCAGGTCTATCCCCAGGCTGTCCACCAGTTCCTTGACCTCTTCCACCAAGAGGCTGAAGGAGGAGATGGTCTCAAAATGGTGTTGGGGATCGGGCTGGGATCCCCGGATCTTTTGGAGGGTCTTTTTCAGGCCCTTTTGGGAGGTTTCCCCCACGGCCTCCTGCATCCTAAGGTCCCCTTCAGATCGGGCCATGAGCCGGCCACTGGGTATGGGGGGGGTATAGGTGTTGAGCAGGTAGAAGGTACACGCATTTCCCTGGAAAAGCTTCATGGCATAATCAATGGCGTTCCACGCATTTTTTGAAAAATCCGTGGGTATGAGTATCCGTTGCATCCCGTTGTGATTTGTAGGCCTAAAGGTAGTTGTGCCAGGGGGCGGTAACTATGACAAATATCAGCTTTGACAGGGGCCCTAGGACAGCCCTTCCGCCAGTTCCAACAGGCTGCGCTCGTCCTGGATCCCGATTTTTTTTCCGGAGGTGCGGATCAGTCCCTTTTTTTTGAACTCGGAGATCATCCGGATACAGGATTCGGTGGCCGTCCCCACCACATTGGAGATGTCTTCCCGGGAAAGGGTCAGGGAAAGGAAGCCGTCCTTGTCCTCCCCATAGTTGTTCCTGAGCTGTAGGAAGACCTTGGCCAAACGCTGTTTGACCGTCTTCTGGGAGATTTCCACGATCACATCATCGGCCTCCTTGAGATCCTGGGCCAAGTGGCGTAGCACCTCCAGGCCGAAATTTGGATTTTTGAGCAGCGTATGGGTGATGTTCTCCTTGGGAATGAAGCAGACTTCCATATCACTCACGGCCACGGCCGAAAGGTTGGTACTTTCCTCGGAGATCACCGAGCGTTGGCCGAGGACCTCGCCCCTGGAGGCCAGCTTGACGATCTGGTCCTTTCCATTGGCACTGAGCTTGGAGAGTTTGGAGACCCCGGAACGGACACAGTACACCCCCTTGAGTTTGTCCCCCTCCCCGAAAAGGGTCTCCCCCTTCCTCAGGTGCAGGGTGGTCTTGGAGTCGGAGACCTGTTTGAGTTCCTCCTTGCTCATGGCGCGTAGGGAATTGAATTGTCGGACAATGCAATTTTCACATCTGCTTTCCATTTTGATCGTTTTGGCTCAGGGGATAAATTTAAGGGATGTCAAAGGACCGGATACTGATAAATGTCATATCCTGAAGCTGTAGATGTCCACAATTTTGTAGCAGGTTAACGTAATGTGGGATGGCAGACCAAAAATGTTACCATTGTGGGGACCCATGTGGGCGTGGGGGCATTCACTTTGATGAAAGGGATTTTTGCTGTAATGGGTGCAAGACCGTGTACCAGATCTTCACCTCGAACGGCCTGTCCACCTATTACGAGCTCGAGGCCAAGGCCGGGACCGCTCCCCTGGAGGTGCAGCGCAAATATGATTTTCTGGACAACCCGGAGATTGTGGAACGGCTGCTCGAATTCAATGAGGAGGGGATGCAGGTGGTCAGCCTATCCATCCCCACGATCCATTGCAGCTCCTGTATATGGATCCTTGAGAACCTGGGCAGGCTGCACCCGGCCATCATCCATTCCCAAGTCGACTTTCCCAAAAAGATCCTCAGGGCCACCTATAGGACAGGGGATTTTTCCCTGAAGGCCCTGGTCCTCCTCTTGGGAAGCATCGGCTATGCCCCCACGATCTCGCTGAAGGAATTTGACAAAAAGGACAACCGCGTGGACCGCAGCCTGATCCAGCGCCTCGGGGTCGCCGGCTTCGCCTTTGGCAATGTGATGCTGCTCTCCTTCCCGGAATATTTTGAAGCGGAGGAATTTTGGCTGGACCAGTACAAATGGGCCTTCCGTTGGCTGATCTTTGCCTTTTCCGTCCCGGTGCTGCTGTATTCCGCACAGCCCTTCTTTATCTCGGCCTATAAGGGACTGCGTTCCCGGGTACTGAACATGGACGTGCCCATAGCCCTGGGTATACTGGCGCTGTTCCTACGCTCGGCCGTGGACATCATCCTTGATTTGGGTTCCGGATTTTTCGACAGTCTCACCGGGCTGGTGTTCTTTCTGCTGTTGGGGAAATTCTTCCAACAGCAGACCTATGCCCACCTCTCCTTTGAACGGGACTACAAATCCTATTTCCCGATGGCCGTGACCCGTGTGCGGGAGGATGGCGGGGAGGAGGAGGTCCAGGTGTACCAGGTGGCACCCGGGGAGCGCATCCTGGTCCGGAACCAAGAAATCATCCCCATGGACTGCATGTTGGTGGAGGGCAGTGCGGAAATCGACTATAGTTTTGTGACCGGGGAATCCGATTCGGTCCATAAAGGACGGGGGGAGAAGCTCTATGCCGGGGGCAGGCAATTGGGTGGCGTGTTGGAGGTGGAGGTCCTCAGGTCCGTGTCCCAGAGCCATTTGACCCAACTCTGGGGGAATTCCGTCTTTTCCAAGGACAAGGCCAGCCAATTCCAATCCCTGACCGATAGCATTGGCAGGCGCTTTACCGTAGCGGTGCTGACCATTGCCCTGGCCTCCAGCCTGTATTGGCTGCTGCATTCCCCGGCCATGGCCATCCATGTGTTCACCTCGGTGCTGATCATTGCCTGCCCCTGCGCCATTGCCCTGGCGGCCCCCTTCACCCTGGGGAACATGCTGCGCATCTTTGGCCGGCACAGGCTCTACCTGAAGAATGCCACGGTGCTGGAGCGCCTGGCCCAGGTGGACACCGCCATTTTTGACAAGACCGGTACCCTGACCACCACGAAAAAGGATACCATATACTATGAAGGGGTGGAACTCAGCCAAAGGGAGACGGATCTTTTGAAGACGACCTTACGGGGCTCCAACCACCCGCTGAGCCGATCTCTCTACGACATTCTCAAATCCAATGCCATCCTGACCCTGGATGAATTCCAGGAACATACCGGAAAAGGGGTGGAAGGCCGGATGGACAGCCATTCCATCAAAGTGGGTTCAGCCTCCTATGTGGGCCGATCCAGCAGTGGGGGGGAGCGGGAGACCGAGGTCTATGTGAGCGCGGATGAAAACCTGAAGGGAAGGTTCGTGTTCCACAACAGCTACAGGGAGGGCCTGGGGCAGTTGTTCCGCACCCTGGACCGGGACATGCGTCTGGGGATCCTCTCCGGGGACAACGACGGGGAAAGAAGGGCCTTGGAAAAATGGTTGCCCCTGGGCACCCAGATGCTCTTCGATCAAAGGCCGGGGGATAAACTGGAATATATCAAGGCCCTGGGCCAGGAACACAAGGTGCTGATGGTGGGCGATGGGCTGAATGACGCGGGGGCCCTGGCACAGAGCCATGTGGGGATAGCGGTCTCCGAGAACATCAATGTGTTCTCCCCGGCCTGTGACGGGATCCTGGACGCCTCCAGGATGACCGATCTGCCGGAATTCATCCAGTTGTCCCGCAAGGCCATCAAAGTGATCAAAATCAGTTTTATACTGTCCCTATGTTATAATATTGTCGGCCTGTCCTTTGCGGTGACCGGTCGGTTGGAGCCAGTGGTGGCAGCCATTTTGATGCCCCTGAGCTCCATCAGCATCGTGGTGTTCACCACCTTGGCGACAAATTATTTGGGCAGGCGGTTGAAGGCGGGAAAAACCTGATGAAAGTCATATTATACCAAATTGCATCGCCCTAGTTTTGACCCAAGAAAGTGTGCGGAATGAGTGTGATATATATCTTATTGGCCATCAGCATCACAGTGGCCGTGATTTTTTTTGCGGCCTTTGTCCTATCGGTGCGCAAGGGCCAGTTTGATGACACCTACACCCCTTCGGTGCGCATGCTCTTCGAGGATGAATTGGTGGGGGAGGGCCAAAAGGCCAAAGGGGAACCGAAAATCGACCAAAAAAAAGAATAGTACAAACCGAAACCTATGGAAATACAACAGTTCAGCTACGATAACAAGATCGTGCAAAAGTTTTTGTACGCGACCCTGTTCTGGGGCGTGGTCGGCATGGCCGTGGGCCTGCTATTGGCCTTTTTGTTCTTGTTTCCCAACCTCACCGAGGGCATACCCTGGCTGAGCTTTGGGCGTCTGCGCCCCCTGCACACCAATGCGGTGATCTTTGCCTTTGTGGGCAACGCCATCTTTGCGGGGGTCTATTATTCCTCGCAACGGCTGCTCAAGGCCCGGATGTTCAGTGACTTTCTGAGCAACTTCAACTTTTGGGGCTGGCAGGCGATCATCGTGGCCGCGGCCATTTCCCTGCCCATGGGCCATTCTTCCTCCAAGGAATATGCGGAGTTGGAATGGCCGATCGACATTGGGATCACCCTGGTGTGGGTCGCCTTCGGGTGGAACCTGATCGGGACCATGCTCAAACGCCGGCAAAGGCACCTGTACGTGGCCCTTTGGTTCTACCTATCGACCTTTATCACCGTGGCGGTACTGCATATATTCAACAACCTGGAGATCCCGGTCTCGGCCATGAAGAGCTATTCCGTCTATGCCGGGGTACAGGATGCCCTGGTACAGTGGTGGTACGGGCACAATGCGGTGGCTTTCTTTTTGACCACCCCTTTCTTGGGGCTGATGTATTATTTTGTACCCAAGGCGGCCAATCGGCCCATCTATTCCTATAGGCTTTCTATCGTCCACTTCTGGTCCCTGATCTTTATCTATATCTGGGCGGGGCCCCACCACCTGTTGTACTCTTCCCTACCGGATTGGGCACAGAACCTGGGGGTGGTGTTCTCGATCATGCTCTTGGCCCCTTCCTGGGGAGGGATGATCAACGGGCTGTTGACCCTGCGCGGGGTTTGGGACAAGGTGCGCAGCGATGCCACCCTGAAATTCATGGTGGTGGCCATCACCGGTTATGGGATGGCGACCTTTGAGGGTCCCATGCTCTCCCTGAAGAACGTCAACGCCATTGCCCACTTCAGTGACTGGATCATTGCCCACGTGCACGTGGGGGCCCTGGCCTGGAACGGCTTCTTGACCTTTGGGATGGTCTATTGGCTGGTGCCCAGGATGTTCAAGACCGATCTGCACTCCAAGGGCCTTGCCAATTTCCACTTTTGGATCGGCACCCTGGGCATCGTGCTCTATGCCCTGCCCATGTACGTGGCCGGTTTTACCCAGGCCCTGATGTGGGAGGACTTCAACCCTGACGGTACCCTGGCCTACGGCAACTTTATGGAGACCGTCCAACGGATCATCCCCATGTATTGGATGCGGGCCATTGGAGGCAGTATGTACATCCTGGGCGTCTTTGTGATGCTCTACAACATTGTCCGGACCATCAGGGCCGGAAGCAAGGTTGAGGATGAACTGGCCGAGGCACCGGCCCTGGAAAGGGTGTCCAAAAAGCGGGTGGCCGGGGAGACCTTCCACGGCTGGTTGGAACGCAAACCTGTCCAATTGACCATTTTGGCCACCATAGCCATCCTGATCGGCGGCATCGTCCAGATCGTCCCCACGATCATGGTAAAATCCAACATCCCCACGATCAGCAGTGTAAAACCCTATACCCCGCTCGAGCTGGAAGGCCGGGACCTGTACATCCGCGAAGGCTGTGTGGGCTGCCACTCCCAGATG